>Ga0256404_1003907_pt1 | contig 29241 bp, 18 predicted proteins | sample RumenRJG_01DNA_FD_185990 | JGI IMG/M metagenome (GOLD analysis project Ga0256404, IMG submission 185990) | Bovine rumen microbial communities from Lethbridge, Alberta, Canada - RJG_01 | ecosystem: Host-associated > Mammals > Digestive system > Stomach > Rumen | place: Canada: Alberta | collected...
CGTGCGCGGCTGATCGAAACGTTGATGATATTCAGCTTGTTCAGGAACATCCCCTGCGATTTTGAAATAGACGGCGGCGTGTTGAGAACAGCGAATACGATGTCGCATTCATCGCCTTGAAATCCATGTATAGTTCCAACGCTAACTTCCACTTCGCTAGGTAGGGTTTCAGCGGCAAGCAGTTTATCTATAAGAGAAGCCTGCGCTCGGTACGGTGCAATCACTCCAATACTGAATTTACTCCCCTTGTTGTTCTCTGCAATAGCCTTTGAAAGGTAGCAAATGTACTCATACGTGAACAGGGCGGAGTAGATCTGATACGAGCTGCTGTGCTGCAAGCGTTTAGCCTTGTAAATACTCTCATATTTGCTTACCGGATATTTGATGATGTTCAGAGTTTCAATGCCCAGATCATCACCGACATGCAACGGGCGCTGGCTTGAAGAAGCACGGTGATGCTTAAGAATACCATCATAAGCAAATTGGCTGAACACATCTCCGATTTCAGGCACGCTCCGATACTGCGTTGTGAGCAGTTTAACAGCGTACTGATGAGGTACGGTCTTCGGCTCCCTGAAGGAATCCAAGTGCACCATCTTATAGATGTTCTCGTCCTTCCATGTGTTGACAGATGCAATCGGCTCTATTTGAAAAGGATCACCGGCAATGATGAACTTCTCGGGAGTCTTTTTGTACAACGGATAGACGATATTCGCAATCGGAATCATAGAAGCCTCATCGATCACGATATAATCCCAATTTATGCCGTTGAGCATTATCCTTCGTCCCGTCGGCATAAAGAAATCATACGGGAAGCGAGCCATAGTTGTAACCGTAACGCTCTTTGCAAGGCTCATGATGTCAAACGTCTTATCCCTGAATACGGGACTATCCTCAATAGTTTCATCCGCAGTGCCGCCAAAACGCACGAGCCATTTCTCGTAGGATCGATCCCTCCCGTGAGCATCCATTATCTTCTTGATGAGTACATCCGCAGATTTATTTGTAGGCGTCAGAACAAGAACTTTGCACTCGGAATGACGTTGCATCAGCGGAATAAGTACCTCGCGCGCAAGATACGTGGTCTTACCTGTACCCGGAGGGCCAAAGACAAATTCGATGTTGCTGCAAAGATTTGCCTGCATATCATAATCGTCGGCAAAATCCAAGGAAGCAAATTCTTTTTTCAGCGCTTCGGTAAGGAAAGCAGGGCTCTTTGCATCTATTGTCGCAAGCTGGACCTTCGAGAAATCAATGCCCTGTATCTCTGCGTGGCCCTTGAGCTTAACATGCAGCGAGTATGACTTGATACTGGCCACTTCAATAGCAAGCGTTTTTGTAGTATCCCCAATGTGGAGAACAAGAGGAATATCCGCCAGTTCTTCCATAAACTGAGGGATATAGCGGCTTGGGTGCTTGAGAGCAAGCGTGCGTTGAGAGCCCTCGGCAAGCTCGACTCTTGAAAAGCTTATAGACACCTCGCGACTGTTGGAGTTTTCCTCTCCGCTATTGATGGCTTCGAGCTCCAGCAGAGCGTTGAACCAATCAAACGAGTACTTCTTTGCAGATGCCGCTCTATTCTGCAATTCTTCGAGTTGAGTTATCCGGCTGATCTCCGCTGCGCTTTTCTGCTTTGCCTGTTCGATTCTTTTACTATAATCAACCGCTTTTGGAAACAGATCATCCGAGTCTTGTTCTTCTACAGTATCGACCGCTATTGGAATGATAGGGCTGCCCTTTCCGGGATCTGTTGGCTCAACTCTGCTGATAATCTCCCTTATGGTTTTTTGCTTTTTCTTCCCGAATCCCGGTATTGGAACTTCATCATGTGAGGGGAGAATTAGCGGAACTCCTGGAAGATCGGGTGAGTCATCAATGGGCAACTCAACATACCCATTCTTTGACTCTTGCCATTGCTTAAACTCATTTATCACTTCCGGGTTGTATATATCTATTCCGGCCGCAGAGGATGCGTTCGCGAATTTTATCTTTGCGCGTTGACTGTCTGATAAATTCGGATCCTCCACATCAGCTGCGTCTGACTTTTTTATGCCAAAGAATTCAAAAAGTTCATTGACATACGGGGATGATGTATTGTACATATCCGGGATCGTATCCTGAGTTAGCTTCCCGGGCTCAACAAAGTTGCCGTCGTTGTCTACCATCCACTTTTCGCTTTTCAGCATCCTCGCATCAGAGGAATCAAAAGGAATAGTTCCCCATGAGTAGTAAAAATATATGCATTTGCCTTTTAACAGCGACGCGAACGATGTCCATTTGTCGCACTTTTCCGCTGCAATGTTGATAAGAGTATTCCAAAGCAATGCAGATTTTGGAGTGTCTTTATCGCAAACTATGTGCTGTACAAGAGTCTTACATCCATCAATTATATTCTCACTCCATTGATACCCTTTAGTACTCCGATGTGGGTTTAAAGTGCTTCTGATACTATCGTTATACTCCACATCAGAAGTTATGATTTGGATGCCGTCCTTTATCCCTAATTCAACAAGGAAAGATTTAAGTTCTTTCACTTTTAGTGGTCCAATCAGTTGGACATAATGTTCAAGGGCGACAAAGCGAGTATTCTTTTTATACTCCAAAAAGGAAACAACTTCTGGCGAGGGCAGATAAAGATGATTGGCGGAATCATACCCTGTCCCAGAAATGCTATCCGAGCACTTTAAGAATCTGCATTCTTTTATCAAAGAAATGTATGAATCGATTTCCTCTTTCGGACATTTCAGATAATAGTTGAACAGCAGAGTGAAATCTGCATCCGTATCCTGTATGCTTTCGACTGTATTTCTGTACCTCGGAAGTATCTTATTATAAATCTTATCACGTAAGGACGGTTCCTTAATCCCGATTTGCTTAACGAACTCAGCTGTATCATGATCGTCCAGCAGGCTTGGCAATATCGTTTCGTATCCGTCCATACCGGCTGTTGGCAAAAAAAGAATAGATTGCCCCTTGCCATCAAAAGCAGCTACAGGCTTTCCTTCAGTATTAAGAAAGATCGGTTTGGTTTTTAAGTTTGCAAATCTGCGCGAAAGATTACCATTTACCCAAGCATAAAACGAGTGCAGCCATTCCACGCTCTGTTGGGAAATGAATGCTTCGGAAATATTACGGAAAATATCGCCTTCATTGATCCAATCGTTGGTTAGACTGTCGATGTATTCTTGAAGACCTTCGCGCGCGTTATGGCCCGCTGTATTTCTGCCGTACGATTTAAACACCCAAGCAGCCTTTGTAACAATAAGCTCTGTCAGCTGCTTGTCGGAAAACAACCGATTAATATCCACAGTATCAGACCAGTACGCATACTCTTTCGATGCATAACCGGTTTCAGTCGGCAGCAAACCGTCTGCAAGCGCCGTTCGCATGGAATCAAAAAACGGCATAAACGATACACGGCTTTTGTCATTTATGGATGAGAAGGCTTTTTTGTTTATCGGCACAATATTAAGGATGCTGTCATCTATCAGGCGAACGCTCATTCCATCCCCAATTGTTCGAAGACACGACAAACTATCTGCCGCCAAATCTGCAAGCCGGTCAAGCATATTATCATTATACGGAACTCCAGCGCGAATACCTTCTCGGCTATCGGTAAGCAAAAACGGCGCATGTATAATAAAGCTGAGGTTCGTCGTTTCCTTAGTCGGGAAAAAGCAAAATGCGGTCTTGCTTACAGGAAGCAGCTTTCCCTTTTCGTCAAGAAAGAAACCTACGGAATATCTTCTTCCGTATTCATCATTTCGTGAAAACAGCCACAGGCGCTCATCGTAAAAATCGTTTCCACTGTTTTGTGTAAGGCATATTTTTTCTGCCAAAATATCATCGAACGAATGCACTATCTCGATTCTTTTTTCATAAAGACCAATGGTTCTTCCTATTTCAAATTCAATATAATTCAGTCCGTTCAAGAAAAGAAGCGGATATGATAACGATTTCAGCTTGTTTGAAACATCGTTGTATGCTTCTGTTGAGAGCTTTGTCGGCAGGTCAAACGGGAACACGAACAGCGTTTCATTCTTTTTTCTTCCGGGATAATCGCTTTCGATCAGATGCGGAACGAATAACTGCTCGATTTTAAACCTGAAATTCGGGTCGTAGATATGCGGCGTTTGTGTATACTGGAATACGGCTTTAAACCCAACTCCGAATTTGCCAATGGATGCTTCCGTTTTATTCGAATTACCTATTGATGTTATTGCGTTGATATCTCCAAGCGTTCCGTTTTCAGAATCTCTATCTTCGCTTGCAGGATCGGTGATTGAAAAAAACCTTGTTCCGTTATGAGCAAAGACAAGTCGATCCGGCAATAGCTTAAAACTTGCGGAAGTTGCCCTTGCATCATCAGCATTTTGCAAAAGTTCGTAGATGAAGTGTGCTTGATCGGAATACTTTTCAACAACGCTGCCCCGTATTCCTTTCATAGATGGCTTGTTCATTGTCTTGGCACTATCCATACGGTCGGTTGCCAATGCTTGAAAATACTTTCTTTCTAATTCGTTCATCGTTTTCTCCTTGGCATTTAATCATGGTGAGCCAAATACTGTCTTTGTTTCTTAAGTCCAATTAATTATATGATAATTCATCCGTATTTTCAAGGCATTAGTATGACGAAACTGTCGTCTTTATGATATAGCCTGACACTATTACCGTTTAAAATCTCGAATAAGCGCAACTTGCCTATTCGAGATTTTTGTTTGCCCAGCTATGTTCGATTTTGCAAATTATCTTGCGAACCACTTTCACATGAATGGAGGCATTGTGCACCCAAACATAAGCGCAACATCCCTTGCCATTACTTCCATACCATCCTCGAGTTAATCATAACATTACGATGTTGTCTGCGGAAATGTCTCGCAAAATGCAATTAGAATTGCCCGATCATAATCGATATTTGTCAGTATTCGCTTATTATGCAAGAACAATCTCTCGAACAACTATCACTTCCGCCCTTGCTCTGCAAGAGTTCATCGCCTGTACCCAGCCGAGCTGATCGCGGGCTTTGAGCTGCTCGTTTACGCCTTCGGCTTGGGCGAGCTGGGAAGTGATAAGCTCGATCTGCTCCACGGCTTGGCGGTTGATCTCGCGCAGATGGTCGTTGAGTTCAAGCTTCATACAAAGGAGCGAATAGTACGCTTTGCGATGCTCCTTGAGATAGCGCCTTCGCATCCGACCGAAGCGGCCGATGTCCTCGGAAGATTGTTCGGGCAGCGCGAGGTCGGGGTAGTAAATGTCGCCGCGTTTGGTGTAGGTGATTTCCATAGTTGTAGCCTCCTTTATGATTCGATAAAATCTTTATGATGTCTACTGCCTTTTCCAGCAGGCGTTCTATAAAAGGTTGGCGAGTAACGGCCCAGCTGCTGTTAGCACAAAGATCCAAAATGCCGCTACAAGCCTGCGCGCAATGTGCAGCATCGTGGTAAGCAGCCATATCGGTGCAAGGAGTATCTTTGCCCCTGTTTTCATGTTCGTCGCCCCTTTCGTCTTTCTTTGAGAACATCATAGCAGACGGGGAATAGTTTGACGAATGTGCGGAAAAGAAAAAAGCCGTTAATTAATTAAACGGCAAGTAGATGAGTAGATTAATCATTCCTTTGTTTCATCATGCATATAAGAAAAGGAACATTTATATGTTGAAATACAATGTGGCATGCATACCGATTAGTGTTTAGAAGCACAGTTGCTACAAAAACCATTTCCGCCGTCGTTGCTAACACTTATTTTTTCGCCACAATCAAGGCAAATATCATAATATGGGTCTGCATAATCGCTGTTATCTTCTGTTAAGTCATATTCCATTATTTCAATGGAACTACTATCAATATCGTCGAAGTCAGGCGCGTCTATCTCAAAAGTATCATCATCTGTTAATACCGTTTCAGCAAAAGTAATCGGCACCTTGATTGTCAATACACCGTTGCCATATTTGGTATTGTACCATGCATGCTCTTCTCTATCATAGAATTCCTCCGAATGATCAATATACGAAAACTGTATCTCCATTATTGATTCTGCACGAAGGGATACTATTGAGTAGTGTTCCTCTGCGTCGATATAATCAATTCCTATTGGCGTAACTTTTGTTTCTTTGACTTCGACATCATCTACAACATCGCATTCAATACACATCTCTGATTCATCTACTGCAAAAGCCCAATCCTTATCCAACAACCACCCCTCAATTGACTTTTCTATTTGAGACGTTTTCCCTTTGATGAAACCAACGACCTTCGAGAAAAGATCTTCTTCTTTAGAAATCAGAGTGAGCACTGAACCAAGATTTTTATGCAAAACAACACTATCCAAGTCCTTTAAAGCATCATGCCATCCTTTATCATCTGTAACCACATGGAGAATAATGCCAATATGTGAATCAACAAATCTCTTTATGCTCATAATAACAGCAGCATCTGGGAATTCATTCTTTTTGTCTTTTATATTCTCGAATGGTGCATTTGGCGCAAAGTAATCGTTAAATATCTCAGCAAGAGATAAATCATTGTTAGGGAGGCTGGTTGCGTTTTTTATATACTCGTTAAAACGATCATGTAGTTTTGATGGCACGCCAAGAAGAATAGATTCGATCATATCATATTCATCGGAGGACAAGGCGCATTTCAATTCTCCATATTTTCTTATTGAGTTTTTTGCCTGTGCAGCAATTAATGACACATCTGTATCGATGTGGTGCTTCACTTCACGAGTAATGATATCGTTAATAACAAAATGCACAGCTCCTTTTTCCTCGTATTTCTTTAAGCTTGAAAGCTGTCCGTTCTGAAAATCGTATTTACAAGCTAAAAAAACATTGGTATCTAAGAGAACATTATACTGCATACTTCATCCTCCATTATCTTGCTCATATCAATTATAACACAAGAGTTTCGCATCGAATACTAACCACTAATCTAAACGAATCATTTCCTTCTTTGCTTCCTCGACCGCGGCGGAATCGGAGCTCTCTGCCGCTTTTAACAGCCAATACTCCGCCTGTTTGCGGTCGCGCTCAACATAAATGCCCCGGTTATAGAATCGACCGACGAGCTCCATGCCCTTGCCGTATCCTTTATTCGCGGATTCAAGGTACAACTCGAAGGCTTTTTTAAGATCGACGTTTGTGCCGTAGCCGTAATGATAACAGATACCGAGGTTATAAGCCGCTTCAACGTGACCGAGATCATGAGCTTGAGTCAGCAGCTCAAAGGCCAGATCATTGTCTTCTGGTACGCCTTCGCCGTAAATATGCTTCATCGCAAGCTCGAATAGTTCCTGACCACCTGTTTGGAAAAGGAATAACTGCACCAGCAAAAAGCCCTCTCTCATATAGCCTGCTTTCGGATTGTGATCTGATGCAGTGTACTCATTGACCGGATCGCCGAAGCTCTGCCAGTAATCGGAATAGTTGTCAAGGAGCGCGTTTATATCATTAAAACCGTTGGTGATCGTAATATCAACGATATGAACGTTTTCCTCTTTCCAGTATTTTTCCAAATGAACTAATACATAGCGGAGACCGCGAATATCGGCAAGCGATGACGTCACCCTGTTTTTCGCATCTTCAATAGAACTGCTTGAAACAAAGAATCTCATTCTCATTGGTTGGGCCCATCCTGAATCTATTTAAGTTTTTGTTGATGTTATTTTATCAAATAATAGTCCTCATTTCAATCTAACCAAAACGATAATTGCCACCCCCCATCAGGAGGTGGCAAAACTTTTGCGTCCTCAGATCTTCACCTTTACTGCGAATCCCGAAGGCCAGAAGTAAAAGTTCGTCTGATTCTGCTTTGGTGGAGGCGAGGGGAATCGAACCCCTGTCCGAAAAACTGTCTACAAGACTTTCTACGAGCGTAGTCGGTATTTTAACATTCCCTCCGCTTGGCTCCTGCCGACAGGATCCAAGCTTCAGTAGTTCCTAAATCCCACCGCGGGCGGAACGAACCGCGGCTGGTTCCCCACTTTATTGACGCCCGGAGCCGCAGTCGTGGGCAACTGCGGGCGGACGGTCACCGATTAAGCGGCGACGGGTGCGAAATTATATTCGTCGTTTATGTTTAAAAGTTTCCCGCTTTTAACGAAGCTCGGGGCTTCGGCTCGCTTATCCGGCATCCACGATCCCCGTCGAAACCATGTACGCCCCCATGCGCGTTGGAGCAGATGCGATATCTTCTCACAGCTCCACAACTATATTATAACCGATTGGCGCGTGATTTGCAAGCGAAACGAGCAAACAAAGCGTTGATTGGTCGAGCCGCAGCCGTGTTCTTCACGATCTACTTCATTTTATGAGTTATTTTATTATGTTCATCATTGTTAAGACTCTCCCCCGCTATCTTTTCCTCAGTTTCCTTGCGGACGACGCTTCTGAGCTGTGCAAGAAACGGCGAAAAGGCGCATCTGTCCTCGGCGTAGCGGAGGTTCAGCTCATACTCATGCGCTTCCCATGTCGAGATATCCGCTTCGTTATGCTGTATCACGGCTTCGAGCCCGTCAAGCGCCTTGAATATGCGGGCTTCGAGCGAAGCTTGCTCACTCATCTCCTCGAAAAGGGCGGCAAGCTCGCACGAAAGCGGCTCTGGAAGCGAATCCACCCAGCTTTCCAGCAGGCGCGCTTCATTCGCTTCATCGGCGGCGGTTTTATCAAAAGCGGGAATATCGCCGGTGAATATCTCGCCGAGATCGTGGACAAGACACATCTTTATGACGCGATCCATATCCGCTTCGGGGAATTCATCCTTGATGAAGTACGCCGCCAGCGCAAGGCGGAAGGTATGCTCCGAAACGCTCTCATGGCGGCCTGCGGAGGTGTACGAATGGCGCGTGGTATCCTTTAATTTTTCAACGGTATGCAGAATCTTCAGCAGTTCGACAGGTTCCATATTTCTCCTTCTTTCTTGGCCGTGATCGCGCAAAACGCTCTTATCGCGGCATAAGCCGCTCCTCGGGCAGATCGGCGATAAGGTCGAGCAGCTCGAGTATCTCGCTGCGCAATTCCCCCTTCATCGCCCATCTGAAATAGCAGAATATCGGCCACTGTGCGATAAACACGATCCATGCGTATAGCGCGGCGGCGCGTTTTTCCGCTTCGCTCGCTTCGTAGTGTTCAAGCATTTGCGCCATGTTTTCGCGATAAGCCTTTACTGCGTTATCGAGCCTCATCCGCGCTCCGATCGGTTCTTTTCCGCTCTCTTCATAATCGGGCGAGGCCAGATTTGCCAACTGATTTACAATTACCTCCGTTCCCGCAAGGTTGAAGTCGATAAAGCCCGCGAAATGCCCGTTTTCGTCAACAAGCAGATTCGAGAAATTTTCATCGCCTTGAAACACACAGCGCGGCAGAGCTTTATAGACCGCCGTAAGCTCGCCGCGGACGGCTTCATGCCTTTTGACAAGCTTATCCGCAAGCGCGTTTTCGTTTTCGCTTTGAAGAAGCTCGATCAGCTTATTGAAATTCTGCTGCTTTTCGTCGATGCCTTCGGGAATATCGAAGGGCGAGAGGTCGAAAAGGCTGTACATTCCGAAGGTTTCGGACAGGTCGATGTTCTTATACTTCTTGGCGAACGCGGCAACGCTGCGCTGCACCTCGCGGAGTAGCGCATCTTCCGCTTCCGGCTCGAGCTTGAGATCCGAAGCAAGCTCAAGATCGACATATTCCGACAGATAGCAGACGAGATTTTCCCACGGCAGCAGATGCTTCCCCGCCCCGTCCGCGATAAAACGCGGGCAGATAAGCCCAAAGTCGATATAGCGCGAAATGAGTCTGTTTAGTTCACTTATCCGCTTTTCGCTCATGGACGAGGGATTACAGAAGCGCAGCACCCACTTTTTATCGATCACGTAATTCAGGCGGATATCCGCCGCATCGTGCGTGGAGTCGATGAGCTTTATCTCGTTTGCGGAATTTATGCCAAACAGCGCAAGAACGGGCAGGATATCCCCACGCTGCGGCACGGGCGCTGATTTGGGGTAGTTTTCATTTGGGGTGAATTCATTTGTTTGCTGCATATCATTTGCCCTCGTCTCGCATTTTTCTTTTAAATCTATCCAATACCGCTGCATTATGGCGCCGCTCTCGTTCACTATCTCATTTTCAAGCACGCCGCCGTTTCTGATTATGGCCTTTGCCGAGCCTATATTGGCTTTATCGCAGATCAGCAAAACGCGGTCTATGCCGAGCTTTATACATTCTTTAAGCGCAAGGCGCAGCATCTCTGTTGCATAGCCCCTGCGCCTTTCGCTCGGACGGATGCCGTCGCCGATATGCCCGCAGGTTTGGAGCATGGCTTCATTCAGATAGTGGCGGATGCTGACCGCGCCGAGCAAACGGTTTCTCTTTTCATCGAGCAGGAAAAAGACCGAGTTCGGAACGCGATCCCCGCTCGCCGTTCTTTGCTCAAGGTTATCAAGATAATACGCAAGATCCTGCGGATCGTTTTTAAAGATCGCACTCGGAGAGCGGTCGGTATCGTTCAGCTCCTGATCTGCACGCCATTCATCGAGCATTTCGATCAGAGCGCTTTTGTATTCCGCTGTCAGTTTTATCAGTTTGAGACTCATCTTTTCCTCATTTTCAAGCAGTCTGCCATAGTCGTTCCATTCCCCATACATCCTGCCCTTCCTCGTTTCCTCGATCAGATGGGCGAGCGCTTTTTCATACTGCGCTCGATCGCGCTTTTTGAAAAACGCCGCGTTGTACGCCCGAATGCGCCGATAGAGCGGCGGAAACGCCATGAATTTGGACCAACACCGCGCCTGCTTTAACGCGGCTTCGATCTCGGGATCGATCCTGAAGCTGCGCGGTCCCATGCTCGGCAGAACGGCTCTTCCGGCATCCGTCATCAGCCCAAGCCGTTCAAGCCTTCTTACGCGCTCCTTGTTCAGCTCCGTCCACGAGCTGTTTTTCCTGCGCGGCGAGAAGCGCTGAAGCCGCCTCTCCCCCGCCTTAAGGTTCGTGCTGTCTATCCAGCCGAAGCAGAGCGCCTCCTCCACGGCATCAAGATAGTAAAAAACGCCGTCATCCTTTGGTTTTCCGCGGCGCACTTCTATCAAGCATTCGCTCGCTTTATCGTGATTTTTGAAAAGCCAAGCGCGAAACTCGGCTCTGTTTTTAACGTTGAGCACGTTTTCCACGAAACGCTCTCCTTTATCTGCAGTAAATTCACAGCGGGCGCCGAAGCTTCTCGGCAGCCCGCTGTTTGCGCGTTATACTGCGCATAAGATTTTAGTTAAGGATCGGCGGCTTTTATCTCAAGCCCATCGCCTTTCTGAGAATGGTTACCGCATCGGCAACGTTGAGCTCGCCGGAATCATCCATATCACCGATCTGGATCTGCTGCGGCGTGAGCTGAGTGAGCCCAAGCGCGCTGCGCAGTGCGAGCACCGCATCCGCGATCTGAATGGTGCCGTTCATGTCAACGTCACCCTTCTCATAGGGGTTGGGCTGAGAGCTCTCGCCCCTCGTTACGCCGACGTACACAAGGCCGTTGCTCGCGCCGGTGGGGGGATTGTAGACACCGCCGACGGGCTTAACGGTGATCGCGCCGCCCGCTTGGATCGAGCACTGGTTTCCGGTGAACACGACCGGTCCAAGCCAGCTGTAGAGGTTTTGTACGCCGTGGTAGTTCGCGGGATCGTAGCCCTCCTGCATGCGGAAGCCGTAGGTGCCGCCGAGCACGTTTGAAGCGGTGTTCGCCGTCAGCGCAACACGGAAATTCTTAACGAATTCCGCCGCGCTCTGCCCCGTTACGTTCTGGAACGCCTGGGGGAAGGCTCTGCCCTGCGCATCCTGCGTGAGGAGCTGACGGAAGGTGGTGTTGCCGTACTGGGTGTAGATATACTGAGCAAAGAGCGAAACCTGTGCATACAGCACGAGGATATTGTTCGTGCTCATATTGTTGTCCCACTCATACATGCTGTAGCCGTTATGGAGCAGGAAGTCGGAAACGTAGGGATACTCCTCGGGCGGGTTGAGCCAATCTCCGTTTTCGAAGTTGTAATTCGTCCAGCTCTGTATCCTCCTGGAAACGCTCGAGCCGGGGTAGCAGATCTCCTCTGCGGCCGCGCTCATGCACTCGTTTTCCCAGGTCTCCATATTCTCGGTGTTGGAGAAGTTGATCAAGTGCTGATACTCATGCACCATAACGTTGTAGGTTCTTGCGATATCGTTTATCTCGGTGCCGTCCGCAGCGGTGTAATGAACGCCGGGATAGGTGTCAACGTGCAGGCAGGGTATCTGATTTGTGAAGAAATCCCACGGGGAGAAATAGCCGCCAACGTAACCCTGACCGAGCTGCCAGCCGTCGTCGATATTGTAGTACAGGATGTTCAGCCTGCCGTCGCCAATGCCGTTTTCATGATCGCCGAAGGAGGACTGCATGAGATCGAACTTGGAATCGAACTCCGCAGCCGCGATCTCGCCGTAGGAGGGATCGATGCTGTCGAGCGGATGCACGTTCGCATTGGTCGAGGTGGGGGTCCAGATATAGCAATGCTCACCCTTTGCAAGCACCTTGAACTGGATCGTCCAATCGGGAAGCGGCGAATAGGACATGATGGAAAAGTCCATCGTGTCTCCGACCTCGAATCTGTAGCCGCCGTCGTTCACGGGGCGCTTGACCGATTCGCGGGTGATGCCGTCCTTCTTCGCCTGCTCGGCAAACTGCGGATCAACGTCGATCATGTAGGGCTCTGCGTTAGCAGCGGGAACAGCGGGAGCGGCGTTGGTGCCGACGTTGGTTTCGATAAGGCCGCTCATATTGCCCGTGGAGAGGCCTGAGCCGCTCGTATTCGGGTTATAGATCACAACGTAGTCACCGCTGTAGCCGTCGCTGCCATCGGTGTCGAGGGTCACATCGTCTGCAACAAGCTTGGGCTGAACCGTGTTCTCTGCAAGAACGCCGAGCGGAGCCACTGCAAGCAGCAGAGCGAGCATGATGCTGAAAAGCTTTTTCATTTTCGTTTCTCCTTATTGTATTTTTTGGGCTTGCGCCCGATATTTTGCCGACAGTCCGCATTTCACGGTGCTCGGCATATTCTATTATACCATAATTATATAGAATGGCAATATAACGGCGGCATTTTCCTGCCAAAATTGCATACAAAAAGGGCGCGGCGGGCATATCCGCCCAAGCTCCGCAGCCCTTCGTTATCGAATCGTTATCCTACGACAACGACCTTTCTGCCCTTCAGAGATGAAAGCGAAAAAGCCTGCTCATCAAGAAGCTTAGCTTTGTCCATAAGCTTGTCCGGCACAAAAACAGTCGAACTATCTTCCTTCATTATGAACGCAACGAGCGCCGCATCGGTGTTGACCCAGTCGGGGGGCTCCCACCATGGCTCGTCAAAGCCAATCATAATAGCCGAAATATAGTTATACGCTCTAAGATAAGTATCCACAGCGCTGCCGTTTTCATTATATGCACAGGCGGTGAGCAGATTATCATACAACTCCCCGGTTGTTATGGAATAATTGGGGCTTCGAAGCAGCTCGCCCTCATCGGTTTGAAGCGTATAATAGCCGAGCTCGCCCTCCAAGCCGAAGCTGCGCAGAGTGCAGCACGCGCTATCCGGTATCATGGGGAGCGAAAACGCCTGCACCGCCCTGCCGTCTGCAAGGCCGTAGGAAACATATTCATGACCCTGAGCGTTCATATTGGAAAGCGCCTTGGTTACGCCGCTAAGGCTCGTCATATAGCCGTTATCATAGCCCTGCTGCTCCATAAGCGCGCATACCGTGTCGATAACGAAAGCATCGCGAAGCAATCCGAGGTCGATAACGGTTTCCGTAAAATCGTTTGTCCGCAGCAGCTCCGCGTATTCCTCGGTTTTGTTGAAGCGAACTATGTGTTTCTCGGCATCCACGATTTCAAAGCTGAAGAGCTTGTTTGCTTGCATACACTCAACAGCGGCATCTATGCGCGCCTCCTGCGCCGCGTTCACCGCAGGATCGAATTCGGCGGGATCATCGGCATAGACTATGTCGCTCCATGATGAGTTAAGCGCGCCCGCGAACATATTGAACATATCCGCCTGAGTAAGCTCGTATGCCGAAGAGAGGATATCGAAGAGCTCCTTTTCCAGCTCTACCTCCTCGCCGTTATGTGCGTTCAGATAGGCGATGTTTTTGCAGTTCTCGTATTGGTTCTTTGCATCGGTCAGCTTATAGATGCGAAGCAGTATGTCGCCATAGGTTTTAGCGCAGTTGTCAACGGCGTTTTTTATCTCGAGGCTCTCGCCCGCAAAGTAGTGCTCGAAGGTGTAGTCATGCGCATACAACGGCGCAGAATCGCTCTTCGGCGCTTCGAGCTTATAGTAGCCGGGATCGCGGTGCGCCGCACGCTCGAGCATGGCAAACATTGCGTACACGCCGACAATCGCCGCAACCACGATAAGCACGATCGTGATTATTGTTTTGCGCTTTTCCTGCCGTTTTTCGTTTTCATATTGAAGCTGCGAATTGTTCAATGGCTTCTCTTTTGCGTTTTTTCTCACGATAGACTTCCTTTTTATTTACAAACACAGCCGACCGCTTGAGCGATCGGCTGTGCTTTTGGTTTGATTACTGGATGGGTGCTTCCGCACGTATTTTCTTGTACTTTTCGATTTCGGAGGGGCTTCCGAAAACGAAGTGTCCGTTTCCAATGTCAACAAGCGAGGGCTGCTCGGTGGAGTAGTCGTGGATCTTCGTGTCGTAAACGAAGAGCTGCTTGTTTTTCTCGATAAGCGGATCGGGCACGGGGATCGCACTCATCAGGGACTTGGTGTAGGGATGCAGCGGATAGTGGAAAAGCTCCTCGGTCTCCGCTATCTCCATGATCCTGCCCTTGTAGATGACCACGATACGGTCGCTGATGAAGCGAACGATGGAAAGATCGTGCGCGATGAAGAGATAGGTGAGTCCCCTCTCCTTCTTGAACCTTTCAAGAAGGTTCAGTACCTGAGCACGGATCGAAACGTCCAGCGCGGAGATGGGCTCGTCGGCAATGATGAACTCGGGCTCCATAACGATGGACCTTGCAAGGCCTACGCGCTGGCGCTGACCGCCGGAGAACTCGTGCGGATAGCGGGTAAGATGCTCGGGCAGCAGACCGACCTCCTCGGTGATCCTCTCTATCTTGGCCATTCTGTCCTTCTCATCCTTATAGAGATGGAAGTTGTACAAACCTTCGGAGATGATGTACTCGATGGTGGCGCGCTCATTGAGCGAAGCGGCGGGATCCTGGAAGATCATCTGGATCTTGCGGATGACCTCGCGGTCCTCCTTGCGGGAAAGCTTGCCGGAGATGCGCTTGCCCTTGAAGAGGATCTGGCCTGCGGAGCAGGGGTTGATCCTGATGATGGCGCGGCCGATGGTGGTTTTACCCGAGCCGGACTCGCCAACGAGGGAGAGCGTTTCGCCCTTGAAGATATCGAAGCTGACGTTATTAACAGCCTTGAAAGCCCTCTTTCCCCTGCCGAATACAACGTCGAGATTTTGTATTGAAAGCAATACTTCTTTATTTGTGTTGTCCATACGAAATCTCCTTATGCCTTGTAATCAACATGAGATTTCAGCATCTTCTCATGCAGATTCTGAATGTTGTGCGGGGTATCGACCTTGGGTGCGCGCGGATCGAGAAGCCAGGTCTTTGCGTAATGCGTGTCGGTGATCTTGAACATAGGAGGCTCCTCCTTGAGATCGATCGCCATGGCGTACTGGTTTCTCGGAGCGAACGCATCGCCCTTGATCTTGTTGTACAGCGAGGGCGGGGTTCCCGCTATCGAGAACAGGTCGGAGCCCTTTTCACAGAGCTGCGGCAAGCTCGAAAGCAGCGCCCATGTGTACGGATGACGGGGATCGTAGAACACCTCTTCAACGGTGCCGATCTCAACGATCTGACCTGCGTACAGAACCGCAACGCGCTCCGCAACGTTTGCAACAACGCCGAGGTCGTGCGTGATGTATACGGTGGTGTAGCCGAGCTCATTCTGAAGATCCTTGATAAGCCTGATGATCTGCGCCTGGATGGTAACGTCCAGAGCGGTGGTGGGCTCATCGCAGATGAGGATCTTGGGCTGGCAGGAGAGCGCGATCGCAATAACGATCCTCTGGCGCATACCGCCCGAATACTCGAAGGGGTAGTCGTCGAAGCGCTTCTCGGGATCGGGGATGCCGACCTTCGCCATAATGTCGATGGTGCGGCGCTTCGCCTCTTCCTTTGAGCACTGCTGATGCTTGAGGATAACGTTCTGGATCTGCTTGCCGATCGTGATGACCGGGTTGAGTGAGGTCATCGGATCCTGGAAAACGGTCGCGATACGACGGCCGCGAATGCTCTGCCAATCCTTGGTGTACTTGATCTTGGCGCAATCGATGATCGCATAGCCGTTGAGAGTCTCGGTCGCTTCATCGTAGCCGCGGTATTCAACGCGGAATGCCGCAACGTCGAAGATCTTGTTGAGGGTCTCGGGATCGTTCAGATCCTCGCCGGTGCTCATCGCGATCTTGAACGCCTTGTCGAGCTTTCTTCTGAATTTGATCTGATCCTTGAGAGGGTATCTCTCGGTGGACAGCAGAAGCTCCTTGGCGATCTTCTCGTTGCGAGCGATAACCTCGCTCGAGAGGCCATAGGGGTTCTTGGGATCGTCCTGCTTGGCGATCTTTTCATCGCGCAGGGCGGCAAGCTTTTTAAGCTCCGCCTGATCCTTTGCGGCGCGCGCGCTGTCCGAAGAATAGGCGGCCTTGCGCTTTGAAATGAGCGCCTTCATCTCGTTTTCAATAGCCTCCGCATCCGCGTTGAGCTTCGCGATCTCCTTCTTGAGCTTATCCATCTCGAGCGCATCCTCGCGGTTGCGGCTGTCTAAGGTCTGGATATAATTGTTCTTATCAACGGCGCTGTCCTTGAGGGACTTGATGCGGGCGTTGAAATCCGCTTCCTCATCCTGGCTGAGTGACTGAGCGGCATGGATCTCGCGCTTCTTTTCCTCAATTGCGTTGAACTCGGCAGCGCCGCGCTCAAGCACGGAGTTTTTATTTAGCATGTCGGTAAACCTCGCAAGCGCTTTCCTGTTGCTCGGAGTGAGCTTAACGGAGGTCTCGGAGATCTCATCATCGGAGAAGATGATCGTGCCGTTGGAAATGAAGCCGTTGGTTTCAAGCATACCGGCGAAGGTCTTGGTTAGAACCGATTTACCGGAGCCGGATTCGCCGACTATCGCAAGCGATTCGTTCTCGTAGATATCGAGCGAAACGCGGCGGATAGCGGTGAGGATTCGTCCGCGAACGTTGAACTTAACTTCCACGTCCTTGAGGGAGAGAAGGACTTTTCTTTCAGTATTGTTTTCCATAATCAAGTCCTCCTATTACATGTGGGTCTTGGGATCCGTTGCATCCGCAAGGTTCTGACCGAGCAGATAGAGGATGATGGTCAGCATAGCGGCATAGATAACGGGGGGCCAGAATTCCCAAGGGTAGGTAAGGAACGCCGTCTGGGCGGCGGAGATCATGCGGCCGAGGGAGGGAACCTCTGCGCTGAGACCGATGCCGATGAAGGACATATAGGTTTCCAAGCTGATGTAGGAGGGAACCTCGGTAGCAAGCAGGGTAACGATAACGCTGGTGAGGAACGGGAGGATGTTTTTGGAAACGATCCTGCGAATCGGGGTGCCGAGACACTTGGATGCCAGCGAATACTCGCGGTCGCGGATGATCATGACCTGCGTTCTGAAGAAGTACGCAACGCCAAGCCAGCCGGTGATAGTCATAGCGATAACCATGTTCCAGAAGCCGGAGCCGAGAACGTAGATAAGAACGGCAACGACCAGTATGAACGGAACGTTCGCAACGATGTTATAGATGGGGATGAGGATCGCATCAAGCTTCTTTGAGAAGCCCCAAACCGCGCCGAGCACAATACCGATCGTCATGTTGATCGCCGCGCAAACGACCGCAAGAAGCAGCGAGGTGCGCGCACCGGCGAAGATATTGTACATGATGGAGTTGCCCTGAGGACCGGTGCCGAGCATCCATTTGAAGGAATGGCCGAACTGTTCCATAGCCTTGGCGGGGCTGAGGTTGTATGCGGTTGCATTGGTAACGTTTTCCTGCGGCTCGTAGGGGCAGATCAATGGAATGAAGATCGCCGAGAGAACCAGCACAACGAACAGCGCGATGAGCACGATGTTCATCTTTTTCTTGAAGAAAACGCGGAAAACGGATTTCCAGTAGGAATAACGGGGTGCGATATCTTTTCGGACGATATGGCGTCGTTGCCGACGACTTCGAAACCGAGATCCGCTCCGTTCGTGGGGTTGATCACATTGTTCTTTTCGTCGTTCATTACTTTCTACCTCCGCCACTGTCAGAAGAGAGGGAAATACGCGGGTCGTACTTGGCAAGCAGCAGGTCGCCGAGTATCTGACCTGTGATGGCGATCGTGGTGATGATAAGAACCATCGCAACGATGACCGCGTTGTCGTGCGAGTTGATGGAGTTGATAAGAAGTCCGCCAACGCCGGGAACGCCGTACACGCGCTCGGTCATAAGAGCACCGGTGAGACAGAACAGAATGCTGCCCGGTATGCCGTGAACGATATAGATGAATGCGTTCCGAGCAATGTGCTTGTTGTAGATCTCCTTCTCGCTCATACCTTCGGCGCGTGCGAACTTGACGTAATCCGAGTTCATCTGGTCGATCATGTAGCGGCGGGTCCACTTCATGAGCCCGCCGATGGAGCCGAGTGAAAGCGAGATGGTGGGAAGAATGTATGCAAGGATCTTGGCGTCCGCAGGCGCGGTTGCAAACTTATAGGGAAGCTTGAAAACGCTGGTGCCGATGAACGCAACGATGAAGATGTACGCAAGGGAGGGAACGGCGGAGATGAAAACGATGTACGCCTTGCCGAGCTTATCCACGAGCTTATCCTTCTTGCGCGCCATCAAAATACCGATGGAAACGCCGAGCAGGTAGGAGATGAATACCGAGATAAGACCGATAACGAAGGAGTTTCCGAGCATGGAAAGACCTGTTTTTTTGTAGTTATAGACGGTGTATCTATCGTTGAAGTTCTCCTGATCCGCCGGATTTACGGTGTCCGAGGAGTTATATTGCAGCGAATGGAAATCGATTGCGGTCTCTTCCCACTCATCGGTTCCGACCTTTGCCGGGAACTGCTGGAGTGTTTTCTTCAGATCGCCTGTTTTCTCGGAAATTACCGAGGTGATCTCCTGTCCGCGATATGTCGTATAGGATGTGCCGAAATTTAAATGCAGGAAATTTTGATGGATGAACGGGAAGCTTCCATCGAAATACAGCAGATACTTATGCTGGGTTCCCGAGCCAACGAGCGCGAAGCCCGCCCAGGAGTAGGGATCCTTCTCGAATCTGATGTAGCGATCTGTGAGCCTCTCGTCCTTGACCATGTTCTTGGTTTCAACGGTCACAAGGCTTGTGAAATAGCTCCAAAGTCTGGAGAAAACGGATTTTTCGTGCGAAGCGATGAGATAGGCTCTGCCGCCCGGCTTCATGCCGCCGTTTGAATAGTTGACGGGAGCCATATAAACGATGTCATCGCCCTTATACTTTTCCTTGAATTCCTGAACGCTTGCGTTGGATTCATAGGTGTCGGGGTTCTTTATGGCATCGCGGTCAGCGATGTAATCCGGCTGGCTTTCATAGCCTTCGCCGTATTTTGCAGTGTACTTTTCTTTCAAAAAGCTGGCGTAATCAACATAGGTGAGATAACCGTATTTCTGGAACATGGTATACTCGTACATTTTCTGGTCGTTGAGCGCTTTTTTGGTCCACATATCATCGGTTTCGAAGATAACGTTTCTTTTGATAAGCGAATAAACGAGCAGCATAACTATGCCAACGACTACGATCAGCGAGAATATGGAGAAAAGTATGCGCTTAAGCAAATATTTACCCATAAGCTGTTACTATGAGTACGGCACAAGGCCGTAATCTCCCTCTCATTAAGATTTGAATTTGGTCTTGACGTGCGCAAAGAAATGAAAGACGCGCGATTTTCAAGGCATTTCTTTAAACCCTGATGCTTGGGCAAAAGAAAGGGGGAAGATGCTTAGCGGCCGATGAACGGCAGTCGCGGGAAGCTTTCCCATATTACAGTATTTGCATCCGTTCATCAACTGATAAGCATATAGGGGGTTGCCCCCCTATATGCATGCGGTTATAGCCGCCTAATTAAGAATTAGAAGAGGCCGATGACCTTGGTCATGTAGCCGGCACCGCGGCTGAGGAAGGTGTTGAGGTAGGTGCAGGGATCACCGAAGTCGGGACCCCAACCGGAACCGTAGAACATATCGAAGTTGCCGGCTTCACCGTTCCTTGCGCGATAGCCGCAGGGATAGAACTCTTCCTGAACGTTCTCAGCCTTGATGAGGTCAACAACAACGCGGTCTGCGCCGAGGGTTTCCTCGACCTTTGCCTTGTAAGCAGCAGCCTGGTTGGTGTTGGTCTCGGAGGTGCCGAGGTAAACGATGTCGATGTGGATGGGCCAGGTGACGGAATCGCCGAGAGCCTCAACGGCCTTCTCGAGATGTGCCTTAGCCTCGGTGGGATGGAACCAGCCGTCTACGCCGTCATGGACGTCGATGGGCATGTTGTACTTCTCTTTTACATAGTACTGAACCATGTCGCCATAGTAGGTGGCTGCCGGGAAGGTGTGGCCGTCAGCATCGGTCTGATCGCTGGAGAGCCATACGAACTCGGGATGGGTGTACATGTTGCGCAGAGAGGTAAGAGCGAGATCTTCGCCGCGGGAAACCGCGTTGTAGGTCTTCTTGTCGAAGGAATACTGAACCGCAAGACGGAAGTCCTGGTTGAGCATCGCGATGTGGGTGTCGATCTTCTGATCCTCGGTGTGAGTGGAAGCGCAAGCGCCGCTCTCAAGCTTGAAGGTACCGCGGTTGAGGTTCAGACCGCCGAAGTAGGTGGTGGAGGTGGTGTCGGTGATGTAGCCGTACTTGTCGAAGTTGCCGTCCTTCTGAGCCTGCTCGAGCAGACCGTTGGTGGCGCCGAGGCCAACAGCGGGGTAGATGCCGTTTACGCAGTCATTGTAGAACGCAAGGGGGTTGGAGCCGTCATCGAAGACCCACTTGATGGAGTTAAGGGTAACGCTGTCCTTGTTCCAGTAGTTCTCGTTCTTAACAACGAGGATCTCGGACTGGGGATTCAGCTTCTGGATAAGGAAGGGACCGCAGTAAACCTGGGAAGAAACGTCGGTGTTCAGACCGAAGGTGTACTTGGTGGTGTCCTGGCTTGCTTCGGCGTATGCATCCTTGCCGTAAACGCCGCCGCGGCTCTCGTAGAAGCTCTTGCACATGGGCAGGAACATCGAGTAGGTGAGCATGGTCATGAAGTAGGTGGTGGGCTTCTCAAGGGTGATCTGGAGAGTGTAGTCGTCTACAGCCTTGAAGCCGACTGCGTCGAAGCTTCCGCCTTCCTTGTTGTACTCCTTAACGCCTACGATGATGCCCTCAACGAGCTCCTCAAGACCTGCCGCAACGTCGAGCATGTGGTTGAAGCCGGCAACAAAGTCGTGAGCGGTGACTTCCGCGACCTCACGGCCTTCGGAGGTGTACCACTTAGCGCCCTTGCGGATGTGGAAGGTGTAGGTGAGACCGTCCGCGGACTCTTCCCAGCTCTCGGCAAGAGCGGGGCAGAGAACGCCGAGGTTGTTGTACTGAACGAGACCCTCAACGGTGTTGACGGTGATCTCGGTGTCAGCCTGGGAGCTGGTGTTGAACCAGTCGATGGTGGAGGGAGCGGTGGAGAAGGTGAGGTTGTACTCATTCTTCAGGGTGTGGCCCTTGCCGGTCAGGTAAGCAGCGGGATCGTAGGTGCCGTTGCCTTCCATAGCGTTGCGCCACTGCTCGAGCAGCTCAGCGCGCTCTTCCTTGGTGATGAACTCATCGGAGATAACGAGGCCGAAGAAACGGTCGTCATCGTTGCCCCACTGAACGTAAGGAACGGTGCGGGGAGCAATGCGGCTGATCTGGTAGGTGCCGCCCTGGGTGGTGGTGGGGATCATGACGCCGGTGCTGAGAAGATAAGCTTCCGCCTGAGCGTAGAGAACGAACTTCTCATCGGGGGTGGCGGCCGCCTCAGCGGTGTGCATCATTTCCTCGAACTTAGCGAGAACGAGATCGTAGATCTCCTCATCGTCCGCACGAACGTAGCTGGTGGGGCGAACGAAGGGGGTGGGAGTGGGAGTCTCCTCGGCGGGAGGGTTGGTTACGTCACCATCGGGAGCCTTGGTGGGTTCGCCGGGAACGTCGGTGGCGGGAGCAGGGGTGTTGGTGCCCTGATCCTTGGGGGTGCAGGCTGCTACCATGGAAAGAGCCATGATCGCAACGAGTACCAGTGCGATAAACTTCTTCATATCTATCCTCCTACATAATATTATTGCATAACCGAGCCAAAAATAGCTATAGTATATGCAACATAGGATACTTAATAATATCATTAACTTCCAAGAAATGCAATACCTTTTGCGTGTTTTGAATATTTTTTTTTTAATTTATGTGTTTGAAATAGTTTGTATGCCTGTTTTTAAATGTATTTTTTCTGTCATTTAGGCATTTGCAGCGGCTCCTTCAAGGCTGTTCCGCCCATTTTTGCCGCCTCGAGGCATTTTCACCCACCTGCCCAAGCTATTCCTTTGCCTGCCGATAATATCCGCGCAACAGATTTATGCGATATATCATCTCCCATTCGGCGGTGTGGCGGCAAACGGGCTGTGCAAGAATGAATGCAAAAACTAATATGTTGAAATACCGACCCGAAATGAGTTATAATCTTTTAGTCGGCACTGCGCTGCCGTGCCGATGCGCTCCCCCAACGACGAAGCCACAGTGCAAAGGAAAGAAATATTATTATGCATCCGCATTCCGTAAAAAATGCTTTGAAAATCCGAAACACCCTGCCGAGACCGCGCTTTTTCGCGCTTTTTTGCGCCGCGCTTATGTTTGCGCTTGCCGCTCTTGCCTGCGCGCCATCCGAGCCTTCGGTGAACGGCGGCACCCACTCCCCTGCTCCAACCGGCACAGCAACTCCGACCGACACAGCCGCTCCGTTCGGCACCCACTCCCCCGCGCCTTCCGATGCGCCATCCCCCGCGCCAACGGATACCGCAGACCCCACCGCCGAGTCCACGCCCGAGAGCGGCTCCGAAAAGCTTGTTGCGAAATTTCTCGGCATACTCGGCTACGGCAGCGTGACAGCCGATGAGGTCAAAAAGGACGGCGCAAGGCTCTTCCGTTTCCTTTCAGACGGCGAAGAGCTGCTGTTTGCGGTAAAAAACGATGCGGAGTTCACCGTTCAAAACAAGCTTTACGAGGGCTATGAATACGAGCTGACGGTCGAAAACGAAACGGTGCTCGAAGCCTCTCCCGCATTTGAACTCAACGACAGCGAAGCTTCCCCCTTTTCGTACAAGCCCGGTGAAGGAACGCTCAAAAACCTGCTTGCAGCGGCGATGCAGCCCGTTGGTCACACGCTGTACGTTTACGGCGGCGGCTGGAATTGGCAGGACGACGGCGCTTCGGCGCTCACAAGGCGAACGGCTGCGCCGCGCACTTGGCGCGAATTCTTCCTCGGGCAGGATGCGAATTATTCCTATAAGAATGAAGCTTCGCCCGAAACGAGCTATTATCCCTTCGGCGGCTGGATAGAATACTTCTATGCCGGGCTCGATTGCTCCGGCTACCTCGGGCGGACGGTTTACTGCGCGCTCGAATCCCGTGACGGCGGCGCAGGCTGCGTTTTCAAATCCACCGATATTGCAAAAACGCTTTCCTCCATGGGCTACGGCGCTTTCAGCTCCGATAAGCTTGAAAACGGCGGCACAAAGCTTCAAAGCGGCGATATAGTGAGCTTCAAGGGACATGCCTACCTCGTGCTCGGCCGCTGCGAGGACGGAAGCCTCGTTATACTGCACTCCTCCCCCACTCCCTCAAGAACGGGCAGCAAGGGCGGCGGCGTTCAGCTAAGCGCGCTCGACCCGAACGGAAAAGGCGGCGGCATGGCGCTTACACTCGTCAAGCGGTATACCGAAAGGTACTATGCTGAGTGGTACGAAAGGTATGAGAATATCACGGTGCCGTACTCGACTTACATCGACTTTGAGCGCAGCGGCAATGCGGGCTTCTTCCGTTGGAGCTTGGACGGCAGCGGCGTGCTCACCGACCCGGACGGCATCCTTGGCATGAGCGCCGATGAGATACTATCTCTGCTGTTCGGCAAGTAAGCTCAAGCGGGCTTTATCGAGCCTTTTGGGTCCCATACGATACATCAAAAGCGCAGAGCGGGCAAAAGCCTCGATCTGCGCTTATTTTCTTACGGTTACAGCTTATTTCGCCTTGGGGCCTGCGGCGATGATGTTTTCGGGCATGTTGTCGTACTTGCTGAAGTTCTTAACGAACATATTGGCAAGCTCCTGCGCCGCCTTGTCGTAGGCTTCCTTATCAGCCCACATCTCGCGGGGATCGAGCACCTCGTCCGGCACGTTCTCGCAGGTCTTGGGCACCATAACGTTGAAGATGGGATGCAGATCATACTCAACGTCGTTCAGCTTGCCCTCGAGCGCAGCGGTGACCATGGCGCGGGTGTACTTGATCTTCATGCGGCTGCCCACGCCGTAGGGGCCGCCGGACCAGCCGGTGTTGATGAGGAACACGTTTGCGCCGTGCTCGTCGATCTTCTTGCCGAGCATCTCGGCGTATACCGAGGGATGCATCGGAAGGAAGGGAGCGCCGAAGCAGGTGGAGAAGGTGGCCTGCGGCTCCTTGATGCCGCGCTCGGTGCCTGCGAGCTTGCTGGTGTAGCCGGAAACGAAATGATACTTCGCCATATCCTTGGTCAGCTTCGCGATGGGGGGCAGAACGCCGAAGGCATCCGCCGTCAGGAAGATAACGGTCTTGGGATTGCTGCCAACGCCGGGGATGACACAGTTCGGAATGAACTCAACGGGGTACGCCACGCGGGTGTTCTCGGTGATGGATGCGTCGTTGAAATCGAGCTCGCGGCTCTCCTCATCCATGATAACGTTTTCAACAACGGCACCGAAGCGGATCGCGTTCCAGATCTCGGGCTCGTTTTCCTTGGAGAGATTGATGCACTTTGCGTAGCAGCCGCCCTCGAAGTTGAAAACGCCGTTGTCGCTCCAGCCGTGCTCGTCGTCGCCGATGAGCCAGCGGTTGGGGTCGGCGGAAAGGGTGGTCTTGCCGGTGCCGGAAAGGCCGAAGAACAGCGCCGCGTCGCCCTCGTTGCCGATATTGGCGGAGCAATGCATCGGGAAAACGCCCTGCTGCGGCATGAGGTAGTTCATAACGGAGAACATGCCCTTCTTGATCTCGCCGGAATACTTGGAGCAGGCCACGGTAACGCGCTTTTTCTCGAAATCGAGGATGATGGCCGCCTCGGAATGCACGCCGTCCTTCTCGGGATCGCACTTGAAGCCGGGGGTGCAGAGCACGGTGAACTCGGGCTTGAAGGAGTCCAGCTTATCCTTCTCGATACGAACGAAAGCCTGGGTCGCAAACAGCGCGCTCGCGGCGTTTTCGCAAACAACGCGGATGGGAAGCGCGTACTTGGGGTCGGCACCAACGAAGCCGTCCACAACAAAGACCTCGCGATTCTGCATATAGGCACACATCTTATTATAGATATTATCCGCCCTTTCGCGGCTGATAGGCACATTTATCTTGCCCCAGTCGATCGTGTCATGAACCGAGGGAACGTCCACAACGTAGCGATCGTCGGGGGAACGACCGGTGTATTTGCCGGTTTTGATTACCAGCGCGCCGGTTTTGCTGAGCTTGCCCTCGCCGCGGGCGACTGCGCGCTCGGTGAGCTCGGCGGGGGAAAGGTTGCGGTGGATCGCGGTGGGATCGTAGATACCCATTGCTTCAAGATACGCTTTCATTTTTCAATGCTCCTTTCAGCATTTGATTATGATATGTTATGCGAAGATTTTTCGCAGGTATCGCGTGATAATAAAATCATGCCCTTTCGGGCATGATCGCATACTACTTGCGTATAAACAGTATTCCGAGGGTTCTCGGTCCGCAGTGGCTTGCAACCGTGCAGCCTGCGGTGGTGGGAATGACCTCGTCGAAATAGCCGAAGCTCTTTACGAGTTCCACGGCTTCTTCAACTATTTCATTCGGCGTGTCGGTATAGGTAACGAAGATACGGTGCGGCCTGATATCGGTGCGGCCGTCTAGCTTATCGTGGATATAGTTTTTGAGGCAGCGCTGCCAGGAGCCGCGGTATTTTTTGAAAACGCGCATGCCGCCATCCGCCACCTCGATGCCGGGGTGGAGCTGAAGTATGTTTGCGCCAAGCGCGGAAACCGCGGAGCAGCGGCCGCCCTTTACCATATAGTCGAGCCTGTCCAAAACAAAGCTGGTTTCGACCTTTGGAACTATCTCCTCATCGAGCTGTTTTTTTATCTCGGCACCGCTCATGCCCTTCTTCGCCATGTCCACGGCCTCGAGCACTACGTGCCCCACGCCGCTGGACAGATTCTTGGAGTCCACAACGAAAACGTTTTCAAAATCCTCGGCGGCAAGCACAGCGTTGCTGTTGGAGGAGGAAAAGCCCGAACTGATCGTGATGAAAACGAGCTCGGAGCCGTCCGCCGTCATCTCACGGAATATGCCCTTCAGTCTTTCCACGGCCGGAGCGGCAGTCTGGGGCAGCTTATTGCTCTTTGAGCAACGCTCAAGCAGGGCGCGCATGGTGATATCCACGCCGTCGAGATATTCATCCTCATCGATGCGCACATACAGCGGCACCACGTTTATATCATTTTGCTTGTAAAGATCGGTTCCCCGAACTTCGTTCAGAAGGTCGGCGGTGCTGTCGCAGCAGATTTTAACCATCTTAAAACTACTCCCGATAGTTTATAATGTAACCACTATTGTACCATAGGCGCGGCGAAGTGTAAAGGCAAGAAACGCCGCAAAAGCCCGCGAAAAAGCAAATATACAGAATCATAATGCGTTTCCCTGTATTTTGCCGCGCAAGGCGCACTGCGTTCGAGCCTCCTTCAGCCGTCGATCGCACTCTCAATCAGCGATCTTGACAAAGCAAAGCTTATCCCCTGCTCACGGGCAACGCGCGCAATATCTTCGTATTCCGTCTTAACTCGCGCTGTGCCGAAGCCGTTTGCAAGCTTTACCCGCACCTCACCGTAAGGTTGAGGTGCTTGCGCGGTCAGGGTTTCGCGTGAAAGCTCATATCTTCTCACGGTTCGCTCGCGCACTCCGAGCGTTGATGTGTGCTTGAATACGGCTTCAACAAACTCATCTCGGCGCTTTGTGTCGCAGAGTACACATATCATAACTCCCGGGCGGTATTTTTTCATGCCGATCGGAATATAATACGCATCCTTCGCACCCATCTCGAGAAAGGTTTCGAGCGCAAAGCCTATCTCCTCCCCCGTCATATCGTCCACGGTGCAGCAAAGCTCGAGTATTTCGCTGCCCATCAGGCATCCGTTTCCGCTCTTCCCCGCCCACGCTTCGCCGAGGATGGCACGAACGCAGTTTGCCTTGGCAAAGTCCTTTTTGCCCATTCCGTAACCGATACCGTCAACTTTCATCGGCTGAAGCGTTTCAAACTCCTCAGCAAAAGCTCGTATCAGCGCCGCGCCCGTCGGAGTGCAGAGCTCGCCCTCGATATTTCCCGAATAGATCGGAAGCCCCGCCAAAATATGCGCCGTTGCGGGTGCGGGAACGGGCAGTATGCCGTGCGCGCATTTTACGGAGCCGAAGCCGACGCACACGGGCGAAGCCGTGATCCTTTCCGGCGCAAGCATCTCGATTAGCAGGCATACGGCGGTTATATCCGCCACCGCATCCAGCGCGCCGACCTCGTGAAAATGCACAAGCTCCACGGGCTCGCCGTGCGCTTTGCTCTCCGCCTCCGCGATGATCGAGTAGACCGCCATCACATTCTCACGGCAGCTCTCGGATACCGGCAGGTGCGAAACGATATGCTCGATATCCGCAAGGCCGCGATGCTCGTGGCGGTGGGCACGGTCATGGTCATGGTCATGGTCATGGTCGTGGTCATGATCGTGGTGATGATCGTGGTGATGATCGTGGCTGTGTTTGTGGTGATGCTTGTGGTGATGCGCGTGGTGATGCGCATCCTCGGACAGCTCCTCCGCACCGTCGATCAAAACCTTAAAGCGGGTACCGTTTATGCCGCATTTCACGGACGGCTCGACCGAAACCGAAACGCCCGGAAGGCCGAGCGAATTCATTTTTTCAATGAACGCCGCTTTTTGTTCGCCGTCAAGCAGCTCGTAAAGCGCCGCGGCAAGCATATCCCCCGCTGCGCCCATATTGAGTTCAAAATGCAGTTTTTTCATTTCATGCCTCCGAATACCTTGGTTCTTTTTTAGCTTTATACCACGAACGCGCCCGCTTGTCAATCAAAAAGAACGAAGGAGCCGGCGCTTGGCCGACTCCCTCGGTTTCGGGAAGATAGAGAATTATTATGAAGATGCTTTTATTGTTGATCCTCACCGCTCTCGCGTTCGGTTGAGCCGCGCTTTTTTCTGTTGCGCGCGTTCACGGTTATGATGGTGGCCACGCAGGCGATCGCAACGAGCGCTGCCGCGTCGAGAACGAGCATTATCGTCTTTGCGGAGCTGCCCGAAGCGCCATCGTTCTTGGATACTTCAGCTTCAGTGGGAGCTGCAGTGGGAGCCGCCGTGTTCTCCACGCCGTTTGCACCGTCACCGGACGGTGCGGGCGGGTTGCCCCAACCGGAGCCTCCGGGAGACTGCGCCTCCGTTGCGGCCTGCGCTGTGGCGATCTCGGCTCCGTTCACAACGAGGGAGTAGGTCTCGCCCTTCGCAAGCTCGGGGCTGCTGAGCATAACGAAGCTTGCGCTTCTCTTTGCCGTAACCGAGTAAACCGTTTTTCCGTTTGCATCCTTTATCGATACCTCATCGCCCTCTGCTATGTTCAGCATCGAGCCGTTATTCGGATCAAACGGAGGCTGCATTCCATTACCGTTTGGATCGAACGGAGGCTGCATCATATTGCCGTTTTCATCGGTCGGCGGGGGCAATACATTACCGTTTTCATCCGTCGGCGGGGGCGGCGGCATACCGGGACCGCCGGGACCGCCGGGACCACCGGGACCACCGGGACCTCCGGGACCACCGGGACCACCAGGGCCTCCGGGACCGCCCGGACCC
>Ga0256404_1003909_pt1 | contig 29231 bp, 22 predicted proteins | sample RumenRJG_01DNA_FD_185990 | JGI IMG/M metagenome (GOLD analysis project Ga0256404, IMG submission 185990) | Bovine rumen microbial communities from Lethbridge, Alberta, Canada - RJG_01 | ecosystem: Host-associated > Mammals > Digestive system > Stomach > Rumen | place: Canada: Alberta | collected...
CTTGATCTGTGCTTCGACCTTATCGCCCTCGGTGACGGCGACGTTTCTCATGTTGTCAGCGATACGCATGATGCGGATGTGGCTGGACTCCATGACGCCGACTGCGGTGCGCATCCAGGAAGCGAGACGGCCAAGGACCTTCTCGTCCTTCCAGTAACCCATGATGACCTTCCGCTCGATGCCCATGCGGGTCACGATGTGGCCGTACTCACGGTCGCCGTGTGCGGACTGGTGCTCATTCATGTAGTCCATGTCGATGGTGTCGTAGGGAATCTCCTGCAGATACTGCGTATGCAGGTGGCACAGGGGCTTCTTATACTCCTGCAGGCCGAGGATCCAGGACTTTGCCGGGGAGAAGGTGTGCATCCAGGTGATCACGCCTGCGCAGTTCTCATCGGCGTTCGCGTCGTTGAAGGTCTTGCGGATCAGAGCGTTGTCGATCAGGGTGGGCTTCCACACGACTTCATAGGGCAGGATGCCGGAAGCGTTCATGTAAGCGACCATCTCTCTGGAATGTTCCGCAACGTGGCTCAGGCACTCATCGCCGTACAGATCCTGGGAACCTGTGCAAAACCAGAAGCAATAATTTTTCATAACTATTACGATCCTTTCCGGGGACTGCGGTTTCCTCCGCAGTTCATCCCTTATCAGCGTCCGGAGCATTTTCCTCCGGAGCATTTGCTTCGGACGCGGCGGAGCCTTCCGCCTCATCCGTGATTTCCTCATCTGTCAGATCCTCTGAACCCGGCAGCAGGAATTCCCGCCGCTGGTACTTAATCAGAGAGAATACCGCCAGCGCGCCGCCGACTGCGATGAACAGGACCATGGCAGCAAGCATGGGAAGAGAACCTTCTTTTCCGCTCAGTGCGGTCTTTCTGAGGCCCCAGCCCAGCCAGACCAGGTAACACCCGATCAGGCCGCGAAAAAAAAGCAGTGTGACCGGGATCCGGCCCGCGCCCTTTTTCTTTTTCTCTTCCGCCATGTTTCTCTCTCCTCCGCAGCTCCTTTTTGAAAGGAAACTGCCCGGGAGACCGGGCAGTTTCCTCCGGATGCGCATTTTTTAACTCTTTTAAGCTGTATCGATCTTCGGAAGGATCAGCGGCTTCACGGAATCACGCTCGCAGACCTCCGTCTCAAACAGATAGTTTCCGTCCGCCGTCGGATCATCGATCATTTTCAGAAGGTTTTCCGCGGCTTTCTTCCCAAGATCGAACTTGGGATGCGGGAATGTGGTGATCGGCACCTCCGCCATGGCGGCGATGTCAGCATCATCCATTCCGATCAGGGAAATGTCTTCCGGAACCCGGATCCCGTGTTTTTTCAGTACCGCCGTCAGAGCATAGGCTACCTGGTCGTTATAGCAGACCACTGCGGTGCATCCATGGATCCTCTCCAGAAGGTACGGAGCGAACTTTTCTATTTCCTGCATCGCCACTGTGTCGATCCAGAACACGGAACGCTCGTCGACGCCCCGGCCAATGGTCCGCATACACTCTGCGTAGCCCTGATAGCGGAGCCGTCCCTGTCCGTCGTCCGCCTTGAAGATCCCCGCGATCTTCCTGTGTCCGCGGTCCACCAGATACTGTGTCGCCTTGAAGGCCATGCGCGGATCATTCAGCGAGACCAGCGGATACGGGAGTCCCGGATAAGCTGCATTGATGAACAGGATCGGGACTCCAAGGCCGGAAAGCCTTGAAAAATATCTGAAATTCGGATTCGGAAGCGCGCTCTTCACAGCCTCGACGATCAGTCCGTCGATCCGGTCCGAGCTCACCATCTTTTCAAGCAGTTCCCGCTCCCTGTGGATCTTGTTGCCGGTAAAACAAAGCTGCATGACATAACCGCTGCGGACCAGCACCTGTTCAATGCCCCGCACCGTGTTCGGAAAGATGTATCCGTCCACATAGGTGCTCATGACGGCAATGGTTCCGTGATGCCGGTTCCTTCCGGGATGAAGCCCGGTGCCCGCGGTCCTTCCGCCGACCGGCCCGATATAGGTGCCGCTGCCGCGGACCCTGGAAACCAGCCGGTCCGCCGCCAGGACGTCAATGGCATGACGCGCTGTCTGACGGCTGACGCGGAATTTCTCTGCAAGTTCATTCTCGGACGGGAGGCGGTCGCCTGCCTTCAGCTTTCCCTCGGCAAGCTCTGCCTTGATCCAGTCGACAATATCGAGGTATTTCAACTGTTGTTTCAAAATGATACCCGCCTTTCCGGAAAACTCCGGCCGGTCTGAGCGTGATTACTTCTTGCGCTTGGAAACAAGGTCCGCAGTAACTGCGCCCAGAAGAACTGCGCCTTTGACGATCTTCTGGATATCAGTTGACCAGCCGTACAGAGACATACCGTTGTTCAGGATACCCATGATGAATGCACCGACGACTGCACCGATGATGGTTCCGATACCGCCGCTGGTTGCCGCGCCGCCGATGTAGCAGGATGCGATTGCGTCCATCTCGAATCCGTCACCGGCCTTCGGGGTGGAGGAAGCGTTTCTTGCGGAAAGGACGATGCCGGCGATCGCAGACAGGACACCCATGTTCGTGTAGACCCAGAAGAAGACCTTCTCGGTGTTGATACCGGAAAGCTTTGCAGCCTTCGCGTTGCCGCCGAGGGCGTAGATCTGGCGTCCGGCGACCGTCTTGCTGGTCAGGAAGTGATAGAATCCGACCAGGATGGCCATGATCAGAAGAACGAAGGGCAGGCCGTTGTAGCGTGCCAGCTTGTAGAAGAAGAACCAGACGACAAAGAGGATAACTGCGTTCTTCGCAATGATCTGCCATGTCGGGTTCTGGGCGAAGCCGTACTTCTTCTTGGTGGCGATGTCTCTCAGCTCAGCCATGACGATGAGAACGGAAATAACCGCCGCAACAATGATGCAGATCAGGTCCAGCGTACCGCCGCCGAAGGGGATCTTGATGGTGGGCAGGAATCCGGAACCGATGAAAGTATATTCCTTGGGCAGCGGGCCCTTGGTCTGTGCTTTCAGCAGGGTGTAGGTCAGGCCGCGGAACATAAGCATGGTGGCCAGGGTGACGATGAAGGGCGGGATCGCAAGCTTGGAAACGAAGAATCCGACGAATGCGCCTGCCGCAAGGCCGATGGCCAGAGCTGCGATGATAGCGACGAACATGTTCATCTTGTAGTCGACCATCATGATGCCTGCGACTGCACCGGTGCAGGCAACGACGGAACCGACGCCCAGGTCGATGTTACCGGTCAGGACGCAGAGGAGCATACCGACTGCAAGGATGACGACGTATCCGTTCTGCATGATCAGGTTGTTGATGTTTGCCGGGGAGGTATTCTTTCCGCCGGTCAGGATCGCGAAGATGACGAACACCGCGACCAGGGCAATGACCATGCCGTACTGCTTCATATCAAGATTGACTGTCTTTTTGTTTTCCATGATTTCTTCCTTTCCCTGGCTCAGGCATTCTGGCCGCTCGCCGCATTATCTGCCATGATGAACTTCATGATGCCTTCCTGCGAAACATTCTCACTGTCGACCTCGCCCGCGATGTGTCCGTTGTTGATAACGTAGACACGGTCGCAGGTACCGATGATCTCGGGAAGTTCGGAGGAAATGACGATCACTGCCTTGCCTGCCTTGGCAAGCTCATTGATGACACAGTAGATCTCATACTTCGCGCCGACGTCGATGCCTCGGGTCGGCTCATCCAGAATCAGGACATCCGGCTGTGTAAGCATCCACTTTGCCAGGAAAACCTTCTGCTGGTTTCCACCGGAAAGGGATCCGACAGCCAGGTTGATCGATGCCGTCTTGACGTTGATGCGCTTTCTGTACTCTTCCGCCGCAATAACTTCGTCGTTTGCGTTCACGACACCGTTCTTGGAGAAGAAATCCGACAGAGCTGCCAGCGTCATGTTCCTCTTCACGGAATCGATGAGGATCAGTCCGTACTCCTTACGGCTCTCGGACACGTACGCCAGCTTCGCCTCGATGGCCTGGCGCACATTGTTCATGTGCACTTCCTTGCCGTTGATGAAGGTCTGGCCGGAGATCTTCTGTCCCCAGCTGTGGCCGAAGAGGCTCATGGCGAGCTCGGTGCGGCCGGCGCCCATCAGTCCCGCGAGGCCGACGACCTCGCCCTTGCGGACCTGCAGGTTGACGTTCTGGATGAAGTGACGCTCCGGATCCTCGGGGTGATAGACGTTCCAGTCCTTGACCTCGAAGATGACATCGCCGATGGGGCAGTCCTCGCGCTTCGGATAACGGTTGGTGAGCTCACGTCCGACCATGCCCTTGATGATGCGGTCTTCGTTGATCTCGCCGCGCTCCTTGTCCAGCGTCTCGATGGACTGGCCGTCGCGGATGACCGTGATGCGGTCCGCAACGTAGCTGATCTCGTTCAGCTTATGGGAGATAATGATGCAGGTAACGCCCTGCTTCTTGAGCTCAAGCATGATGTCAAGCAGATGCTTTGACTCTTCATCGTTCAGTGCCGCGGTGGGCTCGTCCAGGATCAGAAGCTCGACCTTCTTTGCCAGAGCCTTCGCGATCTCGATGAGCTGCTGCTTGCCGACACCCAGGGTGTTGACGGGAGCGTCGATGTGCTCGTGGGGAAGTCCGACCTCCGCCAGCATTTCCTGGGCTCTCTGACGGGTCTTCGTCCAGTCGATCACGCCCTTGGCGCTGCACTGTTCATTTCCGAGGAAAACATTCTCCGCGATGGAGAGGTAGGGGCTCAGCGCCAGCTCCTGGTGGATGATAACGATACCCTTCGCCTCACTGTCCTTCAGGTTGTGGAACTGACAGACTTCGCCTTTGTAGACGACATCACCCGTGTAGGTTCCGTAGGGCCAGACACCGGACAGAACATTCATCAGTGTGGATTTTCCGGCGCCGTTTTCTCCGCAGAGGGCGTGGATCTCTCCCTTTCTCACCTTGATGTTGACATCGTTCAGTGCCTTGACGCCGGAGAATTCCTTGGTGATGTGATTCATTTCCAGAATATACTCTTCGGCCATGCTTTTACTCCTTTACTGTGCTTTATCATGAAAAACCGGGGCGGCGGCCTTCTGCCGCCGCCCCGCTGATTCATAGCGTTTCAGATGCTGCTTTCGGATAATTACTGAGCGAGCTGATCTGCGGTGTAGTATCCGCCGTCAACGATGATCTCCTGCAGGTTGTCCTTGTCGACTGCGACCGGAGTGCAGAGGTAGGACGGAACAACGATCTTGCCGTTGTTGTATTGTTCGGTGTCGTTGATCTCCGGCTCGGAACCGGTCATGACTGCGTCAACCATGGTAACGCACTTGGAAGCCAGCAGTCTGGTGTCCTTATAGATGGAAGCTGCCTGAGTTCCGGCAAGGATGTTCTTGCAGGCCATCAGCTCTGCGTCCTGTCCGGTGACCAGCGGCCAGTTCTCTGCGGTGTAGCCTGCGCCCTCAAGAGCAGCCTTGCAGCCGTATGCGAAGCCGTCGAATGCGGATGCGCAGATGTCGAGATCTTCGTCAGCATAGAAGCCGGTGAGGTAGTTCTCGCAGTTCTGCTGAGCGGTCTCCTGGGACCATCTCAGGATGCAGGTGTCCTCGAAGGAGGTTCTGCCGGACTTGCAGACCAGGGTTCCGTCATCCAGGTAGGGCTGAAGGACTTCCATCAGGCCGTTGTACAGGAACAGAGCGTTGTTGTCATCCGGGGAGCCCATGAAGAACTCGATGGTGTAGCTCTCGCCCTTGGACTTTGCGTTCGGAAGATCCTTTGCCTTCTCGATGTACTGGCCGATCGCGGTGCCGACACCCTTGTTGTCGAAGGTTGCATAGTAGGAAACAGCGTCGGTATCCATCAGCAGACGGTCATAAGCGATGATCGGGATGCCTGCCTGCTTAGCCTGCTCCTCGACATTGACCAGCGTGGAAGAGTCGATAGCTGCGATAACGAGGCAGTTGACGCCGGAAGCGATCATGTTCTCGATCTGGGAGACCTGCATCTGGACATCGTCCTCAGCGTACTGAAGGTCGACCTCATAGCCCTTCTCCTCAAGCTGCTTCTTCATGTTTGCGCCGTCGTTGATCCAACGCTCGGAAGACTGGGTCGGCATTGCGACACCGATCTTCTTGCCTTCGCCGGTAGCTGCTGCCGCTGCCTCGGTAGCTGCCGCGTCAGCCTTGGTCTCCTCAGCCTTGGTCTCCTCAGCCTTGGTCTCAGCCGCAGCTGCTGCAGTGGTCTCTGCCGGAGCTGCCGGAGCTGCCGTGGTAGCCGGAGCGGAAGATCCGCCGCAAGCTGCAAGCGAGAATGCCATGGTGGCTGCCAGAAGTACGCTTAATGCTTTTTTCATAACTTGTTTTCCTCCTTGATTTGTACATACATTTCTGATGCCTGTTGTGTAAAACACCTTCGGAACGGGAGCCGTTTCCGGAATTTCCGGACCGTTTTATGGAAACTTGCCCTGAAAATCTGAATCTGGTCTCCGCTTTCCGTTATTTATGATACAACCGGCTGTACAACCTGTCAAAATGTAATTATGTACAAATTTTGAAGCTGTTTTTTAGTTGTACATACATGTGTGAAAAAGCAGTCATCTCCGGGCCGGCGATGACTGCAGTTCTCTTTCCGCTCTTCCTTCAGATCTCCCGGGGACCTCCGCCCACAGAGACCACATAGAAGCTGGCCGTGAGACCTGTACGGTCTGTATAGTGCTTTCCGACGGTCTCGATGAAGTTGTCTACCGCGCTGTCCTTCACGATGTTCACGGTGCAGCCGCCGAAGCCGCCCCCTGTGATCCGCGCTCCGAGAACGCCGGGAATGGCCCAGGCCTCCTCCGCCAGTACGTCTGTCTCAAAACAGGAGGTCTCGAAATCATCCCGGAGAGAGACATGGGAACCGTTCATCAGCTTCCCGAAGCCCTCCAGGTCGCCGTTGTCCAGAAGCTGTACGGCCTTCACGGTCCGGGCCTCCTCCGTCACCGCATGACGCGCGCGGCGCAGACAGACATCGTTCCGGATGACATCCTTCACCTTCTCAAATTCCTCCGGCGTCAGCTCGCAGAGAGCTTTGATGTCCCGGACCTTCTGAAGATCCTCAAGGGCTTCCTCGCACTCCCTGCGGCGGTCATTGTAAGCGGAGGTGGTCAGTTCATGCGGCTTGTTGGAGTTTACGATGACCAGCTTCGCGTCTCCCAGCTCCACCGGCGCGTACTGGTAATCCAGCGTCGCCGTGTTCAGGAAGATGGCGCTGTCCTTCTTCCCCATGGCCGAAGCGAACTGGTCCATGATCCCGCAGTTCATTCCGACGAACCTGTTCTCCGCGTACTGCCCGTACAGGGCGTTCTTCACCTGGTCCGTGCCGAAGCTGTACAGGGAGATCAGGATCTGCCCGGTCAGCACCTCCAGGGACGCGCTGGAGGAAAGGCCGGACTTGTTCGGGATGGTCCCGACGCAGACAAAATCAAAGCCGCAGTCCGCCTTGAACCCGTGTTCCTCAAAGGCCCAGATCACGCCCTTCACATAGTTCGCCCAGTTGTCTTCCTTCTTATAAATAAGATCGTCCAGGGAAGATTCGATCACGCCCGCTTCCGGGAAGCTGACCGAGAAGAAGCGGAGCTTCCGGTCATCTCTCTTCCGGACCGCGGCGTAGGTTCCCAGGGTCAGCGCGCAGGGGAAGACATGTCCCCCGTTGTAGTCAATGTGCTCTCCGATCAGATTCACCCTTCCGGGCGCGAAAAAGATCCGGCAGTCGCCCCCGCCGTACACGCGGTCAAAGGCCTCCTTCAGTTCCCGGATCACCTGTGCTTCCGACATCTGTCTCCTCCTTTCATTTCACCGACTCCGCGAATTTCCGGAACTGCTTCCGTCCGGCTTCCGTGTCTTTGAATACGCCCGCATGCTCCAGCACCTCGGAGAAGGCAATGCCGATCTCCTTTTTCAGGATCTCTCTGATGCTTCCGGCATCCACCGCGCCGTACTTCTTCATGATCTTCTCCGCCCAGTCCGCGTGGGCAGCAGTTTTCGGATCCGCCCTGAGGTCCGCGCCTTCGATGATCCCCCCGGCCAGCGCGTCCATCTCGTCCAGCAGCCGCGGCGGCAGGATGGCAAGGCCCATCACCTCGATCAGACCGATGTTTTCCTTCTTAATATGATGGAGCTCCTGGTGCGGGTGGAAGATGCCCAGCGGATACTCCTCTGTGGTCCGGTTGTTCCGGAGCGCCAGATCCAGCTCAAACATGCCGTCCCGCATACGTGCGATCGGCGAGATGGTGTTGTGGGGGGTTCCGTCCGTCTCCGCCAGCACCTCCGCCTCCGGATCGCTGTAGCCGCGCCACGCGGTCAGGATCCGGTCCGCCAGCTCCTCAAGCCGTGCCGGGTCCGGTCCGTCCAGACGGATCACCGACATGGGCCAGTTCACGATCCCTGCCTTGATGTCTTCAAATCCCGGGAAGGTCAGGCTCTCCCGGATCCCCGCCCGCTCCATGGCGAAGGTGTAGTGCCCGCCCTGGAAGTGCTCGTGGGTCAGGATGGAGCCGCCGACGATCGGCAGGTCCGCGTTGGAGCCGATGGTGTAGTGCGGGAACATCTGCACGAACTCCAGCAGCCGCCGGAAGGTCAGCCGTTCGATCTTCATGGGCTTGTGCTCACCGGACAGGACTATACAGTGCTCGTTGTAGTAGACATAGGGCGAATACTGCATGTACCACTGCTCACCGCCCAGCATCATCGGGATCTGGCGCAGATTCTGACGCGCCGGGTGGTCGAGGCGTCCCGCGTAGCCCTCGTTCTCGTGGCACAGAAGGCATTTCGGGTAGGAGCTCTGCTTCTTCAGGAGCGCCGCGGCGATGGCCTTCGGATCCTTCTCCGGCTTCGACAGGTTGATGGTGATGTCAAAGGCGCCGTATTTCGTCGGGGCGGTCCACTTCCGGTCCCGGCGGATGCGGTAGCGGCGGATGTAGTCGGAGTCACAGCTCATCTTATAGAACCAGTCCGTCGCCTTCTGCGGTGAATCTTTGTACAGTTCATTGAAAGTCCGGATAGTCTCCGCCGGCCGGGGCGTGAGACAGCTCATGAGCTTCGTGTCGAAGAGATCCCGCTCCGCGATGCCGCTGCCGATCACGCCGCGGGCCTCCGCGTCGTCCAGCAGGACCTTCAGAAGGCCCTCGAGGACGTCAGCCTCGTCATTTCCGTCCGGACCGTCTGCGCAGCAGCTTCCTTCCGCGGCCGATGCAGGCAGCTCTCCGGGGAATTCCCCTTCCGGCTCCAGCTTCATCATCTCAAGGAGCCGGTTCATCGTATAGACGGCATCGTCCGCGCCGATGAGTCCCGTCCGAAGTCCGTAAACGGCAAGTCCCTTCACTGCTTCCTGTGCGTTCATTTATTCCCTCCTTCGCCGGCTCTGCTCCCGGCCTGTCTTTTCCATTATGTCATATTTTTGCGTCCCGGAACACACTGTGCAGAAAAAAAGAATGTATACTGGAAATATAGAATCCATAAGTGCAGATAGGAGGTATTCATGAGCATCACCAGTTTTTCTTTCGGGCAGCTTAAGGACGGCACAGACGTGACTGCATACCGCATTGAAAACAGTATCGGGGCTTCCGTGACCCTGATCGACTACGGCGCGACGATTCAATCCCTCAAAGTTCCGGACTGCACCGGGAAACTGACCGACGTGGTACTCGGCTACGACACCGCGGCGGAGTATGAAGACGGCGACGGCTTCCTTGGCGCGACGATAGGCCGCGTCGGGAACCGCATCGGCGGCGCGCAGTTTTCCCTGAACGGAAAGACCTACCGCCTCGCGGACAACGACAACGGCAACTGCCTCCACGGCGGCGTCCGGGGCTTTGACAAATGCCTCTGGAAGGGCGAAGCTGTTCCGGCGAAGGCCGGAGTCCTCGAAGATTCCGTTGTCTTCACCCGTCTCTCTCCGGACGGAGAAGAAAACTTCCCCGGAAACCTGACGGTCCGCGTCACCTTCACCCTGACCGCGGACAATGCCCTCCGCATCCGCTACGATGCGGACTCCGACCAGGACACCCTGGTCTGCCTGACGAACCATGCCTACTTCAATCTGGAAGGCAAAGGTTCCGTCCTGGATCATCTTCTGACTGTCTATGCGGACCGTTTCTGCGAGAACGATCCTCACTGCCTGCCCACCGGGAAGCTGCTTCCGGTGGAAGGAACGCCCTTCGATTTCCGGACGAAAAAAGCCATCGGCCGGGATATTAAGGCGGACGATGTCCAGCTCCGCAACGGCGGCGGCTACGACCACTGCTATGTCCTGTCCGGACTGAAGGCCGCTGTCCTTACCGCGCCGGGCACCGGCATCCGCATGCAGGTCTTCACCGATCTGCCCGGCATGCAGCTCTACTCGGGCAACTTCCTGACCACCCGGAAGGGTCACGGCGGCCAGGTCTTCGGCTACCGCGACGCCGTCGCCCTGGAGACCCAGCTCTTCCCCAACGGCATGAACTGCTACGGCTTCCCGTCCCCGGTGCTCCGCGCCGGCCGGCATCTGGAAAGCGAGACCATCTACGCCTTTGACTGTGTGTAACAACTGCAGATTTGACGAAGAATGCCGCCGGATTTCCGGCGGCATTCTTCTGTCAAAAGTATCTTTTCCTCAGCAATTCTCCCGGATGCCTGTACCTCAGCAATTCCCCGTATACACGTACTCCAGAGTCTCCCGGGCCACGTCCGCCAGCCTGTAGACCGTGCGGACCGGCGTCGGGCGGCCGCCCGACATACGGAACCGCGGGAAGAAACGCGTCACATGCAGCGGGATCTCCCGTCCTGCGCCGCCTGCCAGAGACGCGATCCACCTGCAGGCTTCCCGCATCTCTTCCTCCGCATCGTTCATGCCCGGCACGATCAGGGTGGTCAGCTCCACATGGCAGTGCTCAGCCTCTGCCGCCAGACGGATAAATTCCTTCACCGTCGGCAGATCTCCTGACAGCACTTCCCGGTAAGCCTTCTCCGAAAAACACTTGAGATCAACATTCATGGCATCGATATACGGGAGAAACGTCTTCAGCACCTCCGCCCGCACATTTCCGTTGGTCACCAGCACATTTTTCATGCTCTGCGCCCGGACCAGCTTCGCGGTATCGCGGATGTATTCGTATGCGGTAGTCATTTCATTATAAGTGTACGCGACACCGATGTTCCCCTGCCGCTTCAGCCGCACCGCGGCCTTTGCCAGCTCCTCCGGGATGACGTACTGAGTCGGGGGGACATCCGCCGGCCGCGCGATCTCATGATTCTGGCAGAATGGACAGGCCATGGAGCAACCGTAACTCCCCACAGACAGGATCATGCTGCCCGGGAAGAACCGCGCCAGCGGCTTCTTCTCAATGGGATCCAGAGCGATGGCCGTCAGCTGTCCGTAAGACTTCGGAATGATCATGCCGCCCCGGTTTTCCCGGGCGCCGCAGAACCCCGTCTGCCCCTCTTCCAGCCGGCACTGCCGGAAACACACCTCACACTGCGCAGTCATCTTTATCCGCCTTTCTCAGTAATGCCGCACCACCTCAAAGCGCTGCAGCCGCACGCGCCGCTCGTGTTCCGGGATCCCCGCCTTCTGCTTCGCGATCCGGATCTGGTCCGCCACCGTATCCACCCCGTCAAGATTCGGCAGCAGCAGGCCCCGCCGGCCGCCCTTCTCCACGATGACGCCGTAACGCTTCACATCCAGCTCCTCCGGTCCGGAAATCTCCTCCGCATCTCCGAGGACATCCACCGTGATCTCCAGCAGCGGCAGCTCCTCCGGCCGGATCGGGGTGAACCGCGGATCCCGGGCGGCGGCGCTGACGCCGTTCCCGATGATCTCCTGCAGAATATTCTTCTTCGTCGCTGCGATGGTGCCGATGCACCCGCGCAGCTGTCCTTCCTTGTGGATCGACACAAACGTTCCCGCCTGCTGTCCCAGCATCGCGGACGATGCTGCCGGGTCCGCATTGATCTCCGGCACCGCCTGCAGTGCCTCCGCCTGCGTCAGCACATGGTGATCCCGCACATAGCGCTCCACCGTTGCCCGGGCCAGACGGACCCAGGGATCCTCCGCGGCGCGGGCCTTCGCAAGCTCCGCATTCTTCTTCTCAAACCAGCGGTCAAGGAATTTCCTCGCCAAATCACATCCGCCAGAGATTCCCTGTTTTCCCGCGGAGACGCCGGCGTTGCCGCTTCCGGTCGCGGCAGATCCGATGCTGCCGGCATCGTCCGCGCTGTCTTCCATATGATAGAGGACGATACCGTAGCCCACGCCGAAGGTTCCTTCGTGGGAAAGCATCTCCGGCCGGACCCGGAGCCCGTCCAGAGCACCCGCCATAATGCAGAAGCTCCGGTGGCCGCACTCCGCCGCGCGGTCCAGAAACTCCGGCGGATAGTCCAAAAGCGCGCCGAAGTCCGCGGCGCCCATGTCCCGCATGATCCGCTCATCGTAGACCGGCCCGTTCTCATCCAGACCGTAGGGTCCCTCTGCCAGCAGCTTGTGGGAAAGGTCGCCGCTGCCCACGAAGAACACCCGCCTGCCGGTCTCGTCGATGCTCTTCTGGATGAGCTGCCCCAGGCGATAGTGCTCCGACAGGGAAAAGCCGGAGAGGCCTATGCGGATCAATTTGTAATCTGTATATTTCTTATTGATGAACCACAGCGGGATGAACGTGGCGTGGTCCAGCTGTGCCTCCCGCTCGCCGAGGGTCCCCGCCGGGAAGTCCATGGCGTGGGCATTCCGGCAGATCACATCCCTGAGCTCCGTGTCATAGGTCACCTGCAGCTTCGTGCCCGGGGCGCCGAAACGGCGCATATCGCCGGACGCGCGTTTCCCCGGGGAAATATGGAACCAGTCGCTGTACAGGATCACATGGGGCGACGTAACGATGATGGTCTCCGGCTTCGTCTCCGCGACGAACTCCGCCGCCCGCTCATAGGCGCGGTACGTCGCGGCGATCTTCTTCTCTTCCCCTCGCCCGACCTCCGGAAGAATGATCGGGGGATGCGGCACCATACATGCACCGACAATACTCATGGAGTCCTCCTTTTCTGACGTCTGCCAGTCCGTGACAGCTGAAATACACTGTTTTTCTATGTTTCTATTATATCGCACCCGGGCGGTTTGCAAGCGGCAGCGCAGTCGCGGAATCCGGAACTTTCCACCTTACCGGCGTGCAGCTATAATGGTTAATGAAATTCCGTTCTCAGGAGGAAACACTATGAAGCCTCAACACTTTACGATTCACAGTCCTAACGAATATGAGATCTCCTGTATGGAATGGCTGCCTTCAGCCGCCGCGGCCGGAGCAGATATGCACGGAGCAGCCGCCAAAGAATCCTCCGGGCCGCTTCCCACCCTGCTCTGCCTCCATGGCTTTGCCGGCGACAAGTACAGCACCGTGATCGAGGCGGTGGCAAAGGACCGCTGCCGCGCCGGCTTCCGCTGCGTGACCTTCGACTGGCCCGGTCACGGCGACAGCACTGCGGACAGCTCCATGCTGACCATCGAAAACTGCCTCGCTGACCTGGACGCGGTGGTAAAGCACCTTCGGCCGGCCGCGGCTGCAGTCCCTTCCGGCAGCACTCCGGCTCCGCTCTTCTGCTTTGCCACGAGCTTCGGCGGCTATCTTGCCATGCTCGACTACCGGCGTCATCCGGAGCACTTTGACCGGATCCTGCTCCGCTCCCCGGCGCTCCGCATGGGAAAAGTCCTCCGCAGTTTTCTGGAGGAAGATCATATGCGGCGCTTTCAGGGAGGCGAAGCCCTGAACTTCGGGTTTGACCGGCCCCTGTTCCTGCACTATGACTTCCTGACGGATCTTGAACTGCCGGATCATGATGCATTCCGGCCGCTCGACGGCATCGGCTGCGGTCCTGCATCCGCCCCCGTCGCCATCATCCACGGAGACGCGGACGATGTGGTCCCCGTGACGGATTCCCTCCGCTTCGCAGAAGACAACCATCTCCCGATCCGGATCGTGAAAGGCGCGGATCACCGCTACAAAAAGCCAGGCGAGCTGGAGCAGATCATCGATTTCTCCGCGGAGATCTTCCCGGCCGGCGCACGCTGAGTTCCCGGCAGCAGACTCTGACTTCGCAGCCGGAAGACATCGGCTTCGCAGCCGAAAGGCACCGAAAAAGCCGCCCGGGCGCTGCATTACACAGCCTCCGGGCGGCAAACTTTCGCTTCTTTTCTTTTTCAGCTTCTTATTCCGCCGCGATGTCATTCCGTCGCGCGAATGAATTCCTCATACACGTACTTCCGCAGCTTTTCACGGTTCTCCGGGTCTTTTCCGCCCACCGGACGGCCATCGACCTCGTTGGCCCAAAGGCAGAAATTGGAAGAACTGGAGACCAGGACTTCATCGGCCGCGTAAAGCTCGTCCTGGGTGAAGGGCGTCTCGCTGACCGGGATGCCCAGGGCATGGCAGGCCCGGATCAGATGGGCGCGGGCAATGCCGGGCAGGATCAGGTGATCTGTCGGTGCAGTGCGGAACACGCCATCCTTCAGGATGTGAACGTTGGAGTGGGCGCACTCGGTCACCCGGCCGCCGGGACGGACAAAGATGCACTCCTTGGCGCCGGCGCGCTTCGCCTTCTCTGACGCCATGACCGACGGGATCAGGTTCAGGGTCTTGATGTCGCAGTGGAAGAACCTCGTGTCCTCGGTGGTCACGAGACGGACCGGTTCTGCCCCGTCCTTGATCACAGCAGGCTTCATCATCACCCAGAGGTTGCCCGGTCCTTCCGTGAAAACATGGTCCCGGATCCCGGTGCCGCGGGTCACCTGGTAATACACGAACAGTTCCCCGGTATCCACCTTCCGGATCAGGTCATTCAGAAGATCCTTCATCTCCTGCTTCGTGACCGGCATCCGGATCTCCAGCTTCGCCGCGTTCCCGAAGAAGCGGTCGATGTGTTCATCCAGCGCGAAGATATGGTAATTCCGGCTGGGGCCTGCGTCATAGACTCCGTCCCCGAACCAGCTGACCCGGTCATTCATGGGAACCATCATCTCCTCCAGCTCCCCGAATTTCCCGTTGTAATAACCCAGATTCTTCATATCCCGTCCTCCCTTTGCAGAGACCGGTCCTTTGCGTGGAAACGCAGACAAAGACCGCGCCCTGAGAATATTGGAAACCCATCTGCTTATTTATGATAGGACCATTTGTCCCGGAAGTAAAGCTGACGGAATGCCGGAGCCGCAGAAATGCAGAAGGGCAGCCGGTGATGCGAGGCACCGGCCGCCCATTCAGAGGAGGCTGTTATTTCAGAATCAGGAATCCGCCCGGGAAAAGGGAGCGGTTCCCGGGATGCAGTTGTTCACGCCGCTTCCCTTGCCGCGTCGCGCTTCGCCTTCCAGTTCTTGTAGGCGGAGGTCTGCGTCGCGAACATCACGACGATCATGAGGAACAGGATCAGCGCTACCGGCTCCTTGAAGATGCTGAGGAACAGGCCGCCCACAGTCTTCTGCAGCGTCACTCCGCGGCGGTAGTTGTTCTCAAGAAGGCCGCAGAGGATGACACCCAGGACGCAGGGTGCTACCGGATAGTCGTACTGCTTCATGATATAGCCCAGGATACCGAATGCCAGCATCCAGAAGATGTCGAACAGGGACTTTCTCAGCGCGAAGGAACCGACGACCGACAGGATGATGATCAGCGGCATCAGGATGCTCTTTGGGACCTCGACGATCTTCGCGAACAGCTTGATTCCGGTCAGACCGAAAACAACGAGGAAGATGCTTGCGAACACCAGCAGGGCAACGATGAGGTAGAACAGGTCCGGCGTGTTTTTCATGAGGTTCGGGCCCGGCTGCAGACCATGGATCTGCAGAGCGCCCAGCAGAACTGCCGTGACAGCATCGCCCGGGATCCCGAGGGTCAGCATCGGAATGAAGGCGCCGCCGATGGCCGCATTGTTCGCGGATTCCGGCGCGACGATTCCTTCGATCGCTCCCTCGCCGAACGGGACCTTAGGATTCTTGACCGTGCGTTTCGCCTGGTCATAGCAGAGCAGAGCCGCGATATCGCCGCCGGCGCCCGGCAGCGCTCCGACGATAACACCGACGATGGAAGAACGGATCGTCAGAGGGATGTACTCCCTGATGTCATCCCAGGAGGGGATGATCTTGTCGACCTTCTGCTTCACCGGCTTTACCTCCAGGGAGGTCAGCTGGACCAGCGCCTCAGAGACACCGAAGAGACCGATCATGGCGACGACGAAGTTGACGCCGGAGTTCAGGTAGCTGATGCCGAAGGTGAAGCGGCGGACTGCCGTCATGGAATCCATGCCGATGGTGCCCATGAAAAGACCGACGCATGCGGTCAGAAGTCCGCGGAAGATCGATTTCGAGTTCAGGCTTCCGACCATCATCATACCCATGACTGCCAGGAGCAGGTAATCGACGGAGGAGAAATTGACCGCGAACCTTGCCACGATGGGGGCTGCGATCGCGAGCACGAAGATGCCGAGCAGGGTACCGATGACCGACTGGGTCGTCGCGACACCCATGGCTCTTCCTGCCTCGCCCTTCAGTGCCATCGGATATCCGTCAAGGGATGTGGCGACCGCAGAAGGTGCGCCGGGGATGTTCAGAAGGATCGCGGAACGGGATCCGCCGTAGACAGTACCGACAAAGATACCGATCATCAGGGCAAAGCTGGCCTGCGTCTCCCAGCCGTAGGTAAAGCTGACCAGCAGCGAGACTGCCATGGTCGCGGACAGGCCCGGGATCGCGCCGACATAGATTCCCGCAAAGGTTCCCACTGCCACCAGCAGGATCAGCATGGGATTCTGTACCGGGACAAGTAAATAACTTAATACGTCCATTGTTCCCTCCTTTGCTTACGGAAGCACGACCTTGAACAGGGTGCTGAAAACGACGAAGATGAATGCCAGACAGACTGCGGTCCAGAAAAGATTTTGGAAAATGACTTTTCCGAGGATCTTTGTATCGATACTTCCGTTCACGCGGAACTTGGAACGGTTGTAGAAGATCATGCTGATCCAGAGGAAAACCAGGGTCGCCGGGTAGAAACCGAGCCGCATGTTGAGGGCGACGCAGTAGAGAAAGATCATGATGACCATGAAAAGGACGTCCGGCGCAAACAGGAATCTGAATACGTTGGCTGCCTTTTCGCCTCCCCCGGCTCCGTCGTTTTCACTCGGCGCCTTCCGGTCGGAAAGGAGGATGAGGACTGAGCAGAGAATGATCGCGCCGGTGCAGAACAGCGGGACCGCGCCTGCCGAGCTTACGCCCGGATGCTTCTGGTAGATCTGCATGGAGAAGTAAAAGAATACTGCGCCGATGATCAGCCAGAACACCGCAAATCCTTTTTCTCCGGGTTTATACGGTGCGATCGGCTTCAGTTCAGGTTCACGGACCTGGTCTTTTTTCGTGTTTTCTGACATGATAGCCCCCTTTTTGGGTACAGAAAGGGCGGGAGCGGATTGCTCCCGCCGCCTTCATGAAGTTGTTCTGTTTTGCTGACTGTCTTACTGAGCGATGGCGCCGGCCTTGGTCAGAGCGTCGATCGTGTTGGTCTTCCAGCTTTCAAGATACTTCCTGGCATCCTCGCCGGTGTAGCCCATCGGGTTGATGTTGTAGTTCTTCAGGACTTCCTGGTAGCTAGCATCGTCAAAGCCGGCCTTGAATGCCTCGGAAAGCTTTGCGGTGATGGCCGGGTCGGTTCCTTCCTTCACGAAGACACCGTAGAACGGGCCCCAGGGCAGATACTGCGCGAAATCCGGATACTCTTCAGTGACCAGCGGGACATCGGGCATCTGCTCGACCTTGTCGGTTGCCAGCATGCAGAGGAGCTTCAGGTCGCCGGACTTGTACTCTTCGAGGCAGCTCTGGACCTTGCAGATAGTGAAATCGCACTCGCCGCCGAGCACCGCGACTCTTGCGGAAGCATCGGAATCATACTGGACCTGGTTGAAGGTTGCTCCGGTGATGCTGGTGATCAGAGCGCCGACCTCCCACGGAAGTCCGCCGGTACCGGTGGTTGCCAGGGTGATCTCCTTGCCGCTGTTCGCCGCGTCGCAGATCTCCTTCAGAGAGTGATAGGGGCTGTCCTTGCCGACTGCAACGCCGGTGGTCTCGTCGCCGATCAGGATGACGCAGTCAAAGTTTTCATAGGTCAGATCCAGGATGTCCAGCGCCTTGTAAAGAGAGGGATTCTCCGCGCCCATCAGCAGGTTGTAGCCGTCTGCGTCCTGATCATACACGTACTGGGTCGCGATGGATCCTGTGCCGCCGGTCATGTTCTGGACGACGATGCTCTGGCCGAGCTTGTCCTGGGCCAGCGTTGCCAGCGGACGCATCAGGGAATCGGTTCCGCCGCCTTCACCCCACTGGACAATACCGTTGACGTTCTGGGTCGGAAAATCGGTGGAGGCCGCTCCGCCTGCCGGTGCTGCCGCCGCTGCCGCCGCAGTGGTGGATGCTGCCGCTGCAGCAGTGGTGGATGCCGGTGCGCTGCTGCCGCCGCATCCCGTGATGCTGACTGCCGCCATGATTCCCGCTGTCATCAGTGCAAGAACTTTCTTCGTCATTTGTTATTTCCTCCCTTAATGTAATTGGCAGTTCTGAAGCTTCCCGGCCTTTCCGCCCGTCCGGCTACCGGTGTCTTTGTTTCTTTCCGATATCATAGTATCAGTTGCGCCAATTCACAAAAACCGATAATCTTGACCAAAAAGGTGGATATTTTTGATATGATATACTTGCTCAGCACCTCAGGGATTCTGCAGAAAATATGGACGGGGAGCTCGCTCACCGGACATGTTTCCTGCAGAATCACGAGGCGGCCAAGGCGTGAAACGCCTCTGGCCGCCGGCAACGAGGATTGCGAAGCGATCCGAGTCTGAGGTGCTGAGGGCTGAGACCCGCCGAACATGAGGAAGCAGCGGTTTTGCGCAGCAAAACCAGCGGATTCCGAATGTTCACAGGATTGCGGGAGCTGCACAGCAGCGAAGCAATCCGTGGCATTATCAAGGCGTGAAACGCCTCTGGCCGCCGGCAACGAGGATTGCGAAGCGATCCGAGTCTGAGGGGCTGAGATGCTGTAAAAATCACTGTTTAAGGAGATTCTCCTATGCGCGCGCTTCTTGTGGACGACGAGCCGCTGGTCCTTTCAGCGGCAAGAATGCTGGTAGAATGGGAAAAATACGAGATCACGGAAGTATTTGAAGCAGGCAACGCCGAAGACGCCCTGAACATCCTGAAAAAGGAAAAGCCGGAGATCGTCCTCTCGGATATCCGCATGCCTGGGATGAGCGGCCTGGAGTTCATCCGTAAGACCAACGACATCGCCCCGGCGACCCAGACCATCCTGATCACTGCATACGGCGACTTTGCCTATGCCCGGGAAGCGGTAAAGCTGGGATGTGTCGATTATCTTCTGAAACCGCTGGACGAAGAGGACATCAACAAGGCCGTGGCGAAAGCCGTGAGTCAGTACCGCTCGCGGAAGATGCTGGAGACGGAAAATTCCTCCGGCCGGACCCAGGATCTGCTGGCGCTTTTCCTGGAAAACGGGCAGACGGAGGAACTGTTCGCGCCGATCCGGAAGACCGCGCCCTTTTTCTCCGATCTCTCTGTCTGCCGTGCCGGCATCATCTGCACCCGGCAGCTCGCCTATGCGGATACGGGCCTCTATGCGCTGGCAAACGAAGCCCACGATTTCCTTTACCGCCGGGGGATCGGAGCCGCCGTCATCGGGAGCAGCGGGGACATCACCCTGCTTATCCGCGACCCGGACGGGACGAATGTTTCCGCATGTACAGAACTCATGCAAAAGCTTTCCGCGAACGGAGCCCCGGAAGTGCACATGGGCCTCAGCGGCTGCGAAGCCTTCCCGGACCGGCTGCAGAATGCCCTGCAGGAAGCACGAAAAAACGCACTCTCCTACGACCTTCTGGAGCATTCCGTCCGGGTCCACCGGACAGCGCTCCCTGCCGCGCCGACCCTTTCCTATGAAGAGACGGAAAAAGACTTTTACCGGGCGGTCCTCTCCGGAAAGGAGACCCGGATCCGGGACGCAGTGCTGCGCCTTGCTGCCCTTCTTCCTTATGAAGGGCAGATCACACTCCGCAGACTGGAAAATTTCCGTTCGATCTACACAGGGCTCCACGGGAAATGGGTCCTGGGCTTTGAGAAGGAACGCGCCTCCAGCGGTGTCTCTTCCGCTTCCCCGGCGATGCACACCAGGATCTCTTTTTTCCCGGAAAACGGCAGCTTTTCCATGGAATACTTCGTTCACTGCCTCACGGAGGATCTTTTCTCCTTGAGCCGCCAGTATGTCCGCCCCCGGGAGGATTCCTCCGGCGATCTGGCTGCCCAGGTGAAGCGGTGGATCGACAGCCGTTATGAAGAACCCCTGACCCTGGAATCCCTGGCTTCCCGCTTTGCCGTGAGCGACGCCCACCTCTCCCGCACCTTCAAAAAAGAATACGGAACCGGCCCCATCGACTACATCGCCCGCGTCCGGATCCGGGCAGCGAAAAAGCTGATCGCGGAGCAGAAGCTGAAGCTCACGGAGATCGCCGCAGCCGTCGGCTACCCGGACGCAAAATATTTCAGCCGTGTATTCCGCCGGATCACAGGCGTTTCCCCGGCGGATTACCGGGCGGATGTCCGGAGCTCCGGATCTGACAGCGGCAGGAGCAGGGAAGATCTCCCCGGGAACGGGATCCTGTCTCCCGGAAAGGAGGATGCATGACTCCGGTCTACCGGTCCGGCTTTGTACGCCGGCTTCTGCGGGTCATCGCCCTGATCCTGACCGCAGTATTTATCACCGTCACCTGGGTCACCCAGCGCGACACCCGGAACATCCTGCGGCAGAACGCCATCGACACCGGGCTGCAGCGTATTCAGACAGAGGCCGATTTTCTGGAGCTTTATATGGACCAGCTGTCCCAGCTGTTCAACACGATTTATGCCAGGGCGGACATTTATTCCAAGCTGCATGAAGCGGAGCTGAACAGTGCCGACAGCTATTCTCTGTTTCTGTTTGTCCGTTCTCTCTATTTTGTCCCCCGGGAGCCGCAGCTTTACCAGATCTACCTGGATCTCTCCACCTCCGGGCAGAGCTATATCTACCGCGAACAGGGCAGCTCCTTCGGTCCCAGCCGCTATCATGTGACTCTGCCGGAGGGACTTTCCGCGGGGAAGGCTTTCGGGGACGGCCCCCATCTGTCCAGCAACTACGGCTATTCCCTGAACACCCCGGCCGCGGAAGTCTACTCTCTGCGCTGGAATATCTATAACTCCGTGCACCGGGAGATCCTCGGCACCATGAGCTTCGACGTCGAAGTCGCAGAGCTTGCGAAGACGGTATTCCGGGACGCGGCCGAGGACGGGAGCGTAAACTACCTGATCTCCGGCGACGGAACGATCATCTACGCCGGCGGGACGCCTCTGTCACAGCAGGAGATCGCATCTGTTGTTGCGGAATGCAAAGGCCGGGGCTGGGCAGAATACCAGAGTGACGCGATCCGCGGCATCGTGTTCACATCGTCCGCGGAGATCAACGGGATCCAGGTCCGCCTGATCCGGGTCATCCCGGAAAAAACACTTTTTGCGGAACCGGACCGGATCCTCCGGAGGAATATCCTGATCTTCACTGCCGCCCTGCTGATTCTCTGTCTGCTGATCATCCTGAGTGTGCAGAGCATGTTCCGTCCGGTCCGGGATCTGAGCCGGTATATTTCCGCAGTCGGCCAGCACGGCATCAAGACGCAGATCTCCGACTATGTGCAGTACGACAAGGACGATGAGATCGGGCAGCTGGTGAATTACACCGGCGAAATGATGCGGGACATCAACGATCTGTTCGAGAAGCAGGAGCAGCTGAGCCGTGCCCAGCGGACCGCGGAAGCCAAGCTTCTTCAGGCCCAGATCAACCCGCATTTCCTGTACAACGCCCTGCAGAGCATTGCGGGGCTTTCCCTGCAGCATGGTGACCGGGAGACCTACCGGTATATCAGTATGCTGGGGTCCCGGATGCAGTACAGCATGAACCTGGACCAGACTGTGGTGGAACTGAAACGGGAATTCCGGTACGTGGAGAGCTATCTGGCTCTCCAGAATGTACGTTTCGGAAACGTCCTTACCACCGATATCCGCCTGGACCCGGAAGCGGAGGACATCCCTGTACCGAAGATGATCCTGCAGCCTCTGGCGGAAAATGCCTTCAAGCACGGGAAACTCTGCCGCGCGCCCGGCGCGTTCTTCCGAATGACCGCGGAACTGGAAGACTCCGGTCCTGAAAACGCCTGCGCGGGAGACAGCCTGCATCCCGTTCTCAGGATCCTCATGGAAAACAACGGCGGCAGTTGTCCGCCGGAACGCATGGCGGAACTGAATGCCGCCTTCGCGTCTGTCCGGACGGAACCTGGCAGCTCAGTTTCTGCCTCCGGATCCCCGGACTCCGAAACTCCGGGCTCCGGCGCCGCGGTCTCCGGCATCGGGATGCAGAATGTCCTCTACCGTCTCCGCCTGTACTATGGTCCGGATGTTTCCATGCACATGGATGCCCCGGAGAACGGCGGCGTCCGGATCACTGTCCGCATCCCGCTTCATGAAAGACACTGACCCGCTTTCCCGGCCGTTTTACGAGAAGGTCGCCAACTTATCCTGAGGAGTGAACACCAATGAATACTGTCATGGTCCGGAACCTGGAGATCGGCGCAGGGGCACCGAAGATCATCGTCCCCATCGTGGCCAAGACCCGGGAAGGAATTCTTGAAAAAGCAGCGGAACTCAAAAACTATACAATGGACCTCGTAGAGTGGCGCGTCGACTTCTTTGAGGACGCTCTCGACATCGAAAAGACGGTGGAAACTGCAGAGCTCCTGAACAAAGCCCTCGGCGATACCCCGCTTCTCTTCACCTTCCGCACCGCCCTTGAGGGTGGAAACAAGGAAATCCCGCCTGCGCATTACACAGCGCTGAACAAAGCCGTGGCGGAAAGCGGCCAGGTCGACATCATTGACGTCGAGTCGAACACCAACCGCACGGAAGCAGATGAGAATATCCGGAACATCCACGCGGCCCACCTGCCGGTCATCGGCTCCTACCACAACTTCTCCGAGACCCCTGACACCAGCGAACTCCTGTACATCATGCGGAACATCCAGCGGCGCGACGCTGACATCGTAAAGGTCGCAGTCATGCCAAGAACCCGGGCCGATGTCGTCTCCCTTCTGGACGCGACCCAGATCATGTTCACCAAATATGCCATCCGTCCCATCCTCACCATGAGTATGGGACAGCTGGGCGTCATCTCCCGCGTCACGGGCGATGCCTTCGGTTCCTGTGCCACCTTCGGCGCGGTAGGCCAGACCTCGGCGCCGGGCCAGATTCCGGTAAATGACCTGCATACTGTCCTGCGTATTCTGCACGAGGCGAGGTGACCTGCTAAGTTTGTTTGGCGGAATGACCGCCGGAAAGGAGTATCCATATGATGATCGCGGTTCTCGGGGCAGGAAGAATGGCTCCGGCCTCTCATCTATACCGTCGCCGCCGGGACCATGCGGGCCTACATCGACGGAAACATGGGAGAATTCGCGAGAAAGATCGCCGAGAAATTCGAAGCCGAAGAATCATAGACATCGGAACAGCCATGACAGAACAAACGAAGAGCGTCCGCGGTGCGAGCCGCGGACGCTCTCCTCATCAGAGAAGGATTTTTATTCCAACGCCGTTTCCGGCGGTCAGAAACACAGAATATGAAAACGTCTTTGTCCGGTGCCGGTCTTATGAGAAGAACTTCGCCTTGATCTCCTCGGTGGGCATCTTCTTTCCGGTCCAGAGTTCAAAGGAAGCTGCACCCTGGTACAGAAGCATGTACATGCCATTGAAGGTCTTGAGACCTGCTTCACGCGCCATCTTCAGAAGCTCCGTCTCCTTCGGCTCGTAGATGACGTCCGCCACCACCAGCCCCTCGTGGAAATAGGAGGGATCCGGGATCAGGCAGCCCGGGATCCGGGACATGCCGACAGGGGTGGTGTTGAGGAGAATGTCTGCGCCCTGCAGGCAGGGCTTCAGCTCATCCATGTTCTTCAGGTCGTGGAGACGGACCGTGCACTTTGTCTCCGCGTTCAGCTGCGCGACGATATTCTCGACCCGCGGCCAGAAGCCGTCATGGGCATTGAAGACATCGATCTCCTTCACGCCGTCGATGGCTGCCTGCACCAGGATCGCGGTGCCCGCGCCGCCGGCGCCGAGCTGGACCATCTTCTTTCCGACCGGGTCTACACCCGCATCCAGGGCGCTGCGCATCCAGCCGATACCGTCCGTCGTGTGGCCGGTCAGACGGCCGTTGTCGTTCACCACCGTGTTCACTGCGCCGGAGATCTTCGCTGCCGGGGAAAGCTCGTCCGCCAGAAGCGCCATATCGTTCTTGTCCGGCATGGTCAGGTTGAAACCCCGGACCCCCAGGGTCACAAGACCCCGGACCGCCGTCTCCAGATGGAGCGGCTTCACGTCAAACGCAAGATACTCATAATCAAGATCAAGGATCCGGCACGCCTCATTGTGCATCTCCGGAGAGATGCTGTGTGCCACCGGGCTGCCCAGCAGACAGAGAAGGCCGGTGTGACCCGTAACATTTCTGCTCATAATTAATCTCCTTTAAGCAAGCTTCCTGTTCAGGGGGACTGCTTTCTTTAACAGTTTATCACACCTGACCCGGAATGCTTCAACGACTGTTCATCACCCCTGACTCGGGATGCTTCGCATCCCTCGTTATCGGCGCCCAGAGGCGCTTCGCGCCTTGGCCGCCTCGGAATCACAGCAAACTCCTGTCCGGGAAGCAAGCTTCCCGTTCCGGGAGTTTGCTGTGATTCCAGGGTGATGGGTTTTATTACATGGCTTCGTGCAGGATCGCCATCTCCGTCTGCAGCTTCTCCACCGGGATCTGGCCCGGGGCGGAGACCTGTCCGACCGCGCCGAAGGTCATCGCGGAACCGAACGCTTCTCCGGCAATGCGGGTGATGACGCCCATCGGTCCCATGCTCATGGTGATGATCGGCCGGTCCGCATACTTCTCAGCCATCTCGGAAGTTGCCGCAAGGACCGTCGCCACATCCTGTCTGCAGGTGGGCATCAGAGCGATCTTCGGAAGATCCGCGCCAAGGTCCTGCATCTTCCGCAGGCGGTAAAGGATGTCCGCCTTGTCCGGGGTCTTGAAGAAATCATGGTTGGAGCCCACGACGACTTTGCCTGCCGCATGGATGTTGGCAATATTCTGAAGGACGACGTCATCGCCGGAGAAAATCTCGACATCGACCGCGTCCACATATCCGCTCTCCGCCACCGCCTTGTTCAGCGCAGTGTAAGTCTCCATGTCGATCTCCTTCTCGCCGCCTTCCTTCTTCGTGCGGAAGGTGAAAAGGATCGGGGTCTCGCCCAGGGCTGCGCGAAGTGCCTTCGCAGTCTCGATGACCTTCGGGATCTCAAAAACGTCGTCATAGAAATCGACACGCCATTCGACGACGTCCATCGTGTAATTCTTAAGCTCTGCGCCCTTGGCAGCGATCCCTGCCGCATTCTTCGCGACGATCGGGACAATGACCTTCGGTGCACCGGTGCCGATCTCAAGGTTTCTCATCATAACAGTCTTCATAGTTATCTCCTCCTGATTTTCAATGGCCCGGATTCCCGGAGCGTTTTCATATTTTTATCCTATCCGCCTGCCAGACTCCATCAAACCGACAAACCTGACCAAAAAGGTGGACGATTTTGATTTCTCCGTCCGAAGGCAAACCGCAGACTGCCATGGGCATGTCGGGAGATAACGGAAGCTGAAGGCTTCTTTCCCATCGCAGGACGATTCCGCAACTGCATATAAAAAAGAGGCTGCCTCACGACAGCCTCTTTCAGACCGAAGACAAAGCAGCTTTAGGATGCGAATCCTAAAGCTGCTTCGTCGTTTTGAGATGACATTTCCCATATAAACGCCAAAAATAAGGAGACAAGCGACCTAAGCAGGCCGTACCGCTGCTTCATTTTTGCCAGTTTCTTCAGATTCATGCACGTAAAGGTAAGCCCGACTTTCATTCTCATACGGGCTTTCCCGACCATGTTTGTGTATCTCAGACCGTGAAACTCTTTCGCGGTACCAAAGACCCTTTCAATGGTTTCTTTTCTCTTTTGGTAAAGCTCTTTCATTCCGAGGGTGTACCTGATATCTTCACACTGCTCCATGTAGTCTTCCCACACATGCCGCTGAACCACTTTCTGGTGATTCCGGCTGAGTGTACACATTGAAAGATGTGGACAGTCCCGGCAGTCGCATGGGTTTGACTTGTATTCCCGGTAGCCTTCCCTGTTCGTTGTACTGTATTCAAGCACCTTGTTCCACGGGCAGATGTAGCAGTCATACATCTCGTCGTAGACGTATTCGTGCTTCGGGAAGAAGCCTTCCTTAGTCATCGGGCGTCTGTAAGGGAATAACGGCTTTACTGCATCATCAAGGAGTTTTTTTGCGATAGCCGGGGTTTTATATCCGGCGTCCAGAACTACCATCTCCAGATCCTTGTGCTTCACCTTGTCATAGATCTCTGGGAAAGTCGTGGAATCATGTTCGTTTCCGGGATGCACGGTGTATCCCAGTATCCACCCGTTTTTGTCACAGGCTGTTTCGGCAGTGTACGCGAAGACCTGCTTATGCTCGCCCTTATGGAACCATCCGCTCTCAGGGTCGGTTTTGCTTTCCTTGACAGTTGTCCCGTCATCCCCGCCAGCGCTTCCCGGGGGATCATTACCATCTTTATCTTTCAACGGTTTTTTGCCGTGTTCCTTCCGATCTTTTTCGATCTCTTCCCGGAGGGCTTTTTCATAAAACTTCGCCGCCCGCTTTGCCTCGCGGTTGATGTATTTTTTATTGTTGGCGGCCGCTTTGATGTGTGTTGCGTCAATAAAAAGAGTACGGTTGTCAACGAACCCTGCACTCATGCATTCCCTCAGTACTCTCTCGAAGATCTGCTCATAAAGGTCCGTATCTTTAAACCGTCTCGTATAGTTCTTTCCAAACGTGGTGAAATGAGGAACCGGATCAAGCATGGACAGGCCCAGGAACCACCGGTAGGCAACATTGACTTCGATGTCCTTGATCGTCTGTCTCATGCTCCTGATTCCAAAGAGATACTGGATCAGCTGTATCTTGATAAGCATGACCGGATCCAGGCTGGGCCTCCCGTTATCCAGACAATACTTATCCTCTACAAGGTCATAGATAAAACTGAAATCCATGGATCTGTCGATCAGCCTTAGGATGTGATCCTGCGGCACCAGATCATCCATAGAGAAAAAAGAGACCTGTTCACGCTTAAGGTTGGTTTCTTTCGTCATCATGGCGCAGCACCTCCTTAAAACCATTAAAACAGCAGAACAGGCCTATTTCAAGCAATAGCCATTAGGTTCTGAAAGTTGTGGAAAACATTGAAAAATCATGGAAAATCGGGCGGATTTATCCACCCGGAAATGTCCCCTTGCGGCTTGATTACAGGTTTTCAGCAGGTCACACAGGAGTCAAGCCCAAAGCCGGAACGGTGCCTGCGGCAGGCTTGACTCCTGTGTGAACCTGCTGATATAAGGCAGCCAAGCCGCAAAGGGGCACTATGACTTTTCAAGTCAAAAGAAGAACCGGCCCCGCAATGGGCCGGTTCAAAGAAGACTTTGTCTTCACTCTGAAAGAGGCTGCCTCACGACAGCCTCTTTTTTGTGTCCGTTATTCTGTTTTCTAACCTGTTATTCTGTTTTTGTATCCACTGTTCTTTTTTCAGTCCTTATCCTCGCTGGTGATGGTGTAGACACCGCTGCTCTCCTTCACCACCGTCCAGACGATGCCTTCGGAGCTGTCGGTGTACTTCTTGCCGGAGCTGCTGCCGGTCTGGATCTTGCCGCTCTTGTTCACCAGGAACTCGCGGGACTCGCCGTCGATCTCCACCGTCTTCACCTCATACTTTGCGTCCTCGGCCTTCTGCAGTACGCCGTTGTCATAGAGGGCGTTCTTGTAGATTCCGGTGAAGGCCTGGCCTCTGTTTGCGCCGCTGGTGATAAAGTAGTAGGTCTCTTCCTCATCCAGGTCCTCCGCATCGTCGACCTTGCCGGTGCCGGTACGCATCTTGCCCTGATCAGAGCCCTCCGCCTCGTTGAAGTAGTACCAGCTGCCGTCGTCAGCATTGACCGTGCCGGTCACCATCTTGCCGTTGGCATCGAAGCAGAAGTAGCTGCCGTTGATCTTCGCGATGCCGTAGCCGTCCGTGATGGCTTTCGTCTTATAAGTGGTGCTGTAGGGAACGCCGTTCTTAAAATAGTACCAGCCCTCCTCGGATCCAATCGCAGAATCCTCGCCCGCCTCGATGTCCTCGAGATAGCGCCATCCATCCGCACGGCAGCCGTTTTCGCCATCGTAGTACTTATACTTGGAGTCCGCGTCGCTGTCCAGGACCCAGTTGGTCAGCATCTTTCCCTCTTCGTTGAAGGCATAGTAAGCGCCGTCGATCTTCTCTTCCTTGTCCGTGACGTACTTGCCGGTAGCCTTGATGTAGTACCAGCCCTCTTCCTTATCGGCATCGTCGTCATCTCCCAGGAATGCCCAGCCCTGCTGGATCCATCCCTCATTCTCAGTACCGAGATAGTAGCGGGCACCATTGGACTCATTCTCGAACCAGCCGTAATCCATCCGGAAATCCGTGAAATGGTACTTCTTCTCGTCGATGGTCTTCCACCCCTTCTCCATGGCCCGTCCGTCAGGTCCGAAGTACATCCAGCATTCCTCGCCGTCGTACTCAAGTCTCCGCCAGCAGTTGGTGGCCATGGCGCCGTCCTCGTTCACGTAGTAGACGTGGTCCTTGTACTCAACGACGCTGTCCTTCTCCATGGCGCCGGTGCTGCCGAGATAGAACCAGTTGTCGCCGGACATCTGCCAGCTTTCGGAGACGTTGCTTCCGTTCTTGTCAGTGTAGTACCAGGTGTTTCCGTTCAGTGCCCAGCCCTGGGCGAATGCCGGAATGCTCATCACTGCGGTCATTGCTGCAGCCGCTGCTGCGATCATCATTTTTCTGTTCTTCATGGTTTTGTCCTCACTCTTTCTTTCCAATAATTACGTTAAAGATACTTCCTATTGGTTCCGGCACCCGGTGCTGTCTTTCTTCCCGGTATGCCGTTTCTTCTCCGGAACCGGTGGATGGGCGGTTCCGGATTTTCCCCCGGCGCTCACATTCACCGGGTTCAGCTCTTTCGTTCCCCCGGCATTCACATTCGCCGGGTT
>Ga0256404_1003911_pt1 | contig 29209 bp, 26 predicted proteins | sample RumenRJG_01DNA_FD_185990 | JGI IMG/M metagenome (GOLD analysis project Ga0256404, IMG submission 185990) | Bovine rumen microbial communities from Lethbridge, Alberta, Canada - RJG_01 | ecosystem: Host-associated > Mammals > Digestive system > Stomach > Rumen | place: Canada: Alberta | collected...
TCAGCGACATGTCAACCCCTCCTTTCCGTCGGTAGAGGGTATGCAGAGCAGCCGGAGGGGACTTAGTCCTTGATCCAGCTGGCGACCAGGCCGATGCCGATCGCGATGAAGAGGCAACCGAAGATCAGCGACATGTCACTACCTCCTTTCCGTCGGTAGAGGGTGTGCGGATCAGCCGGAGGGGATTTAGTCCTTGATCCAGCTGGCGACCAGGCCGATGCCGATCGCGATGAAGATGCAACCGAAGATCAGCGACATGTCAGCACCTCCTTTCCGTCGGCTTGAAGGGGTTGGTTGGGAAGGCGTGGATCGAAAGTGGATGCCCCGCGATCTCTGCTGCGGCGATCTTCCTCATTTCTCCTATCCGTGACCACGATGGCAACGACTGCCACGATCGTCCCGCAGATTGACGCGACTGCAGAGGCAGCAGGCCAGCCTGCAAGGTGTATGTCCAGGTGGGTGTTAGAGATGAGGGTAGGGACGCAGTCGAGAAGACGGGGAATGGGGTTGTTCATGGGATCGCCCTCCTTCGCTCTTGAATTGATATTAATTATATGATATAATGGGGGAAAAGTATATGGTATTCCTTAAAATAAAAAACTGCCACTTAATCATCCTAAAACTCCCAATTATATTGAGTGTTTTACGATGATTGTTCCAAAAAACTGCCCCAAAATGGGATATTAAATTTCATAAGGGTGCAATTCAGATGGGGGATTAGCATGGGTAATAGCGGTCGTAGTTTGGGCGATACTGAGAAAATCAATTTATTTGTGCCCGGGGACATCTATGAAATGATCGAATACGACATAAGGATGTTTGAAGTATATAGTCATAAGAAGACAACACCAAACAGGAACAGATTTATCAATATGTTAATAAAAAGCTATCACGATCTGTTTGTAGCTGAAAACAACGGCCTACGTGATGAGATTGCAGCGGCACTACACAGACTTTCGCTCTCGCCAAATACTGAACGAGAGATCGCTGAGAGCCTTATGCAAGAAGTATTACAACCCATCGCACAAAGAGGTGGAAAAGGGTCTCGTATGATTTCGTTTAAGCCTTGGAATGATATAGGACAAATCGTAGAGCTTGCCAAAAGAGAAATGACTGCTCCACAGTATTTTCGCAGGATGATCATCAATTACTGTCGAAAACCACTCTGCAAGAGGGAACAAATCATTTTCAAGACGACTTACGACCAATTATGCCAAAAATGCCGAAATCGAACACCAATTATTATCACGACAACGTGGAAACCAGAGATGCTGCATGAAGTCATTCCAGTATCAATGTCAATAGGGCATGAGGAAATGTTCAACTATCTGCTTTGTCAAGAAATCAATCAGTATACGCATGTCCCTGAAGCACGGTCGTATGCCCTTCGGCGCATCAATGGAATTAGCGACTGTAAAACGACAATCGAATTATATGAAACAGTCGAGAAACATCTCAAGGAAATGAAAAAGAAAGGGCCTCAATATGCCATTAATGATGATGAAACAATCTGTGTGAGGCTTACTCAAAAAGGGCAGGATTATTATCAGAGGATTTATTTTGGTCGTCCTGTTTATTCTGAGATAGAGGAAAAACCTGATGGGTACTATCATTATTACCAATGCTCTATGGATCAAGTATTATTCTATTTCAGACGATTTGATCCAAGAACAGTAGAGATTTTAGAACCATCGTCATTGAGAGAGAAAATGCGCATCTTTTTCAATAATGGTATCGAAGTATACAAAGAATAGATTTGATACGGCGATTATGCCGTACCCGCTTTTATAAGACGCACAAATGAAAAAAGAAGGAAACAATCGGGGATAGCAACGCTTTATTTGAGAATCGGTTAATATTTACCGAGGTTTTCTCAAAATCAGTGCCACTATCCCCGATAGTAACGGACGCCCATTGTAGTACAATAGGCGTCCACAGCTGGCTCTGCACCCCAACTTTGATACAAGGGACGATTGCTCAAGGTGGGTACAGTTAGTGGGTGCAAATCGGGTGCAGCGGATGCGACTTTTGCCGATTGGATTTCCGGGAAAGAATCGTGGGATGCACCCGCACCGGGTGCAACTTCTCCACGCAGAAGTGTCGGTGCACCCGCACCGGGTGCAGATGCACCCGGTTTTAGTTCATTTTGGGGATTACGACGGAGTGTCGTAATCTGTCTTTGAGACCACTATATTATTATTTGTCGTATTTTACAGTTTCTCGGTATATGGGTCCCAGTTATATTATTCAGAAGGAGTTACCCCATTATCCGCTGATTCCTCGACCACTGTATTGCTGTTTAGAGTAGATCGAGTTTTATTATGCAGGTTGGCTGTCACACCCGTAAATACGCCTAATGCTATTACTGTCACAATCCAGAATATGGAGATTTTTATACGGAATGATTTATACTGACACTTGGCTGTTTTTATTGCATCATCATGCTTAAAAGCCTCTTCGATATCTTTTTCATCAAGTGTGCCTGAATAGTTTCCCTTAAGATCATCATACGACTGTTCTAGCCATTTCCATTTTTGATTCCCCATAATCCAAGTCACTATAAGGTATAACGCGGACGCGACAGTAAAAACACCACATACTGCTGTGACATTAAGCGAAACACTTTCCTTCAAAAACTGCGAAAAATCTATCGAGTCAGTAAGCAAAACAGTCATTAGAAAGACAAGGATTGCAACAAAATTATTTCTAAAGGCATCGCCCATCTCATGAGAGATTTCTTGCAGCTGTTTCGCGCATTCTACGATGAATTCTGATATTTTATTTTTCATTTCGATATACTGGTCAACATGATTCTTTTGATATATCACATAATCTGACTTTATGCTATTAAGCAGTTTCCAATCAATACTAATAATACTACTCTTTGTACGACAATATACACTGATTAGTTTTCTGGCAATGCCTGCTTTATCAATACATCTATCATCTTTGAATACCCAATCAACAATGTATGGAACTACACTATTTTGAGATAGTTCATCCAATTCATATTCTTCTGCTGGGTCGGATGGAGTAAACTGCAATAGAGCTTTTCCATTAACAATATGTGATGTGTTTGCCAGGAACAAATAAGAAAGGATGCTCCGGATGTGGTCAAATCGCTTTCTGATTTCATCGAATCCATTTCCCTCTATAGGTCCAATGATAGAGAAGTCTTGGGGGATTAATTGATATTTATTCTGATCTAAGAAAACAGTAGCATCAAGGCAATTCTTAAGCTGTTCTTTGCGTGTAATATCATCGTTCCAAGTAACATCATTATCAGAAAACGAAATATACTTCGTCCTCAGCGAACCATTAGTATCCAATAAACGAAAGATGATATGATCATTACCGTGAGCAAATAGGCCTGAAAAGATTTCAAATGATTGTTCGTAATCCAAATGGCACACAAATCGTGAAAACAAATCAAGACAATAGATATTTATTGCTCCATGATTTATGTTTTTTGCCACGGTTATCGAAACAGAAACTCTATCATCGTCGTATAATCCATCAACAAACTCTTCATACTTGCCAGTCCAACTTACAGTGGATACTTCAACAGTTGTGCTGTCGTCGCAAAAGAGTACAGTTATCTTGTCCCCAAAGGGAACATTGGCGGTAAAAGCTAAAATAGCATTGGTATTGGGAAGCTGCGGTTTGCCTATAATGTATTGACTCCTAAATTCAAACAGAATTTCCGAGCAATTGGTTGGCGTTGACTGGAGCAAGTCATTAGCACTCGAAATGATGTTGAACATATGCATGCCTCATTTTATTCGTCTTCGGGGAAGGACTGTAATGTCTTAGGATCGTCACAACGTATCATGAGGTATTTCTTCCCATCTGGTCTCTTTCTAATCAGAAAATTAGCTTTCCAGTCTTCCTGAGGATCCTTTATAAGTACATCAACGGATGCAGATACCGGTATTTTGATCCGAATCAGTTTTTTGATTTCTTTAGGATCAGAGTGGAATTGCGTATCAAATTTCTTCTCTTCCGTTAGAGCAAGCAGTTTCTCCTTCAACGCTTTTGTATCTAATGTGTCCGAATTAGGGACGTAGTTATCAAGCAGTCTTCCCACCATTTCAGGGTAATTAATCATCTGTACTGATTGAAGTTCATGGTTTACTGTGTTTTTCAAATTATAATAGTCTATAGGCGCAGTTCTCTTCAACGGACTAAGCACTTTATCAAACGCTTTCATGACCGCTCGTGTGTTTGTTGAATCATTTGTAGCCTCTTGTATTTCAAGAAAATCCCTGGTCCAATATACCGCATGTGTATTCACAAAGCAGCGAATGGATGTAAACACAACGCTATCATCAATATAGTCCAGCTTAACAACAGCAGACTTCCAAATGTCTGCCCCTTCTCCAGGGATGCCAAATCGGCGAGCAAAAGTCTCGATATCATACCATTGCTGATGTTCTACCTTTGCTATAATATAGATGTAGCCATCAACACCATGTACCAGGGATTGAACAATGCTTCCCTTTTGAATGGTGGTTATACCACGTACTTGTTCTTGCGAAGATTTTTCGGTGTCGAGAAGTTTTCTTGCTATTGAATCGGCAAAGGAGTTTGCTCTATCTTGTTCAGATAATATTCCTCCCTGACGTAAGGCTTCTAGAAAGATACCTGAAATACAACTAGCTGTAGTACGCTGATAATCCCTAGGAGTATATTCTCGAGAAGTTGTACTTGCTAATGTTTCAGAGATATAATTCTCGATGAAATTCCCAAAGTCGACAGAGATATCTTTTTTCAGAGGCTCATCAGAATTAAGATCGAGATTATGCAATGAACAGTACAGTATCTGCATAGCAATGCTCCTTTATACTTTTGCGGTTTTACTCATGTTGATTACAACACATAATGCATTTCGAATAGTCGGTATGAGAATACGACGATTCCGCTTTCTCAAATGTATAAACATATCAGCAAAAGAAGCTATTCCCCATAATAATCCGAATCAACCCTATATATCTTCAGCGTTTGTACTGTACTAAGGCCTATCTCATATTTCACAAGGAGTTCAGCCAACAAGGGACCGTCTATCAACTTTATCTGCTTTTGCTGCTGTTTTGTCGCGTATGATACTGCCTCGTTAGTGAACTGGGAGGTCGTAATGAAAACTCCCTTTTGCACATCCTCCATCGCGCCGACAAAAGCCTGCAGTACTGACCTGGACACTTTGTTGCCAGGAGCATAGCGTTTCGCCTGAATGTAAATACGGTCTAACCCCAGGTTATCCTGATAAATGATGCCGTCTATACCGCCATCGTGAGATTGCCCTGTTACAAAGCCAGAATCATTGTCATAGCCGTATCCCATCTTCAAAAGCAAGTCTACGACAAGTCTTTCGAAGAAGGAAGGGGTATTTCTAAGGATCTGCTCGGTTATATCCGTTTTTAGGGCAGCAATATGCTTTCCCCACGCCTCAGTGATTTTTTCTTCCGGCAAGCGATCGGCAGTTTCCTTCTTACCCATATTTACTTCAGGCTGCGGCTTAGCTTTGTCGCCCAGTAATGCGTACTTGGGCTTTTTCCCTTCATACCCAACTATTTCGAAGATTTTCTCCGGATAGGACGTCGGAAAATCAAGGCCCAAGCAACGGCGGCGTACATACGAATTGACAACAGAGACAGGATGCTCAGCCCCAAAGGAATAAAGATTTCTTTCGACGATAAGGGCATGTATATCCTTAGCCGTAAGGCCTTGATCATTTTCTGCCAATACAACCTTAATGCATTCAAGGATAGTCATAATCTATACCCCTCTCATTTCAGATCGTCATCCTCCTATATTATAATGCATTCGCAAAGTGTGTGCAACTCAATCTTTCTTTATTCTCACCTAAACAACAGATACGTACCAGCAGCCAGCAGGATAACCTGCACGGTCAACAGTACCGGAAAGAACACCCTGAAATACCAGTGCTGCGTCTTGTGATGGAACACCTTCATCATTTCGGTTTACCATAGTGGACTATTTCGTATTAAACTGGTTCTTCAGCATTTGATGTCTTTTCCATTCACACACCATATACTGTTTTAATCAATTTCTCAATATCTGCGCCAGTGCGTATCCCCAGTGCTATATAGAAATCAAGTTCTAATCTAAGAAGCGATTTATGTAATGCTGTGGTACTTTGGATATCATCAATAACACAAGGCTCACACAGCAATGAATTTCTATCAATCGATGCAGTGACACCTGCAATAGAGTTTTTTGCAGTAACAATACCTTGGCATCCAATAACTGAAATGCAAACATAAACTCTCTGCGTTGAGAGAATATCTTTCATTATTCGAGTATACTCTATTATTGATTCTTTAATATCTTTCCATATTTGTGTTCGCGCAAGAACACTATCAATGTAATAGGTACATGACTTATTGTTCTCTGATAGAGTGATGCAACACTCTGCCAGTCCAGAATTATAAAGGCGACATGAAGCTCCCAACTCTAGCCTTTGATATCTCAGTCCCTCGATAATAGGATTAGACTGTGTGTTGCACGAAAATGATTGAAAAATACTAGAGAATACTGATCCTTTTCTTTCCAGGGCAATCAAAGGAACATTGTAGTTAGAATCCAAGAAAGTATCTGGAATAATGTGCAGCAAAAGATAATGAGAGAAGTCGTCACCTTCATTAGATGACATATCGTTGAAAAACGATAATCGTTCGCTTCTAAAACGGTGTATCTCTTTATCTAGTGATAGAGATTGAATGAACATATTCTTCAACTCCATGTATGGAATAAGACTGTTTGCATTACCAACCCGTTTATAAATTCGATAATCTCGATTGTTTTCAACAAAAACATAAGGTGCATACTGATCAGATACAATCTCGAGAATAACGACAAATCTTTCACTATCGGATGTATCGATATAGTGAAACTTTATAAGAGGCATTCTGGGATTAATCGTCTGTAGTATATTCTTTATCGTACTTTCAAATGTGTCTTTATTCCCATTCTCTAAAACAATGCCTGATATAGTATGTGGTACGCCTTTACCATCTTCTTTAATTCCAAAGATCAAATAACCACCCTGCGCATTTGCAAATGCGCATATATCCTTACGCAATTCTGCTTTTGCTTCATTACGTTGGGATGTATTATTCTTAGGAATGTCAAAATATTCAAAGGATTTCTTATAATCTAAATAATCGCTCTCTCTAAAGTCTTCATTATCCAAAATGTCCTGGAGATCAGAAAAAGACCATTCCGACACTTTCTTACCATTAATCGTTGGAAGCATAAAATCACCTACTTAATGATGAAACAGTATGTATATACCGGCAGCCAACAAGGCGACCTGAACGATCAGCAAAACTGGGAAGAACACCTTGAAATACCAATGCTTCGTCTTGTGGTGGAACACCTTCATCCCTAGCACACCGCCCAGTCCTCCAAAGCACGCCGTCACCAAAAACAGCGTCTTTTCCGGAACGCGCCACTTCCCTTGACGGGCACATCGCTTGTCATGCCCCATCAACGCAAAGGAAGCAATGTTCATAATCGCTACGACGACCAGCGCTGCAAGCACAATCGTCTTTTTATCCATTATTCAATTCAACTGTAGTGGGTTCCTTGGTGTAGATCTGGCATCCAAGACGCCAGCCTTCTACCAGCTGCTCTTCGCTGAACCAAATTCTGTCCATCGTGTTGATCGCGGTCTTCCCCTTGAGTATCTTCACCCTGCACTTGCCGCAGTTACCCCGACCACCGCAGGCGGTCAGGATATGGATGTCTTGACTGAGCAGATAATCCTGCAGGCGAACATTAGCCGGACATTCAATAATCATGATTCCCCTCCATCGAGCATGCCGCCATGGCAATACGCATAATACCAGCATTCATAGGGCGTAGTGCAGCACTCGCCCGGTTCCACCTGTACCTCTTCCGGTTCCTTCTGCATTCGGTTCAGATCCCAGATGTTGTCGTTGATCCAATTGTACAAACCCTTTGCCTCGGTTGTCACATCCACCGGCAGAAACGGATTCGCCTCGTCCGGACCGTGCAGCACGATGTAAACCCGACTCACAGGGACACGGCACCGTTTGAGGATATAATACTGAAACCCCGCATCCTTCACAAACTGGCCGTGAAGCTCCGGCGCGTTCTTCACCTCATACATATCATAAACAGAACCGCGCTTCCTGAGAATGTCCACCGCACAGTAGTTGTTGTAGTTGGAGAAAGCAGCCTCGCATATGACGGGCGTTCCCTTCTCCATATGCTCTGCTGTCCTGGCTAGCATCGCCTTCTTATCTGGGATGGTGGTGCCGGGTCGGTAGACGGTCATTTCTTCGTATGGCCCGAACATGCCCATTGCCTGATCACCAAAGTCATTCCCAGCATCCAGGCGGGCCTGAATCTCTGGCGGGATGATCTTCAGCGAGGGCTTGTGCTTGTCTAGCCACAGCATTTTGCGACACTGCATGCCGCGCATGAAATCCGTTTTCGTTATTGCCATCGCATTCTCCTGTTGTCGGGGGCCATTGCGTGTTCAGTGTACTCTGACAATTGCTATTCTATCTCAGTATATATTTTACAGCAAAGTACACCTCTCCGCAACGACGCCCAGTCGTATTAGGAAATTTTATGGGTAAAACCTCTGTAATTACGACTGGCAGACGTTGCGTGAGGTTTTTATCTGTGCAACAATATATAAACCCGGCATCGGAAGGAGGTCAGACAGTGAACAAAGTGATTTTTCTCGATGTGGACGGCGTGCTCAACAACGGCACCTGGGCCATTGAGATGTTCGAAAAAGGTATCCGCGTCTATCATGATGATCTACTTTACGAGCCTTCCTTGGAGCAGCTCAGGCGCATCGTGGATGCCACTGGCGCGGTCATCGTCGTGTCCTCCTCCTGGCGGCAGATCCCCATTGCCTATCTCCATCTGAAGGAGTGGCTGGAGAAGTTTGGCATGGAGATCTACGACAAGACACCCTACGTTGGCGGGGAACGCGGTGACGACATCACGGCCTGGTTCAACCGGCACCCCGGGGATTGGAAGTACGTCATACTAGATGACGATGATGATATGGGCATCCACATGCCCCAACTCGTTCGAACTTCCTTCGACGAGGGTCTGACTATGAAGGAAGCGGACCGCTGCATTGAAATGCTTGGAGCAGAGAAAGGACAATCATGATATACATCACGGGAGACACCCACGGAGAATTCAGCAGGATCGAACAATTCTGCGAACGAATAAAGCCTACCCGGGACGACACCATGATCATCCTGGGTGATGCGGGCATCAACTACTATGGCGGATGGCGGGACATCCACAAAAAGCAGCGCCTGGCAATGCTGCCCATCACACTGTTCTGCATCCATGGGAACCACGAAATGCGCCCCGGGACGCTGCCGTGTTATCACGCTATGGAATGGAACGGCGGACAGGTCTATGTGGAAGATGCCTATCCGAACCTGTTGTTTGCCATGGACGGCGAAGTGTACAACCTGGACGGCATTGAGACGCTGGTCATCGGCGGGGCGTACAGCATCGACAAGTTTTATCGGCTGGCCTACGGATACGGTTGGTGGCCGGACGAGCAGCCCTCCCCGGTGATCAAAGAGAAGGTCGAACGGGTGCTGGATGCCCACGCCTGGAAAGTGGACGCCGTACTATCCCACACCACGCCTCTGAAGTATGAGCCTATCGAAATGTTCCTCTCCGGTGTGGATCAGAGCAAAGTGGACAAGAGCACAGAAGAATGGCTGGATACCATCGAGGACAGGCTGGACTATAAACACTGGTACTGCGGCCACTACCACACAGACAAGAAGGTTGACAGGCTCTCCATCATGTTCGAGAGTATCGAAGAATACACACTACAGGAGATGGGCTAGTTGGACGGATTGAGTATTGATATTCACAATGAGGTGTACCTCATACCCTGGAAGGAAGAATGGGCGCACATCTTCCTCGTGGAGAAGCAGAACATTCTGGCCGCCCTCACCGCCTCAGAGCACACCGCTGATATCCGGCACGTGGGCTCCACCTCCGTCAGGGGCATGGTCGCCAAACCCATCATCGACATTCAGATCTGCCCTGACAGGGGCATCCCACTGGAGGTCATCATCGCAGACCTGGAGCGCATCGGATATAAGAACCTGGGCGATGGCGGGCGACCCGGGCGGTATTTCCTCAGCCGGGGCGACAAGCCCAACGAGACCTTCTATGTCCATCTATGCTATGATGATCATCAGGTGGCTAAGGACCAGTTGACATTCCAATGGATTGAGAGCACCAATCTCACCGTTTGGAGAAAGTACAAGCGTCTAAAGATATTGTTGGCGGACGCTTTCCCCGACGACCGGGAAATGTACAGAGAACTGAAGGGGCTGTTCATCGAGGGCGTGCTCAGCGCGTACCGCCAGGCAGCCGGAGAGGATTTCGAGGAGGGATGACATGAGCATCAGCGTCACTGGATATACAGAAGCTAAAATTGAAGGCAAGTGGTACTGCATCGACTTCTTCCAATATGACATGAATGGCCACGTCCACCACATTCCCTGCATAGATGGCCAGAGCATAGTTCACACAGCCCTGCAATGGGACTGCGATATGGATCGCATCGGTGTGCCCACTGACCTTTCTCCTCAGGTGAAGGCAGAGTGCACCGGCAGAGACGGCAAGCTGTTCGGCGAGGATGATCCCCATTGGAATCCCTGGCATATGGTCCGGGGCAGTTGGTTCGGCTCCGTCGATCTGGATCAGCCGGAATACTGCGGTTACTTCCCCCGGCAGGCCGTTGCGGATTATCTGAGCAATCCCCATGATGTGACTCTGGACGAGAGCGACATGATCCCCGTAGAGGAATACCGTGAACTGCCTGAGGAGGAGAAAAAAGCCTATCAATACTACGAATATACCAGTCCCTACGGTAACCGATCCATCCTCAGGGACTTCAAAAGAGCTGTGCAGGCCCGCGTCGACGCCTGGAACAGTGAGATCGCCTTCTGCAAGGATCATATGCAGATCAGCCTGTCGGATGTGCGGGTGCTGCTGATCATCGGATGAATATGGAGGAATCATGTGAAAGTAATCGGCTGGACAGGGTGGGATGATCCCCGCTATCGGGAGGATTATCTCAGCGACCCGCTGTTTGAAGAACACAGGATCGCCGTCATTGATGAGCTGCGGAAGCGTAACTATCACTTCTCGGGCTTCTATCACCAGGGTGGAGAGCTCGGCGTGCCAGTGTTTGATGACGGGGACTGGTTCAAGGTTTCTTACAGAACATGGGGGCAGATCATGGCTGACGCCTATCCGGAGGAAATGGGTCAGACCAAATCTGCATACATCGTATGGGCCTGGTGCTCGCCATGCGAGCCGAAGGACATGATTATCCCACGCAGGGAGGATTATCCCGAATATGTTTTCTGGGAAGGACCTTTCCCAGTGGATGATAGTACGTTTATTTGATTCATTCCTTTTTCATGCGGGAAGCCAGTTGGCTCATCCCGCCTTTTCTTTACCTGCATGAGAACAAATGGAGAACAATCCGACATATAACTTGACTTCTCCCGGGACAGTATGGCCTACTCACTACCAACCTGAAAAGGAGGAAGCAAAGTGAACAGGCTTATCACCCGGGAACATGAACTCATCCGTCAGGCACGCATCCGGCTGGGGTTGTCCCAGCAGCAGGTTGCCACCCTGGTCAGCATCCAGATCAGGCAGTATCAGCGCCTGGAATACGGGGAAAGCGACGTACAGAATCTTGGCATGCGGGCGGGCCTCTCCCTCTGCATCGTGCTGGAGCTCGATCCTTATGATCTCATCTTCGGCGCACATCCTGAAACGGTGGAAGAACTCAGAACCAGGCGCCCCGCAAAAGGCAACCTGAAAGTGCGTCATAAAAGCTAAATTTCGCAACTGCGACGGACAGACGTTGCTTTGACCGGGAAAGTATGGCTATATAACACTACCACCGGTCTGCCCCTCCAAAGGCACGGAGCGTGTCCGATGGAATACACACAGACAGGAGTGAACAGAGCCTTGAAAGACATTCGTCCGAGGGCCGAGGAACGCGCCCGGCGACGACAGGAGGAAGCGCAGAGGCCGCCGGGAACGGGCTTCATGTCCGAGCGCACCCGCGCCAAGGAAGCCCTGCGCGTCGAGGTCAACACCTATACGGGCGAAAACGTCCGGAAGATCGCTGCTACGGCAGCTGTGGCGGAGGAAGATCGAATCCTCCGCGTTGCGGCGTACTGCCGGGTCTCCACGGACGACATCGACCAGCTGGTCTCCATCGAGATGCAGAAGAACGCCTACCGGGACATGATCAAAGCGAATCCGAAGTGGAAGCACGTGGGCACCTATGTGGACGACGGCTTCTCCGGAACCAACACGGAGCACCGCCCCGCCTTCCAGCTCATGATGAAGGACGCCATTGGTGATCGTCGCGTTGGCGATTTTCGCGCCGGTCACCGCAAGGTCTTGTATCTTGGCTGTGCTGATCGCGGCATCCTGTACCTTGGCTGTGCCCACCGCCAGGTCGTCGATCTGGCTGGACCCGACCGCCAGCAGCGCGATCTTCGCCCGGGTGATGGCCGCATCCTCGATGTGGGCCGATTGGATGGCAGCCTCGGCGATCTTCGCGGAGGTAATCGTTGCGTTGGCAATCTTGGCTGCGGTCACTGCAAGGTCGGCGATCTTCGCCGTCTCAATAGCCGCGTCCGCAATCTGCGCAGAGGTTATGGTCGCCAACGCGATCTTCGCCGCAGTGATGGAAGCGTCCGCAATCTCAGCCTGCGTGATGGTGCCCTTGGCAATGCAGGCCGCTGTGATCGTAGCTTCGGCGATTTTGGCAGCCGTGATACTGGCGTCCTCGATCTTCGCAGCGGTGATAGTCGCGTCCTGGATGTGCGCCGCAGTGATGGCGGCCTCGGCGATCAATGCGGAGGTGATTGCCGCCGCCTCGATGTGCGCCGTCTGGATCGCGGCGAGTTGGATTTGCAGCGAACCGACCGCGCCGCTCTGCAGTTGGCCGCTGCCCACCGAGTTGATGGCCAGCTTTGCGCCGGTGATGCTGCCGGAAGGAATCTGCTTTGCTGAGATAGTGTTGCTTTCCAGCGTGTCGGATACGGTTCCCAGCGTCAGCTCGGTATACTTCCGGGTCAGGCAGTTATAGGTGTACTGCGTCGCCCGCATCGATACCGATACGCCGATCTTCTTTGCCATAACGCGCACAGCGTCTCCGAGGTAGATGTTCTGCAGCGCGGCGTACTGACGATATTCTTCTGTATCGGCACAGTTCACAAAGTCCACCTTCAGGGTGACAGTGGGCATATCGCAGCCGCCAACGAATGCGTCAGCCGCAGCTTGGCGCATCTCGGTATAGCACTGACTCTTGCTCTTCTTGTCATCACCCTTGGTGACTTCCTTTGCGCCTGATACCTCCAGATGCAGCCACTTCGGTGCGGGATAGTTGCTGATCAGCGGGCTGTCAATGAAGCCCTCCGGGAGATACAGCACATTGCCGTCCTTGTCCTGGCCTGTAGGCATGATGCGTGTGGACACATCGGTCAGGTCCACATCGTAGGAAATGCCAGTCAGGTTCTTGCCCTCACGGATCTGCACATCGGTATCGCTGCCCACGCGGTCCACGAGGAACACATCGAACCAGTCCCGGGCCAGCTCGCCGCCGTATTTGGCAATGAAACCCTCGTCGCCGAGGAAGGCCTCCACGGGATTGACATTGGTAAACTCCACCTCTTCAGCCTTGGAGGTCATGTCGGAATAAAATGTGAAGTCATGCTCGGACAGGCAGTGGCCGGAGATGCCCTGAACCACCGCTGCCGCTGTGTCGTTCTTGCCTGGCGCATAGCTCTTTATCATGTTGTCCATGAGGTCATAGAACACATGTCGGGCATACACTGTAACCTTATTCAGGTCAGGAACGACGCGATAAATGCGGAAGGGCTGGTCCCGCAGCTGCCGTGCCTCGACTACTTCCTTTGCGGCCTGCTTTGGCGCGGGCAGGGTCCTGACATAAGTCAGATAACTTGCGGACATATATCCGTGCGTGCCATCCGGACAGGAGACCTCATACCAGCTGGACGTGGTCTTCGCGAGGACAATTACCTCCGTGCCCTTCTTGTACTTTCCGAGAATCTTGTATTTTGTACCGGTACCGGAGCGCAGCCGCAAGGGGTCGCGTCGCGTGCTCACCTTGTACACCATGCCGCTGGCCGAGGTCTGCGGAGCCAGCTTCACCTGCGGGGTCATGGCTGCAGGTACCGGAGCCCGGACGATATTGCCCTCCACCAGCCGCAGCCATTTCCCTTGCGAGTCCAGCGCATGCTCCAGCTGCAGCTCGTACTCACCGTTCAGGGTTTCCGTGACGGTACAGGAGGTCGGCGTTACCACGCCTATGCCGTTGGTTGAAAAGTCAATGCACGCTGGTCCATATACACATATCACAGGGTAACGCCTCCCTTCTTACAGCGTTCTCCAGTTGGGCTGAACGACTACACTCGATACATCGCCGGACCACGATATGGCGTTCATCCCCGGCTGCAGACGCGGGAACTCTCCGCTCATGCAATCGTTCATGGAGGTGGCATCGTAGTAGGCTTCCTCCAGCTCCGAGTCGATGACAATACTGCCGGTGATATCGGACAGTTCGACGATCTGTGTGCCGATCATGAGCGTCATCTCACCGGTGCCGTTCACCGTGATGATGGGCTGTGAGTACACAGTGCCGGGATTCGTCAGGATGCTCATGCTTTCAGTGAAGGTCCGGGTGGGGGAATCGTTCAGATAGAAAAAGGGTTTGCACCGGAAGTTCACCGTGAAGCTCCGGTGGGGATTGCCGCGCAGGATCTTCGTGAACGGTATCTGATTCACGACCCGGGCAAAATAAAAGCCACCCTGCCGGTTGGCGAAGGTGACCTTGCCGCTACCCTTGAGATAGCCAGCAATTTCCGGAATCCTGGAAGGATCTGCGATAAAGCACTCCGCTGCCAGAACCATATCGTCATACACGTCCTGATCCTCCAGTACAGTAAGGCTGCCGGAGCGCCCGGGCACATCGGTAAAGGTTGCCCGTTCGGAAGGAACCGTGATGTCCGGCTGTGTCGAGACATGAATCCCATACTCCGTACAACGCACGCCGTTCCATTCAAACCAGTCGTTCAATATCATCACCTCCACAAGAAAAGCGCCGCCCTTTCGAGCAACGCTCTTTCTAACTTATTCGGCTTTTTCAGTCTACTCCGCCCACTTATACTTCGTCTTGTATTTGTTGTACCAGCTGTAGGGAATTCTTTCTTCGCGCTGCAGTCTTCCGATTACAACATATGGCGGGACATTTTGTGTTTTTGCAAAATCCTGAATAAGGGGAAGAGTAAATCTTCCTCTGTCGATAAACGCTCGATAGTCAGCCGGATCCAATAATGCATCCCGCGCAAAGCGATTGGCCTCTTCTTCTCGTTTTGCATTTTGGGGATCTTCGATATCAATGAACCTCCCTGGCTTGGTGATGTCCCCATTCACAATATGTCCTAGTTCATGAAACAACGAAAACCAGAATATATCTGCATAGGCACCACGTATGGTCACGACCATCTGGTAACTACCGTCTTCCTTAAAGTCAATATATCCCTGCACAGGCGCTCCTCGAAAGTTGCGAACGATACTGAAATCAATCCCGTATTCTGCAAATAACGAGATCAGGGCCTGTTGCATGTCACCACGACGGGAGCACATGATATCCTTTAGACGCAGAATCAACTCGTTAACCTTCCGAGGATCAAACCCATTAGCAAACTGTTTGAGTGAACTCTGCACCTTGCAGAGGCAGAGCCATGCACCGAGAACAAACGGGTCGACTTTAGCCTTCTCCGACATACGGAATGCCCCACTCGGCGCAAGGTTTTGTAGAACCGTCAGATTACTGATCTGAAGTACTTTCCGAAGACCCAGTATCGTTTGTTCTTGCGTAGCATCGTTCGGGATAGAAGCTATCTTCTTGAGATAATCTACCACTTCATGCAGTGTAGTAAGGATTTGACGTTCTTCTTTCTGAATAGTAGTCTCTTCCTGAAGGCTTATCAACTCAGCATCGTAGTTAGCTTGCAGGTTCAGCCAGAAGGAACTAGGGACTCCCAACGCATATTCCAAGCCCATGGCAAGTCCTTTGGAGATGTCCTTTTTCCCATGAATAACATCACTCAAGAATGCCTCGGATACTCCTGCACGCTGTGCCAGTTCTTTCTGCGTCAGGTTTCGCTCCTCCAAGATATCGGAGATTGTCTCTCCAGGATGGATAACCAACTCAGGGGATATACCAAGAATCGCTGCTGCTGCCATGGTAATCGACAACTCCTTCCATTTCAACTTCTTCACATATCATAACAGCATCCCCAGAAGCATTGGGCATAAAGATCAGTCTAACATTACCGGAAATATGCACCGACCATTTTCCAGCATCATGTCCTTTTAGTGGTTCCGGGTGTCCTAGACCGACTTTCAAAAAATCCCCGAAGCATTCTGCCGCTTTAAACCTGTCTATGTGCTTCTTGATCGTTCGAACCCAATCAGCAGGAAGAACCTTTTGCATCTGGCGATAGTCAGAGAAATACTTCTCGACTCTTTTGTTTGCATAGGTTATTCTCAAATAGCAATCACCGCCGCGTTTGTAAATTAACTAATTGGCTAACCTATACTCATTGTATCACATGACAAGCATACCGTCAAGCCTTTTGAATACGAGCCAGTATACTTTCCTCAGGATTCACAATCGATTGCATTGTCATCGGAACAGTTTATGTGAAAGCGCCGCCCTTTCGAGCAGCGCCTTCTGTGTTCTTTCCGTCAGATATGGCAGTCCACGATCATGATCAGCAGATCCTGTTTCCGGGCCTCCTCCAGATACGCATCGAACGCCTTCCGATAAGCCTCCCGGCTGCTTCGCGTGGCATCGTCCATCTCCCAACGGAGATGCTCTGCGCAGTAGAGGTCTCCACGTCACCCTCGTAATCGGTAGCATAGACAGAGATGTGGTACTTATCATCAATCGTAAGTGACAGGCCACCCTCATAAATCTGCTTGAAGATCTCATTGATCGTATCCTGTAGCTTATGGCGGATTTCTTTTTCGCTGGTATTGTAAGTATCGAGCAACTCGTGGTAGATTCTCGTAGCGTAAGCCTTGCAGATCTCTATCTGCTTGTTCTTGCTGTCGAGAAGCGTCAGAGCCATACGGTCACTCTCGGCGCGGGACATCTGTCCTTCCAATGCTCCACGCTCACCGAGCAGCTTATCTCTCTCAGCGTTGCATTTTCTAATGATATCGTCGCACATCTTGATCTCGTCGTTGATTACGCGAACCTTATCGCGGACGTCGCCACCGCTTAAGCGTCCCTCAATGGCATGGAGATCGTTCGTCAGTTCGTCGATGTCATCATCTTGCTGACCTATTATCGCTAGTCGTCCCTTGATCTCTTCGAACATATTCGTGCTGAGTTGATTGGCGCGGCCTTTAGCCTCTTTCTTGAAGTCTCCAATCGCAGCACTCAGGGCCTGGGGCGGCAAGAACTCAATCAACTCCTTGACCTTCTGGTACGGGATTGTTCCCGGATCAAGATGAGTTCCGCAGATACAAACGCCCTGTTTAAGCAAATACTCGATGGTATCCCCGTGCATATGAGGAATATCTTTGCCGGTAAAGTCCTTTGCGGAAAGCATCTCCATGGCTCGCTTGATCAGAAGCGCAGAGAAGAAGGCATTCATTCCTTGTCCAAAGTCGCCGCACAAGCCCTTAACCGTCATCGCTCGCATCTGTTTGGTGCTTGCAATTTTGCGCAACAGCGCCTCTTTTTCTTTCTGGAGCTTCTCTCCCTCGGCGTAGGTCTTGATCTCTTCTACCTTCTCAGACTTGCGAGCCCTTGCAGATTCGATCTGACCTTCAAGTTCCTCGATTCGAGCATCAATTTGAGCAATACGATCTTTACACCGCTGGACAACAGCCGTATACTCTTGGATCTTGGTATTGCTATGAGCATCGTAACTGCTTTCGTAACTGCCGATTACTCCATACTTGGAGGTCGGCTTAAAGTGCTGGATCGCAGTGAAGATCGCATTAAGCCCCAGCAAGCCCTTTACTGCTTCAGCAAAGTCATTGGCTTTCTTGTCCTGCGATATGTCCTTACTCATCCGTTCAATACGCTCACCATCAAAGAAGAAGTAACGCGACAACTCTTTCGGCAAGATCGACTTGACCTCTGCCTCACAGAGAGATTTCTTCACGTATTCAGTATTGCCGGTATGATCTCTTCTCGCGATGCTGAATGTGGTATTGTCAGCTTTGATCTTGCCGGAGTATTCCTTGCGATATACCTGCTCACGGATCAGGGTATAGAGCACCTCGCCATGCTTCAGAGAAAGCTCAACTCGGACAGTCTGCGGATTCTCTGGAGTCATTTCTCGAGCTACAATGCGGTTGAGGATTACCTTATCAGTAAACTCAGTCTCGCCGTACAAACACCAGAAGAATGCCTGCGCGAAGGTGGTCTTACCCGTACCATTCTCACCGAGGATGATCGTGACGTTCTTGCCGTTCTCTCCATTTGCAAATTGAATGGATTCGTTCCTGAACTGCCGGAAGTTAACCAACTTTATTCGTTCGAGTAGCATTTAACTTCCTCCTCAATCTGTTTCTTGATCCACGAGATCATCTCCTGGTCGCTTTTCGTTCGAGTCTTAAGGTTCAGGTTCTCTTGGATGATGATCTTCTTCTTAAGTCTCTCGACTGCCTTGTCGTTGACTTTGATCTCTTCCATCGCCGCATTGCCTCCTATCGTATAGTTTCAATTAATCTCTAAAACTCGTCCTCAGCGGGTTTAGTATCCACAATGTGGTAAGCGTCCTTGATATCCCAAATCAGTTGTTGTGAGTCCATCGGGTTCATAGATAGCCTTCCGAACTCCATTATCCTATCAAGTTCGCGCTTCACCAGCGACAGATCCCAATGAGCCTGATCTTCCGTTAATCCGGAGACGCTGTCAAGCGGTCTCGGCAGTGTCACAAAATCATAAATTTCTGCAAACAGTTTGCCCGATGCCTTTCTCAGCACGCGACCTCGTCTCTGGATATACTCTTTTGGGTTGGTAGTACTCGCCAGAATAAATGCGGTACGGATACCGGGAATATTGACACCCTCGTCCAGACATTTAATCGCGACAATCGCCTGAAGACCGTCGGCTTTCTGGAACTGTTCCTTTATAATCGTCCGCGTTTCCATGCTCTCCTCTGCAGTAAACCGGGCGACCTTCATTCCAAATTCATTGCCAAGAATATTGGTAACCGCTTCGATTTGGCGCAGATCTCCAGAGTCAGTAGGCGTATAATCACTTTTATCGTCCAGCACATTCGTAGCACCGCAGTAGACTAGCAGGTTGTTGTCGTGTATGTAAGGCCGGATTACCTCACGCAAAGCCGTCAGTTTTTCCGACGCTCCCGCAACCAATCTCGCTCGTTGCAGGGCCAGGATCTCTCCTCGCTTATTGAGCTTCGGCTTGCCGTTCTTGCCAGTCGTCAAGCATCTGGACATCTCATAGGATAGTTGCCCATATTTCTCCAGCTCGTCTTCGTTTAGGTGTACGACAACCGGATAATACTTATACTTCGTCAGTTTGTCTTCACCGATGGCCCGTTCCATCAAATACTCGATACACTTTTTTCCAAAGAAGTCATACAGCAGAGCCGTGCCTTCCTCGTCGTGATGCCGTTCAAGCGTAGCCGACAAAGCCAATCTGTAGGTAAACCGATCGTCCAAGCATTTGGCATAAGAGTGTGCGCCAAAGTTATGTGCCTCGTCTACGACTAGTAGAATCGGGCTGCGAATCTTATTGATCTGGTCCTGTACATATGTGCTCGCAAACGTCGCGTTGGTGCTGACGAAGCAGAAGAAACGCTTCTCCGGTCTCAGTTTCTGATCGAGGATCGCCTTATTCAGTCTCTTCTTCCAGTCCTTCTGCGGCGAACTACTATATCCGATGATCGGCTTGATATTGAATCTAACAATATCCTCAACCCATTGATCAACTAGATGCTGATAGGGGCAGACGATAATAACAGCCAAATCATCATTCAGATCCTCAGAGAGTTTAGCAATCGAACCTAAACCCGTAAAGGTTTTACCTGTACCGGTGGCCATGTCATAGATACCACGATAGTTCTCTCCGACCCATGCTGCGATAGCGTCTTTCTGATAGTCGTGGAGCTTAATGTCTACTGGGATACGAGCCCCAACCGACGTAACCGGAGCAGACTTCGTCCGCCGCCCATGTTGGAACTGCTTAATATCAACAGTATAATCTGGGTCCTTTCTGCGATACTTTTCTATTAGAGTCTCGGTGATCTTGGGAAACTCCAGAACCTTGATGTTCGGCTCACTATCACTCCAAATCGATGCGAACGCCGCTTTCTTTAAGTTTACCCGTTCAACTTCATTTGTGTCGCCCCAGCTGCGGAACACATCGATAGTCTCATAATTTATCAGCATCGCTGTGGCCGACTCGTTCATGGAGCCAGAGAAGGCTACGCAGTTTCCTTCAGCATCCTCAATCAGCCCCATCTTCTCGTGATACATCCCGATTCCTTTAGCGTTCTCAGTATAGGCGATACGGATGTCGAGAATACCCTCAGCGATCAGATTAGCCAGCAGATTCAGTCGCTCCATCGAATAAAAGTCCAGATGCTCATCAGACAGCTGGGAAAGCAACGCCTGCTCGATAATCTTGTTCCGATCCTCATAGCCCTTTCGGATCGCATCGATATCTTCATCCGACAGATATGGAGAGGCTACGATCTGGATTCTGCCGCCTTTCTGCGCCATCGCCGCAATGCCTTTGGATACCTCCACTAGAGAAGTGGACGAGAAAAAGCCCACAGCACGTTTATATACCGTCGCCTCATTAAGCAAAGGAATATAGAAGTCCTGTACGACATTGTCAATCAGCGATCGATATTCTGCTTTGATCGGAAGGTTCGCTAAACTCATTCTGCCACTCCTCTCAAAGATTCTCCGCGATATAATCGAGAGCGTTCTGTAATTCCTCATAATCCGCTTCCGAGGTGAAGAAGCTCGTACTAAAGCGGATTGTTCCTGCTGGGAATGTTCTAAGGAACTGATGCGCCAACGGCGCACATTGTAGCCCTGTCCGTACTGAGATTCCTTGCTGATCAAAGACCTGCCCTGCGCTATCACTGCTGATCCCATCCATTACGCAGGATACAATACCAGTAAATCGTGCGGCAGCCGAATTGCCCACCACCCTGAGGAACCAATACCTCTCGAACAGATCGATCAGCCTCTGCCGGTTTCTGACTTCCACCTCCAACAGCTTCTCGCTGCCGACTTCCTCGATCCAACATAGTGCCGCGTTGAGCCCTGCAATGCCGGAGGTATTGAGAGTTCCCATCTCGTATCGCTCTGGCAGGGAATCCGGCATATTCTGATTCGCCGAATCATAGCCTGTTCCGCCAAATAATACAGGTGGCAGGTCGAAGGAAGGCTTCATCAGAAACCCAGATATACCAGTTGGCCCGTAGAGTGTTTTGTGTCCGGCAAATACCGCGAAATCAACTGTTTCTTGGCCGACAGCCAATTTCACCAGCCCTGCGCTCTGGGCCATATCTACCACCGTGGTCGCCCCATATCCCTTTGCCAGCCTAAACACCTCGGCAACAGGTGAGATTAGCCCAATCACATTGCTGACATGGCTCATGATGACGAGATCGGGACGTTCCTTTTCAAACTGGTAACGGATGCCTTCCATGTCGTACACCAGGTCATCTGAGGTTTTGAGCTGGATCACGTGGATTTGCGCTTTCTCCTCAAAGGAATGAAGAACTCTCGTGACCGCGTTGTGCTCGAAGGGGCTGATATAAACTGTCCGTGCGCCTTTCTCTATTACCCCTTGGATGACCATATTGAGCGCGATCGTCGCAGTCGCGGTGAAGATCACCTGCTTTGCTCCAGCGTCCAGAACTCTTCCGATCCGTTCTCGTGTATCTCGGAGCAGCGCTCCAGTATTCTGGGAGAGAGTATGACTTCCCCGACCGGCACTACCGCCAGACAGGCGATAGAACTCATCCATTTTCCGGTATACTTCCTCCGGCTTAGGGAAGGTCGTTGCCGCATTATCGAAGTAAGCCATTCTCTCATCTCCCTTAGCAGAGATCCCTTAAGACCTCCATCAGTACCTGCCGTTTTTCCTGTTCAGTTATAGCCTGACCCATTTCTTTCAGCGCTGCCTCGACGCGCTTTTTGAGGATCATCGATCTGGCTGTCGGGGTAACGGAAGCGAACCTCTTCGTGACGGGCTTTCCCGTTGCGTCGGGATAAACAATTTGGAATCCTGCCCCTTCTGGCAGTTCTCCTTGTTCGTCATTCTCTGACGCTGCTTGGAACTCTTCTGCTGTCGTTTTGAATCGGGACAAGGCCTCCATGTACCGCTCAATCGTATTATCGATCCAGTCCTCTATCCGAAGCCCGGTCGCCAGCTTGCTAAGCCTTAAGATGAACGTATGCTCATCATTGGTAACGCTCTCCATCAGAGCCAGGGCTTTTTCGGTCCCATCAGAGAAAACCTGCTCGAATACTCTCGGATCCAACGACTCACACCAGTCCTTGACTACCGAGTAGAGTGACTGCTGATCGATGTTGGCTTGTGCGGATGGCAGCGCCAGTAGCTCTTTGGTCCGTTTGGCGATCTCTGCTTCCAATCTTCCCAACATCCGGTCAAAACTGCTCTTGGCAGCTTGGATGTTCTCATCCAGCCCTTCCAGTGCGTCGTGGTAATGGAAAGCAGCCGGGATCTTCTTGAACAGCAGCTCGAAGCCCGAATCGTTCTGACGGAGCAGTCGCATCCACTCCAGCCTCCTCTTATCGATGGGCTGGGCGTCCGGGTAGATCCGGCATTCCTTCGTATACTTAGGAAGCGACATATACCAGCGCCGCATCGCGTTAACGACATAGTCGTATACGTTGGCGTTTTTCTCCGCTTCGACTACGCTGTCAGAGAATACCGCTTCTAGCTTCCTCACGAATTCCGCCTTGTCCTGGCTCCACTCAACATGAGAAACCGTAAAGTCTCCTGGTTCCGCGGCGATCTGCTGGACCACATCGCTGGAAAGACTCACCGGGCCAAACCGGTCGGCCAAGATGAGCTGCTGCTTGTACTCATGCAAAACTACCGCCAGATAGATCGGTATGATCCCTCGCCTAAGTCCTATTCCATACTCGGGGCGGATCAGTTGATCGTACAGCTCAGAGAACCGGACGCCATTGCCGGCTCCAGACAGGAACCTGCGGATGGCATCGAGCAGGTATGCCATGTTGGGATCGTCTATCCTTGAATTGACCACCAGGTGCCCGTTCTCTTCAATCAGGACTCCCGTATTGAACAGCGTATTCCGGGCAATGGACACTTCCTGACCAGTTCCGAGAAGCCCCAGATTCGGCTCCAGCTCGTTCCTGAGCAGCGCCGCGATGATCTTGCTCCGACTATTATTTGCCATTGAGGTGATCTCATCTTTATTGATCATCTCATTATTGACGGTTGGAGTATGAGTATAGGTCTTCTCACAGATCTCTGATGCGAGCTCAGTGAGCCTTGCCTTTCTCTGGATATCAACCACTTTCCCCTTATGGATGTAGGTTGCCTTGCGCTGCTCCGGGTGAGTATACTGAGCGATGTATTCGCAGATCACATCGTACAAGTCCTCATAGATCACTTCGTATTCATCAAACAACACTCGGTCGTCCCGCACCTCGTCACGGAGCAGAGAGACAGCATAGAACTCCCTGACGATTTCCTCGATCTCAGAGTGATGCTTGGGAATGATAAATATGCACCTTTCGATGCTGCCGCTACTTGCGATCAGCTTCTCCTGGATCTCAGGGATCGCCTCCTCGGCCTGGGGAATGATCGCGAAAACGACACCGTCTCCGGGGATCATTTGGGCCTTCTGCGTCCAATCTGTATCAGAGCCCACCTCGCTTCCGTCGATGAACGTAAAGGAAAAATACCTTGTCATCCAATGCTCATCGTTATAGCGAGAGGGATAAACGAAGCTGTCGAAGTTCGTGCTGTTCAGGATGTCCTTGACTACGATCCGGCTGGCTTTAGCCTCTATCAGATCGTGGATCTTCTCCTGGATATCGATCCCAGAGGCTTGCTTAAGCTGCAAATAGCCATTGCTGCGCTTTAGGTAGACCAGGAACTTGCTACCAACCAGATCCCGGATAGCTTCCTCTATCTCCTCGTGGGTATAGCTGACAGAGAATACGTCCGCCAACTCGCCGATCGTAGGCCTGATCCGCTCAAACTGCTCCAGCATATAGATGAGCGCGATCGTCTTGACGATTTTTCGCTGAAGCAGATCGTCTCCCAGTCGCTCCAGGATCAACGACGCGAGAATGAACGTATGGTGGATGCCGCCTTCATACGCTTCTTTTTTGAGCAACGGCTCAAAGTAATCGTATATGAGGTCTGGCGTTATGACCCGGAAATCCTGATCGTCATATGTATCGAGAAATGCACTAAGCGTCGATGTTCCCTCGGCAGACAGGAAGGTGAACAGCGTCCGCTCATTCTGCGCCACTTTCTCCGACAGCCTCGGCAGAATGAAGGTCGAGACCGGGTGGAGTGGATAGCTGTCATACACAATGGCTTGAGCCGTTTGCCCATCAACGTCAGAAAACAGAGGGTGCCGGGAGTACTTTCCCGCCAGATCCCTGAAGTTCCCGCTGAATTTCCTGGAGAATGCATCCCATAACTCGGCATCCTTCTGGATGACCGAGGCAATGATCTCGTAGGTCTGCGAAAAGTGATTGTTCAGATGGACGTGCAGGAACCTTTCCGATACACCGCGCCAGCCATCAACCTTCTGTTTCGGCAGCTTATCGATATAGTTGGCGATCTCCTTGTGAGAGATCAGCATGATATGCATCTGCAGTGTCCCACTGCGGTTGCACTTCTCCGCAAAATCCTGCAGCATCTTCGTATCACTGACAGATGCTTCGGTGATATTCGCTTCCAGGAATTTGCTAAACTCATCATAAACCAGGTAGATCCCAGAATAACCCTTCTGGCGCAGCCCCCTAGCTGCGCTCTCGTAGAGTTCGATCACGTCAAAGCCCAGGAACGGGTTGAACAGACTCCCTGAGGTTAGCAGGGGATATACTCGCTCGAACAGTTCATAGGACTTTGTATCGTAATCCTCCAGACGAGAGATATATTCCTCAATCGGCAGGTCAATCTTTTTCTTTAGCTGTTCGAAGGTTTTCGGGTATTCATCCCTCCAGCGCTGGATAGTCGCTACTGCTGCCCGGTAATTCGTCTCCGGCATCACGTCAAGGAGATCATGCTGAGACAGCGTCCTCTGCAATGCCAGCAGGAACGCTTGTGTTAGACTGGTACTGCTGCCTGTAATGATAACAGGTAAAATTCTCTCATCTGACTCATAGTAACTATCTATAAGCTGCATCAGCTGATGGTCTTCTGCAGCTTTGGGGAGCAGTTTCTCAAACAGCCTCTTATCACGCTTATAGAGCATAGCGAGGATGGTCAGCACGATATGAGACTTGCCCTTACCATATGCGCCAATCAGCACCCTGGCTCTCTCTGTAGAAGAGTGGCGAGTGCTCAGCAGAATATCTTTTAACAAAGCAAGCGAGGATTTAGTCGGTATGAAGTTTTTGAGCTTTTCGTCGTTATTCAGGTCGAAACCTATGTTAACGGAGTATTGGAAGCCTGAACTGACGGAAATCATCTTGCTCATGGAACATAACTCCTGTTTACTGTGGATTGATTGATGCGTAGTATTGTTCGACGCACTCTCGGAAGGTGGGAAGACCGTTTAGCGTTACGACGTCAAGGCCAGCAGTGCGGTTGATTCGTATAAACCCAAGCTTCTCCGTCTTATAAAGCACATCCAGCATGGTGATCGTATCAAGGTTGAACACTTTTCCAATATTACCCGGTGCACCCAGGAGGTCGCTAAGGCCGACTTCTGTTTTACCCCCAGCAAGCTCTGCTTGTTCGGAGATAATAGCCATGACGACCCATGGATTAAACATCTCCGAAGATGGTATCGCCTTCCGATAGGTCTTGGCCTTTTTATCAAGAATATCGACCAGTCCCAATTCTCCTATCGGGCAATCGATATTGTTCTCTGCGGATACCTTGTCAGGATTGATTTTATAGCGGGGAAGATAAGTGTTGACAATACACGCAAAGTCGTCATTGAGTGATCTGATCGCCACATCTTCTTCTCCCTCTGTCATCCGCACAAAGGACTGCAAGCCTTGAACGAAATTGTCGCGGGTAAACTCAGCCATATTGAAACCGTTAAAAAAGTAGTACCATGCCGTTGCGTCATCCTTATTCGTGGCCAACCGATATTGGAGCAGCATGAGCGTTCCGATCTCTTCAATATAACGATCGTGCGCATACACGCTTTCTCCCAAAGTGGTCAGTGTTTGCGTTCTGCGGCCCTTTGCAGGTTCCTGAGTCAACCCCACAGCTTGCATCCAGTAGCGGAGAGATTTGACCATATTGCTGCCGACACCGAACACATCCATCGGGTTGACCTCTTTAGAGATGAACACGTCGCCGTTTCTATATACCTGGCTCAAGCCCTTGTTTAGCCATCCTTTTCTGATAAAGAACGTCTCGTGAGCTCTAAACTTCACCGGCTGGCCACCACCTTTACTTCGTTCTTAAGTACTTATCCATCATGCAGCCGCCGTCCAGATATTTGGCGTTGACGCACTTCTTACAATGGACGCATTTTTTCGGATCGATATAGTATCCGTCGTTCGTTATGGATATCGCCCCAGTTCGACAGAGCGATTCGCATTTTAAGCACTTCCGGCAAGCATTGAACTTCCTGATCTGGTATGCTACCTGCCTCTGCAATCCCTCATGGTCTGCGATGTTCATCGTCTTGATCTTGACTGCATAGTCATAGCCATCCTGGGAGAATGGCTGGATCGACAAGATTGGGACGTTTGCTGTTGCGTCCATGACAATGACTTCGCGGAGCAACTTCTTACCGAGCTCAGGCGCAACTCTGCCGAAGGGGACGAACATTCCTATCAGCTCATCGTCGTAAGGCCGAACCAGCTTATAGATTTTGGCATGGTCCTCGGTCGTGCAGTTGGTAAACTTGATCTTGACGTCGCTAGCTGCCTTTAGCCCATTGCCACCTTGCCGTGCTTTCCATTTTCCTGAATCGATGTATTCTTCTGCATCCGGCTTGCCGATTTGTCTGGCAAACCGAACCAGAAAATCTCTCCACGCCTTTGACTGCTCCGGCATATAAATCCGCGAGAGAAACTGCGCTCGTTGATTGTTATTTGGACACATCCAGCATCCCACACGATCATATCCCAGGCGGTATGCCTTGTTAAAGTCTATCCCCTCCGATAGTAAATACAGCCAAATATCGATATCCTTCCAGAAAAAAATCGGTGATGCGACGGTCTGCTGCTGAATCTTGACTGACTCGGAGCCATTCTCCACCCGGTTATACTTGCTCCGGCTAACGGACTCTGATTTACGGATACCGTAATATGTCAGGATCTGTTCATTCCCGTACAGGCTATTGAGAACGCGAGAGATTGGCCCTGTCTTGAACATCGAACAGCACCAGCGCATCATTCTGGCTGGCGGACCGATATCTTCACATACTTCGCTGAACACCTGATCTTCGTTTTTAGCCTCAATAAAGATCGCCTGGGGATGCTCGTCGCGGTAACGCTTAGCGTATTCTTCCGTCAGCGGGAACTCCAGCGTCGTGTTCCCAAAGATATGGATAATACTAGGATCGCTCAGAGCCGTAGTCACCAGGTGCGCCGTCGCCGTTGAGTCCTTGCCACCTGAGAAAGAGATTACGATCTTCTCTCTGCCAAACTTAGCAGCGGTCTCCTTGACGAACGCATGTGCTTCGTCTTTGAGATAGTCCAGCCGATTTGCATTGGCCCGGAAGAACAATTGGATGTTCTCCATAAAGTACACGCTGTCGTTCTGTGGCTGATACTTCCGTACCGCATCGCCGATTGCGTCAGTGTCCGCTGTCTGGAAGAGCTTCATTGGCAGGGATGTGGCCTTACCGTCGATATAATAGCGGTTGTTTTCTGCCCAAACTGATGAATGAGCATAGGTATTTGGCTCCACTCCTTGCAGAATTTCCATCAGCAAGCGTTCTTCAGGAAATACCGGACGCAGGTCTGAAGACATGTACCTGGTTTTTTCCCCGCACATAGGGCAGAACCCTCTGTCCGACTGTTTAACAGTCTGGATAACTGGAGTATGACAGGATTTGCACCAGTAAATCTCCACCGGCAAATCTTCAACCGTTTCGGTGCCGCAAATCGGGCAGAGTTTCTCGTTGGTCTCGATATTACATTTTCTGCACCACATTCGCGTCACCTCCATTGTGACAGCTTATTCCCGTTACTCTGCTTTTTCCGGTTCGTCCGGCACGACATCAACTATGTCACCAAGCTCGCAGTTCAGCGCGGCACAGATTTTCCGCAAAGCCTGCGTAGAGACGTCTCCACCTTTGCCCATTTTAGCCAGGACGTTGGTTGATAGACCTGCCATCTCTCTCAAGTCTTTCTTCTTTAGGTTGCAGTCAATGAGTAGTTTCCATAGCTTGTTGTAGCTCATCGCCACCGCGATCACCTCCGTTAGAGCGAGCAATAAACAACACTCTAATTATACCATACAGTCACAATAAAGTCAATTTTTATTTGAGTTTTCAAAGCAACGTCAAATACTAATTGTCATCTCCACTCCACCTATGCACCACCTGAACACCTTCATCTCATTGTATCAAATTGCGAGAAAAACGATTCATCTTCCTTCCCCTTATATCCTGGCTTACCTGAATATTATTATATAAAAGATGGTGTCCAAAAGAACTCCCTTGATCTTGATTATCGAACACCAAATGTCAAAAGCATGAAATTTGTCCCAGCCTGCCTTTTGCTCATTGACAAGAACGTATGTTCGATATTATAATAGCTTTTGCAAAGTACAGTTTACAAGGGACTACACAGGGTAGGTATCTGACGGGAGGGGTGCCGCCAGTCAGATTTTCCATGTGATGTTCAAGCTGTCGCTTGTGGCGGCTATGGTGGTGATCAT
>Ga0256404_1003912_pt1 | contig 29207 bp, 39 predicted proteins | sample RumenRJG_01DNA_FD_185990 | JGI IMG/M metagenome (GOLD analysis project Ga0256404, IMG submission 185990) | Bovine rumen microbial communities from Lethbridge, Alberta, Canada - RJG_01 | ecosystem: Host-associated > Mammals > Digestive system > Stomach > Rumen | place: Canada: Alberta | collected...
TCTTAGGGATGACGATTTTGGCGGTGTCAACAGGATAGAGACTATTGGTGTCGAGGAACGAACGTGTGTAGGTGCCTGCCTGCTCTTTCAGGAAACCGGTAGGTGTGCCGTCCTCACCCATCACGATCTCACCGCCACGGATGTCCTTGTCCTTCTTCAATACGGTGCCGTCTTCCTTCATGATGCCAGCCTTGACCAGCATCAGGGTGTTTGCCAGGCCCTTGTGCCCCTCGTCGTCGGCAAAGTAGATGGGGATATCACTGCAGATGGCATCCAACTGCTGGCGGGTAGGTATATTTTCCATGAAAGTGATGTAATTCCAGCCGAAGCCGAAGATGGCTGTTGCTCCTGTTTCGCGAGCCTTCTTGACGGCTGCGGGGACAGCTTCTGCCAGGAACTGGTCGGGGGTCAGTCCAATGGCTACCGTTCCGACGATCGGCAGGGCAACACCCATCGAATAGTGGGCATGACCGTTGCCGCAGCTGGGCATCACAAGGCCCTTCCCGGAGTAATCCACCACCTCGGTTTTGCCAGCTTCAACAAATGCCTCGGCACCTTTCTTGTCGCCTACATACACAAACTTACCGTCTTTTACCGCAAAGGCTTCAACGATCTGATTGTTCTCGGAAGTGAAAATCTTACCATAGACTACAAGGTCTGCACTAATCTTGTCAAAGTTCTGATTCATTGTTTTAATACATTAATTATAATTTTAGGTTTGTGCAAAGATAAGGATTTTTTTGAAAACGCCCGCAACATCATGCTACTTTTTGCGCCATTTTGTTCATTTTGATACATTTTTTGCAGATTCTGAAACATTTTTTGCAGATTTTGCAAGTCAAAAGGTCTTAAGTTGGCTATTCTTTTGTATCTTTGCACCCTGAATGTATGAATATTAATTAAACATATCATTAATATGAGAACTATAGCCATTACTACAACGCTTGCAGCCGTGTGCTGTATGATGCTGGGGACCTCGTGTGCCAGCAAGCAGGAAACCAAGCAGGAATCCGGACTCGTCACTGTCGGTAACCCCTATCTCCCACTCTGGGAACATATCCCCGATGGCGAGCCTTACGTGTTTGAGGATCCTGACCAGCCTGGCAAACAGCGCGTGTATATCTATGGTTCGCACGACAACCTGAAGACAGCCTACTGCGGTCGCGACCAGGTGGTGTGGTCGGCCTCGGTAGATTCGCTCTATAAGTGGCGTTACGACGGTACGATCCTCGTGGTAGATAAGAATGCCAAGGGCGAGCCCTTCGACTCCGCACAGACCGCCGATGTGCTCTTTGCACCTGACGTGACGATGACCACCGACTCGACAGGTAAGAAGACCTACTGGCTCTTCCCCAACGACCAGACGGGTTACCGTAACGGACTGATCGCGAAGAGCGACCGTCCTGACGGACCTTTCGAGGTGTGCAACTGGAAGGGCGACGACCCCAATCAGGTGACAGGCATCTACGGCTTCGACCCTGCCGTGTTTGTGGATGACGACGGCAAGATCTACGGCTACTGGGGCTTCGGCCACTCGATGGCAGCCGAGATCGACCCTGCCACGATGTGCACCGTGAAGCCTGGAACGAAAGTGGTGGACGGCATGATCGGAGGCTATCAGGAACCCAACGGCGGTGATTTCCGTTTCTTCGAGGCCTCATCCATCCGTAAGATCAAGGATAAGTATGTGTTTATCTACAGCCGCTTCACGAAGGAAGGCGAGTTCGGACTCCCCACGACCAACTATACCCTCGCCTACTGCTATAGCGACAAGCCCTTAGGGCCCTGGACCTACGGCGGTACGATCATCGATGCCCGCGGTCGCGACATTGATGAGAAGGGCGACACCATCGCCTCTGGTGTGGTGAGCGGCAACACCCACGGCTCTATCTGCGAGATCAACGGACAGTGGTATGTGTTCTATCATCGTCAGACTGGTCTCGACGAGTATGCCCGTCAGGCCATGGTGGCCCCCATCACCGTGAAGGTGGAGGAAGGTGCCGGCGGTAAGGTGGAGATATCCGAGGGCGAACTCACCTCTGAGGGTTTCGCCCTGGAGGGGCTCGATCCCTTCGAGCGTCACTCGGCTGGTATCGCCTGCTGGCTCACCGGTCCTACCGTAGCCATCCACGAATGGCCCAAGAACATCTTCTCAGGCTCTTACGTCGAGGCTTCCTATGGTACAGAGACCAACTTCGAGGCTCCTTACGACCTGAAGAACAACACCAACCTCGTGGTGAACAATACCGACGGCTCGATCGTGGGCTATAAATACTTCAACTTCACCAAGAGTTACGACGGCGACTACCTGCAGTTGTTGCTGCGCCTGATCCCCGCAGGCATCGACGGCACGATCACCATCATGGCCGACAGACCTTGGGAGTCGCAGGGCGGTAAGGTGCTTGGCAAGATCGAACTGAAGGCCGACATGCCCCAGACTTCGACGGAGATGGCTTTGGAGATTCCCGCCCTGGCCGACTTGACAGGCAAGCACGCCCTCTTCTTCGTGTTCTCGTCGGACACTAAGGAGAAGTCGATCTGCACCCTTGAAGACTTTACATTCAGATATTAAATTAAGGTAAGGATATAAAAAATGGAAAAGAAACTTAGGCAGGGTTCGCTCTGCGTACAAGCTGGCTACAAAGCCAAAAACGGAGAACCGATAGAATTGCCCATCATTCAGAGTACAACCTTCAAGTATGACGACTCTGACGAGATGGCGAAGTTGTTTGACCTGGAGAAGGAAGGTTATTTCTACACCCGTCTGCAGAATCCGACCAACGATGCGGTGGCAGCCAAGATTGCCACACTCGAAGGCGGTGTGGGTGCCGTGCTGACGTCGAGCGGCCAGGCTGCCAACTTCTACGCGATCTTCAACATCTGTCAGGCTGGCGACCACTTCATCACCTCCAACGAGATCTATGGCGGCACCTATAACCTCTTCGGTGTGACGCTGAAGAAACTGGGTATCGAGAGTACCTTCATCTCACAGGAAGCCTCGGACGAGGAGATTCAGGCTGCCTTCCGTCCCAACACGAAGGCCATCTTCGGCGAGACCATCTCGAATCCCGGCTGCGCGGTGTTCGACATCGAACGCTTTGCGAAGATCGCCCATAAGAACGGGGTGCCCCTCATCGTGGACAACACCTTCGCCACACCGATCAACTGCCGTCCCTTCGAATGGGGTGCCGACATCGTGACCCACTCCACCACAAAGTACATGGACGGACTGTCCACGCAGGTAGGCGGTGTCGTGGTGGACAGCGGTAACTTCGACTGGATGGCCAATGCCGAGAAGTTCCCCGGCCTCTGCACACCCGACGAGAGTTATCACGGCCTGACCTACGTGAAGGCCTTCGGTAAGATGGGCTTCACCACGAAACTCGTGGCCCAGTTGATGCGTGACCTTGGCTCGATCCCCGCACCCCAGAACTCGTTCCTACTGCACCTCGGACTGCAGACACTCCATCTGCGCATGGCCCAGCACTGCAAGAACGCCCAGAAGGTGGCGGAGTTCCTGAGTCAGAACGAGAAGGTGGCATGGGTTCATTACTGCGGACTGCCCAGCGATCCCAACTACGCCCTTGGACAAAAATATTTGCCAAACGGTTCGTGCGGTGTCATAGCTTTTGGTCTGAAGGGTACGCGTGAGACCGCCATCAAATGGATGGACTCACTGGAGATGATCAACATTGTGACCCACGTGGCCGATGCCCGTACCTGCGTGCTGCATCCCGCCTCTCACACCCACCGCCAACTCAGTGACGAACAGCTGCGCGAGGCAGGTGTCGCTCCCGACTTGATCCGTCTCTCTGTTGGTATCGAAGATGTGGAGGATATCCTCGACGATATCAAGCAGGCGCTTGCCAAGATTTAACAAACCGTAACTTTATCGTAAAAATATTCGGTATTTTCCTTGGAAGGTACCGATATTTTTTTTATATTTGCCCCATCATTCATAACATTATGACAACTTTCTAAAAACCTTCAGACTATGGAAGTAGAAAAAATCATGCAAGCCTTGGAGCAGAAGCATCCTGGCGAACTGGAGTACCTTCAGGCAGTGAGAGAAGTGCTGGAATCAATCAAGGATGTGTATAATCAGCATCCCGAATTTGAGAAAGCCAAGATCATCGAGCGCATCGTAGAGCCCGAGCGCATCATCACTTTCCGTGTGCCCTGGGTAGATGACAAAGGCGAGGTGCAGGTGAACCTCGGTTACCGCGTGCAGTTCAACAGCGCCATCGGTCCCTATAAGGGCGGTCTGCGCTTCCACGCATCGGTGAACCTTTCGATCCTGAAGTTCCTCGGCTTCGAACAGACCTTTAAGAACGCCCTCACCACCCTACCGATGGGCGGCGGCAAGGGCGGCTCGGACTTCTCGATCCGTGGCAAGAGCGATAATGAGGTGATGAAGTTCTGTCAGGCCTTCATGACGGAACTCTATCGTCATATCGGTCCCGACGAGGATGTGCCAGCCGGTGATATCGGCGTGGGTGCCCGTGAGATCGGTTATCTGTTCGGACAATATAAGAAACTCACCCATCAGTTCCAGGGTGTGCTCACCGGTAAGGGTATGGAATGGGGCGGCTCGATCCTCCGTCCGGAGGCTACCGGCTACGGCGCCCTCTATTTCGTGCACCAGATGCTGGAGGAGCACGGTCTTGACATCAAGGGTAAGACCATCGCACTCAGCGGCTTCGGAAACGTGGCATGGGGCGCTGCCAAGAAGGCGACGGAACTCGGTGCCAAGGTGATCACCATCAGCGGACCCGACGGTTACATCTATGATCCCGCAGGACTGGATGCCGAGAAGATCGAGTATATGCTGGAACTGCGCGCCTCCGGTAACGATGTGTGCCAGCCCTACGAGGAGGAGTTCGACGGCGCCACCTTCTTCCCAGGCAGGAAACCGTGGGAGCAGAAGGCCGACATCTATCTGCCTTGTGCCACCCAGAACGAACTGAACGGTGCCGATGCCGACGCCATCCTCGCCAACAAGCCGCTGTGCGTGGCAGAGGTTTCCAACATGGGCTGCACGGCCGAGGCTGTGAATAAGTTCATCGCCGCCAAGCAACTCTTCGCCCCTGGTAAGGCAGTGAATGCGGGTGGTGTGGCCACCTCCGGTCTGGAGATGACGCAGAACTCCGAGCGCATCGCCTGGACAGGTGAAGAGGTGGATGAGAAGTTGCATCGCATCATGTCTAACATCCATGGCCAGTGCGTGAAATACGGTAAGGAAGGCGACTACGTGAACTACGTGAAGGGCGCTAACGTTGCCGGTTTCATGAAGGTGGCCAACGCCATGATGGCACAAGGCGTGGTGTAACCAAACCCCATCTGATGCGAAGCATAATCACGATAGTAGCGATGCTTTTAAGCTTTACCACTCTGCAGGCACAGTCCGAGAGTGGTAAAGCTTCGTTCTACTCGATGAAGTCCTCGGGTCGCAAGACGGCGAGTGGCGAGCGGTTGCACCATGACTCGCTGACCTGTGCCCACCGCACCTACCCCTTCGGTACTCAACTGAAGGTGACCAATCCCGCCAACGGGAAGAGTGTCATCGTGAGAGTGACCGACCGCGGACCTTACGTGAAAGGACGCATCATCGATCTCTCCGTCAAGGCGGCGAAGGAATTAGGTATCATCGCCCAAGGCATAGCGCCTGTCGTGGTGGAGCTATGGGATACAACCATCATCCCCTTCAAACCGGCTGACGTGTCGCATCTGCCGGAGTTCGACCTCGGTACTAACGACGGTCCGGATGCCAAACCTATCTGGCAGATTCTCAGTGAACAGAACAAAAAAAGAAACAAGCGATAGATGATGTCTATCGCTTGTTTGTCTTAATACGGAACTCACGTGTCTGCGACGTGACCTCCTTGTTTTTCTGGAAAACGCCGATCCTGATCACGGCTTCGCCATCCTTCAGATGGTCGTCGGCTTTGATGACAGCCGTATAACGAATACCTTTACCCGGACGGATGCACTCCACCAGCACATTCTCGGAAATGCGGATATGCTTATTGCCTGTCACCTCGGCTACCGACGGCTGCACCTGATAGGCAGGCTCCGAGGAGCAATTGTATATCTCGAAAGCCATCCTTGCCTCCTCGCCACGGGTCAGTTCTCCGTCACGACTGGCATCCAGAATTCTCGGATTGCGGATTTCCAGGATTGCCTGTGTACCGATCTTAACGGTTGGAGCACTGGATGGAGCACTACTAAAGTCCTCACCGAAGCCATAGAGACGGTCGTCTCCACTACCCGACGGATCAAAGCCACTGTCGGTCTGGTCGTCATAGACGTCATTACTTTCCTGTGACTGCGACTGCACCTGACTGCCGTAACTGCGCTGACGGTTCTCCATCCGCTGCTGGCGATCAGCCTGATATTGCTCGTAATCACGCTGTTGGGCCTTGTCGGCTGCAGCACCTACCGCAGCTCCCACCACAGCACCGCCAGCCATACCGATCAGCGTACCAACATCGCTACCATGACGACCGCCGGAGATGCCACCGATGGCAGAACCGATGATAGAGCCGAACGTTCCTCCCGTATAGGCTCCCATGCCAGTATAAGTTCCACAGCTGGACAACAACAGGAGCGCACTTACCGATACTAACAAAGTCTTCTTCATAACCATTCCTATTTTAATGTTCACGGTGCAAAGATAGACATTCTACCTTGAATATTCAGAAGGATTTCCCCTACAATCACATAGGGGAAACCCTAATATTATTAATGTAACGGTGTCAACGGATAGACAATGTTCACGATGAAGATATTGGCTGCCAGGATGATGAGATTCATCAGCAGACCAATACGCATGAAGTCGCTAAACCGGTAGCCACCGGGGCCATAGACGAGCATGTGGGTGGGCGAACCGATCGGTGTGGCGAAGCTGGAGCTGACACTGATCATCAGGGCTACGAGGAACGGGAACGGCTCATAGCCCAGCTTCTCAGCAGCCTGATACATGATGGGGAAGAACATGGCACCCGCCGCCGTGTTGGAGATAAACTCCGTGATGAAAGTGCCCACGAAACAGATGGCTGTCATCACCACAATCGGATTGTCGCCACAGACATCGAGGATACCAAAGGCAAGGCGCTCGGCAATACCGGTCTTCTGGATGGCAATACCAAGTACAACGGAACCGGCAAACACCATCAAGATCTCCCAGTTGATGGCCTTCATCGCCTGATCCGCATTACAGCAGCGGAAGAGCAGCATCGCTATCGCCGCCAGGAAAGCACACTGCAGCAGCGGAATGATATCGAGAGCCGAGAGCACCACCATCGCCATCATGATCGTAGTGGAAATCAGCGTCTTCTTACCGATGTTCGGCACCTGGTCGCTGTCAAAGAAGTGCAGTTGCGTCGTCAGACTGGACTCGTCGATCTTTAGTTTCGGCGGACAGTCGAGCAACAGCGTGTCACCAGCCTGCAGGACCACCTCACGCGGAGACTGATCGATACGGTTACCACTACGGGCCACGGCGACAAGCACCACACCGTTATCCTTCTCGAAACTCGTCTTACCAATCGCTTTTCCAATCAGACTACTGCCAAAGGTAACATAGGCAGTACGAAGCTGGCGACTTGAATCAATTTCGCTCAGCGTAAACACATGATGATCGGCATTCACCAGCCCGTGACTATCCTTCAGATCGAGGATTTCGTCGATCTGTCCGGAATAGATCAGACGGTCACCGCCCATCACGATCTCCTCGCCATCGGCAGGCGAGAGAAACTCATCGTAATGCACGACCTCAATCAGGTTACCGCCCCTCACATCATACAATCCTGCTTCATTGAGGGTCTGACCGATATACGGATTGTCGGATGGAACCAACAGTTCCACCGTATAATCCGACGTGGACTCAAAGGCTGAATCGGGGGCCTTACGATCAGGCAGTAACTTATGCATAGCGATGATGGAAAGCACACCGATGGCGAGACAGAAGAGTCCGGGGATAGTCGTTGTAAGCACATTCATCGCTACACCCGTATTCTCAGCATAGAGACCAGAGATAATCAGGTTTGGCGGCGTACCGATCAACGTACACACGCCACCCATACCAGAGGCATAACTCAGCGGGATGAGCAACTTCGAGGGAGAGACACCGAGTTTCTTTGACCACATCTTCACGATACCCACAAACAGCGCCACCACCGTGGTGTTGCTGAGGAAGGAACTCAGACCGGCCACCGGCAACATCAGACGGATGACGGCCTTCGAATAAGTCTCGGGCTGTCCCAAGAGATGCTTCACGATCCACTGCAGCACACCTGTATGTGTCAGACCAGCCACCACGACAAAGAGCACACCGATGATCACCACCGACGTAGAACTGAAACCCGAGAAAGCCTCTTTGGCATTCAACACACCCGTAACGAAGAGGATGGCGATAGCACCAAGAAACACTAAGTCTACGCGGATCTTAGTCAACAACAGTACTGTGAACATCGCCAGCACCGTCACGATCGTAATCCACGCATACAGGTTGAATCCCCATAAAACAATTGATTCCATATTCGTTAGTATTTATTTACAATTTCACTAGATTATCGAAGGCAAAAATAGTAAATAATCCCGAGACTTCCAAGAAAAAAGCCAGGAAATCCGCTCATTAAACAAAAAAATCCGCATCGGGATGGATGCGGACTTTTCTTATAGAGACTTGTTTGTTGCTTATTCTGCCTTTGCCTCTTCAGCGGGAGCGACAGCCTCCTCAACAGGAGCCTCTGCCTTTGCTTCCTCTGCTGCGGGAGCCTCAGCAGGAGCTGCGGCCTCAGCCTTGGGAGCAGACTTACGAGAACGACGGGTTGACTTCTTCTTGGTATCCTTTGCCATTTCGGGATCAAAGTCAACCAGCTCGATGAAGCAAACCTGAGCAGCGTCACCCTGACGGGTACCGAGCTTGATGATACGGGTGTATCCACCGGGACGGTCACCAACCTTCTGAGCCACCTCTCCGAAGAGCTCCTTGATGGCTTCCTTGTTCTGCAGGTAGCTGAATACTACACGACGAGAGTTGGTAGAATCCTCCTTTGACTTGGTGATCAGGGGCTCCACATACTTCTTCAAGGCCTTTGCCTTGGCTACGGTCGTAGTGATTCTTTTGTGCATGATCAGCGAGATAGCCATGTTTGCGAGCATGGCACTGCGGTGAGATGCAGTACGACCGAGATGATTGAATTTCTTATTATGTCTCATTGTTGTTTTTTACTTTTATTGGGCTTTGAGTCTTATAAGCTTGCGGCCTACAGTTACTCCTTGTCCAGTTTATACTTGGAAATATCGGTTCCAAACGACAGATTCAGACTCTCGAGCAAATCATCAAGCTCGGTGAGCGATTTCTTACCGAAGTTGCGGAACTTCAGGAGGTCAGTCTTGTTGTACTGTACCAGGTCGCCAAGGGTCTCGACATCAGCAGCCTTCAGGCAGTTGAGGGCACGAACAGAGAGGTTCATGTCAACGAGACGGGTCTTGAGCAACTGGCGCATGTGCAGGATCTCCTCATCAAACTCCTGGTTGCCCTCTGTCTCAGATGCCTCAAGGGTGATCTTCTCGTCAGAGAACAGCATGAAGTGGTAAATGAGGATCTTGGCAGCCTCCTTCAGTGCGTCCTTCGGGTGGATGGAACCATCCGTCGTAACTTCCAGCACGAGCTTATCGTAGTCGGTCTTCTGCTCGACACGATACGGCTCCACACTGTACTTCACGTTACGAATCGGAGTGTAAATAGAATCGATTGCTATTACATTCACGTCGGTGCAGAACTCGCGATTCTCATCAGCGGGTACATAGCCACGACCTTTATTGATTGTAAGATCAATCTGCATCGATGCTTTGGAATCTAAATGACAAATCACCAAATCGGGATTCAGCACCTCAAATCCAGTCAGATACTTGCCTATATCAGAGGCTTTGAATTCGGTAGAATTCTCGACCGTGATACTGACTTTCTCGTTCTCGAATTCTTCTACTACTTGCTTGAACCTAACTTGCTTCAGGTTCAAGATAATGTTGGTCACGTCTTCCTTTACACCAGGCACAGAAGAGAACTCATGCTCCACACCAGCGATACGGATGGTGTTGATAGCATAGCCTTCAAGCGATGAAAGAAGAATGCGGCGCAGGGAGTTACCAATGGTCACACCGAAGCCAGGCTCCAAGGGACGAAATTCGAACTTGCCGAACTTGTCGTTGGCCTCCAACATTACGACTTTATCGGGTTTTTGAAATGCTAATATCGCCATTAATTTAAATGATTTTAGTTCTTAGAGTACAACTCAACGATTAACTGCTCCTTAATGTTCTCAGGGATGTCAGCGCGCTCCGGCATGTGCAGGAACTTACCGCCCTTAACGTTCTCATCCCACTCGATCCAGGGGTACTTGCTGTGGTTGAAACCAGCGAGAGCGGCCTCGATCACCTCGAGAGACTTTGACTTCTCACGAACAGCTACAACCATACCAGGCTTTACCTGGAAAGAAGGAATGTTCACTACCTTACCGTCAACAGTGATGTGCTTGTGGCCAACGAGCTGACGGGCAGCAGCACGAGTAGGAGCAATGCCCAGACGGAACACCACATTGTCGAGTCGGCTCTCCAGCAACTGGAGGAGCACCTCACCGGTGATACCCTCGGCCTTTGCAGCCTTCTCAAACATATTACGGAACTGGCGCTCAAGTACGCCATAGGTGTACTTGGCCTTCTGCTTCTCTGCCAGCATGACTGCATACTCCGACATCTTACGACGACGGTTGTTGCCATGCTGTCCCGGGGGGAAGTTCCTGCGGGACAAAACTTTGTCTGCGCCGAAGATGGGCTCACCAAAACGACGCGCAATTTTTGATTTCGGTCCTAAATATCTTGCCATAATTATCTAAAAAAAATTCTGATTATTAAACGCGACGACGCTTTGGAGGACGACAACCGTTGTGTGGCAGCGGTGTAACATCTACGATCTCCATAACCTCGATACCTGCACCATGGACGGCACGGATAGCAGACTCACGTCCGTTACCGGGACCCTTCACATAGGCCTTCACCTTGCGCAGACCAAGATCGTAAGCGACCTTTGCGCAATCCTCTGCTGCCATCTGAGCAGCATACGGAGTATTCTTCTTTGAGCCACGGAAGCCCATCTTACCGGCTGATGACCAAGAGATGATCTGACCCTCGTCGTTAGCCAGTGACACAATGATATTATTGAAAGAACTGTGTACGTGGAGCTGACCGATAGCGTTCACTCTCACGTTTCTTTTCTTTGAAGTGACTGTTTTCTTTGCCATAATTCTTTTAATCTTTAAAGTTTAATGTTTAATAGAATTACTTCGTAGCCTTCTTCTTGTTAGCAACAGTCTTCTTCTTTCCCTTACGAGTACGAGCATTATTCTTTGTGCTCTGACCGCGAACAGGAAGACCATTACGATGACGGACACCACGATAGCAACCAATATCCATCAGTCGCTTGATATTCAACTGGATCTCGCTACGGAGATCACCTTCTACTTTGAATTCAGCGCCGATGATTTCACGGATTTTGGCTGCCTGGTCGTCACTCCACTCGCTGACCTTCAGGTCACGGCTGACACCTGCCTTATCCAATATCTTTGCTGAACTACTTCGACCGATACCATAGATATAGGTCAATGCGATTTCGCCACGCTTATTCTGGGGCAAATCTACTCCAACAATTCTTATTGCCATTTGTTAATAAAAAAGATAATAAATAAATTACTTAAAATTTCGAAATTCTGCTAAAAAGCATGCAAAGGTACGAAGATTTTCTCAAACCTCCGCACATTTTATGCTTATTTAACATTAACCCTGACGCATTTTGTACTTAGGGTTCTTCTTGTTGATCACGAACAGACGACCCTTACGACGTACGATCTTGCAGTCCGGGGTACGTTTTTTCAACGATGCTCTTGTCTTCATAATTGTTCCTTTTGTTTATTTGTATCTGAATACAATTCTTCCTTTCGTAAGGTCATACGGGCTCATTTCAACCTTAACCTTGTCACCGGGGAGGATCTTGATATAGTGCATTCTCATCTTGCCAGAGATATGCGCAATAATCTGGACTCCATTTTCAAGTTCTACTCGGAACATGGCGTTCGATAGTGACTCGACGATTGTTCCGTCCTGCTCAATAGCGGATTGCTTTGCCATATATTTAATAAATATTACCTTCCAACTGTTCTACTTCTTCAAAAGAAGACAAAATCTCGGCCTGACCCTTGCGGACTGCCACCGTATGCTCGAAATGAGCGGCGGGCTTACCGTCACGCGTGCGGATGGTCCAACGGTCCTCGTCCAGCCAGATAGCCCGGTTGCCCATAGTGATCATCGGCTCGATGGCTATACACATGCTGGCTTTCAGCATGACACCGTTTCCCCTGCGGCCATAGTTTGGCACCTGCGGATCCTCGTGCATTTCCCTGCCGATACCATGACCAGTCAGTTCGCGAACGACGCCATATCCCTGTGCCTCGCAATGATCCTGCACTGCACTGCCGATGTCGCCCAGATGCTTGCCGGCTACGGCGTTCTCGATTCCTAAGTAGAGAGACTCCTTGGTGGTCTTCAGCAGTTGCTTCACCTCGTCAGAGACCTCGCCTACACAGAAGGTATAGCACGAATCGCCATTAAAGCCATTCAGAAGTGTCCCGCAGTCAACCGAGATGATATCACCCTCCTTGAGGACGGTCTTCTCGTTGGGAACACCATGGACGACCACATCGTTGACCGATGTGCAGATACTGGCAGGAAACGGCCCTCCATATGGATTGGGGAAACCCTTGAATGTCGGAATTGCACCATGATCCCTGATGAACTCATCGGCAATCTTATCCAACTGGAGGGTCGTTACTCCAGGTTTGATATGTTTTGCTAACTCACCAAGCGTATGACCAACGAGTTGGTTTGCCTGGCGCATCAGCTCAATTTCATCTTCAGTCTTCAGAAATATCTTCATAGAAGATTAGTATGCAGCCATGCCGCGGCCGTGGATACGACCAGAACTGAGCAGACCATCATAGTGACGCATCAGCAGGTGACTCTCGATCTGTGCGAGTGTGTCAAGCACCACACCGACAAGGATCAGCAGTGACGTACCACCGAAGAACTGAGAAAACGCATCCTGTACGTTCAGCAGACCAGCCAGTGCCGGCATGATAGCGATGAAGGCGATGAAGAGTGAACCAGGGAGTGTGATACGTGACATCACGGTATCAATGTACTCTGCGGTATCCTTACCGGGCTTAACACCGGGGATGAAACCATTGTTACGCTTCATGTCCTCAGCCATCTGTGTCGGATTGAGGGTGATTGCTGTGTAGAAGTAGGTGAATGCAATGATCAGTATAGCGAAAATGATGTTATAGGTCCAGCTGTGATGATCGAGCATCGTACGCACGAACCAACTTGCATTCTCGGGGGCTGAATACTGAACGATGGTCAACGGGATGAACATCAGTGCCTGGGCAAAGATGATAGGCATCACGTTTGCAGCGAACAGCTTCAGAGGGATATACTGACGGGCACCGCCCACCTGCTTGTTACCTACAAGACGCTTAGCATACTGTACGGGCACCTTGCGGACACCCTGAACAAGAACGATAGATGCGCAAACAACTGCATAGAGAATGATGATCTCAACGAGGAACATCACCAGTCCACCGCCTGTGATGGCAGTGAAACGAGAGCTCACCTCCTGAATGAAGGCCTGAGGCAGTCGGGCGATGATACCGATCATAATGATCAGTGAGATACCATTACCTATACCCTTATCCGTAATGCGCTCACCCAGCCACAGGATAAACATACTTCCTGCAGACAGGATAATAACGGCTGGAACCATGAATACAGACCAAGAGATGCCTGTTGCCAGGGCAGCTCCTGCCTGCATCTTCAGGTTCATCAGGTAACCCGGTGCCTGGAACAGCAGGATTGCCACTGTCAGCCATCGGGTGTACATACTGATTTTCTTACGGCCGCTCTCGCCCTCACGCTGCATCTTCTGCACGTAAGGAACAGCGACAGCAAGAAGCTGCATTACGATAGAAGCAGAGATGTATGGCATGATTCCAAGCGCAAAGATCGACGCATTGGAGAATGCACCACCGGAGAACATATCGAGCAACGACATCAGACCGCCGGCAGTCTGTGACTGCAACTGACTCAGCATGGAGGGGTTGATACCCGGGAGTACCACGAATGAGCCGAAACGATAAATCGCTACAAACAGGAGTGTGATCAGGATGCGCTGGCGCAGGTCCTCGATCTTCCAGATGTTCCTCAGTGTCTCTATTAACTTCTTCATTTTACAGTTTAGATTATTGTTGCGTTACCACCTACTGCCTTGATTGCCTCTTCAGCAGTCTTTGAGAATGCATTTGCCTCGACATCGATCTTAGCCTTGAGCACACCGTTGCCGAGAACCTTTACCAGTTCCTTACCATTGGTCAGACCTGCTGCGATGAGCTCTGCGATTCCGATCTTGGTGAGGTTCTTCTCCTCAGCGAGCTTCTGAAGCGTAGAGAGGTTCACAGCAAAGTACTCCTTGTGGTTGATGTTCTTGAAGCCACCCTTCGGCACACGGCGCTGGAGAGGCATCTGACCACCTTCGAAACCAATCTTTCTCTTATAACCAGAACGAGCCTTGGCTCCCTTGTGACCACGGGTAGAAGTACCGCCCAGACCAGAACCGGGTCCGCGACCGATACGACGACGTGAGTGGGTTGAGCCCTCAGCTGGCTTTAAATTATTCAGTTTCATAATCGAATCTTCTTTTTAAATGTTGTGATTAGTCAATAACGGTCACTAAGTGGTGAACCTTACGGATCATACCACGGATTGAAGGAGTATCCTCTACCTCAACAACCTGAGAGATCTTACGCAGGCCGAGAGCCTCGAGCGTGCGCTTCTGATCCACCGGATAACCGATCTTACTCTTAATCTGCTTTACCTTAATTGTTGCCATAGTCAAAATCTCCTTTATCCTCTAAATACTTTTTCCATACTGATACCACGGGTACCTGCTACGGTATAGGCGTCGCGCATCTGGCTCAGTGCTACGATGGTAGCCTTCACCAGGTTGTGGGGGTTAGAAGAACCCTTAGACTTAGCGAGCACATCCTTAATACCAACACTCTCCAGAACGGCACGCATAGCACCACCGGCCACCAGACCGGTACCAGCTGCTGCCGGCTTCAGGAACACCTGTGCACCACCGAAGTGAGCCTCCATCTCGTGGGGGATGGTGCCCTTCAGTACAGGAACCTTGACAAGATTCTTCTTGGCTGCCTCAACACCCTTGGCAATGGCTGCTGTTACTTCACCAGCCTTACCCAGACCCCAGCCGATGATGCCGTTGCCGTCACCGACAACAACGATGGCTGCGAATGTAAAGGTGCGACCTCCCTTTGTTACCTTGGTAACACGGTTGATGGCAACCAGTCTGTCTTTCAACTCTACGTCACTATTTACTTTAACTTTGTTCATTGCCATAATCGTTTAGAATTTAAGTCCACCTTTACGTGCTGCGTCTGCAAGCGACTTCACACGGCCGTGATAAAGATAACCGTTACGGTCGAAGACAACGGCGGTAATGCCAGCCTCCTGAGCCTTCTTAGCTACCAGCTCACCAACCTTCTCAGCCTGCTGGATCTTAGGCATGGTCTCAAGACCCAGTGAAGATGCAGATGCGAGGGTTTTACCTTCCAAATCATTAATCACCTGAGCATAGATCTGCTTGTTGCTGCGGAAAACGCTCAGACGGGGACGCTCGGCTGTGCCGAACACGTTCTTACGAATTCTATATTTGATCTTAATTCGTCTTTCTACTTTCTTTGTTGTCATAATCTTGAATACTTTAATTAATTCTTAATTACTTAGCTGATGCTGACTTACCCGACTTACGACGGATAACCTCACCCTTGAACAAAATACCCTTTCCTTTGTAAGGCTCAGGCATACGGAAAGAACGAATTTTAGCACAAATCAGTCCGAGCAGCTGCTTGTCGCAAGACTCGAGGATAATCTGCGGATTCTGGTTACGCTCCGACTTGGTCTCAACCTTCACCTCCTTAGGAAGCTGGATGAAAATCGGGTGCGTATAGCCGAGAGCGAACTCAATGATGTTACCCTGGTTAGACACACGGTAACCTACACCTACGAGCTCCATCTCCTTCTTATAGCCTTCGCTCACGCCAACAACCATATTGTTGACAAGTGCACGATAGAGACCATGGAAAGCCTGCTTCTGCTTGATGTTTACAGGGCTGTTCTCATCAATCTCGAAAGTGATGTGACCATCCTCGATCTTAACCTTGATAGAAGAGTCGACCTTCTGTGAAAGCTCACCCTTGGGACCCTTTACGGTAACGATACCATCCTTGTCCTGAGCAACGGTAACGCCTGCGGGAATACTAATTGGTAATTTTCCTATTCTTGACATATTCTATCCTCCAATTAATATACGTAGCAAAGAACCTCACCGCCAATCTTCAGGTCGGCAGCCTCTTTGTCTGTCATTACACCTTTAGACGTGGATAAGATTGCAATACCCAGTCCGTTAATTACTCTCGGCATCTCTTTGTAGCCAGTGTACTTGCGGAGACCCGGAGTGGATACTCTCTTCAGGCACTTGATGGCGTTTTCACGAGTTGCAGGGTCATACTTCAAGGCAACCTTGATAGTACCCTGAGGACCATCCTCGATGAACTTGTAGTTCAGGATATAGCCCTTCTCGAAGAGGATCTTTGTGATTTCCTTCTTCAAGTTTGACGCAGGAACCTCTACGACACGGTGATGTGCCATAATCGCGTTTCTGAGTCGTGTCAGATAATCTGCTATTGGATCTGTCATAAAAATAAAGTTTTAATTAATCGGGACTGCCCCGACAATATTAAATAATAAAATCTCTTTTCGCTTACCAGCTGGCCTTCTTGACTCCGGGGATCAGACCGCTTGATGCCATCTCACGGAACTGGATACGGGAGAGACCGAACTGACGCATGTAACCCTTCGGACGACCGGTGATCTTGCAACGGTTGTGCAGACGGATGGGGTTTGCGTTCTTGGGGATGCTCTGCAGCTTACGAGCTGCCTCATAAGCCTCTGCGGGATCCTCGGAAGTGGCGATAACCTTCTTCAGCGCTGCACGCTTCTCAGCATAGCGGGCTACGAGCTTGGCGCGCTTCACCTCGCGGGCTTTCATTGATTCTTTTGCCATATCTCTTAATCGTTTTTAGCGTTCTTGAATGGAAGACCGAAAGCCTTCAGCAGAGCAAAACCCTCCTCGTCTGTCTGTGCAGAGGTCACGAAGGTGATGTTCATACCCTGAATGCGATCTACTGAATCGATATTGATCTCGGGGAAGATAATCTGCTCCTGGATACCCAGTGTGTAGTTACCACGGCCGTCGAACTTGCTCTCAATACCCTTGAAGTCACGGATACGGGGCAGGGCGATGCGGACGAGCTTCTCCAGGAATTCGTACATGCGCTCACGACGGAGTGTTACCATCACGCCGATAGGCATCTTCTTACGAAGCTTGAAGTTAGCGATATCCTTCTTTGAATAGGTAGCAACTGCCTTCTGACCGCAGATGGCAGAAATCTCGTTGATAGCTACGTCGATGATCTTCTTGTCCTGAGTAGCGTCACCAAGACCCTGGTTCACAACAATCTTCTTGAGGGCAGGAATCTGCATCGCTGAAGTGTAGTTGAACTGCTTCTGCAGAGCGGGAGCAATCTTCTCCTTGTACTCTGCCTTTAACTGTGCTGTATTTGCCATTACTTAATCTCCTCCCCTGACTTTTTAGCGATACGAACGACCTTCTTACCCTCGCGCTTAACAGCCACGCGGGTAGCCTTGCCGCTCTTCGGATCAATCAAACTAATATTAGAGATGTGAATAGGAGCCTCCATCTTCACAAAACCTCCCTGAGGATTCTTGGCACTGGGCTTAGCGCTCTTGTTGACCATGTTCACACCCTCTACGAGAGCACGCTGCTTGTCGGTCATCACCTTCAGCACCTTACCAGTCTTGCCCTTGTCCTCACCGGCCAGAACGATGACTGTATCGTTTTTCTTAATATTGAACTTTGCCATTTCTTCTAATCATTTAATTATTAAAGTACCTCAGGTGCCAAAGAAACGACCTTCATATTAACGGCACGGAGCTCACGGGCAACGGGGCCGAAGATACGGCTACCACGAAGCTCACCTGCGTTGTTCAGCAGCACACAAGCGTTGTCGTCGAAACGGATGTAAGAACCATCTGCACGGCGGATCTCCTTCTTTGTGCGAACAACCAAAGCCTTTGATACTGCACCCTTCTTCACGTCACTTGTAGGGATCGCGTTCTTGATAGAGACGACGATGATATCACCTACGCTGGCATAACGGCGCTTCGTACCGCCCAGTACACGGATGCAGAGAGCCTCGCGTGCGCCGCTGTTGTCAGCTACTGTAAGTCTTGATTCTGTCTGTATCATAATTACTTAGCTTTTTCTACGATTTGAACTAATCTCCATCTCTTTGTCTTTGACAGAGGACGGGTTTCCATAATGAGCACGGTATCACCTACATTGCACTCGTTCTTCTCGTCGTGTACGTGATACTTCTTTGTCTTCTGGACAAACTTACCATAAATAGGGTGCTTCTCCTTGAACTTAGCGGCAATAACAATGGTTTTATCCATCTTGTTGCTGATAACGACACCCTGTCTTGTCTTTCTTAAATTTCTTGTTTCCATATGGACCATTGTTATTTTTTAAGTTCTCTCTGATGAAGTTCTGACTTCATACGTGCGATATCACGACGAGCGGCCTTAATCTGAGATGGATTCTCAAGCGGAGTGATAGCGTGGTTCAGCTTCATCTGGTTGTACTTGGCAACCTCTGCCTCAATGCGCTCTGCCAAATCCTTGGTCTCGAGCTCTCTTACTTCTTTAATCTTCATACTCAATTAAGCGTTTTTATCGTAATCACGTCTAACAACAAACTTTGTCTTCACAGGCAGTTTCTGAGCGCCGAGGCGGAGTGCCTCCTTGGCGATATCGAAAGGAACGCCTTCTACTTCAAAGAGGATACGGCCCGGTGTAACAGGTGCAACCCATCCTGCGGGATCACCCTTACCCTTACCCATTCGCACGTCAGCAGGCTTGCGAGTGATAGGTTTGTCGGGGAAGATGCGGATCCATACCTGACCCTCACGGTTCATATAACGGTTGATGGCAACACGAGCTGCCTCAATCTGACGGCTGTCGATCCACTTGGCATCCAAAGTCTTGATACCGAAAGAGCCGAAAGCCAGTGTTGTACCTCTGTGGGCGTTGCCTTTGTTGCCGCGTCCGTCTTGAGGTCTTCTATATCTTACTCTTTTTGGCTGTAACATAATAAGCTTCTACTTTTAAGGGTTATTACTTCTTCTTATTACGGAACTTTCTGTCACCGCCACGACCACCGCCGTTTGAACGGCCACCGGTCTTCTCCTGAGCGAAGTTAGGTGCCAGATCCACGTTACCATAGATCTCACCACGGCAGATCCACACCTTGATACCCAGGATACCGACCTTTGTCAGTGCCTCAGCATGACAGTAGTCGATGTCTGCGCGGTAGGTGTGCAGAGGTGTACGACCCTCCTTCAGCATCTCACTACGTGCGATTTCAGCTCCGTTCAAACGACCAGAGATCTGAACCTTGATACCCTCGGCACCAGCACGCATCGTGTTCTGGATGGCCATCTTGATGGCACGGCGATAAGCGATCTTGCCCTCTACCTGGCGAGCGATGTTGTTGGCAACAATCGTGGCATCGAGCTCAGGGCGCTTCACCTCGAAGATATTAATCTGGATCTCCTTGTCGTAGAGCTTCTTCAACTCTTCCTTCAGTTTGTCGACATCTTGACCGCCTTTACCAATGACGATACCCGGACGGGCCGTGCAGATAGTAATGGTGACCAGCTTCAGTGTGCGCTCGATGACGATCTTCGATACGCTTGCCTTGGCCAGACGCTCGTTCAGATACTTACGGATTTTCTGATCCTCTACCAGGTTATCTCCGAAGTTCTTGCCTCCGAACCAATTTGAATCCCAACCTCTGACGATTCCAAGACGGTTGCTTATTGGATTAACTTTCTGTCCCATACTTATTCTTTTACATCATTAGTTTTAGCGTCAACAAACAGAGTCACGTGGTTACTGCGCTTGCGGATACGATAGCCACGACCCTGCGGTGCCGGTCTCATTCTCTTCATAGTCACACCCTCGTCAACGAATACGCGAGTGATGAACAGCTCACCATCCTCAGCCTTGCGATCGTTCTTGGCTTCCCAGTTAGCGATGGCCGAACGGAGGAGTTTCTCTACATCAGCTGCAGCTGCCTTCTTCGAGAAACGAAGTACACCCAGTGCACGGTTCACCTCCATGCCGCGGATCATGTCAACGACATAGCGCATCTTGCGGGGTGAAGAGGGGCAGCCTTTCAGCTTGGCAAAATACTGTGTCTTAAGTGCTGCTTTTCTTTCTTCAGCCTTAATATGTTTTCTTGCTCCCATTGTTAATTCTTAATTCTTAATTCTTAATTCTTAAATTCCCCTGGGATTACTTCTTGTTACCGGCATGTCCACCGAAGCGACGGGTGGGTGCGAACTCACCGAGCTTATGGCCTACCATGTTCTCTGTAACGTAAACAGGGATAAACTTATTACCGTTATGAACTGCAACAGTGTGTCCCACGAAGTCCGGGGAGATCATTGATGCTCTGGCCCATGTCTTAACGACATTCTTCTTACCACTCTCATTCATGGCGAGAATCTTCTTCTCGAGTGATACGTTGATGTACGGACCTTTCTTTAATGAACGACTCATAATTTACTCTAATTAACTTCGTGATTACTTCTTGTTAGCTCTTTCAATGATATACTTGTTTGAAAGCTTCTTAGGTGCACGAGTCTTAAGACCCTTAGCGTACAGACCCTTACGTGAACGTGGGTGACCACCAGACTGACGGCCTTCACCACCACCCATCGGGTGATCATGCGGGTTCATAACAACACCACGGTTGTGAGGACGCTGACCCAACCAGCGTGAACGGCCAGCCTTACCTGATGCCTCCAGAGCGTGGTCTGAGTTACCTACACTACCTACAGTAGCTTTACAAGCAGAGAGAATCTGACGAGTCTCACCTGAAGGGAGCTTGATTACACAATAGCTACCCTCGCGAGAAGTCAACTGAGCGAAATTACCTGCCGAACGAACGAGCTTGGCACCCTGGCCGGGACGCATCTCAATGTTGTGGATGACGGTACCGACGGGGATGTTTGCGAGCGGAAGAGCATTACCTACCTCAGGCACTGCCTCTGCTCCAGACATCAGTGTTGCACCAACCTGCAGTCCATTAGGAGCAATAATATAACGTTTTTCACCATCAGCGTAGAAGAGAAGAGCGATGCGAGCCGAACGGTTCGGATCATACTCGATTGTCTTTACTACAGCTGGAACACCATCTTTCTCTCGCTTGAAGTCGATCAGACGATACTTCTTCTTGTGGCCGCCGCCCATGTAGCGGACAGTCATCTTACCGGTGTTGTTTCGACCACCGGTTGAACGCTTACCGTAAACGAGAGACTTCTCTGGCACGGATGCAGTAATATCCTCGAACGTGCCAATAATCTTGTGTCTTTGACCCGGAGTTACGGGCTTTAATTTACGTACTGCCATTTCTTATTGAATATTGCTATAAAAATCAATTACATCGCCCTCCTTCAGAGTAACGATTGCTTTCTTGAACGCGTTCTTCTGGCCCTTGATCAGACCTGCCTTGGTATAGCGTGAGCTACGCTTGCCGGCATAACGAACGGTGTTCACATCGATCACTGTCACATTGTACAGGCTCTCGACTTCCTTCTTAATCTCGAGCTTATTGGCCTCGGGCTTTACAATGAAACCGTACTTGGCCTCTGCCTTCTTGGTACGGGTCTCACCCTTCACCTTATAAGTTTTCTCTACAGAAGACTTGTCTGTAATCTTGGTCATCTTCTCAGTGACCAGGGGTTTAATGATAAATGCCATATCTGATGTCTCCTTTTACTTGTTTAAGATAGCGTCGATTGTCTCCAGAGACTTCTCAGAGATCACAAGCACATCAGCATTCAAAACCTTGTAGGTATTGAGTGTTGAAGCCTCCATCACCTCTGCACCCTGCAGATTGCGAGCCGACAAATATACATTATTATTAGTGCCTGACAAAACAAAGAGAGACTTCTTGCTATCTACTTTGAGATTTTTAGCAATATTTACGAATTCTTTAGTCTTGGGGGCCTCCATGTCGAAGTCCTCAACAACTACAATCGCATTCTCCTGAGCCTTGTAAGACAGAGCAGACTTACGAGCAAGAGCCTTCACCTTCTTGTTCAGTTTGAAGCCATAGTCACGGGGTGTGGGACCGAATACGCGACCACCACCACGGAGCAGCGGAGAGTTGATATCACCATGACGCGCACCGCCGCCGCCCTTCTGACGACCAAGCTTGCGAGTAGAACCAGAGATCTCGCTTCTCTCCTTTGACTTAGCGGTACCCTGACGCTGGTTGGCCAGATACTGCTTTACATCCAGATAAAGAACGTGGTCATTAGGTTCAATGCCGAAGATAGCCTCGTTCAGAGTTACCTTTCTTCCGGTCTCCTGACCTTTGATATTTAATACGCTAACTTCCATCTTTACTTGTTGATTATTACAGTTGAACCATTGTAACCAGCGCAACTACCCTTGATGAGGATCAGGTTGTGCTCCGGTATTACCTTTAACACTTTGAGGTTCTGAGTTGTCACTCTGTCGCCTCCCATCTGGCCGCCCATACGCATTCCCTTGAACACCTTAGCGGGATAAGAACAAGCACCGATAGAACCGGGCTTACGCAGACGGTCGTCCTGACCGTGTGTGCTCTGGCCTACACCACCGAAACCATGGCGTTTCACGACGCCCTGGAATCCCTTACCTTTTGATGTACCGACAACGTCAACGAACTCTGCACCTTCGAAGATGTCAACCGTGACGGTGTCACCGAGATTCAACTCGGTATCAAACTTGAACTCGGCCAAGTGGGCCTTTGGTGTTGTGTTAGCCTTCTTGAAGATACCCATCATTGCCTTGGTGGTATTCTTCTCCTTCTTCTCTCCGAAGGCGAGCTGAACAGCCTGATAGCCATCCTTCTCTACAGACTTAACCTGAGTAACAACACAAGGACCAGCTTCGATGACAGTGCACGGTACATTCTTACCGTCGGCACTGAAAACGGATGTCATTCCGATTTTTCTTCCAATTAATCCTGGCATTTCAGTTTAAAATTTAAATAATAAATGTTTGTATATTTTATTTCCTTTTAAGTGTCTCTCGCAACGGCGAAGCATACAAACCCACTTAAAAAGGAACTTCAACTGCTTCATATTTGAAGGCTAAGTTGCTCTTTATCAGGGTATTGATAGCTATCGAGCCAGCGCAATACGCACTTTTGCGGGTGCAAAGGTACTAATATTAGGTGAAATACAGCACATTTGCCACCCTAAAAAGTGCAACTTTTAAGATTTTTTATATTTTCAAACCATTTTCAAGGCTGAATAACCTTGCGTGCAGCCTCCATCATCTCCAATAACTGCGGTGTCGGCTGCTCCACTTCGGCGGCTTTTTCCAGGAAAAGCCGATAATATGCAAGTGCCTGTTCGCGATCCTTCAGGAGATAGCAATAGGCATTGGCTATATTATAATAGGTGGCCACGGAAGAGGGATTATAGGCCAGATGCTCCTTCCAGGCTTCCACCGCTTCCGGATAATGCTGCGTCAGATAATACCCTTCGCCCTGTGAGAGCGTGATGGCCTTCATGATGGTCGTATCAGGACGCAGGAGTTCCTTTGCAAGATTCAGATACCCCAACCCCTCAGGGTAACGCTGGGTATCGACGCACACCACTCCAAGGCGATAGGCACACCCCGCATGTTGCATACCACTGATAAGGAAGGCCAACTGGAGATACTTATAGGCACGTTCGAGGCTGTCAAGCTGCGAGTAACACATGCCAGCGGAGTAGAGTGTATTAAAAGTGGAGTCGCCCTGTTCGAGGAGTCGATCGTATAGTTTACCTGCTGCATTGAAGTCGCGATTCATAAACCATGCATCAGCCAGCGCCCTGTTCACCATGATATTCGTAGAGTCTCTCTGACAATATCTCATGCCACAGACAATACCTCTTTGTGGTTGGTTGGCTCTGGCAAAGGCAAGTGTCAGACCCGCCACCACCTCACTATCCATGGGATAACGGTAGATCAATTGCTCGGCCCAATACATAAAGGAATCATTGTCGCCTTGTTTTTGATAACTGAACGCAAGTTGACGGAAAGCCTCGTGCGAGAGACTATCCTCAGGTATGTTTTTCAGAAGCTCGGCAGCCTGACGATAGTTGGCACGCTTGTAGTGGCAATCAGCCAACTTCACACGAACATTCTGCCCCTGATCAATCTCATAAGCCCGCTGATAGTTCTGAAGCGCCTCGAAGGTATTGAACGCCTGCATACAACTATCGCCAGCCTGCACATAGATCTGCAAAGAATCAATATCCTCGCCCCTGACGGGAAGAACCGTCAGCAAGGCGAGGGTAATCAACGACAACAGACTTTTCATGTTTAATCCTTCTTGAGAGTGATGAGGATCACACCATCCTTGGCCTTATCGCCATACTTATCGATAGCCTCCTGACCATTCTGCATATAATAGCGTTCAATAGTCTTAGGATTGATCGCATACACTTTCCTACCATCCATAACCTTACCGTCAACAATGAAAAGAGGTTTCGCAATGGTGGTGTCGCCTTTCTCGATATCTATTTCGACGATCGTTCCGTCCTCCCTGCATAAACGATCTACCTCCTCTCCCCCACCATCGAGATTGAAGCTCAAGGGAACGGTATATTTGACGCGGACCACTTTGCCATTCTGCTTGCCTGGTATCCAATTCGGCATAGCACTGATGACACGAATGGCCTCGGCATCAAGCAGGGGATCTACGGACTTCACTATTGTGGGCTGTGAGATACTGCCATCTTTCTCCACAACGAACGTCGCGATGACTCGTCCCTGAATGCCAGCCTTTTCAGCTTCTGCAGGGTATTGGACATTTTCACCTAGGAACTTAAAGAGGGCCTGAGGGCCACCAGGATACTGGGGCATCTCCTCCACGACGTCGAAAACATCGCCTTGAACTGGTTCGAATGTTCCCACAGCCGTATTGGTTTCTGAAACATCCGCCTTCTTTTCGGCAACACCTTTTACGTTTTTCTTTGTATTTTGCTTCTGCGGTTCGTCGTAACGAACATCAACCACTTTCTCTGCATTGACAGCCAGCGCAATGCCCACAATGGGCAGGAGGGCAAGGAGTTTCAGCAGACGGCTACGATCGGATTTAGTATGTAACATCATATTGATTCGGTTTTTGAGGGTACTGTGAGAGATGCCGTTGGCAAGGGAGTACCCGCCGATGCCCGCGGCTTTTGTGATTAACAGGTATTGATATTGGCGCGCATTGATGCCTTGAGAGAGTACCGCTGCATCGGCCTCATACTCATGGACAGCCCTGAGGTCAGAGCGCAACATCCACATAGCAGGGTTAAACCATTGCAGGGCGGTGAGGGTGTCAACGAAGAGCAGGTCCCACGAGTGGTGAAGACGGATATGCCCCCGTTCATGAGCGAGAATCGCAGCATCATAGGTTTCATAGTCGCTACGGTTCATCACAATATAATGCATCCAACTGAAGGGTGTCAACGATGCGTTACCGGTCACGCAGATCGTAGTACCGTCAGTTTGCGGATACTGTTCGCTATGCCTAATGATCCTGATGATTCTGAATAACGACGAGAGGGTGTGGACGAGCGTTGCCATCATACCTATTATAAATAATATAGGTAAGATGATCTGCCACAGGGGAGTTGCAGGTTCTTCGTTCATCATATCTACCTGAAAACTACCGACCGCCACATGCGCAGCCCGCTGCATGATTACTGTCTCATGAATGGTAATCACGCAGAGAGGCAGAACGTAGGAAGTAACCGCCGTCAACAAAAGTACGATACGGTTCACGCGGTGGAACGTCTCACGGGCCAGCATCAGACGGTAGAACATATAGAACACCGCCAGAAGCACGGCCACCTTCAGGTCGTAAGTCAGAAACTCAATCATTGTTGTTCTCGATTTGGTCTATCAGTTCCTTTAGTTCTTCAACAGAGATCTTCTCTTCCTTGACGAAAGAGGACACGGCAGAGAGGTAGGAGTTGTTGAAGTAGTTCTTGATCACACCTGCTATGGAACTACGGCCATATTCCGACTCGGTGACAAGAGGATAATACTGGTAGGTGTTTCCAAACTGTTTGTGGTCGAGAAATCCTTCTTTCTCCAAGATGCGTACCATCGTGGATAACGTATTGAAATGCGGGCGCGGCTCATCGTAGAACTCCAAAAGTTCTTTGACGAACATGGGGCCATGCTGCCAATACAAATCCATGATCTCTTTTTCTTTATTGGTTAGCTTCTTCATTGTCATTTTGCTTTTAGTGATTCAATCAATTTGCGCGTCATAATCATTACCTGCTGCAAAGTAACTAAAACTTTTCGTTATGTACAACTAAATATATTAGTTATTAAACTAAATTAATTAGTTCAATAGCTTTTTAACGTATTTTTAGTCCTCTCCTACCGAATATGATCAGTCTTCCTTAGTATCGGATGTATTGTAGTATCGGGCCTCGATGGCCTCGCAACCGTCGAGGAGGCCGCGGTGGATATGCCCCTTGGCCTCGCCGTCAAATGACTTATAGCGCTTGCCCTCGGGTGTATAGTTACACTTGAAACCAGTGATATGGCGGTCGCGACGGAACTCCTTGGGGTCATCCACGCACACGCTCTTCACCGAGATCGACAGTTTGCCCATCTCGCGGAGATCAACCGTATAGCCATTCTGCATATAAAACTTCACTGTGTCGAACAGTTCTCGTAGCACGAGCCTTACATCCGAAGCCTTAGCCGTACAGTTTTCTTCGATCATCGCCTCGATATCTTCCAGTGAGATGACACCGCGTTTCACCGTGTGCGCATAGTATTTACCATAGTTCTTACTACCCTTAATCCTGTTCTGAAGCAATCTATAATGTATAGCCATAACCTTTTTTGCCTGCAAAGATAATACATTCTTTTGAAAGAACCAAATGATTAGAAAGTAAATTCAGTGTATTTATTAATCAAATTCAGTGAAATTGCAGACCAAATTCAGTGAATTTATAATCCAATTACACTGAATTTGGTATTAAGGAGATTATCTGATAAAGAAAAAGCGACACCCCCGACTGACGGGAATGTCGCTCTATCTTGAGAATAAGGATGTTACTATACCTTGATCTCTACCTCAACACCGCTGGGGAGTTCAAGCTTCATCAGGGCATCAACAGTCTTTGCAGTAGAACTGTAGATGTCGATCAGACGCTTGTAGTCTGACAGCTGGAACTGCTCACGAGCCTTCTTGTTAACGAAGGTAGAACGGTTCACGGTGTAGATACGCTTGTGTGTGGGAAGGGGGATAGGACCGCTGATGATAGCACCTGTGGCCTTCACTGCCTTCACAATCTTCTCTGCTGATTTGTCCACAAGTTTGTGGTCGTAGCTCTTCAGCTTAATACGAATTTTCTGACTCATTGCTTAAAATTTTAAATGTTTAATCTTTAATTATAAAGTGGAGGCCGCTAAAGAGTCATTTGCTCAGCGGCACTCCGGATTTGCTTATTATACGAGGTCAGCACGGCCCTTCACCTCCTCCAGCACTGCCTTGGCGATAGAGCTTGAGAGCGGTGCGTGGTGATCGTACTCCATAGAGCTGGTGGCACGACCAGAAGTGATGGTACGCAGAGCGGTTACATAACCGAACATCTCTGACAGGGGCACCTGAGCCTTGACGACACGGGCACCGCTGCGAGCCTCTTCCATACCCTCTACCTGACCACGGCGCTTGTTGAGGTCACCAATCACGTCACCCATGTTCTCCTCAGGAGTAACAACCTCGAGCTTCATGATAGGCTCCATCAGCACGGGCTTAGCCTGAGCGCATACAGCCTTGTAAGCCATCTGGGCAGCAATCTCGAATGAGAGCTGGTCAGAGTCAACGGGGTGGAATGAACCATCTACAACCACTACCTTCAGTGAATCCATGGGGTAGCCACCGAGGATACCATTCTTCATAGCAGTCTCAAAGCCCTTCTGGATAGAGGGGATAAACTCCTTAGGAATGTTACCACCCTTCACCTCGTTCACGAACTGCAGGCCACCGTCCTTAGCGATATCCCAATCGTCATCAACAGGACCAACATTCACGATGATGTCAGCAAACTTACCGCGACCACCAGACTGTTTCTTGTAAACCTCACGGTAGTTCATCACAGTCTTAGTGATAGCCTCCTTGTAGTTCACCTGAGGCTTACCCTGATTACACTCAACCTTGAACTCGCGCTTCAGACGGTCGATGATGATATCGAGGTGGAGCTCACCCATACCAGAGATAATGGTCTGGCCGCTCTGCTCGTCGGTACGAACGGTGAATGTAGGATCCTCCTCAGCCAACTTAGCAAGACCGTTGTCGAGCTTAGCAACATCGGCCTGAGACTTCGGCTCAACAGCGATAGAGATCACTGTGTCGGGGAAGGTCATTGACTCAAGCACGATAGGATGTGCCTCGTCGCAGAGGGTATCACCAGTGCGGATATCCTTGAAACCTACACCTGCACCGATATCACCGGCGTCGATCGACTCCATGGGGATTTCCTTATTTGAGTTCATCTGGAACAGACGGCTGATACGCTCCTTCTTGCCAGAACGGGGGTTGAAGACGTAGCTACCGGCAGTGATCTTACCTGAATAGACACGGAAGAACACCAGACGGCCCATGTACGGATCGGTAGCGATCTTGAAAGCCAGAGCCGATGTGGGCTCGTCCTCAGAAGGCTTACGGTCTTCCTCTTCCTCTGTGTTGGGGTTGGTACCCTTGATCACCTCTACATCCACAGGTGCGGGCAGGAATGCACACACATAGTCAAGCAGAGGCTGTACGCCCTTGTTCTTATAAGAAGAACCACAGAGCATCGGAGTGCAAG
>Ga0256404_1003913_pt1 | contig 29205 bp, 32 predicted proteins | sample RumenRJG_01DNA_FD_185990 | JGI IMG/M metagenome (GOLD analysis project Ga0256404, IMG submission 185990) | Bovine rumen microbial communities from Lethbridge, Alberta, Canada - RJG_01 | ecosystem: Host-associated > Mammals > Digestive system > Stomach > Rumen | place: Canada: Alberta | collected...
CCTTACTCTCAACAGTTCCGGCGCAGCTGTAATTTGTCGGCAAAAATGACAGAAGCGGGAGGCGTTATAAATATGAAATACAGAAATCCAATCCTCAGCGGATATCACCCGGATCCATCAATCTGCAGAGCTGGAGATGACTTTTATCTTGTGAATTCTTCCTTTGAGTTTTATCCGGGAGTACCGCTTTATCACAGCAAGAACCTGGTGAATTGGGAGCTGGCAGGATACTGCTTGAACAGCGAAAAACAGATACGCCTCGGAAACTGCCGGCCATCTGGGGGCATTTACGCCCCGTGTATTCGTTTTCATGATGGCTGGTTCTTTATGACAGTTACAAATGTTTCCTGGAAGGGAAACCTGATCATTCATACAAAGAATCCTATGCAGGGATGGTCGGACCCGGTCTGGGTGGATCAAGGTGGAATCGATCCAACACTATTTTTTGATGACGATGGCAAAGTATATTTTGCATCGACCGGGATGAGTCCTGATGGGAAACAATGCATTGAGATGTGCCAGATTGACCCGTTTACAGGTGAAAAGCTCACAGAAAGCAGGATAATTTCATACGGATGCGGAGGGAGATATCCGGAAGGACCGCATATTTATAAGATATGGGGGAAATATTACCTTATGCTTGCAGAAGGCGGAACAGAATATGGCCATATGGAAACAATGCTTCGGGCAGACTGCCCATTTGGGCCATATACTCCGGGGCAAACAAATCCGATTCTGACCCACAGCCAGGATACCAGAGAGGAAATCTACTGTACAGGCCATGCAGATATCGTAGAGGATTCCAAAGGAAACTGGTGGATGGTCTGCCTGGCAGTCAGGCCATGCGGAGAGAAAAAAAATCGGGTTCTGTTACATAATCTTGGACGTGAGACATTCCTGACACCGCTTACCTGGTCAGAGGACCATTGGCCAAAAGCGGGACATGATGGACTGATAGATCTTGAATGTGATGCAGATCTTCCCGGAGAGCCGCAGCCCGTTGACAAAAACTTTCATGATGATTTTCAGTCACCTGATTTTCCACTCGAATGGAATTATCTGAGAGATCCCGAATCGGAAAATTATAAAAGGATGCCGGAACAGGGATATTTAAGGCTGAAAGGGACAGAAAAAACACTGAGTGATAATGCATCTCCTACTTTTATAGGTGTGCGCCAGACAGGCTTTTTTACCAGCACGACGGCATTCGTGCGTCCGGAAACAGCCGTTTCAGACTGCAGGGTCGGTCTTACAGCATATTACTGCACAGACTATCATTATGAAATCTTCCTTACTTATAAGGGAGGGAAATGGATGGTCTGCATTGGAAAACATATTCACGATCTGTGCACAGTTGCTGCGTGTGCAGAGCTCGATCCTGTTTATGATCCGGTAAAGAGTGGCATCTACCTGAAAATTTCCAGTGATAAAGAATATTATCGTTTCTTCTTTGGAACAGAAAAAAATAATTATATGCTGCTTGGGACAGGACGTACAGAAGGGCTGTCGACAGAAGGAACTATGTATATGACATTCACAGGCGTTTATCTTGGAATTTTTGCAGAACGAGTCGAAGCAGATGCAAGGGAGTTCTCTATGAATGTTCAGGATTAAAGCAAGCGGCGGTTGAACCTGGTCATGCCTCGAAAATTATCAATTATCTCTTCCAGATTTCTGTGAGCCTTGCCTGCAGAGTGGCTTAAATATCAGTCGCCCTGCAGGACGAGATATCCAGATGAACGTTGCATAAGGGTAAGCCATTTGCTTATCTATTTGAAAAACTACGGTTTTCTCCATAGATTAATCTGACAGAGAAGCGGGTCCGGCGGCCACGATACGGCGCCGAGCCCGCTTCTCTTCTACTTTATCTCTGGAATCTGATCAATGGACATCTGTCCTTTGACCTGCCCTTCAGACACTTTCTGCTTCCAAATCCAGTCCGTCACCGCCTGACTGACGGTCGTATGGTGATCTGCAGCGTATTGCCGCAGACGCTCAATCGTATCAGCAGAAATATATATGTTCATGGATTTTTTTCGCATGTACTTCCTCCCTATGCGTTCAATATGCGCATATTATGCGTATATGTAATGCCTATGTCAAGGCCGGAATTCATTAGGATTTATCTTAAAATACTTGCTAGCCATCCATTTGCGGGAATCCAGCATGGCAATTTTCTTTTCCTGACCGGCGACCAAATCCCGAATATATTTCTGAACATCGGGATCCTGAAAATATTCATGGTATTCAACAACCTGACCTGTCAGCTGGAACAAGCCTTCTCTCAGCTTAAAAAATGATGTTGGAGCTATCCCTCGCATTTCCAGCGCATCATGATCAGACAGATCAAGAACATCCCCGATGCAACGGCATTTAAGATAATGCTGCAACTTTTCGATAATGTGTTTAGGGACAGGCAGCTCCGATACTGGCATCGTTTCTATCATGGCCGGTGTAGGAAAAAAGATATCCCTGTATGGTAACGTGCTGCACCATCCATAGTAGGTGCATGCGCGGTTCAGATCATTCACTCCTGCGTCCTTTCAGCATATGCTTTGTACCGCATCAGTGTACGCCGACTTACGCCAGTCAGCTCAGCAACTTCTGTGTAGCTATGCGTCTTTAATAATTCCAGTGCTTGCTGTTTCTGTTTTTTGTTCAGGGCCGAAGGCCGGCCTTCCGTGAATCCAGGCTTCATGCGGGCAATAGCCTTTCCTTCTGAGGTGCGTTGTACAATCATATCCCGTTCAAACTCGGCAAACGCAAACATTATATGCAAGATAAGCCTCCCTGTCGGAGTATTGTCTACAAGCCCCATGTTCAGAATCCTGACAGATATTCCATCATTCAAAAACGATTCGACCATCTTTGAGCCCTCTGATGCTGTGCGTGCAAGACGGTCAAGTTTTGTGACAATCAGTGTGTCACCGCTCTTCAACTGGGATTTCAGCTTATCGAACTCTGGACGGTCTGTCTTCGTCCCTGTGAACGTGTCTTTGAAGATCTGCGAAGCACCGTTTTCCGCAAGGGCTTTCTCCTGCGCTTCGAGACTATTGCCGTTCTTTTCCTGGCCTTTTGTACTGACTCGTGCATATCCGTAAATAGCCATATTTGATACCTCTAGTTATGTCGCTAAGTAATGTCACTCTTTTTGACGCCATAATACTAAAGATATGTCATAATGTCAATACTTTTAAGTTATGGCGCTTTTATGGTAAAAAAGAGGATTGCCAAGGCCTGGTCCCTGCCGAACCAGACCTTGGCAATCCCATATTTTTCTAAACTATAGGAACGTCATCTTCCAAGATTTTCTCATCAATTGCCTCTTTTACCGTTACGAGACATTCTTCAATATTATCTTTGATGTCTGATCCCCAGAAATGGATAACCGACCAGCCTAAGCCATTGAGAAGGGCATCATTTCTCCTATCTCTTGCCATATTCTCCGATATACGGGTGATCCAATATGTAGGGTTATTCCCTTTTTCAAGCCTAGCTTTTAGCTTCTCCCAGTCTTTCCCATGGAAGTATTCGCTATCACAAAAAATAGCTATCTTGTATTTTGTGACAGCAATGTCAGGCTTCCCAGGGAGAGCCTTGTAGTTCTTCCTATACCTGATACCATTATTCCATAACGCTTTTCGAAGTTTTACTTCAATGCTCGTATCCTTTCCTTTGATATGACTCATATTCTTCCGGGTCCGATCCGAGACATTTGTAAATACACGCAGACTTGATTTCATGAGATTTTCTCTTAATCCCCAGAATTGAAAGCAACTAGCTTCTCCCAGTCAATCCGGCCATCATCCGTACAAAAATCGTTAGTAAATTCCTTAATAAGCCTGTTTGAAGCCCGATTATAGCTGTCCTTGAAACGCTCCACATACTGCTCTGGAAGAGTGCCCATATAGCTTATGATCTTGATATAAAAGTCATCATCCCCGGTCAGTAAAGCCCAAAACTCTTTGCCAGCTACTTCCTGATAAATCTTAGGAGCACCATTTCTGGCAGGCTTTTTCCGACCATAACAATATCCAATATAAGGGACATACCTAGCTTTAGCTTGCTGTGCCAGTTTTGCTGCCTTGTTAAAATTCTCTTCCTGCCGCTTTTTACTGTCCGCATTGAACACAGAAGTCCCGCTTTTGACGGCTACAGCATAGATCGTATTGTTCTTTTTGTCGGTGACCATGATGTCAATGCCTTCGGCGAGTGCTTTATTTCCGCCACATGCAGCAATGGCAAGCGGTTCCATAAAACAGTTTCCAAATATCGTTTCTTCACTCGAACTTACGAAAGCAGACAATACAGACTCGACTATTTCGGAGGCACTCTGCATTGCTTTTGCCCGGTACAAATATGGGTTTTTGCGTTTCATGATCTTTTCTATGTCAATCTTATCAATCTTCTCGATTAAAGATTTATAAAACGTATCAAGGCCGGCGGCGATTGCTTTGACAATCTCTTCTTCATTTATATTTCCCTGATTTAAGCCCATTTCAAATCCTCTATCGTATCTATATTTTTGTGTACGCTAGTGCCCCTATTTCTTTTTGTTTTAATCTCAGCAGTGCCATTAGCAGCTGCGATCAGCGCTTTTCCAATAGCTTCGGCCAACCCGACTGGAACGGCGTTTCCTATCTGCTTGTATTTGCTGCCTATCGCTCCGGTCAGCTTCCAATCATCAGGAAATTGCTGGATTCTAGCATATTCCCGGACTGATAAAGGTCTGTCTTTGACTGGATGGCACATCATTGTTGCCTTCTGAACCGGGCTTGTTACGACTGTAGGTGACGGCTGAGAATAAGAAAGCCGGCGATAAAAACCTACTTTTCCTCCACCGCTGTAATATGCTCCGCCCATGGCTGCTTGTCGGTACTCTTCCGGTATGTCCCGCCAGTTGCCTCCTTCTGGAACCATCCTCAGGTACTTTAAACGGTCTTCAGAGAAGGACATGCATTCCCCCGGATTATCTTCCAAGTCTTTTATAACATTGCCAAGGACATTCCATCGCATTTCAGGGTTTTGGTGCCTCTGAAAATGAGAAGGAACAGGCAGGAAAATGCTTTCGTTGTCCCGGCTTCCCAATATAATAAGACGCTCCCGGAATTGAGGTACTCCATAATGGACGGCATCTAGAATGTTGAAAACCACCTTATACCCTAGTTTTTCAAACTCGGATAAAATAATTTCTAGAACACTTCCCGGTTTTCCACCCTCGTCTACTGCAATAGAAACTAGTCCCTTCACGTTTTCGAAGACAAAGAAACGCGGACGTATATAGTCAACCATCCTGACATAATCCATAAACAACGATCCACGCGGGTCATTTATCCCGAGCCGTTTTCCGGCAGTTGAAAACGGCTGGCATGGTGGCCCACCGCAGATCAAAAATGGCTCATTCTTATGTAGTCCCGAAGCCTTCAAAACATCCTCAGCCTCGATATTTCTGATATCTCCGGTCATTGCATTCCGATGATTTGCCAACATGGTCTCATAGCAGTTCTTATCGAAATCTTGGCAAACTCTTATGTTTATTCCGGATTTTTCGAGCCCAAGGTCTAGCCCCATTGCCCCGGAGAAAAGTGATATAGAATCGTACATATGTTCCCGTAGTCCCTCTGTGCTATTTTCTTGAAATAATAGCATACCTGTATATGCGTGAAAAGATTTTATGAATGAAAGGGTAGAAAACTGTACAGGATCCCGATGAGGCTGCACAAGTGGCTGAATGCTAATAAGTAACGCTGGGGTAGACTTAATCGCTGCATGAATGTCCCCAGTTTGACACTGTCCTCCCAGACATTCGGGGCACGTCGCCTCAACAGCCGTAATGCCTAAGAAACGGCCTTGACGACCGTAGTATAGGCTATCATATGCCTTTTCCCGCGAAAACCTTGAATATGTCTACTCGACTCGATAAATTTTAACATTTACTATATATATAGTAACTATATATATATTTTAAACATTGACATTGACTTCATTAAGACGTATCATGAAATCAGGGAAAATGTCGAATTGGCTGAATAAAGAGTGGATGAGGAAAGGAGATATATATGGCAGACGATAAGAAAAACGGAGCGTCCGGGAATAGCAATACTACTTTTCAGGTTGACTGTCGATCAGCGGAGCTTCTGGCAAACGCTAATGCTATCATTGACAATATACAGAAAGATTACGGCATTTCAAAAAAATATGAAGCATTCGCAGTAATGGTGAAAGTTGTCAATACGTTTTACGACAGATACAAAATGCAGACCAACGGCGTAGATGTGGATGCGCTTGATTCCGCATTCGACAATATCAGATCTCAATTTGCAGCGGCCGCCAAAGCACGAATAGAAATTCAGACCAAGTTTGACAATGAAAAAGTAAAAATAGAAGACAAGTACAAAAAAGAAGCAGAAAACATGCAGGCGAGAATCGATCAGCTTAAGGAAGAAAAAACGTCTGCCGAAGATGCTAAAAAAGCAGCGGACGGGAAGGCAGCCGAAGCTGACAAAAAAGCGAGGGATACTGAAAACCGCATGACTGAATACAAAACCGATGCGGATGAGGCAATCAAAGCGGCACAAGACAGGGCAAAAAAAGCAGAAGAGCTTGCGGATGAAAAGGAAAAGCTGATTCAGGAAAAAGACCGAAATAACGCCACCGTGCTCAGCAAGCTTACTGAAGCTGAAGCAAAGGCTGCTCAGTATGATGCATTGAAAAAAGAAGCTGATGAATCCAAAGAAAAGGTGAAAGAACTTCAGGCGGCTGCTAAACAGGCGGAGGAAAAGCACGAATACGATCTTGACCGCGCCAGGATGGAAAAAGAACGTGAGCTAAGGGATGAATACGAGGAAAAACTGAGGAAAGCAGACCGCGAAGCCGCAATGCTTTCAGCTAAACTCGAACTTCTTCGAAACCAGGGCGGCACACAGAGCCCCCATACTCCTTAAGACTGAATTGAAAACATAAAGAAAAGCAAGTGACGTGGTAGCACATCACTTGCTTTTTCTCAATTCCAGTCAATGAATTCAGAAAATAATATATATACCTTATATATATATTATTTTTATCAATTTTCGGAGACTTCTATCCCCGTCAGCTCTCTGATCTGCCGGCAGATATCCGACGCCTTCTCGTGCCGGTATGCAGCCGTCAGCTTCCGGCACTCCTCTTCCATCTCGCCGGCTATATGTGTCAGTCTTTGAAGCGTCTCTGCAGCTTCCAGCCTTGCCGCACTGCGGCGACCGCTTTCTATCTCCCTGACCTGCGGCGGAATAAATTCAGTATATGCAGAAAACGCAATGGATTCTGCTATGGAGTTGGCAAAAACCGCATTACCGTCAGAGTTGTGAACCAATACAGAATAACGGCGAAAATCCGGAACAATTTTCCGAACAGAACTGAGGCTTCTCAACAGCCGGACTACCTGATTGGAATGCTCTCTGATGACGGAAATATCATCGACGGGATACTCTCTTCAATGCTGAAATATCTGGCCTTTTTCGAGTGTTTCCCGGTGTCCTGCAACGGATCATGGTCAATCGCATATACCCATGTATGATCTGCATCCGGGGAGAGTAGCCAATCTGATTCAATACGTTTATCACGTTCTTCATATATCGCATATCTGGCTCGGATTAGCTTCCCAGGATCGGACGATATAATATCCTGTCGCCTTTTCAATCGCTCATCATAAGTTTTGGACTCCAATCTGCCATACATCTGAATTATTTCTTTATCAGTATATCGATAACGACGTGACTTTTTCCCGGGAATCTTCTCTCCTATCTCAAACATAAATCTGAAGGACTTTGTTTCATTGTCCCATTCATTGCCATGCTCCAGCACAATCGATTTGGCGGTTTCATAAGCGTACTCTTTCGGCTGCTTCAGGACGTACCCGTAAAGATCGGGTTCGCTTGAAGGGGCTTCGATTATGAGACAAGGACGGAAAACGTTGTCATCTTCACCTTTTATGTATTTGATCGGAATCGAGATACTCATAGTCTCATTCCTCCTCAATCATAATCTTGCGGAACTTGTTATTTATTCGGAATGTGATCGCTGTTTTCATCATGTATTGTAAATACAACTTCATAAGTCAGGTTGAGTGCTTTAGATACTTCATTAAGATCCTTGACGGAAAAATTTCCCCTTTTAAATTTACTGTACAGTGTGGTACTGCTTACGCCCATCAGATCCGCCAGCCTTGAAATGTTCATGCCTTTTTTTACAAGGATGATTTTTAAACTGTCAGCAATCTTGTTCTCAGAAATACGGGATTCGCTCATAATGGCCTCCAAGCAAAACATTATTTTAATGTAAAATAATGATAAATAATCATAAATAAATTAAAATTAATTTAAATAAGTATAATTAATCCAAGTCAGACAATAATATTATGGTTATGTAGATATTCATAAATAGCATGGTTTACGAAATCTGAAAGCTTGCGTCCATCAGCTTTAGCGGCTTTCTGGTACAGGGATTTTTCGGCCTCAGTACAGCCAATACTGATCTGTACCCTACGTTCTTGCACTCTCGGTGCGCCTAACTGTCCGCCCTTGCTTCCGCTTTTGGGATGGTAGGTGTAATACCGATTTACAGAACCGGGTGACTTATCTAAAACTTTCTCCTCTTTTTGAATGGGAATTTCGTCCAATCCTTGATCGACTTCAAACTGTAAACCCGGACTACTCTTTTCAATTTCAGAAGCAGGTTTCTCTTCTTCAATTACCGGTTCATGCTTTTTCGGTTTATAAGTCTCTGCCATTCCGGTGGCAGCAGAATCACCGAAACTTGTCCTATTTCGTGCCATCAGTTAATCTCCTTCAGCAGCTCATCAACAAAGTTGGAATAGTCCTCGGAAGCAGTGCATGACCGGTCATATTTTATTAAAGTGGTTCTCATCGTCTGAGCTTCCTTGACTTTGTTAGATTCGCGTATTGTTGAATTGAATAGAATAGTTCCCAAGTCATCAGCAGTTTTCTTTATAGTTTCACGTACTTCCCTGGCAAGCACTGTACGTTTGTTATATCGGACCAAAAGAATCCCGGCTATTTTCAACTTGGGATTCAAATCCCGTGAATCCTGGATAGCAATATTGAGCTCATACAGCCCCTGTATTCCATATCGATCTGCAGTGATGGGAATTATCACATAATCGGATGCGCAGAGAACATTGCGTAGCGTCATATTGATTGCCGGAGCTGTATCAATGACGACGTACTCATAATCCTTCAAATCGGCGAGTGCTTTCTGCAACACCTTAAAGCCAGAAAGCCCTTTTGTAGAAAGCTTGCTGTCGGATTCGCGGAGAAGCGGATCGGCGGATATGATATCTCCCATTTCAGTGTGCTGAATCACGTCGTTGATATTAGCTGGATTGTCATCAAGCAGAATATCGTAAAGAGACCCAACACCCTCAAAAGAAGCCCTGTAGGTATCTGTACTATTGCACTGCAGATCCGCATCAATCAAAAGGGTCTTGTGTCCAAGATCAGAAAGAATCGATGCGACAGATGTTGCTGTTGTTGTCTTAGCTATTCCACCCTTTCCATTTGCAATTGATATAACTTTTGCCATTGCTTCCCCCATTGTTCTCTTGACTATATTCACATTATTTTAATGTAAAAAAGTGTAAACATAATTAAAATAAAATATATTAAGGAATTTAAAATGAAAATAAATTATTATAATTTATAATATATCAAATTAAATCGTAATAATCAATGCCTATTTAGAAAAATCGCAAGAATATGCGTAATTTTTGTTGCATATTATGAAATAATAGTTTAAAATCGGAGACATCAAGGATGATATGAATATAAAAAAAGCGCCCTTTGGCGAAGGCGCTTTCTTTACAAAGTATGCAGCTTTTTCGGCTTTGGCGAGCCGAGAGAGCCTCGATATACACGCACTATATCAAAGCAGGTTAGCTGTCGAACCGTACCTATATTATAGGGAAGTGAGAAACTGTCGTCAAGAATCATGACATACAGTTTCTGCGTTTTGTTTCGGCATCGTATTTGCAAAATATTGCTCAGAATTAATTAAGGAGCTGGATGTGCGTTAATATCGCATACATTCAGCTCCTTTTCTTATATCAGCCGGGGGATCAGACCCCGGCACCGGCTCCAGGGTGATTGGAGAAGGCGATGCAGCCGGGGCATACTACTCTGGCGGCACTGGCTATCTGGTGGGACGCAGGCCAGTATAAATAATTCGGTTGTATGATCCAGCACATTCAGAAAATGGATCCGGCCGCCGGCAGACCAAGTTCATCACTGCAGGCGTAACGTCAGGGGAGAAAGGCCAGAAATCCTCAATAAGCCTAAACAGAGCATTTGCTCTGCATGGTCAAAAACAAGGCGGGGGCCCGGTATTTTCAGCTGATGGTATTAAGCTGAGACAGCCACACAGTGATCCGAAAGGATCAGCATGCAGACAGGAATGGGACACATGCAGAAAGTGTGCGGGATGCTAATTAAGATCCCGAGTCTATGATGAACGGAATACGGATACCTCAGGGCGATATACGGCCACTATTTGACTATTTGTATTCAGGGCAGACTAGCCGAGCAAATTTCTCGGCATCAGTCTGCCCTGAAGCCGTAATCCTAGGAGCTCAACCAGCCTAATTGGAAAAACCGTAACATACAAGTCAAATTTATAGAAATATTTATTTTGATAGTAAGAGAAATAAGAAGAGTAGTAATAGATAGAAGAGCGTTGATGGAAAATAGATGTGCAATAGAAATAAGGAGATTTATCCGCTTGACATGAGCCTCCGTCGCACGTGCTGGTCAGGCAGAGCGGCAGACCCGGAAAAACGCCTGTCTGCCAGGCGCTCAGCCAGCCTAGCACATGCTCCACTCACGTCAAGCGGGTAAAGGTTAAGATAGAAAAAGCCCGGAGGTGGCGTTCTGACGCACGTCACTCTGAAACAAATCAAGATCAAATTCAAGAACAAGGAAGTCAAGAACAAGGAAGCCGGCGTAAACCGCCGGCTATCATTTTATCCAGTCCGGGCCCTCGCACGCTTGTCCCTGTCTGATTCTGCCAGCTTCCGATCTTGCGCCCCCTTGGCCGACCGTGCCGGATATCCGCATATGTCCCCGGTCACGCCCATGTCAGAATACCTGACCTTGTCATATCCCGCCCACTATAGGGCTCCCCGACGTCGGCCTCTTGAACGACCCCTGATCTGAAAATGCTCCGTTTTCAATATCCGCCGCCGCTTCTCTATCCTGCTCTCGTCTGATCCGGCACCCATCTGCTCGATACTGTCCTATCACGGACCGCTCACATCTGCAAGGGTTCCCTCCGGCGGCCAGCCGCCCTTGACGGATATGGGCAGTCCGTGATGACGGGCAGATATCGCAGATGGAAAAGATGCCGGACATGATCCGGAAGCAGGAAAGGAGAAGCAAATGACTATTGACGTACGGAGTGCATTTATCAGCGCAGGGGTCGTATACATCGAGGCCGTGGATTGTTCTCAGGAGCACTATGAGTTTGTGAGCAGAAATAGATATGACGACGGTCAGGAGCGGATCCTGACATGGGCGTTCGACACGACGGATCGCAGAGCTTTCTGGTCCATCCGCAGTTATCTCCGGGCACAGTCGGTGACCAGGGGAGCGAAGACCTGGGGGGACGCAGTTTCCAGCCTTGTCGGGCACGTGCTCGGAACCAGCCCGTCCTGGCGGTACAAAATCGACAGCATAGATGAGTTCTGAGGGGAGAAATCCCCTCTTTTTCAAAGGATACGGGACCCGTCAGGTGGATCCCGTAATGATTAAAAACAAGGAAGGCGGCCGGAAGCCGCCTCTTATGAAAGTCAAATGCTGATTAGGTTGGATATACACTATGTACCTATATCCTCTGTGACCTCCCACTACCATGTGAGATATTCCTTTCCGCTTCTTGTGCAGTTCTGATAGCTACTGACCGCGTCGATTTCCGTTTTCAATTCCCTTATCCAGCTCCCTGGCTGTCTGCATTTGTCCTACTACGGGCGTCCGATTTGTACAGGGTTGCCCTATCGGCGTATGCCCCTGTACAAATCGGCCTAACCCGTAGTGACGGACTGGCATCCAGCTCAAGGAGAGCTGGCCAGAACCTTGAAAACAGAAGAAATCTTCCGAGGTAGGACCAATCAGTCAGAATCGCAGAAGAAAGCTGGAAAGGAGGCACATCGGATCAAATCTAATAAAAATCTGATAACTGAAAACCTAACTCAAACATTAAACCAGAATATGAAAGGAGCAAACATGAATACACTTAACTACGGAACATTTATCGGAAGACTCGTTAAGGAGCCCGTAAGCTTCATCAACAGAGATGGCAGCAAGAACATCATCATCACAGTTGCCTGCCGCCGGAACTTCCCAACTGGATCAGACAGATCCTATGAATCCGACTTCATTGAATTCAAGGCTTTCCTGCCGAAGGGGGTCAAAGGAAATGGAATTTATGATTACGTTTCCACCGGAGACAAGGTCGGAATCCAGTACTCCCTCCGGTCCTCCACGGTGACGAAGGACGGACAGAAGTCCTACTATCAGACAGTCTTCATTGAGAGTATTGATATCCTTGAGGGAAGACAGGTCAGAGAGCAGCGCCGCCAGGAAAAAGCTGAGACAGACAGCCCAAAGAAGACCAGAAGGACAGCCTGATCGGCAATTAAACAGTTAACCAACGGAGCCGGGAACAACACCCGGTTCCGCTTTTTTATTTCTCACAGCGCACTCAGAAGTGCAGAAAGGAAAATCAAATGAACGTACAGACGGAGATGGCAACCAGAGTCGATGATATCAACCGTATTCTCTCGGACAACAAGGATCCCTTTACTATCCGGTTCAGGAAAATCCCCAAATCGACCGGGTATATCAAAAATGCCTTTGAAATCCAGAATGCAGTCCATGGAAAAATCTCTGCTAATCCATTGGTCTATGAGGACGATATCAAGGCAATGACAGATCATGAAATCGTCGAGTATCTGGAAGACATCTACAAAAATGAAAAACTCCAGATTGAAGAAGAAGAAATCGGAAGTAAAAAATATGTGCTGCAGCATGCACTTCCGCACCTTGTATCTGGAAGCCGGAAGTCCTTCTTCAATGAACACGGAATCGCAAACATTTCGTTCCTTGATATGGCCGTCACGTTTTGTGTATCAGTATCCGGTGGTTTTTATACCGTATCGGAGGCTATGATGCAGAGTGCAGGCATTCGCTACGACGAGATTGTAGCCGCCGCAATAAAAAACAGAGAAGCTGATTACAGAATCTGCAAAATGTCAGATCTCCTCGGAATGAGAGATATAGAAGAAATCCCAATGACAGTCGTCACTTCAAAATCAGAAATTGGCGTTTATGGAGCAAGCATAGTTCTCAGCCAGAAGGCTATGAAACAGGTCGCAGACAGGCTAGGAGGGAGCTTTTTGGTACTACCCAGTTCTGTACATGAGGTCATTTGCATTCCGGCCACTCTGGATTTAGACATCGCTGAAATCAGAAACACCGTACGAGAAATAAATAACTCAGATGCAGTAGCCCCGGACGATGTGTTGACCGATTCTGTCTACATCTGGAAACAGAAAGAAGGCCGGCTTGAAATAGCCGAATAACTAGCAGTAACTCATACACCGGGACCCGGATGGGAAATGCCCCATCCGGGTCCTTTCTTTTTATACAGGAGGATATCAGATGGCATCAGCGATGGAGGTAGTTAAAGAGGACAGGAAAGCCTTGGTCGAGAAAATCATCGGCATGATGAAGCAGGGGTACTTCTTCAATAAAGAAGAGTGGGATCGGGCGGCGCTCCGGCCGCAGAACCCTCTATCCAACGTGCAGTATAAGGGAGGAAACCGGCTACGGTTGATGACCATGGTAGTGGAGCATGGATACACAGATCCAAGATGGGCAACCGCAAGGCAGTATGCCCAGAAGGGCTACTACATCAAGAAAGGAGAACATGGGGTTCTGTGTGAGAAATGGATCTTCGAGAAACAGAAAAAGGTGAAAGATCAGGATGGACGAGATATATATGAGACCGTGCAGCTGGACAGGCCACAGGTCTCTTTTTTTCGGGTATTCAATGCGGAGCAAGTTCAGAATTTTCCGAATTACAATGGAAAAGAGTGCACAGAGCCCGATTTGGATAAGCTGATCGACCAGATCATTTCGACAAGCGAATGCCCGGTTCGGGAGCTGGCCCAGGAAAGATCATATTATGATCCGGCTGAAGATGAGATCACGCTACCGCTCCGGTCCACATTCAAGGACCGGACCAGCTTCGCCAAGACCGTCCTTCACGAAATGGCCCACTCGACCGGAGCTGCATCAAGGTTGAATCGCCCCTTCGACGGTGTGTTCGGGTCTGAAGGCTATGCGAAAGAGGAGATGCGGGCTGAGATCGGAGCTCTGTTCACAGAGGCAGACCTCGGGATCCACCTGGCAGGAGAGCACTACGAAGACCACTCCGACTATTTGAAGTCGTGGATCGGCGTCATCAAGGATGATTATAACGAATTCTTCCGAGCCTGCAGCGATGCGGAGAAAATCTCCGATAGGCTGATCGGAAACTACAGGAAAAAATATTCAGAGCATTAAAACATTAATGTTAGAGAACATTAAAACATTACTGCTTTTTATAAAAAGGGAATCTGGACGAAGAATCCAGGTTCCCTTTTTCTGTGCTGATTACAACGACTTTTCCAAAAAGTGCCGATTTTGAAAAACAATCTTTCATATTAAACATGGACGGATCCCTGATATGCAGAAATTAGACCTCAATCAAATCCGACACAATATACATGGAACCTAACGATGTTGGCTCAAGAAAGGAGAAAAGCCATGAAGAAAGATCTGGAAAATTTCGGAATCGATCAGGGAACAGACAGCGGATATGACCAGAACGATACCGAAAAGGAACAGCAGGAAGCAGCAGAAAAGGAAGCAGAGGTTATCCGCAAGAAGAAGGAAGAGGATGCCATCGTAGCAGCATTATCTGCATTTGATGAAGACATGAAGAAAAAAATTGAAGATCTTGTTGAACAGAGCGCGGAGGAGTTTTTAAAAACTAGCAAATCGGACAGATCTGAAAAAGAATCCGTTGATCAGGACGAGGATTCTGACGTGGACAATGAAAAGGATAACCCCGATGAAGGAGACAGTCCTGATGTCGATCGTGGCGATGACGACTGGGGATGGGGCGGCGTCGACTGATACAGGTTTTTATAAGGAAGCGGTCGGGATGAACCCGGCCGCCCTTATGGGGAGGAAAAGACAATGACCGAATTTGATAGACAAGTACAGCTCCTTTCGGAGCAGCAAGACATGCTGCAGATTAAGCAGGATGGAATGCAGTCTGAAAAAGAACTGACAGAAGAGACGAGACATCGGATGACAACAGAACATTCATCGGACAGAAAGGCACGGACACATATGCTGATTCAGATTGGATCAGCCATCCTTAAAGAGACGGGGCGAAAGAACCTCACTTCGGAAGAAATTGCATCTCTTGCGGTGGCTGTACGGCAAATCTTCAGCAATGCGAATTCATCTCAGGAGGACGTTGATCGATATGCTCGTTTTGGCAAGGCTGCGGAGGATATCTATCGGAATAGCACGGGCCACGGATTTTCCGATGATCAGCTTGGACGTTTTCAGAGCTTCCTTAAGTATCAGGAAAAAGGCGGTTACCTTTCTCGAGCGCTGGACGGCAGTCGCTCGCGGAGGAGAAATACGGTTCCCGGCAGAGATTGAAAGCAGTTTTTTGAAACTGCGCAATTGCGGACAACCTTCGGTCGTCCTCCATTGCGCCCTGCCGGGGGCGCCCTCGCCGGGCAGGCGTCCTGCGCGGACAGCGGCCTCCGGCGGCCCCTACCCGGGGCGGGCCAGCTACGCGCTGGATGCGGCGGGCTCTGCCCTGCACCCGGCCCTGCGCAGGCGGCGCTCCTGTCCGGAGGGGACCCGGTTGCGCACCGGGAGGCGGCATGGCTCCGCCCTGCACCTGAACCGAACGGAGACAATGCTCCGTTCGCTATTTCAGACCGTATACCGGTACAGAAGATCAATCATCTATCGGATTATCACCTTGCCAGAAGGGAAAGAGGTGATTACCTATGGCAATCTTTTATATGCGGACTCGCGTTATAGGAAGATCCGCAAAAGGAGGCGGCCGATCGGCTGTAGAGTGCGCAGCATATCAGGATCGGCAAAAATTCAAAGACCTAGAGACCGGAAAAACGTATGACAAAACGTCTAAAGGAGGCTTGGTTTATTCAGAAGTCTCTCTTCCGGATCACTGGAAGCCGGAATTCAAAGACCCTGAAGTCTTGTGGAATGCCGTCGAACGGAAGGAATCTAGGTCAGATGCCAGGTTTGCAAGACAGTTTGTATTTGCAATCCCCAAGGAAATGGATCATCAGACGCAGATTGATTTCTGTAAGGCATATGTGAAGGAGCAGTTTGTTTCACGGGGAATGGCGGTTGACTGGGCTGTTCACGATGCAGGCGACGGCAATCCACATCTTCATGCCATGGCTGTTCTTCGCACCTGCAAGCAAGATGGATCATGGGCAGCTAAAGAGAAAAAAACATACAGGATAGATTCTGATGGAAATCGAATTCCGGTTCTTGACGAAGATGGAAAACAGAAAGTCGATGCACATGGCAGGAAACAATGGCAGCGTATAACGGTCTCTGTCAACGACTGGGAAAAGCTTTCTTCGCATTCCATCGAACACTGGAGGGAAGCATGGGCAAAGTCCTGCAATGACTGGTTGACCCCAAGAGGGTATGACCCAATAGATCATCGATCCTATTTTCGTCAGGAGTTTGAAAAATGGCAAACACAGAGAGTTGAGATCGGTCAGGACCCGGGGACAAAAGAAGAATTTAAGACTGAGGTAGATACCGGAAATGTTTATGTACCAAAGGGAATGATTCACGAAGGATATTGGGCAAGAAAGGTCGAAGCCGATGGCGGAGAATCTCAGGTTTGTGATCATAACCGAGAAATCAGGGTAGAAAGATCTCTCATGGATTGGTTTAAAGACAAAGTTGAAAGTTTGGAATATGGCATAGAGAAAATCGGGCAATCCATTGAGAAAATTGTTGCAAAGATCAAGACAGCAAGGATCGAAGCATTAAGCAGCATATTCGGAAAGGAGGATGTAACAGATGTTTTCGGAAGAGTTGAAAAGGAAACTCGCGGAACAGCTGGATTCGGAAACGATTTCTCAGCTGACGAAAGAGATAGCTTCGGAGATGCGGTCACAGGAGCAGAAATATACCTCAATCGTGCTGAAACTGCAAGAGAGATGCAAAGAGATAGCGGATTCGAGCAAGACATTGAAGCAGGTTCAAAACGAGAGAGAGCAACTGAAGCAGGAAATGTTATCCAGACAGAGGCAGATCCAGTCGATCGAGGACTCGACGAAGAAGATGCAGTCGCAGGAAGAATCGATGCGGGATTATAAGGCGTTCCTGGATCGCTGTGAATTGGAGACTAGCCACAGAGAGAACGCGGCGGACGAGCGCGAGCAAAAGCTGGATGAACGAGAGACGAACATCGATGCGGAAGTAAAGAAGCGAGCTCAGGAAATGTCCCTTTCCGCCCGGATGCATTATAAGGCCGTCTATGACAGAAAGGCGGAGGAAAACGAGGAGCAGGCTGATAAGTGGGTTGAGACATACGGAATGATTTTAAAAATATTCATGGCCTATTCGCTTGCAGTTACACTTCTGTGGGCTGTTAACTCCGAGAATTTCCGGACGGATGTTGTCGATTTCATTTCAAGTATCGGGATGTTCTGCAAAGGTCTGTTTGGAACAACATGGAGATGGGCGGCGGCGATTCCGGGACCGAAATGGATTCAGATTGTTTTAGGTATAATCCTGCGCTTTGTCATACCAATAGGAGCACTTGCGGGAATTGCATTCTGTGTCTATCTGGCTGCGCAAGAGTATGCCCGGAATTGTGCAGATGATTTAAGCGTTGCGGTCACAGCAGTATTTATAGCTGGAATTTCGTTCGGCGTTGACGGATTACATCATATTTTCCCGTGGATTAACGTGATATGGACATTCTGGGCGGCTGAAGGAATTTATTTGTTAGTCAGGCGACGGATACAGATACACAGAAATCTATATGAAGTCTGATAAAAAATCGACATAGAAAGAAAAATGAAGCCATAAATCTTTCATCTAAATATCAGAAGAAGATGATTTTATAGGCAAGAAGATGTTGCAGAAATACAAAACATAATATAGCAAACACTGCAAAAACCCATAATAAAAATAAAAGGTACGTGAGTGCTACTGGAAAGGAGCGGACTTATGCAGATTAGAATCGTTGGAACTAAAGAAGAGATGAAAGGAATCCGGTCCTATGTAGAAAAGACGGTTGGAGGGAAGGTCGTATCTATGTCCAGACTGTATCCGAATAGGAGATCTTCCAATCAGTATCGGCTTTACATCGAAGCGGAACAGGAAACAGCAGATTTCAGAAAAGCGGCAGAAGGATAATGCCGAAACGCGGAAATATTTCCGCGTCGCATGCGGACAGTTACCGTGTGCCTGACGATGGCAAACTCGACTGTGTCTTAGTAATCACCGCACACAGAGGACATTTCAGCATACATACAGACATTCATGCTTGTGTCCTGAGATTTCAGTACACAGGCATAGAAAACATAATATAAAGAGAGGTATCGGTTATGAAGGTCATTATTGGCACTCCCGGCCTTGATGTTATCAAGCTCGGAAATTTTTCAAATAGAGATGAAGTTCCCTCTATCATCAAGTTCTTCCAAGACCATTCCTTTAACAGTCAGGATGTTAAGGTATATCCGAAGACAGTAGCCGTAACAATAGAACATGTCACTTTTGTCTTCGGTTACAATAACAATACTGGAAAGCCTTATATTAACGCAGAGGTAAAAGCCGGAATTAATGGTAAAAATATCCAGAATATGGGAACCGCAACAGTATGGAACTATCTGGTTGATTCTGTTAATAAGCTTTATACGATGTATGGCATTGCTGTGAAGTACGACTGGAAGGATCTTACTGTTACGATGGTGGAAATGAATGTAACTTTCCCTATAAACAAACCGTTCTGTGAGTACGGACGCATCTTTCAGCTTGTAAAACTCGAAGTAATGGGCAAGAAGACATTATTCAGCGCTGAAAAACAGAACCTTCGCGGATCTATCAGTCAGGATGGACTGTCATGCCCCAAAGCTACAGTTCTGACGCGCATTTACAACAAATCAGAAGAAGCAAAGAAAGATGGACATGGAATATATTTTGATGCAAACCTGATGCGCATTGAATTCACATTAAAACAGAATTCGCAGATCGAAAGAGCTTTCAAAACGACGCGTTTTGCAGAAATAACAGACGAGATGATACAGACGGCCTATCAAAATCGTTTCAATAAGATCATCAAGGGGATAGATGACAGGCTGAACGAAAAGATGACACTGTATTCCCGGGAAATAGGCGCAGATAAGACTGTAGTAGACATAATCGTGGAAGCATTATGGAGGAAACGTCCCCCTGAATGGATCATATCGGAACTTTCGTTATACGAGACGATGTACCATGTTCCGCTGATTCTTGATATCAAAGATATCCGGAAGGTTTTATCATCCCTTCCTTCATGGCTGTGGCCTGCGGAACACCTTACTGACAAAGAATATGCAAACCAAATTTTGGCACCATATTTCAAACAGCATGATTCTGACAGGACATTCAAGAGACAGCGGATGCTCTATGACGAATTCAAAGAAAAGGGCCAGGGACTTAAAAGGTACAATGTGACCATGTATTGTTAAGAGGAGCTTTATATGGATAGAAGAAGAGCCATGTATATCGTCAACAAGAAGACGAAAGAGATCAGGGATATTATGCGGCTTTGCCGAAATATAGACTCTGATGACGACGAAGTAAGAAGAAAAAGTTTTTTCCTTCTCATGCGGCTTTTATACGGAAGACCTGGGGCCGGGAAAAGACTTGCTGAGATATATAAGGAACTGAGGACAAAAAAGAACTGGCTGTATCAGCTGAAATATACGGTTGTGCATCGAGACGGAAAACCAGTTGATGTTACGTTGAAGCCGGTTACCCATAACGGAATGCCATGTTCTGAGCTGACCATTATATATGAATACGAGACAGATTTGTATCATCTTCCGGCAACGGAAGATGAGGTGGATGCGGCAGGCCTTGTAATGCCAAAATCATATACAGATGCAGCAGGATCCATGACCCAAGCGCCATGGGATCCAATCCCGGATGAAGATCTGGAAGAAGCAGTTTACACCATCATGAAGGTTCTGGGGGATGATCCGCTTCAAACGCCACCAGACAATATCATGAAAGAACTATTTTCAAGGGGAAAAAATATCCTGAAAACATAATTTTTTAAGTTGGTCTGGCAAGATACGCCTTCGGCAGACATCCAATTTTCAGGAGATTCCCCTGACCCCATCGAAAGGACAAATATATGAGCACGAAAAAATATATCAATCCGGACGGATCAATAAATCGAAAGGCATGCACCCGAGACGGCTATTTACATACGCTTTATTTCCGTGATCATGTAGTTCTTGCGTCTGAGATTCACAAGCTTGGGCTGCAATGATGATTTTCCCGGCTCCGTGCGCCCGGCAGGAGAGCATCGTCATGATCCCGATGCAGCCGGACCCGAGGATGACGCAGGTATCGCCGACCTGTACGTCTCCCTGGTTTGCCGCATGGAATCCCACAGACAGCGGTTCGATCAGGGCTCCTTCCTTCGTGGATACATTGTCCGGAAGTTTGAAGCAGTAGGATGCCGGATGCTCAATGAATTCTTCGTTGCAGCCCGGTACTGGCGGCGTTGCCAGAAACTGCACGTCCGGGCAGAGGTTGTATTTTCCTTCCTTGCAGAATTCGCAGGTCCCGTCCGTAACGCCCGGCTCCAGTGCGACACGGTCGCCGACCTTCAGTTCCGTGACGCCTTCTCCGACTTCCACGACAGTACCCGCACATTCATGTCCGAGCATATAGTCATGTTCAAGGTCGACTTCATAGGCTCCGACCCTGCCATTGTGAAAATAGTGGACATCGGACCCGCAGATGCCGACATACTCCAGGGAAACCACCACGTTTCCCGGTCCCGCCGTCGGCTTCGGGATCTCTTTGATGATCATATGGTCAAGCCCGCGCATAAAAGCGCCGCGCTGCATTTCCATTGCCTTTTCCTCCTGAAAGATCGTTTCCGCTCAAGCGGAAGGGTACTCGTTGCACAGAAGCCGGTACGGCTTTTCGTCTTCATCGATCGCTGGGAACCTTCCGACGCGGCTGTCATAGAAGCGGTTGTCGATGTTGTCATTGTTGCACATGGAGACTTCCCCGATCAGGATGCTTCCGGTTCCCTTCACGCCGATGAACTTGTGGTACTGGTGCTGGGGGATCGTGATGCTCTGCCCGGGAAGGAGAGTGACGCAGGTCCCGGCGGGGACCTGATAGGTGCGCCCGTCGCTGTGGACGGTCACGTCCGCAGCGGAAAAACCTCCGTTCCCATCGTCGCTGTATACCTGGATCTGGAGGGTTCCGCCCCCGCGGTTGATGATGTCCTCCATTTTGTACCAGTGGAAGTGGAAGGGTGCGTACATGTCATCGCGCATGAATATGAGTTTTTCCGCGTACGGTTTCGGGTACTTTTCCTTATTGTTGATGCTGCCGTTGCGCAGTGTGATCAGGCCGAACCCCGCTTTATTGAAATCTCCCAGCCCGAAATCCGTGATGTCCCATCCGAGCATGTTTTCGCGGATCTCATCATACTCATGACCTTTGGACTTCCACTCTTCCGGCGTCCAGTTGCAGAAATCCGGAAGATGGAATCCGTTTTCACGGATCAGCGCTTCCATTTCCCTGATAACGTTATTGATCTCTGACCTTTTCATTATGTCCCTTCTTTCTCAGCTCTTCATTGCAATTTGCGCGTAATCAGCAGTCTCGGATGCGGTAGGCCAAAGGCCAGCCGGTGGTATCCGGGGGATACATCCCTGAGCCCCTGTGAACCTCGCCTTCAGAACGACTAAAATACCAGTTGCTCTTCCGACGAGGTATAAAATTGGCGACCGATAAATGATCGCATCGCGACCGTTTTATCCCGTCGAAACGGCCGTTGAGGTGCGCCAAATGCACTCACTGGCTAATTATTTTGAAATGAAAAAAGCCATCCGGATATACCGTTTTTTATTTGCACCTTTTCTGCGAGCAGGATGCAAAATACGAATTTAATAGATAAAAGATTACATAGAATAGGTAACTGAACGTAATAGATTTTGCTTTTTGCTTAGGAAGATATAATCCTTTGATTATATTATTAAGAGGCAACATCCACTTTATATATCCTGTGAAGAGGCTATTGATATTTTAATGACTCCTTCACAGGATAAATTTATTTTTTATATTGAATTGATATTTTTTTGATTTTATCGGATACAGTTCCCTCTTCAAATATCTTTACAGGAAGGAGAACTGATTGTTTCATATCCGGTTTTCGAATCTGTTTCATAATCTGCTGAACTATAACACGTGCATGTTTATCATCTTGCTGACCTGCGATACTTGACAGAGGGAACCGCGAAGTATCATAGCGACAGACATGGTCACAGCCAATTATTGATATATCTTCAGGAACACGAATCCCAAGTTTTCGATAAGCGTAAAGAAGATAATATGCTGCCTGATCATTGAATGAAAAGACGGCCGTATAATTGATTGGAGAAACCAAAGAAACAATATCATTCTTGTGCAAAGCTTCCTGAAATTGATCACTGGTAATCAGGCGCACAGAGGTTGCTGGAACACCATGTTTTTTGAGACCATCGAGGAAACCGGCCTGGCGATCTGCTTGAGCACTGATTTCCACTGGCCCAGAAGTATACAGAAAAGAACGATGCCCATGACTGAACAGATAATCAGCAGCAAGTTCACCAGTTTTATAGTCATCAAAACAGACTAATGGAGCCGTTACATCGTTCACCTTGGCAAGCAGAAGGAACGGAGTACCTGAACTCTGGAGAAACTGTACAATATTTCTGTCATCGCATAATGGGAAGTATAAGATGGCCTCTGCGGGAAGAAAATGAACAAACTGAACGACTTTCAATGCATTTTCATGGTTATTGATATACAGAAAAAACAGGTCATACCCTTTTGCCGCCAACAGCTGGTCGATTTGACTTACCAGGTCTGTGAAGTATGGATTTTGAATGTCGTGCGTGATTATTGCGATGATATGTGATTTTCCTGTACGAAGGGAAGAAGCAATATTATTTTTTACATATCCGAGGCGCTCCGCAGCCTGGCGAATCTTTTCTTTACTCTCTTGACTTATGCGATTGCTGTCACGCAGTGCGAGAGAAACAGTGTTGATAGAGTATCCGCTTTCTCTGGCAACATCCTTCAAAGTAGCAGCTTTTCGAACTCCTGTAGAAGTTTTATGATATTCCATTATGTTCCCTTCTTCGCCCTGCAGAAAGCACTTTTGATTTCAAATATACTCCAGAAATCAGTAATCACTATGAATTATATTACAGTATAATACAACAAATCAAGAGCATAAGACGGCCAAAATATAGAATATATAAACAACTGCATAATAATAATATCATCAAAATGACGAATAATAATAAGTTGGCACAAAACATATTGACAAATAAATGTATTAACGATAATATATGGTTACTGAGTGTTGAAGTTGTTGAAACAAGTAGTAAAACAGGAGGGATAAAATGAAAAAAGCTTTAGGTACTGCTTTGAGCCTTGTGCTTGCAGTTTCATCTGCAGGTGCATGTTTTGCTCCAATGACAGCGATGGCGGATGATTCAAGCAAAACAGAGATTACTATCTGGACGTGGGATGCAACAGTTCAGGATGCAATCCCTGCGTTTGAAGCTGCGAATCCGGATATTACAGTCAACTGTCAGAATGTCGGCTCAGCAAGTGACCAGTATCAGGCAATCGACAATGCACTTCAGGCTGGTGAAGGATTCCCGGACATCGCTCAGTTTGAGTATTTTGCAATGCCTTATTTCGCTGTTGCGGGAAAGCTTGCAGATCTTTCTCAGCTTGGTGCAGGAGATTATTCCGCTGACTATGTAGAGGCGGCCTGGAATGATGTTCATTATAATGGTACGTTGTATGCGCTTCCGCTGGATTATGGCCCGGTTGTCATGTTCTACAACGAGGATACTTTAAAGAAAGCAGGTGTGGAAGAAGCACCGGCTACATGGGACGATTATTATGAGGCAGCCAAGAAAGTACACGCACTCGGTGATAATTATTATATCGCCAATGGCCCGAATGATCCGTTCCTGATTCTTTCCCTGATTTGGCAGGCAGGCGGACAGCCGTTCCAGATGGATGGTGATACTGTTAAGATTGACTTTACTGATGAGGGAACCACCAAGGCACTTGATTTCTGGCAGAAGATGATCGAAGAGGGACTTGTCAGCAAGGATATCACAAACTGGTCGGATGATTGGAATCGTTCGCTCAATGACGGAACGCTGGCGACGCAGGTTATTGGCGGATGGATGACAGCAAATCTTCCGCCGCGTGCTCCGGACGCATCAGGCAATTGGCGCGTAGCTCCGATGCCTCAGTGGAATGCAGGAGAGAATTACAGTGCTGAAAACGGCGGTTCTACTCTTGCGATTCTGGATGCAAGTGAAAAGAAGGAAGCCGCATTCAAGTTTGTTGACTATATTTGCCATGGTGATGGCGTACAGCCTCGTGTTGATGCCAATGCTACAGTTCCGAATACTTCGGTTCTTACAGATGAGGATTTCCTGAACACTGGAGTCGATTATTACGGAGGACAGGCGTGCAATGCTGTAATAGCTGATGCGGCTGCGAATGTACGTACTGGATGGATGTTCCCGCCATTCTTCGAATGGATGAGAAATGATTTTGGAGATGCTACAAACTCTTACTTCATTGATGGAGAAGGTACGCTTCAGGATGCGTTTGCTAAATGGCAGCAGGACAGCATTGATTATGGCAATGATCAGGGCTTCTCGGTTGAATAATATGAAGAAACGCGGAGAGTGCGTTTAATAATGAAACTGAAGGGTGCGTCATCCGTAAAAAGGCAAAAGGGTGGCGCACCCTTTCGCATATTTGTTTTGCTGAACGCATAAATAAAATTACAGGTCCAAAATATGAAAAATACATCCAATGGAAAAGCAAAAAAGCGGAAAAATCAAAGCGGATGGCTGTTTATTGCACCATTCGGAATCCTTTTTCTTATCGTATACATTATTCCAATCATATATTCTGTTTACATCAGCCTCTACCAGAATAAACTGATAGGAGGCCAGGTATTTGTCGGCTTTGCCAATTATGCGAAATTATTTGCTGACAGCAAGTTCTGGGAGGGTGTGAGGCGAGTCATTGTCTATACATTGATTCAGGTGCCCGTTATGCTGATTCTTGCAGAAGCCCTGGCTCTTGCTCTCGATTCACTTAGACTTTACGGCACCAAGTTTGTCCGCATTGTTGCTTTTTTGCCGTACGGAGTTCCTGCAATCGTCAGTACTCTGATGTGGGGATTTATGCTGGGGACAAAATATGGATTTTTCAAGAATATCAATGATTCTCTTGGCACAAATGTGAATCCGTTTTCTTCAAGACTTATGCTTGTATCCATCGCGGTCATGGCGACTTGGACATATACAGGATATAACATGCTGATTTTTTATTCAGCGCTTAAAACGGTTTCTTCAGAACTGTATGAGGCAGCTGAGATTGACGGAGCAGGCAAATGGCAGATTGTACGGGCAATTAAGCTTCCTGCTTTGAGGGGATCTCTTGTTGTCACTATTATTTTCTCTATTATTGGAAGCTTCCAGCTTTACAATGAGCCGTCAATCCTGACCAGCATGGTAGCGAATTCCGGAATTACCAACTATTACACACCGAATATGTATGCTCATTTTCTTGCATTTACGGGATCCCAGCAGAGCTACGCAGCTGCACTGGCAGTAATAATGGCAATCATTACAATGGCAATCGCGTACGCCGTGCAGATAAAAGGCCTTAAAGGAATGATGGGAGAAGACAGATGAAAAACGGATATGATAATAGATCAGGCAGATTATATACAATCGCCAATCCAAAGAAAAGTCCGGCAATGACTTTCTTTGCAGGCTTGTATTGCCTTTACAGTCTGCTTCCTTATGCATGGCTGTTTATCAATGCAACAAAGACTCAAAGGGATTTTTCCTCAACGTTCGGACTGTCATTTGGACGTTCTTTTGCCCTTTGGGATAATATCAGGAAGGTCTTTACTTACGATAACGGAATCTTTATAAACTGGCTACTGAATACAGTATTTTATACAATTGTCGGAGCCGGGGTATCGACATTGCTTGCGGCACTGGCGGGATATGCTCTGGCAAAGCTGAAGTTCACAGGGAAAAGGCTGGTCCTGATGATCATTCTTGGATCCATTTCAGTTCCGGGGCTTGCACTGGTCATTCCACAGTTTCTGCTGTTTTCAAAGCTGGGGCTTACCAATACATATTGGGCGGTTCTGATACCATCTTTCGTATCTCCGTTCGGTGTCTATCTGATGTGGATCTATTCAGCTCAGTCTGTTCCTGATGCACTGATTGATGCGGCAGAGATTGACGGGGCCGGTCCATTCAGATGCTTTTTCAGCGTTGCGGCACCGCTTATCAGTCCATGCCTTGTCACAGTGTTCCTGTTTTCTTTCGTTGGAATCTGGAACAACTTCTTCCTTCCTCAGGTTATGTTGAAGAACTCGAAACTATATCCTCTCACACTTGGCCTTTATATCTGGAACAAGGCAAATGCGCAGGCCGGAGGAAGCGGACAGATGATTCAGAATATTGTCCTGACAGCATCTTCCTTAACAATCATACCGCTTATCATTGCATTTTTAAGTCTGCAGAAATATTGGCAGTCCGGGCTTTCCATGGGGTCTGTTAAGGAATGATGCGCAACCAAAACTTGAACGAGAACAGGAGACCAGACTATGGAATACAGATGGCCAAGAGCTATACATGGCAATACCAATAAAATATGGTTCGGGGGAGATTACAATCCGGAACAGTGGCCGGAAGAAGTATGGAAAGACGACATCCGGCTGATGAAAAAAGCAAATGTAAATATTGTGACGCTTGGAGTGTTTGCCTGGGCGCTGATTGAACCGGAAGAAAATGTATACGATTTTTCATGGCTGGATCGTATTGTCGGGATGCTGTATGAAAATGGCATCTCAGTAGATATGGCGACAGCCACTGCAACACCTCCGAGATGGCTTACCCAGGCTCATCCGGAAATTCTTCCGAAGGATGAGAAAGGGTGTGTAATCTGGCCAGGCGGAAGACAGCATTTCAGACCGACATCACCTGTATTCAGAAAGTATGCTTTGAATTTGACGCGAAAAATGGCAGGACATTTCAAGGGCAATCCCGCCATTGTTTCATGGCATGTGTCAAATGAATTCGGTTGTCATAATGTTTTTGACTATTCGGATGATGCAGCAGCCGCTTTCCGCAGTTATCTGAAAGATAAATATGGGACCCTTGAAAGACTGAATGAAGCATGGAATGGCGCATTCTGGTCCCAGAAAGTAACAGACTGGGACCAGATAATCCCACCAAGACAATGTTATGCAGGAAGCAATCCTACAGAAATGGTTGATTTCAAGAGATTTTCATCCGAAGCACTCCTGTCACTGTATAAAGCAGAAGCAGGAATACTTCATGAGATCACTCCGGATATTCCGGTAACAACAAATCTGATGGTGATTGAAAATCATACGGATCCGGTAGACTGTTTTAAGTGGGGACCTGCGCTGGACTTTGTATCCAACGATCATTATTACCTCCCGGATGATCGGCATCTGGATGAAATGCTGATGTCAGCGGCAATAGTCAGCGGAATAGCGCAAAAAAAGCCGTGGTTTTTAATGGAAAACTCTACATCTTCTGTGAACTGGAGACCTGTAAATGTCAGGAAACAGCCGGGAGAGATTATACGGGACGCGCTTGCCCACATGGCAAACGGAGCAGATGCCGTATGCTTCTTCCAGTGGCGTCAGTCCCAAGCGGGAGCGGAAAAATTCCATTCTTCTATGGTTCCCCATGCGGGAGAAAATACCAAAATTTTCAGAGAAGTCTGCAAACTTGGAGAGATATTGCATGACTTGTCAGAAGTACAGGGAAGTCAGGTAAAAAAATCCCCAATTGCCCTTGTATATGATTATGACTCCTGGTGGGCATATGAAAACGGGCTTCTAACAAAGAATTTTAATTACAGGGCGGAATTTTATCACTGGTTCCGCGCATGCCTGGATGCGGGAATTTATCCGGATATTGTCGGAAAGCATGATCATTGGGAAGATTGGGAGACTGTAATGTTCCCAGCTACAGTCATGATTGACAGGAAGACAGAAGCCAGAGCGGAAAAATACGCGGCTGAGGGAGGCAATCTGATTGTCACTTACGGATCTGGGATCGTAGATGAGGATGATCATGCATATCTCGGAGGATATCCCGGACCGTTCAGAAGGGTATGCGGTATAAGAGTAGAAGAGTTCTGTGCAGTTTCTGAAAATGATAAGGTACCGATAAAAGTGGAAGGAAAAATCCCATGTGCGGCACATCATTGGAACGGAGTCCTTTGGGCAGATGACTTATCCTGTGCTTCTGATTCCTGCCAGGTTATTGCAAGCATAGAAGATACAGCGGCTGACCGCGGCCTTCGTCTTCAGCCGATAATCACAAAGAATCGGTATGGAAAAGGAACAGCAAGCTATATCGGTGTCAAACTCGTCCGCAGCGATGCTTTGCAGATGATCAGGATACTTCTTGAGTCAGATGATGTGACAAATGAACAGAAGTATTTGACGGAGATTGTGCGTGAGAACAGTGATAAAGAATACCATTTTCTTTTCAACCGGTCATCAGATAAGGATATCACCGTGCCGGTACATGGAAAGGTATTGTGCTGTGTGAATGGGGAAGAGAAAGAGGATGTCCTTACTCTCAACAGTTCCGGCGCAGCTGTAATTTGTCGGCAAAAATGACAGAAGCGGGAGGCGTTATAAATATGAAATACAGAAATCCAATCCTCAGCGGATATCACCCGGATCCATCAATCTGCA
>Ga0256404_1003915_pt1 | contig 29189 bp, 20 predicted proteins | sample RumenRJG_01DNA_FD_185990 | JGI IMG/M metagenome (GOLD analysis project Ga0256404, IMG submission 185990) | Bovine rumen microbial communities from Lethbridge, Alberta, Canada - RJG_01 | ecosystem: Host-associated > Mammals > Digestive system > Stomach > Rumen | place: Canada: Alberta | collected...
ATATCTATGAGGTGATTTTATGGAACAGATGACAGTTACGGCTAAAATTCAGATATCCGTTAATGCAGACTGTAAGGTTTTACTTGATGAAACCATGTCTGTTTATTCTGATGCTTGTAACTACGTGTCTAACTATGTATTCCGTACTCACGACTTAAAGCAGTTTTCCTTGAATAAGGTTCTGTATTCCACACTTCGAGAAAGGTTTGGTCTTAAATCCCAAATGGCTCAGTCCGTGTTTAAGACGGTTATCGCAAGATACAAAACCATTCTTGAAAATCAGAAAGAGTGGATTCAGCCTAATTTCAAGAAACCACAGTACGACCTTGTTTGGAACAGGGATTATTCCCTGACGCAAAATTGCTTTTCAGTAAATACTCTGAATGGACGTGTTAAGCTGCCTTATTTCACTAAAGGTATGTCTAAATACTTTGACCATACAATCTATAAGTTTGGTACAGCCAAGCTTGTAAATAAGCATGGCAAATATTTTTTGCATATCCCTGTCACTTATGATGTAGAGGAAAGCAATATCTCTGACATCTGCAATGTTGTTGGCATTGACAGAGGTATTAACTTTGTTGTTGCCACCTATGATAGTGAGCACAAGTCTGGATTTGTCAGTGGTAAATCCATCAAACAGAAACGTGCTCACTATTCTAAACTTCGTAAAGAACTCCAAATGCGTCACACTCCATCTGCAAGACGTAGGATTAAAGCTATCGGTCAGCGAGAAAACCGTTGGATGCAGGATGTAAACCATTGTGTGTCAAAGGCACTCGCCCTGAACAACCCGAAGCATACACTCTTTGTCCTTGAAGATTTGTCGGGCGTTCGCAATGCTACAGAGCGTGTGAGGACTAAAGACCGCTATGTTTCTGTGTCATGGTCTTTCTATGACCTTGAACAAAAACTCATCTACAAGGCTAAACAGAATCAGTCTACTGTTATTAAGGTTGACCCTCGTTATACGAGTCAGTGCTGTCCTGTATGTGGACACATTGAAAAGTCTAACCGCAACAAGAAGATACATCTGTTTACTTGTAAGAACTGTGGCTATAAATCTAACGATGACCGTATTGGAGCTATGAATCTGTACCGCATGGGAATCAACTATCTCGAAGATAGTCAAGTACCTGATACAGTTACGGCAGAGTAAACTTTGTCGTAAAGGGTGTTGTCAACCACCCTATAATGTAACGCCACTTTAGGTAATAATACCTATTGGGGTCAAAGGTCGGAGGCATAAGCCGTTACTACGACTGGGCAGTTACAAGCCCATTACCTTTAGGTGATGGGTAGTTGACGACTTAAAATAGAAGAAAGGCTGGAATGCAATGAAGACTATGCTGGATATAAAAGATTCAGAAGAAAGATTGATTTTGATTTCTGTTGAGGAAAATCCATCTGATGATACGGAAGCCTGTTTAGATGAATTAGAGGAACTGGTTAATACGGCTGAAGCTGTTGTTGTTGGAAGGATGATACAAAAAAGAGAAAAAATACACCCGGGAACTTATATTGGAAAAGGTAAAGTGGAAGAATTGTTACAGTATATAGAAGAGTGTCAGGCAACAGGTATTGTTTGCGATGATGAATTATCCCCGGCTCAGTTATCAAATTTGGAAGAATTATTGGATACAAAGGTGATGGACCGCACTATTTTGATACTGGATATTTTTGCCCGTCATGCAACAACTAGAGAGGGAAAAATACAGGTAGAATTGGCGCAGTTAAAATATCGAGCAACCAGATTGGTAGGATTACGAAACTCTTTATCAAGACTAGGTGGTGGAATTGGTACCCGAGGTCCTGGAGAAAAGAAATTAGAGATGGACAGAAGATTGATTCGAGAAAGGATTTCTATATTAAAAAAGGAACTGGAAGGTATCAAAAAATCCAGGGAAGTTGCAAGAAAGCAAAGGGATAAAAATCCTGTTCCGGTTATTGCTATTGTAGGCTATACAAATGCAGGAAAATCGACATTATTAAATACGCTTACGGATGCAAATGTATTGGAAGAAGATAAGGTTTTTGCAACACTGGATCCAACAACTCGAAATTTGCAATTGGAGGATGGTCAACAGATTCTTCTTACAGATACAGTTGGGTTTATCCGAAAATTGCCACATCATCTGATAGAGGCATTTCGCAGTACACTGGAAGAGGCAAAGTATGCAGATTTGATTTTACATGTAGTAGATAGTTCCAGTCCATCTGCTTATGTTCATATGCATACGGTATATGAAACGTTAGATTTATTGGGCGCTGGAGACAAAAAGGTGATTACTGTATTTAATAAGGTAGATAAACTTTCGGAAGATGCAGAGGTAATAAAAGATTGTAAAGCAGATAAGACAGTTCGCATTTCGGCCAAAAAGCAGATTGGATTAGAAAATCTAATACAAGAAATAGAAGAAATGTTACGTGAGCAGAAAGTCTATTTAGAACGAATTTTTACTTACAATGATGCAGGAAAGATACAACTTATTCGAAAGTATGGACAACTATTAGAAGAGGAGTATAGAGAAGAAGGTATTTTTATTCGAGCATATCTGCCAAAAGAGTTGTATTATCAGTTAGGGGAGTAAAACTGTTATTAGAATATACAGATAAAGCATTGTGATTCCCGTTGCGGTTTGGTATACTATATATAAAGATATACGAACGGGTACGTAAAAATATAAAACATGAGAGAATATGGGGAAAAAACTATGGAACATTTTCAGGAAAATAAAAAAGAAAAATCCTTTGGTAAGGAAAAAATGCTTACTGCAAAAGAAAAACAAAATGCATTAAGAAGCCTGAAACAGGAATGTTTTTTCGAATATGATATTCGCCGGGATGTTCTCTGGTTATCCAGAGAAACAGAGATCCTGGGGGTGAATGGAACAAAGATTTCTGATTTTAAGAGCAGATTGCGCCGTATTGGAAGAATTTGTGAAGATGATATGGATGCCTGTATCTCATATCTTAACGGAGAACGTGGTGAAAAAATAGAATTTAGATATGTAAAAAAAGATGGAACCTATATGTGGTGTATGGCAAAAGGTTCCTTTATCTGTGATGAAGAGGGCCAATTAAGCATTTTAGTGGGTTGCATTACGGATATTGATTACGAAAGAAATATGCGCGAGATGCTTGTGGAGCAGGCGATGTTAGATCCACTTACAAAATTATATAGTAGGACAAAAGCACAGGGATTGATTGAAAACTTTTTACGAAAAGAAGGTAGCTTTGGAAAGCATGCATTAATGCTGGTTAATATTCGCGATTTCGGCAGAATAAATGAGGCTTATGGCAATGTATTTGGAGACGGTGTGTTATCTAATATAGGTGAACGATTGGTTCGGTGCTTTCGAAAAAAAGATATCGTATGCCGTGTAGGTGGTGATGATTTTCTTGTTTTGCTAAAGGATATAGCAGGGCAGGAGGCATTACAACGGAAGATTGCACAGGTTAGAAAAAGTCTTGGTGAGGCATTTGCAGGTGAAGGCTTAAAAATATTCTGTGACATTGGAATGGTTTGTTTTCCAAAGGATGGTACAGATTTTGAAACATTATTTCGAAATGCAGATGTAGCTATGTTTGTTTCTAGTAAAAATAGCGAAAATGGTAGTGAAATATTCGATGCATCCTGCAAATTAGACGGTTATGAGAAAAAGGGAGAGTATTTCCATGATTATACTATTTTAGAAACAGTAAAAGAACCGGAAAACAAATTCGGACGTGAGATAACAGATTTTGCCGTAGATATTATGCTGGATTCCAAAGATGTTACAAGTGCGATCAAGGTACTTTTGGAAAAAATAGGGAAATATTATTGCTGTGATGATGTTTTAATTATTGAGAAGGATGAAGATCAGGTGCTTCATACCACTTATTCCTGGAATAAAAATGAAGGGATAAACCATTTCAATGCAATGCGTTTTGTTGACTTAAAGGATTATTCTTCTTTGGATAATTATTTTGACGAAAATGGATTACGGGTTTTTCAAAATACTAATATGCCAGGAAAGCATTCTTTACACAATGTTTTTATGAAAATGATCGATGCAAAAGCCTTGTTGCAATGTGCTTTTTTTGAAAATAAAGAATTAAAAGGTTGTATTTGCATTGGACACAGAAAAAAAGTGCATGAATGGTCTTTAGAGGAGAAGGATACGCTTTTAACAATTACAAAATTATTATCCGTATATTTATTAAAATTGCGTGCATCTGAAAAAATTCAAAATCGAATTGCACATTTAAAAAATTATGACACATTAACAAAATTACCAACTATGTACAAATTTCAAAATGATGTAATGGAAATTTTAGAAAATAACAAAGAGAATGAATATGTTATTGTATATATGGATATCAATAAATTTAAATATATCAATGATACTTTAGGGTATGAAGCAGGAGATGAATTGTTACGAGAAATTTCTCATACACTGTCAGCGGAGGAATTGGATATTTTACTTATGGCAAGGGTATCTTCGGATAATTTTTTGTTGTTAATGAATTATGAGAATCAACAGCAAGTGAAGAAAAATTTAGAGGAATTAAATAATAAATTTTTGGAAAAAATTGATTTTTGTAGTGTTGGGAAAAGTACATATCTTGTTTGCGGTGTTGCAAAACTCAATTACGGAAAAAATGTAAAAGCGGTAATTGATAATGCAAATCTTGCTCGCAAACATATAAAGAAAAATGCAGAAAATAAATGTTGCTTTTATGACGATGAATTGGAAAAGCGCGTAAAAATGGAGTTGGATATTTGCAATTCTATGCAACAGGCGTTGGATGAAGAGGAATTTATTATGTATCTACAACCAAAAGTTGATTTGGAAACGAATCAAATTGCGGGGGCAGAAGCATTGACAAGATGGAAGCGAAAAGATGCTACTTTTATGTTTCCAGATCAATTTATTCCACTATTTGAAAGAAATGGTTTTATCATACAACTGGATTTCTATATTTACGAATGTGCTTGCAAGACCATTCAAAAATGGAAAGCAAATAATATTAAACCAGTTACTATTTCAGTAAATGTTTCGCGTGTACATTTGAATACAGACGACTTTGTGGAAAAAGTATTGGAATTAGTAGATCGTTATGAAATTGAACATCAATATCTCGAATTTGAGTTGACAGAAAGTATTTTCTTGGACAATACAAAAAGTGCAATCTTGACAATGCATCAACTTAAAGATAAAGGATTTTTGGTATCGATAGATGATTTCGGAGCAGGGTATTCTTCACTCAATCTACTAAAAGATATGACATCCGATGTATTGAAATTGGATAAAGAGTTTTTTAGTGGAGGAGATATGAAGCAAGAAGAAAAAATCATTGTTTCGAGCATTACAAATATGGCAAAACAACTAAAAATGAAAGTATTGTCAGAAGGTGTAGAAACAAAGTCCCAGTCAGAATTCCTAAAAGAAATTGAATGTGATCTTGCACAGGGCTATTTATATGCAAAACCTATGCCGGAAGAAGAATTTACAGAATTATTACGTAAAGGGTGGAATTTTGCAAAGTGAATTTTGTAAAATGGCATGTAGTGGTTTTGCTTGGCTGAATTGTTAAAAAAATGTGAAAAGCTTTCTAATGCTAAAGTTATGACTTGACTTATGTGAAAAATTGCTTAGAATGATAAAGGAGGCTTTTTAGCAAAATTGAAAATCGAGAAGGAAGCGGAGGAAAAAAAGTGAGTAACAAAATTGTGAAGGATGCGAAATTAAATAAAGTTTCAGCATCGAAGGAAGCAGAAAAGAAACAACCAAAGCGGTTGCAGCAGAATGTGGGTGGCTCTGTTGGACTTAGTGCCAGAACGATACTATTAACATTAGGGGCTATCGTTGTTATTTTATCGTGTGTGTATGTAGGATACAACTCATTGCGCACCAAAACAATTGTGACAGTAAAGGATAAAAATGGAAAAGCAACAGAATATTCCATAAAAAATCTAGGTTACTATGTATACCAGAGTGAAGAACAATATAACACTATGTATAAGAGTTTATATGCAAACTATGGAATGAAAGATTTTAATTTCTGGGAACAGGGTGGCGAGGATGCAACAAACGTTGCAGATAGTTTGTCAGAAAGTATTATTAAAGACGCACAAGAAGATTTTATCTTATACCAGCAGGCTGTTTCAGAAGGTTATGAAGCAACAAGTGCAGATAAGAAAGATGCGGATAAACAAACAAAAGAAGCTTTAAAGAACATGACAAAGAAACAGAAATTAACAAAGGGATTATCTAAAACAGAAATTTATAACTGTATCTTAAAGCAGGTGATTGGAGAGCGTTATAAAAAGGATAAGATTACTTCCTTAAAATTAGATTATAAGAAAATAGCAGCAAGAGTTAAGAAGGCAGATTACAAACAATATGATTTCCAATATTACACAGTTCCAACCACAAAGACAAATAGTGATGGTAAGAGCGAAGCTTTGAGCAAAGAGGAAATCGCAAAATTAAAGACAAAGATGTCTGATCTTTTAAAACAGGCAAAGAAAGCAGACGATTTTACTACGCTTTTTGGAAAAGACAAAGATGGAAAAGCTAAGACATCAAATGATGATGGTATTAATTTTGTAGAAAATGGTCAGTTAATTCAAAAAGATGGTTTTGACAAAAAGATTGATTCAAAAATTAAAAAGCTGAAAGTTGGAGAAATTTCTGCTGTATTAGAAGGGGAAGATGCTTTATATATTATCAAGCTTACAGGAAATACTTCTCAGGACAGTTATAATAATGCAGTGAAAGAAGCAAAAACTAAGGCAGAAGAAGATGCTTTTAAAGAAGAATATTCTAAAAATATCGAATCAAAGTATAAGGTCAACGTCAATGATGCGAACTGGGAAAATGTTCATATTGGACAATACGCTATGTAAAAAGAAAAAGAAGACTGTATGATACAGTCTTCTTTTTTTGAACTCTGCTTTTATATGAGCAAGTAGCGAAGCGGATTGCAAATATCCGTATGACTCGATTTTGTATATTCTAGCATTCGGGAATATTGCCTGAATGAATTGTTCCAATAAAGTTTAATAGAAGGTCTTTGCTAATGAAAAAAAATGTGTTACAATATAAGAAGTTTTTGCTTTTTTTATTATCATTTAGTGAAGAAGGCAAAGGGGAATATAAGAAATGGTGAAAAAAGCCCTTGGGCTATAAATAGAAAGGAGCTACATAATGAGTAACGTAAGAAGAGTTTATGTGGAAAAGAAAACACCATATGCTGTTGCAGCAAAAGAATTAAAGGCAGAGATAAAGAGCTATTTGGATATCACTGCTTTGAAAAATGTTCGTGTGCTTATTCGTTATGATATTGAAAATGTCAGCGAAGAAACTTATAAAAAGGCATTAGGAACTGTATTCTCAGAACCACCAGTTGATATTGTATATGAGGAGAAATTTAAGTCTGAATCTGGAGACAAGACATTCTCTGTAGAATTCTTACCTGGACAATTTGATCAGCGTGCAGATTCTGCTGAACAGTGTGTGAAATTGCTTCATGAAAGTGAGGATCCAATTATTCGTTCCGCTACTACTTATGTATTATCTGGCTCTATAACAGATGACGAATTTGCCCAAATTAAAGAATATTGTATTAATCCGGTAGATTCCAGAGAGACAGACGAAACAAAACCAAATACTTTGGTCACAGATTTTGAAGAACCTGCTGATGTAAAGATTTTTGACGGTTTCAAGGACATGGAAGAGGAAGCCCTTAAGGAATTATATAACTCATTAGGTCTTGCTATGACATTTAAGGACTTTTTACACATTCAGAATTATTATAAAAATGAAGAAAAAAGAAATCCATCTATGACAGAGATCCGTGTATTAGATACATATTGGTCAGATCATTGTCGTCACACAACATTTTCAACTGAGTTAAAAAACGTTGTATTTGAAGATGGATATTATCATGAACCAATCATGGAAACTTATGAAAGATACTTAAACGATCGTGCAGTTTTATATAAGGATCGCAAAGATAAGTTTGTTTGCTTAATGGATATTGCCCTTATGGGAATGAAAAAGTTGAAAGCAGAAGGTAAATTGGATGATATGGAAGTTTCGGATGAAATCAACGCATGTTCCATTGTCGTTCCAGTAGAGGTGGATGGAAAGGAAGAAGAATGGTTAGTATTCTTTAAAAATGAGACACACAACCATCCTACAGAAATTGAACCATTTGGTGGAGCTGCTACTTGTCTTGGTGGAGCTATTCGTGATCCATTGTCAGGACGTGGTTATGTATATCAGGCAATGCGTGTAACGGGAGCTGCAGATCCTACTGTTTCATTAAAAGATACTTTGCATGGCAAGTTACCACAAAGAAAAATCGTAACAGGTGCTGCACATGGTTACAGTTCTTATGGTAACCAGATTGGTCTTGCAACTGGACTAGTAAAAGAAATCTACCATCCAGATTATGTAGCAAAGAGAATGGAAATCGGTGCCGTTATGGGTGCTGCTCCAAGAAGAAGTGTAATTCGTGAGAACTCAGATCCAGGGGATATTATTATTCTCCTTGGTGGTAGAACAGGACGTGATGGTTGTGGTGGTGCAACTGGTTCTTCCAAAGCACATACAGAAAGTTCTATTGACACATGTGGTGCAGAAGTACAAAAAGGAAATGCTCCAACAGAAAGAAAGATTCAGCGTTTATTCCGTCGTGAAGAAGTAAGTGCATTGATTAAAAAATGTAATGACTTTGGTGCAGGCGGTGTATCTGTTGCAATCGGTGAATTGGCAGATGGATTAACCATTGACTTGGATAAAGTACCGAAGAAATATGCTGGTTTGGATGGTACAGAACTTGCAATTTCAGAATCACAGGAACGTATGGCAGTTGTAGTGGATCCAAGTAATGTGGATAAGATGCTTGCATATGCAGAAGAAGAAAACTTAGAGGCAGTTGTTGTTGCAACTGTGACAGAAGATCCAAGATTAGTTATTAGTTGGAGAGGAAAAGAAATCGTAAATATTTCCAGAGCGTTTTTGGATACAAACGGGGCACATCAGGAAACAGACGTAGTTGTTCCAATGCCATCAAAAGAGGATAATGTTTTAGAAAAATCGGTAGCTGTGACAGATGTAAAGAAGAAGTGGTTAGACACCTTAAAAGATTTAAATGTGTGTTCGCAAAAAGGGTTAGTAGAAATGTTCGACAGCTCAATTGGAGCAGCAACCGTAACAATGCCTTATGGTGGAAAGTATCAGTTGACAGAAACACAGTCAATGATTGCAAAATTGCCTGTATTAAAAGGAAAGTGTGATACAGTTACTATGATGAGTTATGGTTTAGATCCATATCTTTCAAGTTGGAGTCCATACCATGGATCTGTATATGCGGTTATTTCATCTGTAGCAAAGATTGTAGCAGCAGGTGGAGATTATAGTAAGATCCGTTTTACATTCCAGGAATATTTTGAGAGATTAGGAACAGATCCAAAACGTTGGGGTAAACCAATGGCAGCATTATTAGGAGCGTATGATGCACAGATTAAATTGGGCTTACCATCTATTGGTGGTAAAGACAGTATGTCTGGAACATTTAATGAAATCGATGTACCACCAACACTTTGCTCTTTTGCTGTAAACGTTGGCAAAATCCAGGATGTTGTTACACCGGAATTGAAAAAGGCAGGAAATAGATTAGTACGTTTCTCAATTAAGAAAGATCAGTATGATTTACCAGATTATGAATACTTAATGCAATTATATGCAGGTATTACAAAGCTTATTCATGACAAAGTATTAGTTTCTACTTATGCGATTGGTTTTGGTGGCGTATGTGAAGCAGTTAGCAAGATGGCATTTGGTAATAAGCTTGGTGTTGAATTATCAACACAGATTCCAAATAGCGAATACTTCAGAGCTTCTTATGGTGATATTATTGCCGAAGTTTCAGCAGAGGATATTGCTAAGATTGATGTGGATTATGTTGAAATTGGTTCTGTGCTTGCGGATGCTAAATTTGTATGTGGCGGAGCAGAAGTTTCTATGGATGAGGCATTGGCAGCATGGATGGGAACATTAGAAAAAGTATTCCCTACAAAATCTGATGTGGAACAAAAGAAGATTGAAACAAAACTTTATGATAGTAAAAATATCTATGTAGCAAAGAATAAGATTGCAAAGCCAAAAGTATTTATTCCTGTATTCCCAGGAACAAACTGTGAATACGATACAGCAAAAGCCTTTGAAGCAGCAGGTGCAGACACAAAGACAGTTGTATTTAAGAATATGTCAGAGAAGAATATTACAGATTCAGTAAAAGCATTTGTTGATGCAATTCAAGAAGCACAAATTTTAATGTTCTCCGGCGGATTCTCAGCAGGTGATGAACCAGATGGTTCTGCTAAGTTTATTTCTTCTGTATTCCGTAATGAGAAGATTAAGGAAGCAGTAAATGATTTATTGTCAAAGAGAGATGGATTAGCGCTTGGTATTTGTAATGGTTTCCAGGCATTAATTAAACTTGGTTTGGTTCCATACGGTGAGATTACACCACAGAAGGCAGATTCACCAACACTTACAACGAATAGTATCGGACGTCATATTTCAAAGACTGTTTATACAAAGGTTGTAACAAACAAATCGCCATGGTTACAAAAAGCAGAGCTTGGTGGCGTATATTCTATTCCAGCTTCGCATGGAGAGGGACGTTTTGTTGCAAATGAAGAATGGCTTAAAAAGTTATTTGAAAATGGACAAGTTGCTACGCAGTATGTAGATATTGATGGAAATCCTACTATGAATGAAGATTTCAATCCAAACGGTTCTTATTGTGCGATTGAAGGTATTACAAGTCCGGATGGACGTGTATTAGGTAAAATGGCTCATTCTGAACGTAGAGGCGATGGTGTGGCATTAAATATATTCGGAAATCAGAATCAACTTATATTTGAGTCTGGTGTATCTTATTTTAAATAAATTCTTTATATTAAAAAACGGCTCGTTGTTAAGAGTGGGGGTAACCCCGTTTTATAGTGCAGCAATAACATTTGTATGTTATTGCTGCATTTGCTTTAAGAACAACTTAACAGTATTTAATTTCTAAAAATTTCCCTAAAAGCTTTTCTTGGAGGTAATGTTTTCTGTATGAACTTTGCAAAATGTGGAGTATAGAATAATAATAAACTCTAATTGATAAAAAATACAATAATAAATTTTTTAAAAGGCGAACTATTCCATAATTTCGGCAAAAAAAGAGAATAAATTGTAAAATTTACGGTTATTTTCCAAAGATAGGAAAAAATAAATTAGGCAAAACAGATAAAGAATACAATAAAATTTAAAAGAAGATATGCAAAATAATAAAAATGATTTGCATATGTGAACAAAGTGTGATATACTTCTAATTGAGTGTAGGGGAGTACATAAAAAGAGAAGAAACAAAGCTTTTGCTCTAAAATCTGTTTTGTTTATTGTCCTTTTTATGGCATTAGATACATTCGGAAAATGTAAATGTAAATATAAATAAAAGAAGGGATGGTAGCGTATTATGAGAAAAATGAAGAAATTCACTACAATGTTACTTTTAGCATCAATGGTGCTTTCAATGGGAGGATGTGGAACAAAGGATTCTGGAACAAAGGAGCCAAAGAATACGGAGGTCGCAAACGGAAAGGATGTAGAAATCAATATTCTTCAATACAAGATTGAAATTGAGGATGCATTAAAAGACGCAGCAAAAAGATATCATGAGTTATATCCGAATGTTACAATTAATATTGAAAGTGTCGGAGGTGCAGACAGTGTAGATACTAAATATAAAGCAAGAGTTGCAAGTGGTTCTATGCCAGATATTTTTAACTGTGCAGGACCTGTAAGTTGTGAAACTTATGCAGATTATTTGGAAGATTTATCTGACCAGCCATGGGTAGAACATGCAAACAAGGGTATGTTGGATTTGGATAAAATAGACGGAAAAGTATATGGAATGCCTGTTACTACAGAAGGTATGGGATTGGTTGTAAATAAGGCAATGTTTGATGCTGCGGGAGTAGATGTATCTACATTAGACAGCTACGATAAGATTGATCAGGCATTTGCAACACTACAAAAAGCAATTGATGATGGAAAGCTTAAGAAGAATTTTCCTAACTTAGAAAATGTAGTTTCTGTACAGGGTGGTGCTACGTGGGTATTAGGTAACCATGCATGTAATGTTGCATTGTCTCCAGAATTTAACGAAGATGTTTTCGCATGTGCAAAAGCAAAGAATGTTACATTTAAATACAAGGATGCCTATGAAGCATTTATGGAATTACAGTTAAATTATTCATCTGCAAAGGATGATTGGTCCAAAGCATTAAAGACAGATTACAATAATGCAGTACAGGAACAGCTTGCAACAGGAAAGGTTGCTTGTATCCAGCAAGGTAACTGGATTTATAACGATGTAAAGAAAATCGATCAAACAACAGCGGATAACTTAGTATTTATACCTGCACCAATCAAAGGCTACAAAGAAGATTCTATCTTCTCAATTGTTTCAAATTATTGGTGCGTAAACAAGACATCTGACGATAATGTAAAAGAAGCCAGTAAACATTTCTTGAATTGGTTATACCAGTCTGATGAAGGAAAGAAAATAATTGTAAATGATTTTGGATTTACACCTGTATTTGATAACTATGGTGATTTACAGCCATCAGACAATTTAACAAAGAGCATGGTAGACTTCTTCCAGAATGGAAAGGGTATCTCTATGGTATTCCAGGGAGCTCCGGATGGAGAAGATTATACAATGAACGTATTTGGTGCAAAAGTACAGGGTGTACTATCTGGTGAATTAAAATGGGATCAGGCATTTGAACAGTCGGCAAAAGAATGGGCTGCAAGAAGAGCAAAATAAGATACGCCTGTTAGTAGACTTATTGTGCATATAAGGAAAAACAGGGTGTGGCTTCACGCTATGCCCTGTTTATTTACGCAAGTAGAGAGAAATGAAAGGAGAAGAATGCATGAAACGTTCAAAATTGACATTTTGGGGATTTTTGGCCCCTTGTTTATTATGTTTTGTTGGTTTTGTATTAATACCAACACTAATGGGATTATATTATTCTTTAACAGATTGGAATGGTGTTGCAAGGGCACCAAAACTTATTGGATTTGAAAATTATGTAAGTGTATTCCATGATTCACAATATTGGTATTCCTTTGGATACACTGCGTTATTTACAGTATGTGCAGTACTGTTAATAAATGGAGTGGGATTTGCATTGGCTCTGTTAGTAACACGTAAATTTCGTGGAGCGACATTGATGCGTAGTATCTTCTTTATGCCAAATTTGGTAGGAGGATTATTATTAGGTTATACTTGGAAATTTATTTTCACAAAGATTTTTCCAGCAACCAATATACCGATGTTAGGAAATTGGCTTGCAGATAATAAAACTGGTTTCATTGGTTTGTTGATCTTGATGGTATGGCAGATGAGTGGTTATATGATGATCATTTACATTGCTGGAATACAGAACATTCCAGATAGCGTAATGGAAGCTGCTTCTTTGGATGGAGCAGTTGGTTTGAAAAAATTATTTAAAATAACGATTCCTATGGTTGCTCAGTCATTTACGATTGGATTATTCCTTATTTTGTCAAATTCATTCAAACTGTTTGATCAAAATATGTCTTTAACAGGAGGAAATCCAAATCATAAAAATGAGATGTTAGCGTTAAATATTTATAACTCTGCATTTAACAGTAATCAAATGGGGCAGGCACAGGCAAAAGCTATGATCTTTTTCATAACGATTGCTATTTTTAGTGTGATACAGTTGACGATTACAAAACGTGCAGAAGTAGAAGCATAGGGGGATATATTATGAAGAAAAAAAGTATACTAAGAAGTATATGGCAAGTTATATATCGCGTAGGATTGGTTTTGCTTTACTTACTTCCAATTGCGATGTTATTCTGGGTTGCTCTTAAATCAGCAAAAGATATAGCTATTAATATTTTAGGTGTTCCAACCGAATGGATTGGTTTCGAAAACTTTTCTTTAGCGATTGAACGCATGGATTTTTTGATGGCATTTAAAAATTCACTTGTTGTAACTGTTGTATCTACAGTTTGTCTTTGTATATTTTCTGCAATGGCAGCTTGGGTATTGGTAAGAAATAAGATGAAAATGTCCAGCTTCATATTTATGTTATTTTCGGTTTCCATGTTGATTCCGTTCCAGTGTGTTATGTTGCCACTTATGAAAATAATGGGTAAATTTGGTCTTGGACAGTTTGGAATAGATTTAATGAATCATCAGGGGTTGATATTGGCATATATTGGTTTTGGGTCCGCCATGTCTATCATGTTATATCATGGTTTTATTAAAGGAATTCCAGTAGAATTAGAGGAAGCTGCTGCCATTGATGGTTGCAGTACACCAGGAATTTTCTTCCGAATTGTATTACCGTTACTTGCACCGATTACAACCACAGTTGGAATTGTAAATATTATGTGGATATGGAATGACTACTTATTGCCAAGTATTGTACTTTCTGGTAAATCAGAATTACGTACATTGCCACTACAGACTTATCAATTCTTCGGTTCCTTTACAACAAACTGGGGCGTTGCAGCAGCGGCATTGTTGTTAATCATGTTGCCGGTAATTATATTCTATATTTTAGCACAGAAAAAGATCATTAAGGGTGTTGTGGATGGTGCTGTGAAATAAATAAAACATATATTTTCTATTAGCTTCTTTCGCTGTCTATAGGCAGTGGGAGAAGCTATATTAATATCATGGTCATTCGCGGTTATAGTTCAAAGGTATGTGAGCAGTAAACATTCGACCAATTTTTCCAAGAAAGAAACAAAGTATATACTAGAATGAAAGGCAATCTTCTGCTATACTAATAAAAAATAGAGAGTTTTTTCAAAAAAAGATAAAAATGAAAATGGAAAGGCACCAAAAAAGAAAACGTTGCATATTGTAAAAGAAAGTGATATATGAGGTGCTTAACAGTGAAATCCTTTCCAAAACCATTAAGCACCAAGGAGGAGAAACAGTATCTTTTGGCATGTAAAAAGGGGGATAAACAGGCTAGAGACGTTTTAATTGAAAGAAACTTGCGTTTAGTAGCACATATTGTAAAAAAATATCATAACATGGAACGTGATACAGAGGACTTAATATCTGTAGGGACCATTGGCCTGATAAAAGCAGTAGACAGTTTCTGCCCAGACAAGGGAATACGTCTGGCAACCTATGCCTCTTGCTGTATCGAAAACGAACTTTTGATGCTATTACGTAGTGAAAGAAAGACGGGGAAGGAAGTTTATCTATACGAACCAATTGGTGCAGACAAAGAAGGAAATGAAATACACCTGCTTGATATTATGGAGGGCGAAAATATTGATATTGCCAACAAAATGGATCAGCAGGAAGATATTCGTATGCTCTATATTTATATGAAAAAGGTTCTGACGAAAAGAGAACAGGAAATAATAATACTTCGTTATGGATTATTTAACCAGCAGGAGAAAACACAGAGAGAAATTGCAAAAAAATTTAAAATATCAAGAAGTTATGTTTCTAGAATAGAAAAAAAAGCGTTAGCAAAACTAAAAGAATGTTATAATATGGAAAGTGGGAATGGATATGTCAACAGGAATACAAATGAAGAAGAAATTAAAAGAAAAAATAAAAGAACCGGAACGATACAAAGTGGTTATGTATAACGATGACTTTACACCGATGGATTTTGTTGTAGATATTCTGGAAAATGTATTTCATAAAACAGAATCAGAGGCCATGTGCATAATGCTTAGGATACATCAAGGTACAAAAGAAACTGTGGGAGAATATTCCTACGATATAGCAAGAACAAAAGCGGATATATGCACCAGAAGAGCAAGAAAAGAAGGGTATCCTTTTCTTGTGAAAGTGGAACAATAGTAAAAAACAACATAACTTAACGTGAAAGGGTTGGTATAAGATATGAAGATTTCAAAAGAAGTGGAAGAACTTTTAACGGATATGGCATTGTTAGCAGATAAACTGCATCATGAATATGTAACCCCAGAACATTTGCTATTTGTGCTGACGTACAATGAAATATTTGCTGATTCTTTTACAGAATGCGGTGGAGATGTGAATAAATTACGGGGAAGCTTAGAAAACTATATGCGAGAAAATATAGAAACGATTACAAAAGGAAAAGCTGAACTTAGTTCTGGATTGAACGATGTATTGATGGAAGCAGAAGGGCAGGCAGTAGCTAGCGATCGTTTTGTGGTGGAAATTACACATTTACTCTATGGTGTGTTAAGTCTTGATAATAGTTATGCTGCGTTCTATATTCATACACAAAAAGTAGATCCTACAGAATTGTTAGCTCGTATGAGTGAAAAAAAAGTAGAAGAAGAAAACCTACAACACATAGAAAAAGCAAAAAGTAAGGTTAATGTAGAAGAAGTAAAAGAACATTGGAGCGATTATGTGGTTTGTATGAATGATATCGTACAAGAACAAATGCCATTGATCGGGCGAGAAGATGAATTGGAACGTACACTACAAGTATTGTGTAGAAAATATAAAAATAACCCATTACACATAGGAGAACCTGGGGTTGGAAAGACTGCACTTGCCTACGAAGTGGCAAGACGAATTAACGAAGGAAAAGTACCAGACAAATTGAAAGATACACGAGTATATGCATTAGATTTGGGAACAATTATCGCTGGAACACAATTCCGCGGTGATTTTGAAAAAAGATTGAAAATGATTATGGATGGGATTCAAAAGGAGAAGAACATCATTGTTTATATAGATGAAATTCACAATATTGTTGGAGCAGGAGCTACGAATGGTGGGACGATGGATGCGGCAAATCTTTTAAAACCATATCTGGCATTAGGGGAAATACGTTTTATTGGTTCTACGACCTATGAAGAGTACAAAAAAACATTTTCTAAGAACAAAAGTTTGATTCGTCGTTTCCAAAACATTGATATAAAAGAGCCTACAGTAGAAGAAGCTGTACAAATTTTAGAGGGTGTTCGAAAACATTACGAACAGTTTCATGGAGTAAAATATGCCAAGGGAACAATGGAATATGCCGTAGAATTGAGTGCAAAATATATCAATGAAAAATATTTGCCAGATAAAGCCATCGATTTAATCGATGAAGCAGGCGCTTATCGGGTGATGCATCCGACAGAAAGAAAAACCCAGACCGTTGATAAAAAACTGATAGAAGCTGTGATAGGAAAAATTGGTAATATCCCATCTAAACGAATAGAAATAAACGAAAGAAAGCAACTGGCGGAGTTAGAAAAAAATATTGCAAAACGTGTCTTTGGACAGGATGAAGCCGTAAAAGAACTAGCAAATGCAGTTAAGTTTGCAAGAGCAGGATTGAACGAAGAGGACAAGCCATTAGCTAGTTTATTGTTTGTAGGACCAACCGGTGTAGGAAAAACAGAGGTTGCAAAAACACTGGCAGACGTATTGGGTGTTTCATTGGTACGATTTGATATGAGCGAATATGCAGAAAAGCATACAGTTGCAAAACTTATTGGTTCACCGGCTGGTTATGTGGGATACGAAGAAGGAGGTCTTCTGACAGAAACCATACGAAAGAAACCACATTGTGTTCTGCTGCTGGATGAAATTGAGAAAGCCCATGCAGACATATTCAATGTTTTGCTGCAAGTTATGGACTATGCAACACTGACGGATAACCAAGGGAGAAAAGCAGACTTTCGAAATGTAATACTCATTATGACTTCGAATGCAGGTGCTAGCAAAGTTGGAAAACCGTTGGTAGGATTTGGAGAGAGTACCATTCAAAAGGATGCTATATTAGACGAAGTAAAACGAGTATTTCAACCGGAATTTCGTAACCGATTAAACCGTATTATCACATTTAACTATATGGATGATGCTATGGCAGAAAAAATAGTAAAAAAACAGATTGCCTTGTTAGCACAAAAACTGGAAAAACAAAAAATATCATTGGAAATCACATCTGCCTGTGCAACCTATTTAAAAGAAAAAGGAATCAGTCGGGAATACGGTGCAAGAGAAATCAATCGTGTTATAAACACAGAAATCAAGCCATTGCTCGTAGACAAAATCCTATTTGGAAAATTGAAAAAGGGCGGGAATTGTGTGGTAGACTATGTGAACGAAAAACTGATCTGCTAGTGAAAATATAGACAAACGGATCGTTGCAGTCCACTGTTCCACTTGCTTTTAACCCGATTCGTTGCGAGCGTAATCTCTATCGGAAGGTAGGGTACCCTTGCTATAGGAAAGTCCCCACTTTGATTGCTTTGTGCAATCGAGGTAGGGACTTTCTTGTTTGGGTTAAAAAATGTGTTTGCACCAAATCTGTCCATCGGGGAAATTGGTTTGGTAAACGTGAGGAATTTTCTGTTTTAACTCGTTACAATTTCTTTAAAAAAGATTTAATATTTTGTGGTTGCATTGAGAAAAGCATGGTCTTTTGCTATACTAAAAGAAAAAACATTTATATTATATATAGAGGAATAATAAGGGGATGATACTATGAACAAAAGAAAAATCGGGGTAGCAATAGGTCTGTGTACTTTTTTTATAGCGGTATTTATGGTAAGTTTTTTGTGGTGGAAGTCTGCCGAAAACCATTCAAAAGCAGAGGGGGGAAGTACGAGTACAGTTACCGTACCGAACAACTATACATCAGGACAAAACATCATTTACTTTAATTCCTCTTTTTATAACTATAAATACGATAATGAAATTGATGGTAAAGAGGGAGATCAAGGTGCGCAAAGTTGCTACGATGGTGGGGTAGTTCCATTTGGTGCATTTGATACGCAATTAAGCAACTACTATCAGAATAATAATGTTAAGGTTGGTATTTATACGGGAAACTTTTATAATTATTATGGTGGTTTGGCATCAAAAAAAATAGAGTTTCCTGGATATTGGTATTTCCGTTGGTCAGCCAATATTGCCAATCGTCATGTACCTTATGATGCGGTATGCCAGAATATTGTGGCTAATCAGTTAGATGGATTTGACAATACTTCGAGTGATGTAACAAGAGGAACGTTGCAATGTGAAAAAAATGATCCTGATACGGGAACTGTTGCGATGCCATACTTTGATAAAAATTTTTTGAAAAATACAGTAAATAATATACCCATTGGAGAAGTAAAAGAAAATGTTGGTTTTCCTTTTCGAGAAATTACATCGGGAGAGAGAAAAGGCTATTATGAATTTGATAGTGAAAAGGATGTGGTGCGTTTTAATACATCTTCTACTAATCAATTAGATTATTATTATGATAGTCAAAAAGTATACTGTGCCGCATCTGATAAGGCTCAATTTTTTCCTTATAATAACACGAATGGTCAGGGAAAATTAGCTAGTAACTCTACTGCACAAAAAAAATTAGACTACGGTTTTGGTGTTCGATTTAACATTCCATTCCGTCTTTCAGATGATGGAACCAAAGATGGTAAACCTATGGTATTTGAGTTTCGGGGGGATGATGATGTTTGGGTGTTTTTGGACGGAAAATTAGTGTTGGATTTAGGTGGGGATCATGGACCAGTTACCGGAACCATAGATTTTAGTGATGTGGGAGCTGGTGGAACAAAAAAAATTAAAACAACAGTTTCCAAAGTTGCTTATGCAAAAGATTCTACGAATGCGTCAGATACGGTTATGAGTGACAAAATTTTGGAAAGCGATACCTATGTAAAATCCAATGTTTCTACAACTGTAGATAATATAACGAAAGGTCCTAATACAGAGCATGTATTAACTATTTTTTATATGGAACGAGGTATGTTTGAATCAAACTTTCAGATGTCCTTTAACTTTGTACCTGTACCAGCTGATGCAACACCAACACCAGCACCAACAGCTACACCAGCACCCCAAAAAGTAAGTACAAGTTCACTAAAGATACAAAACAAATTAATAATGACAGACAACAAGGGAAAATCTATTATAAATCCAGCTTTCCAGCAGACTGTTTATAATATGACAGAAGATGATGTGTTCCGTTATTCTATTGCAAATAAGGGGACAACGGCAGATCAAGTGGAAGATAGTGGTATTAATTATCCGAGTGGAAAATTGACGGTAAGGCAGAATCAGAAAACAAGCAAGAAGGATAAATCGTATTTAAGTTTTGGGGCGGAACCGAAAGTGAGGATATATTTTGATTTAAAGGCTGCGATGGAACAGGTACCGAAGGAGCAAAAAGACAAGTACAATTTTATAAATAATAGTGAAATTTGTATATATGTGTGGTCAGATGGTGTAAAAAATGGATATGCTAAATTAGATAAGTATAATGATGAAATTTATTATTATGATTTTAAACAATCAATGACGCGGATCAAGTTTGGAAATAATGATGGAAGCCATAGAATAGATACAGGAGATGATTTTAAAATTAAAGGCAAGGAAAAAAATGGATATATGTTTAAGGCGAATGGTAGTGATACTAGAAATAATGATCATATTAAGTTAAATGGAGAATGGAAAGAGCCAACTACTAATTATCCAGCGTTACCAGAGCGAATTAATTATAGTGAAGGTCTTCCTTATCAGGAAGCAGGCAGCACTCCTGCACCAACTTTTTCGCCTTCAGCAGCAAATAATGATTTCTCCAATGTTTCCAATACTTCTTACGAATTGAAAGAGGCATATCCAGCCCCAACATCAACTGCACCAATGACAACTCCTAAAATTTTAAGTAACAGTGCAAGTACAGCGGGGATTACGGATGCTAACGGAGAATTCAACTTATTCTATGATGATAGTGCAACGTTTAAAAATCAATTTGCTAAGAATAGTCGCATGAAGGTGGAACAGCAGGAAAATTTGCTACAACCAAGTCGTTATTCAGGGAAAATTACTGAAACAAGTGATCCAGATGATGTCCTTACAAAATTTGTAACACCATCTCCAACAGCAAAGATCAGAAAGGCAAGTGATTATTATTATACAACGGTAACGGCGGCAAGTATAAGTGGATCAATGTCAACACCTATCGATGTGACCTACGATAATCAGTTTAATTATACCAATGGTTCTGCTGATGGTGACCTAAATATTACAGAGAACTTTACCAATACCATAAAGACGGGATCACTTACGATTGCAAAAGAGTTAAAGGGAAATGCTAACGAGGATAGCAGTTATTCGTATACCTATACCATTTATTTTTCGAGTGTATTTGGAGCATCTGATACTACAAGTTCGAGTTTTCAAGTATATAAAGGAACGTATAAAAAGAGCAGAGAAACAACAGAACAAACAACAACCGACGGAAAAATCACCTTACATCCGGGAGAAAAAGCTGTAATTTCTGGTATTCCAGTTGGTACAAAGTACAAAATTGAGGAAAGTGTTAAAGATAAGACAGTTGTGACAGATATGAAGGTAACCTACAAGGCAACTATAGATAGTGACAGTGATGCCATTACCTCACCAGAGTATCATGGCTCGACCGCTTCTTCGGGACAGAGTGCAGGCAATACTGCCAGTGCTTCCACTACTTCAGAGAATGGTGGTATTACCGTAAATAAAACTGACAGAACCATTGAAGGTGTGATTCCATGCAGTATTACAAATAAAAAGTATAATACATCCACCAGTGAGTATAAAAAAGTAGATGTGGAGGTGACCTATACGAACCAATTTGGCTCAATTAGTATTACAAAACGGCTTACAGGGGATGTGAATGAATCACAGTATTATCAAAATATAGAAAATACAGAAAAAACTTATATTTTTAAAGTAAAAAAAGGAGATGCATTATATTCAGGAAATTATAAATTATACACCTATGAAAATGGAAACGGAGATTATACTTCGCCTACTGTTACGACGACTACAAAAAACATTACAAATGGTAGCATTACATTAAAACAAAACCAAAAGGCAGAGTTATGTGAATTACCATTAACAGCATTAGGAAGCGCGTATACAGTGCAGGAAATTTTTGATTACCCTACACCGACTCCAACAAGTCCAAGTCAGATATCAGATACGACTGATATTTTTTACCTAGAGTCCATAAATGTACCACAGGGAACTGCGACACCGACAACAAGTTCTGCCATTACAACAATGACATTAAGTGATAGTAATCCATCGGTGCAGTTGGTTTACACGAATCGTTATAGTAATTCGTTTATTCAAATTGATAAGTATGTGGATGCACTCTATTATGGAGATGCCGTTTATGGAGGCGGTATTACCTATCAGGATTTGACAAGGGCAAACCAAAATTTTGTATTTACCGTAAAGCAGTATAAAACAAAAGCAGAGGCAGAGGCAGGAACTGCTACTCCGGAAAATCCGGAAAATACTTTTAGAGTTACCCTAAGTACAAAGGACGCTGAAAAAGCTAAAATAAAGGTAGGGGATAAAGGGTACTACAAAATTAGTAAAAAATTAAAGGTAGTTGCCAATCGTTATTATCGAATTACGGAGGATACGGATTGGTCTTGGAAATATAAATTGGCACAGGTTGGCTTTAGCACAAACTTTAGACAGGAGAATTTCCAGGATGCGATTTTTGCCAAGTTATTGCCAAGTACTAGTGGCACAAGTGAAAGTAGCACAGCAAATGAGCAAAATACTAAAACAGTTTTAGCTTCAGATGCTAAATCGGCAGCAGTAATCTTAAAAAGTAATCGAGATGAAAAGGCGTTGCCGATTGCACAATTTTACAATCAGCTAAAAGTTCCAGGTTCAAATGAAACACCATTTCCAGAAGGAGATACGGACGATGCAGTAAATGAAATAAAGAAGACAAAATAAAGAAAAAAAGAATCTATTTCAGTTTTTGGAGAATATTCCATGTGAAGTAGGTTCTTTTTTAACACGATCAGGCAAGTCCCCATTTCTATTGCACAGGGCAATGAGTGGTGGGTGTGGACTTGCTTGTATCAGGAGGGGTACAAACCCCTTCTGCTATGCTGCACTAGCAACGAATCGTGTTATGAGCAAGTAGCAGAGCGGATTGCGAATATCCGCTTGACATCGATAGGAAAGTGTTTCCTGTAGAGTAAATATGTTCTGTGAGGATGTACGTAGATGCCAAAGAGAAGTTATGAACCAAGAAACAAAACAGTATGAAACTAGTAATCACGAAGGTAAAAAACAGTATACTATAGAGGAAATACAAGAAGGTATTCTTGCATTAGAGCAGGCAAACCGAAAGTACAAAGAACGACTGTTCCGTTTCATTTTTCAGGAAAAGAAAAATCTTTTATCCTTATAAATGCCATGAACGGTAGCGATTATACAGACGAGGAGCAATTGGAGATTTTTACAGTAGAAAATGTATTGTACATGAACTTTAAAGGAGATATCTCTTTTTTGGTGGACCTGTGTTTATATTTGTTTGAGCATCAAAGTAGTTATAATCCAAATATGCGTGTTCCTACAAGCGGTGCGTTTATGTTCACATAGATGTACGTGGGGGCTTGTTCACAAAAGTGCATCTATGTGAACATAAGCATAGCGCACCAGCGCGACATAAGCATGTAGCGCAGCGGAATGCGCATGCACCGCGTAATGTAATCTATTTTGCACAGTCCTATAATAAGTATATGGAGAAACATAAGTTAAACCGTTTTGGTGCAAAACTCCTATTCTTGCCGAAACCAGTGTTTGTTGTATTTTACAATGGTACCAGTTGGCAGGAAGAAGAAACGACCATTCGCTTATCGGATTGCTTTGAAATGGATGAAGGCGAAGAACCTTGTGTAGAAGTAGTAGCAAGAATGTTCAATATCAACTATGGAAAAAACAAGAAACTAATGGAACACTGCAAGCCACTAATGGATTACGCAGTGTTCGTGAAAAAAGTACGCGACTATAGGAAAGAAGGCGGTTCTTTGGAAGTGGCAGTTAATCGTGCGATTGATGAATGTATCAAAGAAGATTGTTTGCGGGAGTTTTTGGAACAACATCGTGCAGAGGTGGTGGAGATTATGTTAGATAGTTATTCATTGGAGAATTATCAAAAGATTGTAGAATACGAAAAAGAACATATGGAACAGGAAAATCAACAGTTGAAAGGTGAAAACCAAGAATTAAAAGGAGAAAATCAGGAACTAAAAGGTACTGTAGAAACTATGCAAAACACGATGGATGAAATAGAAAGTGAAAAGCAAACCCTGAAAAACGAAAAACAGACTCTACAAACCCAAAACGAAACTCTACAAAATGAATTAGATAAAAACATCATCTCCATGGTACAGATGGCACTAGAATATGGATTGGATGAAATTTCTGCGATACAAAAAATAGCGGAGAAGTGTAATGCAGATGAGGATTATGTAACGAAACTGTGGAATGCCCATAATAAAACAGAAAAATACAAGTAGGAGAAATAGGAAAAAATAAAACAGAAATAAGTAATATTGTGGAGCAGTGATACTAAAAGCGTGTACGCAGCTCCACAATTAGAAAGAAAGTCTAGGTCATTCGACAAATTTTCCACAAAAGGAAATAAAGCAAATATGAAATGAACGCAATTTTTAGGATATACGATTCCCTCTACGTTGTTTCTTTTTGTATATTTCTGGAAAGAATTCAAATTATTGTTTTGCAAAAACAATAATTGCAACAGAAAAATTATGGAACGTGAGGTGAAGTCTTCTGTTTTGCGTTTTTTTAGAAAAACAACACAAAAAACTAGTAAAAATATCGTAAAAACAAGCAAAAAATTAGCAAAAAAAGATAAAAAAGCATTGATTATTGAGAATGATTATGGTATTCTGTGAATAGATAACAAGAAATACATAAAAAAAGATTGAAAATTTGTGTATTTAATACAAAACCAACAAAATGGAAACATTTTTAAAACAAATGTAACAGTTCAGTTAGGGTGTTCATAAAGTGCTAGAATGTACAAGCATCAAAATATCCACAGGACAGATTACAAAAATTTAGGGGGGACATAAGATGCGAGCAATTAAGGGCGTACAGATGGCAATCAATGGAATATTGACGGTGATTATATTGATTTTGTTGTTGGTATTTTTTATACCACAGTGTATGGGATATCAGCCCTATAATATTCAGACAGGAAGTATGACACCCAAATATCCCATTGGTAGTATGATTTATGTAAAGTCGGTGCCATTTGAGCAGATTCAAAAGGGTGATGTGATTACCTACCGTACTGCACAGGATAGTGGATGGGTGGTTACGCATAGAGTGACAAAGGTTGACAGCCAGGCACAGACGATTGTGACAAAGGGGGATGCAAATAATACAGAAGATGGAGCAATTTCTTATAGCTCAGTGATTGGAAAGGCAAGTAATTTTGCTGTTCCATTTTTAGGGCGATTGACAACAGAATATCAAGACAAAAATGGAAAGATGATAACAGTGGTCTGTATCGTGGTTTTGCTTGGAATATCATTTTTACTTGATTTAGTGAAAAAACAGACCGATATAGATACAGAGGAAGAATAAATGCTTCGCTTTGAAAAACGAAACAGAAAGGGGGGCGGGCAGTATGAGTAAGCAGGCGAGAAGACTACGGGCTGTTCGCCGAACTGTTTATGTTGCCATTGCATTTTCGTTATTTCAAGTTAGTGGAATATTTTCTATGGCGGGTATCGGCGGATTGTATGTGATTACAGAGACAAAGACCAATGCATTTTATCCGAAAACTTATGTGGATATGGATATAACCGAGCCAAATGGAAACATTTATACAGTGACAGAGAATCCGCAGAATTCTGACAAAGGAACTGTAACAACAACGAAAACGGATGTTACAGATAATAATAAAAATAAATCTGCATGTGTAACGATAAATGGTGCAAATAAAAAGAGTGTAGTGGTTCGTGCCAGAATTATAGCTGAGATTTATAATCAAAGTGGCGAATGTGTTGGTACTACAAATAATTATACGTTGGTGCAGACGCATTCAACTACTAATGTAGCTGAGGCAGACAATTGGTATTACAAAGATGGAATATATTACTATACCAGTATTCTACACGCTAACAAAAGGACTACGAATTTGTTTGATAGTGTGACACTGACAAAATTATCAGAGATACCAGAAGGTGGAGAGGTTAAGTTTCATGTTATCGTAGATACATTAGAGGTAGAGACGGAAACGAAAAAAGATACTAATGATATAGAGAAAGAAAAAGCAACAAAAACAGCAAGAGAGAATATATTAAGCTGTTGGGGATCGGCTACAAATGGTTTGTGGGAAGCATGGGATAAGTAAATTAGAAATGCTGAAACAATAATAAAAATGGAATCCGCAAAGTATAAAAAGATAACAAAAGTTAGCATTGGAAAATAACATGTATAATGCGAGTAAATTGCAGAGTATAGAAAAATCAAATTCCAAATTTTACGAGAGAGTACAGCTAAAAGATATTGAAAAATAAAAGGGCATAGAAAAGAGCTTTGTAGATGTGCAAGGCTCTTTTTGATTCTATCAGGTACATTTTATGGCTCTTTGTCAAGTGTGGGGGTAACCCAATTTCAAAATGTAGCAATAACATTTGTATGTTATTGTTACATTTTGCTTTAAGAACAAGTTAACAGTATTCGGTTTCTAAAATTCTCAAAGTTTCTATATCCATATCCATTTCTTTTTATGACTTTGATTTTGTTGTTGGTTCCTTCCGTGTATCCATTAGAATAAGGACAGTCAAAAGCATTTAGTATATATTTAGACCAATTCGACAGCATAGTGAGTGTAGCCTGAAACTCTTTCAAGTTGCTTGCTTGTGCCGAAAGTATAAATTTCCTAAGTTTTGGTTTTGCATCTGCCGAGGAAGAAGATGACATGAAATCATAAAATTGTTCTTTTAAATAGTATGCTACAGCTAAATCGTTAGATTGTTGCAGCATGACTTCGGGAACAAGTAGGTTATCCCCTTTGAGTTTTTGTCAGTGAGTCAGTAATAACTTTCTGCTTCTTTTGAAGTATTTGCGTTTATCAGGATGCATATCTTGTGTTATAGTAGCCATAGCAGAGAACTCCTTTTTGTTAGTTTTTTTGTGGTGATTAAAATATAACACAAAAGCAGTATCTCTGCCTTTTTAATATTCAATTGTAACACATGTATTGTAATCCTACATTCACTTTGTTCAAAAAGAAAAATTACCTTGCATTTCAAACACACGCTTGATAAAATATTCCTTGTGCAAGGTAAATTTCTGCATATATAATAATAATTCTTAGAGAGAAAATCTAGGTCATTCGACCAACTTTTCCAAGAAAGAAACAAGTAAATCTAGAATAAAAGGCAATTTTTTGCTATACTAAAAGAAAACAACGTGTTTCTTTGGCAGGAAAATGTCTTTTGTTCTACAATGAACAAAGGAGAGAAACTATGAACCAAGAAACAAGACAGTATGAAATTAGTAATCAGGAAATAAAAAAACAGTATACCATAGAGGAAATACAAGAAGGTATTCTTGCATTAGAGCAGGCAAACCGAAAGTACAAAGATCGCTTGTTCCGCTTTATCTTTCAGGATAAGAAAAATTTATTATCTTTGTATAATGCCATGAATGGTAGTAATTATACAGATGAGGAACAATTGGAGATTTTTACAGTAGAAAACGTACTGTATATGAACTTTAAAGGAGATATCTCCTTTTTGGTGGACTTGTGTTTGTACTTGTATGAGCATCAAAGCAGTTATAATCCGAATATGGGTGTGCGCGGTTTAATCTATTTTGCGCAGTCCTATAATAAGTATATGGAGAAACATAAGTTAAATCGTTTTGGTGCAAAACTCCTATCTTTGCCGAAACCAGTGTTTGTTGTATTTTACAACGGTACCAGTTGGCAGGAGGAAGAAACGACCATTCGCTTATCCGATTGCTTTGAAATGGATGAGGGAGAAGAACCATGTGTGGAAGTCGTGGCAAGAATGCTAAACATTAACTATGGGAAGAATAAAGAATTGATGGAACACTGCAAACCGTTGATGGACTACGCAGTATTTGTAAAAAAGGTGCGTGATTATAGAAAAGAGTATGATTCTTTGGAAGTGGCAGTCAATCGTGCAATTGACGAGTGTATCAAAGAAAATCGTTTGCGGGGATTTTTGGAGCAACATCGAGCAGAGGTGGTGGAGATTATGTTGGATAGTTATTCATTAGAGAATTATCAAAAGATTGTAGAATACGAAAAAGAACATATGGAGCAGGAAAATCAAGAACTAAAAGGAGCATATCAAGAAGAGAAAGGGAAAAATCAAAAATTACAGCTTCAAAACGAAACCCTCCAAAATAAACTAGATAAAAACATCCTTTCCATGATTCAAATGGCTTTAGAATACGGAGCAGATGAAACGTCTGCCATACGAAAAACAGTGGAGAAGTGCAAGGTAGACGAAGAGTTCGTAACCGAGTTGTGGAATGCATACAAAGAGGGTAAATAAACGATTGATGGACACTTTTTGCAATCAAAATGAAATATGATTTCTACAATTCGAACAAAATACAGAAAGAATCAAAAAGAGCTGTGGTACTGGTTGGTACGGTACACAGCTCTTTTGGCTCTATAGGGAGTTGACGTGGAGTTGGGTACCCTGTTTTTATGGTGAAATAGAAAAAGATGTGCATCAATATGCTATGCACAAGAATAATAGTTACTATTCACAGCCTTTCCTCTCTACATTCAGAAAAATCTGTGCAAAACCTGCACAGAACGCTGCAAAATCAGCAGCTTCCTTTTTCTTCCTGTATAGAAGAACCGCCTACACGGCAGATTTGTATCAAGCAACTAGCCCTTACGTGCGAGCACGATGTGTCTAGCTGCTTGATACAAATTGGTTGCGAACAGTAACGATTAATACAAAAAACTAGAAAAAAACAACCAAAAAACCGTTGGTAATTGGTAATGATTATGGTATTCTGTAAATAGATAACAAGAAATGCGCAAAAATGGATGAAAAATTGTGCATTTAATACAAAATCAACAAAATGAAAATACTTTTAAAAAAGCAAGTAACTAAAAATAATTCAAACATAGATGTGCCATAGTCTATAATAAGTGTGTGAAAAAGTTTAAGCTAAAAAAATCCTTGCAATTCAAATCTACATTTGGTAGAATTACGCTTGTGTAATTCAAATTTCTACACAATAGTTATTCTGAAAGAGAAAATCCAGGTCGTTCGACCAAATTTTCCAGAAAAAGAAAA
>Ga0256404_1003917_pt1 | contig 29185 bp, 29 predicted proteins | sample RumenRJG_01DNA_FD_185990 | JGI IMG/M metagenome (GOLD analysis project Ga0256404, IMG submission 185990) | Bovine rumen microbial communities from Lethbridge, Alberta, Canada - RJG_01 | ecosystem: Host-associated > Mammals > Digestive system > Stomach > Rumen | place: Canada: Alberta | collected...
ATTCATACATTATGCTTGTCTGAATCCGCCATTGCGGCGTTGTCGTCGGTCAACGTGCCCCGGCACGCCTCCCTCCTCCGCCTTGCACTGACGAATTCATCCTTCGCATTCTGTATGAATATTTTCTGCACGGCTCCTAAAAGCGCCCCTGCTGCGAACAGGGGCGCTTTCATTCGTCCTTGGGCACCGGCTTGTAGCGTTCGTCGCCGGTCTCCATCCAGAGGATCAGATCGTTGATGTCCGTGTCGTTCCATCCGGCGGCGCGCAGGCCGATAATCAGCCTGGATGCTTCCTGTAGGTTCATAGCATCGACCTCCTTCACTTAAATCATACCACAGCTTCATGCCTCAGTCAAGCATTATTCGCGCCGCCGAACGGGCGTTTATTTTGTGCAAAGACTTTACACACCCTTCATTTTGTGCTATAATACCATTCGTACCGATAGACATTTTACAGGAGGTAACCGTCATGAAAAAGTTTGTCGCTCTGATGATCGTCATGGCCCTGGCGCTGACGCTGTGCCTGGGCATGGTCCCGGCGCTGGCCGAGGATTACACCATCCGCATCTATTCCAACTCCAACTCCCCCGAGCGCGTGACCTGGCTGGTGGAAGCCGCCAAGGAAGCGGGCTTCACCATCTCCCTGGACGACAACTCCGTCATCTCCGGCGACACTGCCGCCGTGCAGGCCGCCAATGAGAACAAGGACGCCGACATCATCTTCGGCCTGAACGAGGTCCGCTGGAGCCAGCTGGTCAACGGCAAGTATGAGAACCTCAAGGTCATGGACTGGGAGCCCTCCTGGGCCGACAAGGTGGGGGACTACAAGTTTGACGGCAAGGCCTACGGCCTGGTCATCCAGAACATCCTGATGCTCTACCGCAACGACGAGCTGGGCACCAACGGCGAGGTCCCGCACTTCGCGCACTGGGCCGACATCGTCAACAGCGGCTATACCTGGTATCGCCAGGGCAAGGTGGGCGGCACCACCAACATGAACATCAACAACGCCATGCTCTACGCCTTCACCGATCCCGCCTCTCCCGCGGGCGGCATCAGCGTGGACGGCTGGAAGACGCTGTGGGCCTATTGCGCCAACGGCAACAACACCGGCGACAAGTACGGCCTGGATCCCCTGATCCGCGGCGACGTGCAGCTCTCCACCTTCTACTCCTCCTCCCTGTACGGCAACATCGAGGCCGCCGAGGAGACCGCCGAGAATCCGCTGCGCGGCACCCTGGAGCCCGAAAACTGGGGCCTGGTGGACATCGACGACGGCACCTATTACATCGCCGAGTACCTGGGCGTGATGGACAAGCCCGGCCGCACCGAGGAGCAGACCGAGGCCGTCAAGGCCTTCGCCGAGTGGTTCGGCTCCGCCGAGACCCAGATCGCCTGGTCGGATGAGTTCGACAGCTATCCCTGCAATGAGGACGCCGCGGCCGAGCTGTTCGACGAGGTGCCCGCCATCTACGCCATCCCCAACTTCTCCCTGAACCAGGTCGAGGGCGCGGACATGACCTACGCCGAGTACGTGGGCGCGCATTCCTCCGAGTGGACCAACATCATGACCAACCTCGGCTTCTACTGGGCCGACAACGCCGCCGCTCCCGCCGAGCCCGACTGGGACAACCTCGATTGGGCCACCCTGACCCAGGCCGCGCCGGAGGCGTAAGGAAGGTCAGACATTTGGCGTGAGGGGAGGACGGCAGAGCCTCCCCGCGCCCCATTTCCCCGGTACTGTTTGATTCGTCGCGGCTGTGACACGTTTTGAAAGGATACAAAGACCCATGAAGAAGCTGATCGCCATATTGATGGCATTGACCCTGCTGTTGGGCGCTGTGGCGCTGGCGGAGAGCACGGAGCCCTGGACCTTCTCCGGCGCGGTGGAAACCACCGAGGCGGAGGATACCGCCGCCTCCGATGCCGAGGCCGCCGCGGCTACCGAGGCCGCTGTCGACACCACCGCCGAGACTGCCGCCGCCGCGGAGGACGTTCCGCTGGTGGACGAGAAGCCCGAGGACGTGTGGAACCCGGACCAGGAGGACGAGGGCGGCCTGTGGTCGATGACCGACATGGAGACCTGCAAGGGCGGCGAGGCCCTGCGGGAGCTGTTTGAGCGCGCCGTGGCCGACATGCCGGGCGTGAGCTACACCCCCGCCGCGCTGCTGGCCACCAAGAACGACAACGGCAGCAACTACTGTATTCTCGCCTATTGCGAATACACAGATTCCGACGTGCGGGAAAACGGCTGGAGCCTCGTGTACATCAATGAGGTCTTTGGCGGCGAGGTCCAGGTGACCAACGTGGTCGACATCGACGTCACGGCGCTGGAGGATTACGGCATCCTGCACTGATCGAACGACCCGACGGGCGGGCTCCATGAGCCCGCCCTTTATCAATGATTATTCCATCCCCAAACCACAACCGAACGGGAGCTGATAGCATGATCCAACTTCAGGACATCGTGGTGAAGTTCGACGACTTTGAGGCGCTGCACCACATCAACGTTCACGTGAAGGAGGGGGAGTTCTTTACCTTCCTGGGTCCCTCGGGCTGCGGCAAGACCACCACACTGCGGACCATCACGGGCTTCATCGAGCCGGTGAGCGGAACGGTCTCCATGCAGGGGCGGGACATCACCCACGTGCCCATCGAGAGCCGCAACATCGGCATCGTGTTCCAGAGCTACGCGCTGTTCCCGACCATGACGGTCAGGGACAACATCGCCTTCGGCCTGAAGATCAAGAAGCTGAAGAAGGACGTCATCGAGCGGAAGGTCACGGAGATCGCCCGGAAGGTGGACCTGTCCGACGAGCAGCTCCAGAAGGCGGTCAGCCAGCTCTCCGGCGGCCAGCAGCAGCGCGTGGCCATCGCCCGCGCGCTGGTGACCGAGCCGGCCATCATCTGCATGGACGAGCCGCTGTCCAACCTGGACGCCAAGCTGAGGGTGCAGCTGAGAAACGAGCTCAAGAAGATGCAGAAGGACTTCGGCATCACCACCATCTACGTCACCCACGACCAGGAGGAGGCGCTGACCCTGTCGGACCGCATCGCCGTGTTCAACAAGGGCTACATCGAGCAGATCGGCACCCCCAACGAGGTCTACAACCACTCCGCCACCGAGTTCGTGGCCAACTTCATCGGCGACATCAACCGGCTGGAGGGGGATGTGATCGCCCGGCTTCAGCTGGATCCCGCGAAGCACCACTTCATCCGCCTGGAGCGGGTGCGCGTGAACCGCCCCGCCGAGGACGGCGTGCTGACCACGCAGGGCACCATCGAGAGCCGGGAGTACTACGGCCTCTACATCAAGTATTACATCCGCTGCGCGGGACAGACGGTGAAGGTCATCGAGAAGAACGACGGCATCAGCATCTACGAGCCCGGCGAGCAGGTGACGGTGGGCATCCATCCCGCGGACGTCATGTCCTATTGACGGGGAGGCGGCGATATGCAGAATACGTTGAAGCGCAAGGGCGGGCCGGACCTGTCCCTGATCTACAAGGTCTTTGGCGCCGTGCTGTTCATCTACCTGTTCCTGGGGTTCATGGTGCTGCCCTGTCTGAGCACGCTGACCTCCATCTTCTCCACAAAAGACGCCGCCGGAAACGCCGATCCCTTCGCGGTGATACGGTTCTTCCTGGCGGGCTCCATGCCCTCCTTCGTGTGGAACTCTCTGCGGCTGGCGGTGTGCCTGGTGGTGACCGTCAACGTGGTGGGCATCTCCATCGTGCTGCTGACGGAGTACTTCGACATCAAGGGCGCGAAGATACTGCGGCTGGGCTACATGACCACGCTGATCTATTCCGGCGTGGCGCTGGTCACCGGCTACCAGTTCCTCTACGACAAGGACGGCATGCTGACCACCTGGCTCATCAAGCTGTTTCCGATGATGAACAAGCAGTGGTTCAGCGGCTTCAGCGCCGTGCTGTTCACCATGACCTTTGCCTGCACCAGCAACCACGCGCTGTTTCTGCGCAACGCCATCCGCGGCATCGACTACAACACCGTGGAGGCGGCGCGGAACATGGGCGCGAAGCCCTTCAAGGTGCTGATGAAGGTGGTCATGCCCACGCTGCTGCCCACGCTGTTCTCGCTGACGGTCATGACCTTCATCACCGGCCTGTGCGCCATGTCCGCGCCGACGCTGCTGGGCTACAACTCCATCAACCCGGAGATCGTGCGCCTGGCCGGGTCCTCCGCCGCGGACGAGTCCTTCCCCCAGGCGCGCGCCGCGCTGCTGTCCATCATACTGGCGATGTTCACCATCGTGCTGCTGACGGTGCTGAACCACTACGAGCGCAAGGGCCACTACCTGTCCGTGTCCAAGACCAAGGCCAAGCTGGTGAAGCAGAAGATCGCCAACCCGGTGTGGAACGCGCTGGCCCACATCTACGCCTACGTGCTGTTTTTGATCTACATGACGCCCGTGGTGATGATCGTGGTGTTCTCCTTCCAGAACTGGCCCGCCATCCGCGCAAAGAGCCTGAACCTGTCCAGCTGGACGCTGGTCAACTACTTCGGTACCCAGGACTACCAGTACACCACCTCCCGCGGCAAGCTGCGCGACCGCAAGGGCGTCATCTCCGGCGTGTTCTCCAACGCCGACACCGTGGGCGGCATACGGCTGAGCTTCGTGCTGTCCGCCATCGCGGCGGCGCTGGCCTGCGTGATCGTGGTGGTGGCGGTGAACTACATCTTTAAGCACCGCAACAAGAAGCGCGCGGTCATCGTGGAGAGCTGCCTGCTGTTCCCCTGGCTGCTGCCCACGATACTGATCTGCTACTCCTTCCGCATCTTCTTCAACGGCGAGGTGTGGTACGTCTTTAATAAGAACCTGTACTATCAGGAGAACGTGCGGTTCCTCATCATCATGGCCTATACGGTGGTCAAGCTGCCATTCGCCCTGCGGATGGTGAAGGCCGCGTTCTACGCCATCGACGACGAGCTGGAGGACGCCGCCCGCAACCTGGGCGCGAGCCCGCTGGTCACCTTCCTGCGGGTCAAGCTGCCCATCGTGCTGCCCAGCGTGCTGGCGGTGTTCGCGCTGAACTTCAACGCGCTGTTCACGGAGTACGACATGTCCGCAACCTTCCATTCCAGCTACGGCAAGTCCTACGCCATGGTCATACAGTCCATGACCGCTGAGGAGGGCCGCGACGGCTATAATATGAACGGCTCCGGACGCCGCTGCGCCTCCACCGTGTTCATCATGCTGGTCTCCGGCCTGATCCTCTACCTCGTCTACGGCGTCGGCGCACGCGACCTCGGCGAACGCCTCGAAAGGCGCAAAAAGCGCCGGGAGAGATGGGCGAGGCTGACGGGGAAGAAAAAAACGGCTTAATCCCAAACGAAATCCCACCCCTGCGCAGGGTGGGATTCTTTTACGGTTTGTTTATGAGATTCAGTGCATCCTGGAGGAGCCTATCGCTGATATGACGTCCGGAGCGCTGTATCAGGGCAAAGGCATCCCGTGCTTCTGTGGCGGTGATATGTCCCATTTGAAAGGATCTCAACAGCAGACCGACGCTGCCGGTGATGGAAAGACCCATGTTCCGCGCGACCTGTCGTCCCTTGACCTCGTCCATCAGCAGCAGATCGGCTCTGACGTCGTCCGCATAGACGATCGCCTCGCTCTCACCCCGGTCCAGCCCTGTCGCGCGGCGCAGTAGATCCACTCGGCTGGGGTCCCGCACGGCGACGACCTGTATGAAAGGACTGCTTCGTATGAGGTCGGCTTCCTCGGCAAAAGCCGCGTTGGCCGTCAGTTCATCAAAAACGGCTTTGGGAATGTGTACCGTGCCGAACAGCTTCTGCAGCAGTTCAAGCCGCGATGCCTTCATCAGTGTGATCAGCGGTGTGGTATCTGATACGACGATCATGTCGCTGCCCCCAGAACGCTGTCGAGCGTGTGCAGATCCTCCATCAGCGATTCCCAGGTCTGGTCGAGATAGGGGATACCCAAGGATTCCAGCACCTCGATCAGGTCCGCCTTGTGGATGCCAAGGATCTCCGCAGCACGTCCATGAGAGATTGTGCCGTTGCGTATCATGGGATAGAGCAGCATGACGTTTCTGGAGAGTGCGTCTTCACCGGCGAGATAAGGGGCCATGTCCTTGGGGATATCCATCGCAAACTGCGTCATTTCCATAAAAGCACCCCCTTTTCATATATTCAATATATCATAGGAGTGGGGAGACTGTCAACTGCGTTTGATCAGAACTTCTCCCGAATGCTCCGCTCCCCCTCGGCCAGTATGGCGTCGGTCTTATCGCCGAGGGCGCGCTTGAGGAGGGCGTATTCGTCCAGGGCGCCCTGGCCGTGATAGACCTTATAGGCCCCGGCGTCGCTGCCCAGGGCGATTTTGCCGCCGAGGCGGGCGCAGAGGGCGACGTTTTTGAGCTGCATATCCAGTATGTGGGTGAGGACGGCGTCGGGGTAGCGGCCGCAGCCGATGAGGTTGCCCACGGTGACCAGGGTGGGGGTCCAGACCGCGCCGCTCTCGGCCAGCATCGCCACGGCCTCGGGGTCCATATACGCGCCGTGCTCCACGGAATCCACCCCGGCCTCCAGGGCGTGCTTGACGGTGTCCGCGCCGTTGGCGTGGGCCATGACCGAAAAGCCCTCGCCGTGGGCGATGTCGAACAGGGCCTTCATCTGGCCCAGAGTCAGCGGCTCCGAGGTGATGTGGCCGTAGCAGTTGAAGTCCATGATGCCGGAGATCATCACCTTGATGAAGTCGCCCCCGCGCCGCCTGACCTCGGCCACCAGGGCGCGGAAGTCGGCCAGGGTGTCGAAGGTCCTGCCGATGAAGGCCCCATATCGCCCGTTCAGGCAGATGTTGAAGGTGGGGGTGCGGTAGGTGATGCCGTATTCCGGGGCCAGCGCCCGCGCGCGCTCGCCCGCGCCGTAGGCGTCGCCCCCGTCCCGCAGGAAGGTGATGCCCCGGGCGGCGTAATCCGCCAGCCGAGGCCGTATGATGTCGTCCCGGGTCCCGGCGCGGTGGGCGGCGATGGAATTCTTGTAATACACTCCGTCCAGCACCATGTGAATGTGACAGTCGCCGAACATGTGTCGATGCTCCTTCCAATACAAAAGGCCGCCGGGCATAACGGCGGCCTTGAATGGTTGAACGCTTACAGGGTGAAGGCGTCCAGGTGATAGACGGGCTTCATGGCGCTGATCCAGCTCTCCAGGGCCTCGTCATAGTGGTGCTCCTTGGCGTCGGTGAGGGCGGTATCATAGAACTGATCGCGGACGCTCTCCAGCGCCACCGCGCCGGGGGTCACGTCGGACTCGTAGCGGATGATGTGCACGCCGCTGGTGCTGATCACCGGGGTCTCGGACACGTCGCCCACGTTCTGGAGCGCCATGGCGCCGGCGGTGAAGTTCTTGTCCCAGTTCTCGGAATCGGCGCAGACGTAGTAGCCGCGGGTGGCGGTGGGCTCGTTCTGCATGCCGGGATCCTCGCCGTACTCGGCGATGAGGTCGGCGAAATCCACGCCCTCGGACAGCTTCTGATAGATCTCGTCGGTCTTGGCCTTCACGGAATCCAGGCAGGCGGTCTCGGCGTCGGCCACGGCCTTCTCGTCGGTCTCGATCTCGGCGCGGGCGGCGTCGATGTCGGCCTGCACGTCCGCGGCGGTGCGAGCGGGCTCGGCGTCCTCGGCGGCTTCGGTCTCGGCCTCGGCGGCCTCAGCCTCGGCTTCGGCGGCGGGCTCCGCGTCGTCGTCGTTCAGATCCTCCAGCTCGGTCTCCAGGGTCTCCAGACGGGACTTGGCGTCGTTGAGGGCGTTGCGGGCGTCGGTCACGGCGGTGAGCACGTCGGCCTCGGGCTTCACCAGGATGTGCTTCACGGTGCGATAGCCCTCGGGCATCCAGGTCACCAGCTCGGTGTCGGAGGACATGGCGGACTCAAAGGAGCCCAGGTCCGTGGCGTAGCTCTCCTCGTCCTCGGCGACCTTGGCGTCGAAGGCCTCCTGGAGCTCCTCGTCGGACAGCTCGGTGATTTCGCCCTTGACGGTATCCTGGATCAGGGTGCCCTGGGCCACGCGCAGCTGGCTGTTGTAGAAGGTGTCTTTGGTCAGGCCGTTCTGATACATGTTGTACTCGGTCTGCTTGGCCTTGACGTCGCCCTTGCCCTCGGCCTGCGCATAGTAGGTGTCGTAGGCCTGCTTGTAGTTTTCATCGGCCTTCTCCTGGACCTCCTTGAGCTGCTCCTCGGTGAGGCTCAGCCCGCGGTTGGCCAGCTCCTTCTCGATGGCCAGGTCCGCCATGGACTGCTCCAGGGCCTGCTGCTTCACGGTCTCCAGCACATCGCTGGTGATGTTCATGCCGAACATGCTGTACATCTGGGTATAATAGGAATAGGTGGAGACGAAGGTGCCCATCACGTCGCCCTTGGTCAGGGAGCCGCCGTCGTAATCCACGACCACTGCCTCAAAATCCTTCTTCAGCTTGGCCATGTCCTCGTCCAGCTGCATGATCGGATCGATGCCGATCAGGTTGCAGCCGGTCAGCACCAGCGTCAGCGCGAGCATAAGGCCCATCAGCTTCACAAGCGTGTGTCTCATCGAAAATCTTCCTCTCAATCTTTCGGGTGACTGTACCCCATTAGTCTTGACGCGCATCCGACCCGACCGGGGTCGGGCGATTACATCCGATATTATATTATACACATTTCGGGATTTTCCGCAAGGGATTTTGGCGGCGTACCGTCGCATAAAAAGCGGAATACGCCCAATTTTAATACTTCTTTACGATTTGTCCACAAATCCACCGAGGGTCGGAGGGCGGTGAAGCGGCTGTTGCACAGCGCCCGCCGCCAGCGGACAACCAGCTCGTCTGTGGTGGCCGGCCCCGCCAGCAGCAGTGCGTCGGCCACGCAGAAGGCCGCGCCGCGCCAGGCATAGCCCCGCACGCGCTTAATCGCCTTTGCCCCGCCGCCAGACGCCTGCCAGTCCAGCGGCTCCAGCAGCACGAGCCGGTCCATGGGCAGCTGCCCCGCCAGCGCCAGCGCGCAGTCGCAGCCAGCGCCCACTGCCAGCGCCCCCGAGACCGCGCCGTCCCGCCGGATATGCTGATACGCCCGCTGCAGGGCCGCGTGCAGCCCGGCGTCCTCCGTCCACGAAAACGCCTCCGCCCGGACGCCCCGTTTCGACAGGTCGTCCAGCCAGTCCTCCGGCACCGCGGGCCCAAACAGCCCGTCCCCGATCAAAAGAACCCCCAAGTCGCCCATATGCGCCTCCATTTAGGGAGTAGGGAGTAGGCAGTAGGGAGTAGGGAGAGTTACGGCAAAGCCTTCGATTTCTATTGAACACCCCGCGTCTTCGGAAGGCTCTGTGGATGCTTGACGCTCCTCATTTCATTTGAACGCTGTCCGTTTGCCGTTCTTTCCCTACTCCCTACTGCCTACTGCCTACTCCCTAAAGCTCTATCTCCACCGCTCCATGGCGCTCAGCGTCTCCTCCCGGGCCACCACCAGCAGGGCGTCGTCCTCGCTGATGACGGTGTCGGGGAGGGGCATGGGGTCGACGGCCTCGCCGCGCTTGATGGCGATGATGTTGACCCCGGAGCGCGAGCGCAGCGCCAGATCCCTGAGGCTGCGGCCCAACCATTCCCGCATGGGCCTGACCTCGGCCATGGAGTAGTCGGGAGAGAGCTCCAGGTAATCCACGATGTTCCCTGAGACAAGGTTATGCGCGACACGGCGTCCCATATCACGCTCCGGGAACAAAACCTTGTCCGCGCCCAGCTTTTCAAGCATGCGGCCGTGGAAGTCGTCGTGAGCCTTGGCGATGACCCGGCCCACGCCCAGCTCCTTGAGCATCAGGGTGATGGTGCCGCTGGCAAGGATGTCTGAGCCCATGGTGACGAAGGCCACGTCGAAGTCCTTGACCCCCAGCGCCTCCAGGGCGTCCCGGTCCATGGCGTCGAGCTGGACGGCGTGGGTCAGCTTGTCGCGCATGCCCTCCACCAGATCCATGTCCATGTCCACGCCCATCACTTCCTCCCCGGCCTTGCTCAGGGTCTCGGCGATGGCGCTGCCGAAGCGTCCCAGCCCGACGACGATATACTGCTTGTTCTTGGACATAATTACCTCCTAAGACAGGTTAGACATATAACCTTGCGCGCCCGTCATCCGATCATGACGTGCTCCTCCGGGTACTGGATCAGCTCCTTGGCGTGATTCTGCTTCCGGGTGAGCAGCAGGGCGAGGGTGAGGGGTCCGACGCGGCCGGCGAACATGGTGAGTATGATGAGCAGCCGGGCCAGGGGCGCGAGCGACGCGGAGCCGATGGCGGAGATGCCCACGGTGCCCATGGCGGAGGCGCACTCGTACAGCAGGTCGAGGAACGCCGCCCCGGGCTGCATCAGCGTCAGGGCGCACACGTCCACGAACACCAGCGTCACCGCCAGCATCACGATGGTCACGGTGCGCTGGATGACGGAGGATTCGATGCGCCGCTCGAACACCTTGATGTTGTTCTCGCCGCGGGCCACCATCCGCACGGTGAGGAAGAGTATGGCCAGGGTGGTCACCTTGATGCCGCCGCCGGTGGAGGCCGGAGCCGCGCCGATGAGCATCATGAAGCAGCAGATCAGCTTGGTGCAGTCCCGCTGGGCCTGCTGGTCGTAGGTGTTGAAGCCCGCGGTGCGCAGGGTCACGGCCTGGAAGAGGGCGTTCAGCAGCTTCTGGCCCACGGGCATCGGCCCCAGCGTGGCGGGATTGGACCACTCCAGCGCCAGCACCAGGACGAAGCTGACGAGCATCAGGCTGAAATAGCTGACCACCACCAGCTTGGTGTGGAGCCGCAGGCGGCGGAAGCGGCGCTTGGTGACGATGTCGTTGAGCGCGGAGAAGCCGAAGCCGCCCACCAGCACCAGCGCGATGGCGGTCAGACACATCAGCGCGTCCCCGGCGTAGCCCGTCAGGCTGGCCCCGCCGCCAAACAGGTCGAAGCCCGCGTTGCAGAAGGCGGACACCGCGTGGAACAGCGCGTAGAACAGGCCCTTGGCCACACCGTAGCGGGGGATCATCCGCACGCTGAACAGCGCCGCGCCCGTCAGCTCCACCACGAAGGTGCTGCCGATCACCCATTGCATCAGCCGGGCCACGCCGCCCAGCATGTCCTCGTTCAGCGCGTCCCGCATGATCATGCGGCCCTTCAGCGAGACGTTCCGGCCCGCCAGGCGCAGTATCAGCGTGGCGAAGGTCATAAAGCCGAGGCCGCCCACCTGGATCAATATCAGCAGCACCACATGGCCGAAGGTGGAGAAGGCCGTGCCCGTGTCCCGCACCACCAGCCCCGTGACGCACACCGCCGAGGTGGAGGTAAACAGCGCGTCGAACCAGCGTACCGGCCGCGGCCCCGCCGAGGCCGCGGGCAGCGACAGCAGCAGGCTCCCCACGAGGATCAGCACCGCGAAGCTGGCGGCGATGGAGGGCATCGGGTTGAAGCCGTTGCGCCGGTAGATCAGCTGTATCATCCGGTTTAAAACGCCCCGCCACCCGGCGGGGCGTTCCTGGTTATGCATCGTCATGGATTTACTTATATCCTTTCGATAACCACCATGTCCATCAGGGCCTTGTATACCGTCCTGTCAATGATGCGGTAGCCCTCGGTCATGCAGCGGGCGGTGGCGCAGGCCATGCCCATGCGGAAGGTCTCCTCCAGCGGGTGCTCGGCCATGAAGCCGGCCACCAGACCGGCCACCATGGAATCTCCCGCGCCCACGGTGGATTTGACCTCGATGTTGAGCTTTTTGGCGTACAGCGCCTCCTTGCCCCGCAGGATCATCGCGCCGTCCACGCCCAGGGACACCGCCACCACCTCGACGCCCATGAGGATGTACTTGCGCGCGGCGTCGCGCACGGCCTCCAGCGTGTCCAGACTGTGGCCCGCCATGGACTCCAGCTCGAAGCGGTTGGGCTTGATCATGAAGGGCCTGGCCTCCAGGCCGAGGCGCAGCCGGTCGCCGTCGGCGTCCAGCACGCAGCGGCAGCCCAGGCCGTCCACGGCGTTGATGAGGGTGCGGTAGTAGTCGTCGGGGCATCCCGGCGGCAGCGAGCCGGAGAGGATCAGATAGTCGCTGTTCTCCGCGTGGCTGCACACCAGGTCCGTCATGGCCTTGAGCCCCTCGTCGTCGCAGGTGCGCCCGGATTCGTTCAGCTCCGTCACCACGCCCGCGCTTTTGTCGAACACCTTGATGTTGGTGCGGGCCGAGCCGTCGTACCAGATGAAGTCGTAGGCCGTGGAGTTGACCATCAGCCGCTTTTCAAACAGGCTCGCGGAATCCCGGTACATGAAGCCGATGCACTCGGAATCCAGCCCCAGGGCCGACACCGTCAGCGCCACGTTGATGCCCTTGCCCGCCGCCACGTCGCTTGAGGAGAGCACCCGGTTGAGCCCTCCGGGGGTGAAGCCCTCCACCGTCAGCGTGCGGTCGATGCTCGGGTTGAGTGATATGGATGTGATCATGGTTCTTCTCCCGTTTGATGATCGTTTTCGGAGGCCTCCTGGCGTTCGCGCTCCTCCTCCTCGCGGGCCACCGTCTCCAGAAAGCCCCCGATGTGATGGTTCAGCGTCGCGCCCACGATGACGCACAGCGCCAGCAGTATCCCCAGCGCGATCAGCAGCACCTTCTGCCCGTCCGTCACCCCAAGTCCTCCCAAATACATAAATTTGTCTCTATTATATCATAATTACGTCAAATTGCAAGGGGCCGTGGGAAATTAGGGGGAAGGGAAAAGGGAATAGGGAAAAGGGAAAAGGGGTTGCGGCTGCCGCGTACACTTCCGAATGGTTGCCCGCGTATCATATTCCGATACAATATGTGCGGCCTGTCGGGCGGCGCATCGCCGCTCCTGCGCGGCCAACGTATTCCTTTTCCCTTTTCCCTGTTCCCTTTTCCCTCAACTCGTTACGTATCCGTTAACTGCGGAAATGGGATTTGCGCGGGGGCGGGTTATGTGTTATAATTGAAGGGATGGTTCAGAAACGGGAGGGGTCTGGTTGGACAGGGAGTGGCTGGAGGCGAAGCTGGCGGCGTATCCGCTGTACGCCTATGCGTTCATCACCACGGACGAGCTGGTTTTCGCGGACCGGGTGCGCTACATCTGCGAGCACGAGTGCCCGATGTACAACACCACCTGGGCGTGTCCCCCGGCTGTGGGGACGGTGGAGGCGTGCCGGGCGCGGGTCATGGCGTATCGGGAGGGGCTGATGATCGCCACCATCACCGAGGTGTCGGACATCGCCAACATCCAGGAGACGCTGTCCACCCGCGCGCCCCACGAGGCGATCACCCGGGAGATCACCGAGCTGATCCGCTCCCAATGCGCCCAGACCCTGACCCTCTCCACCGAGGCGTGCGCCCACTGCGCGCATTGCAGCTATCCCGACGCCCCCTGCCGCCACCCGGAGAAGATGTTCCCCTGCGTGGAGAGCCACGGCATACTGGTCACCGACCTGGCCGAGAAGCACGGCATCGACTTCCTGGCGGGGAGCAACCTGGTGACCTGGTTCTCGCTGATACTGTACAAGTGATCTTATCGCCATAGGAGGTGCGCTCATGCGGCCTGAGAGGATACACGTCGACGCGGAGCTCCGCGCGGGGAAGGACGGGCGGGGCGCGTTTTACCTGGGCGACGCCGCCGGGACGCTGGAGGCGTTGCTGCCGGAATACGCCGGGAAGATCAAGGCGATCTACATGGACCCGCCCTATCTCACCGGAGACAAGTTCTACATGCGCGTCCGGGTGGGGGAGGAGTGCTGGCGGCGCGGCCGCGGCGCGATGCAGGTGGAGACCTTCGCCGATCCCCGGGACCGGGAGGCGTATCTCCAATACATGCGCAGGGTGCTTGCACTGTGCCGTGAGCTGCTGTCCGAGGAGGGCATGATCTTCGTGCACGTGGACTACCGGCTCAACGCCCACCTGCGGCTGCTGCTGGACGAGATCTTCGGCGAGGAGCAGTTCCTGAACGAGCTGATCTGGGTCTACCAGACCGGGGGACGCAGCACGCGCCACTTCAGCCGCAAGCACGACGTGATCCTGTTCTACGCGAAGACCGAGCGCTACGACTTCGACCTGAACGCCGTGAAGGCCCCGCCCCGCGTGCCCAGGGACAACCACATGCGGCGGCATGTGGACCCCGACGGGCGCACCTACCGCTCCATCAAGGTGGGCGGCAAGACCTACACCTACTACGACGACGACCCCGTGGCCCCCTGCGACGTGTGGGACGACCTGAGCCACCTCCAGCAGAAGGACCCGGAGCGCACCGGCTACGACACCCAGAAGCCCCTGACGCTGCTGAACCGCATCGTGCGCTGCGCCTCCAGGCCGGGGGAGTGGGTGCTGGACCCCTTTGCGGGCAGCGGCACCACCCTCGAGGCCGCCAAGCGCGCGGGCCGGTGCTTCATCGGCATCGACCGCCAGCCCCTGACCCTGAACATCGCCCGCCGCCGCCTGAACGGCGCGACCTGGACCGCCCGGGGTGGGGACAACGCCGCGGAGGTCGAGCCCGTCTGCGAGGCGGAGGTCATGCCCGGCGCGGGGTTCTACCACGTGTGCCTCAACCGCTTCGAGGTCGCCATCCCAGGCCTGCCCGCCGCCGCGCCGCTGGACGGGGTGGACAACTGGTCCGTGGGCTACCTCCGGGAGGACGGCTATCACGTCATGGAGGACGATGTCCGCACCCGCCGCCACGGCGACCTCAGGACCGAGCTCCGCGCCCCCGCCTACGCCGGCCGCCTCGCCATGTGCGTCTCGGACGTGCTGGGCAGAAGCTACTACTACGGTTTGGAAGTGCCGGAGTGGAAGTAGGGCGAGAAAATGGAGAATGGAAAATGGAGAATGGAGAATGTGCTGACGCGCATATGTCATGTTGCACTATGAACTGTGAGAAAGCATGGGGGCAATCGCGCGGTTGACTGAGAGGTCGTCCCCCGTACCAGACCTTTCGCAATACGACAAACCCCGGGCCTCTGCCCGAACGCTCCATTCTCCATTCTCCCTTTTCCATTCTCCATTCCCTCCCGCCTCCCACTCTTTTCATTATAAGTTCACACGCAGTCAATATTCAGGTCCTATAATAAACTCTATACGGGGAGGGGATGTCATGCTTCTGCATGTCGGGGATATCGTGAAGATGCGGAAATCGCATCCCTGCGGCAACGACCTTTGGCGGATCACCTTTGTGGGCTCGGACATCAAGATGAAGTGCGAGAAGTGCCAGCGGGTGGTCATGCTGGAGCGGCCCGTGTTTGAGAAGCGGGTAAAGAAGCTGGTGCAGTCGGCGGAGGAAGCCGGGGCATGAGCCGGAAGAAGGCCCGGCGGCGGAATAAGGCCGTGCGGCGGGCGCTGTCCGCGGCGCTGGCGCTTGTGCTGGCGGCGGGCCTCGGGCTGTGCCTGCGGCAGTGGGGCTTTGGCCTCACGCGGGTGGCGGGCACCTCCATGAGCGACACCCTCCGGGACGGCGACGTGGCGCTGGTGACCCGCTTCGACTACCTGGGCGGCAGGGCGCCCGACTTCGGCGACGTGGTGGCATGCCGCTTTCCCGGACGGGCGGACACCTATCTCAAGCGGGTGGCCGGTCTGCCGGGGGAGACGGTGACCATCGCCGGGGGGACGCTGTACCGGGACGGCGCGCGCGTGTCCGAGCCCTACGTATCGTCCTTCCCGGAGGATTATGCCGTCGTCCTCGGCGCGGGAGAATACCTGCTGCTGGGCGACAACCGGGCCGACAGCTACGACAGCCGCATGCCGGACATGGGTCCCGTGGACGCGGAGGCGTTTCTGGGCCGGGCCAGGCTCATACTGTGGCCCCTGAGCCGCTTCGGCGTCATCAAATGAAGATGGGAGACTGAATCATATGGAAGATAATCGTGTGCCCGAGCAGGCGGAAGCGCCCAAGAAGAAGGGCAAGGTGAAGAAGACCTGGCAGCAGGAGGCCTGGGAGTGGATCAAGGCCATCGTGATGGCAGTGGTCATCGTGGTGGTGCTGCAATCGTTCCTGTTCTCCATCATCCGGGTGGAGGGCCAGTCCATGGAGACCACCCTGCACGACGGCGAGCGGCTGTTCGTCAACGTGGCGGAGGTGCGCTTCAAGCCCGAGATCCCGCGGGACAGCATCGTCATCTGCCACTATCCCAACCGCACCAATAAGTTCCTGGGCATCATCCCCATGAAGACCAACTTCGTCAAGCGGCTGGTGGGCGTGCCCGGCGACGTGATCTACCGCGAGGACGGCGTGACCCACGTGGTCTACAAGGACGAGAACGGCAACGAGGTGGACGAGGCGCTGGACCCCAACTTCGCCCAGGTGCCCTATTACTCCACCTACAGCCCCGACGTCGAGCCTTACACCCTGGGCGAGAACGAGTACTTCGCCGTGGGCGACAACCGCTACAACAGCCACGATTCCAGGGATTGGCGGGACACCGACGATTCCAACGACGTGGGCCCCATCACCAAGGACATGGTCGTGGGACGGGTGCGCCAGGTCATCTGGCCGCTGAACGCCATCCGTTCGGCCAAGTGACATGAAGGGAGAATCAGCCCATGAAGCATAACAGGCGCGTGGTGCGGATCGTGGCCATCGTGCTGGCGGTCCTGCTGGCCGGCAGCGTGGTGGTGGGCGCTCTGTTCGCCGCGATGGCGGAGGAGGCCCCCGCCCGGGACCGCTGTACGCTGAACATGGAATACATCGAGGAAGCCCAGGCGCTGCACATCGAGCAGCGCCTGGTTTATTGTAACGACGGGCCCGATCCGCTGGACCGGGTGGTGTTCTATGCCGCGCCCAACATGCTTCGCCGGGAGAGCGCCCTGATGTACGAAAACGACGTTCTGGAGGCCGTGTTCTTCGCCGGCTACGCCCCCGGCGGGCTGGACCTGCGGTCCGTCCGGGTGGACGGCGGGGATGCGGACTACGGCTTTCAGGGGGAGGACGAGCTGTATCTCCGGGTGGCCTGCGACCTCGCCCCCGGGGCGTCGGCGGCCTTCGACTTCGATTACTACCTGTTGCTGCCTGAATGCGGGGCCTTCGTGGGCGTCGGCGCGGAGGACGTCCGGCTGGGCGCGTTCTGCTTCATCCCCGGCGTGTACGACCCGGGCCTGGGCGAGTTCAACCTGAAAAAGCCGCTGCCCTTCACCCGCTGGCTGTACAGCCGCCCCACCGACTACGAGGTGAAGCTGTCGCTGCCCGAGGGCTGTATGGCCGCCGCCACCGGCGCCCAGTCGGGGGAGACGTTTATTGCCGAAAACGTCCGGGAGTTTGCCCTGGCCTTCGGGAGGCGCTGGCGGGTCACCGAAAGGGAGACCTCCGGCGGCGTCCGGGTGCGGGTGTTCACCAGCCTGCGCAGCGGCGGAAGGATCGCGGAGATGGCGGTCCGGGCCGTCGAGCACTGCGCGGAGTGGTTCGGCGCCTTCCCCGTGGACGAGCTGGACATCGCCCAGTCCGACTATCCGCTGGGGACGCTCAACTACCCCGGCCTGGTCCTCGTCTCCTCCGACCTGATGCAGAAGGGCGGGGAGGACCTGGAGCAGGCGCTGCGCTTCTGCGCGGCGCAGCAGGTGTTCGGCCTGTCCGCGTATGTGGAGCCCTCGGCGGACGCCTGGCTGTCCGACAGCCTGTGCGGGTACCTCGCCTACATGATGCTGGAGGCGGACAGGGGCAGGGACGCGTTCCTGAAGGCCATCAACCGCGATTGGGTCAGCGACCTCCAGCTGACCGTCCCCGGCGGCCTCCGGGTGACCAGCGATGCCAGCCTTTTCGAGGGCAAGACCTATGAGACCGTGGTCAAGAACCGCGGCGCGGTGGTGTTCCACGAGCTGCGGGAGGCCATGGGCGCGGAGGACATGCTGGCCGGGCTGAAGCTGTACCGCGAAATGGGCGCGGACGGCCGCACCCTGACGGAGATGGACCTCGTCCACGCCCTCGATCAGGCCACCGGCAAGAGCTGGGAGGATTTCCTCACCGACTGGGTGTTCAACGTGGGGGACTATGTGGAGCAGAGCATCGACTGGCTGAACTGAGAAGGGTATCTGTTCGGTGCTGCTGTGATATATGGGGATATATCTGGAATAATTAGGAATTAGGAATTAGGAATGAATAGTGGCTGCCGCGCGGGGCGTAGGGGCGGCTGCCCGCCCAATACCGAAATAAAACGGTACAGCCTGGCGGGCGGCGCATCGTCGCCCCTTCGCGGCCAAGCCATTTTAATTCCTAATTCCTAATTTCTAATTCCTAATTCATTAAGACCCAATTCTCCGAAGAATTGAACGGTTACCGAGAAGAAACAAACAAGTATTTGTTCATCTGACCACGTAAAAATTCCATGAACCCGTCATATTAGATTGACAAAACTAACATACGTAAGTATAATTAAACTTACTTTGAAGGATGCGCCCGAAGGGGCGCATAAAATTGAAGTGCGAGTTAGTTTAACTTAATGTTTTGAAAGAGGATGTGTGTGATGAAGGAGAAGCTCACCTCCGCGCTGGCGGCGCTGTGCGTGGCGCTGCTAATGATGATGAACCTGGCGGCGTTCGCGGAATCGGCGGACACCCGCTGGGCGGACGCTGCGGACGAAATCGACAAATTCCTGGACGCCGGCTTCGAGTCCTACCTGGACGGCGACGCGGCCGCGGCCTACGACAACGTGTCCAACGCCTACTTCCGGGTCTACGAGACCACGGGCTTCGAGCGGCAGACCATGAGCTACGTCTCGGGCAACCGCAAAAACGCCGTCGAGATGCAGTTTTCCAACTGCAAGGCCGCGGTGAAGAAGCCCAACACCGATCAGGAGACCATCGTCTCGGTGCGCTCGGCGCTTCAAAAGCTCAAGAACATGATCCGCGAGGACGGCAACAAGCTGGCGGCCATGCAGGGCGGCGTGGAGAGCCAATCCAAGTTCTACAAGCGGGGCGAGCTGGTGGACACCGATCCCTACCCGGAGTACTCCGCCGACCCCAACGCGGCCCAGAAGTATGAAAACTGGTACGAGGCCGCGACCCTGGTGAAGGAGCTGCTGGACACCGCCTACATGGGCTATCTGGACAAGGACTTCACCGCCGCGGCGGACAACCTGGAGACGGCCTATTACAGCGTCTACGAGGAGTCCGGCCTGAGTCACAAGATCTACACCGACCTCTCCCTGGCCGACCGGCAGAACATGGAGAAGCAGTTCTCCAATCTGAAGAGCCTGAACGACACCGCCGAGGAGAAGTACCAGAAGAACAAGTTCCGCACCACAACCGACAAGGCCAAGAACACGGTGCTGAAGCTGGCCAAGCGCATCGACGACCAGGAGGCCGAGCTGAAGGCCGCCGAGGCTCCGGAGACCGCCGAGGCGGAGGTCGTGGAGGAGAAGCCCGCTGACCCGCGGCTGCTGACCTTCCTGGGCGCGTTCGGCATCATCGTCCGCGAGGGCCTGGAGGCCATTCTGGTCATCGCCGCCATCATCGCCTACCTGACCAAGTCGGGCAACGGCAAGAGCCTCAAGAACGTCTACATCGGCGCGGTCTGCGGCATCGCGGCCTCCTTCGCAGCCGCCGCCGTGCTGGCCTGGGCCAAGAGCGCCTTCGCCAGCGCCGGCATGGCGCAGGAGATCATCGAGGGCATCACCGCCCTGATCGCCGTGTGCGTGCTGTTCTACGTGTCCAACTGGATGATCTCCAAGGCCGAGGCCGCCAGCTGGAGCCGCTATATCGACGGCAAGGTGCAGACCAGCGTGGAGCAGGGCAGCGCCTTTGCCCTGGCCTTCACCGCGTTCCTGTCCGTGTTCCGCGAGGGCGCCGAGGTGGTGCTGTTCTACCAGCCGATGCTGTCCGAGGGCAATGCCGGCATGGTCTGGGCGGGCTTCGGCGTGGGCTGCGTGGTGCTGGTGTTCGTCTACCTGGCCATCACCAAGCTGTCCATCCGTCTCCCCATCAAGGTGTTCTTCACCGCCACCTCCATACTGATGGCCGTGATGTGCGTGTCCTTCCTGGGCTCGGGCATCAAGGAGCTGGCCGAGGGCAATGTGTTCGACCTGTCCCTGCGCGTCCCCGGCATTCCCGAGAACGACGTCATCCAGGTGTTTGGCATCTATCCCTATCTGGAAACCCTGGTGCCGCAGCTGATCCTGGCGATCATCCTGCTGGTCACCTTCATGATCGCCCACTACCGCGGCAAGATCGACGCCGTCCGCGCCGAATACGCGAAATAATGGAAAATGGATAATGGAAAATGGAGAATCAACGGCGGGACTGCACGGACCCTCATTCTCCATTCACAAGGGTCTCATGGCTCCTGCCCCGCGCGGGAGACCTTGAAGATACAAAGCAAAGCGTTTAATAGGAGGAGATCGAAGATGAAAAAGTTTATTGCTCTGCTGCTGGCTGTCATGATGCTCAGCGTTTCCGCGTTTGCCCTGGCCGAGGAGGCCGGTTTCGACGAGTACGAACTGGGCGTCGAGGGTGAGCAGGAGGTCGGCTTCATGACCATGAGCATGGTCTACTTCCAGCCCGTTGACATGGCTCCCGCTGATCTGGCCGCTCCCAAAGAGGGCTCCGACCTGCACATCGAAGTGGACCTGACCGCCAACGAGAACCCCTACTCCTTCCCCGTGGATGGCTGGGTGCCCTATCTGAGCATCGACTACGTCATCAATGACACCGAGGGCAACGAAGTCCTGGCTGGCTCCATGATGCCCATGGCTGCCTCCGATGGCCCCCACTACGGCAACAACATCACTCTGCCCGAGGGCGAGTATTCCATCACCCTGTCCATCAAGAGCCCCGCTGAGAACGGCTATCTGCTCCACGTGGACGAGGAGACCGGCGTTGAGGCCGACGAGTTCTGGGCTGAGCCCCTGACCGCCACCTGGACCGGCTGGAAGTTCGTCAAGGAGTGGTAAGCCCATCCCCTGTAGAGCCTACAGATAACTGCACTGCTGATGCGCCATCCGCGGGGGATGCGCATCAGCATTGCGCATGTTATGAGGCGGAGCGATGAACCGCGCGGCGGATGTTACGTCTGCCCCTTTACGCGCGCTTCTCCGGGTTACAAACGCATTTTCCCCGCATCTAAATCCTCTTCAGGGAGGCATGAACCTTGCTTAAATATCTCTGGACCGTCACCCAGGACCTGTTTGTGGCGGTGACGCTGGTCACGCTGATGCATGCGACGCTGGCGCGGCTGTGCGGCTCGAAGGGCCGCAGGCTACACGCCTGGGGGATCGTGCTGGGCGTCGTGGCGGCCATTGCGCTGGCGGCCGTGAAGGGGACCTCCAACAGGATCGTCACCAGCCGGTGGAACCATGTCATCTACATCTTCGTCATGGGCTTTACGCTGCTCTACCTGATCCTGACCGCCATCAAGGGCCGCCGGGAGGGCGAGGGCGGCGCGCTCATCGCCCTGTCCGGGGCGGGCCTGTCGGCCACGCTGATCTTCTACGCCCTGCCGGGGGTGCTGCTGTATCCTTTCAACTTCAACACCATGGGCGAGGGCTATCTCTCCTCCTACTATATGGTGCGCATGACGGGCTGGCTGCTGGCGCTGATTCTGCTGCTGGTGTACTCCCGGACGCTTTACCTGTGCGCGCTGCGCATTAAACCCGTGGGCTGGGTGTCCGGCATCACCGGGGCGGGGGCGCTCATACACGCGGCCTACTGCTTCGGGCGCTTCTTCGCCCCCTGGGTGAACCGCGCCAAGTGGCTCCACTGGTCCGTCAAATACTCTGACGAGGCTTATGGCTTCATCGGCGACTGGATGATGTTCACCGCCAACCACGCGATGCTCTTCATCTGGATTGTGGCGGCCCTGGCCGCCGCGGCGCTGGTGATCTGCTTTATCCAGAACGTCCGGGTCACCGAGCCCTACGACAATCCCGCCCAGCGCCGCAAGCTGCGCGCGCGGAACCGGGGCTTCCGCCGGATGGCCTGCGTGGCGATGGCCGGGGTGGCGCTGTTTGCGGTGTTCATGTCGGCAGTGAAGGCCTACGACACCCGCGTGGTGGAGCTGTCCGCGCCGGAGACCTACACGGTGGACGACGAGAACATCTACATCCCGATGGACGCCGTCAACGACTTCCACCTCCACCGCTTCGAGTATCAGACCGAAAACGGCGTCAACATCCGCTGGATCGTGGTGCGCAAGCCCAATTCCGCCGCCTACGGCGTGGGCCTGGACGCCTGCGACGTCTGCGGCAACGCCGGCTACTACGAGCGCAACGGCCAGGTGGTCTGCCGCCGCTGCGACGTGGTCATGAACATCAACACCATCGGCTTCAAGGGCGGCTGCAATCCCATCCCGCTGAGCTACGAGGTGGGGGACGGCAACCTGATCTTCAAACTGGCCGACATCATCGCCGGGGAGAAGGAATTCAAATAGGGGGCGAATGATATGCTATTCCGAATGATCCGCGGCGTGCTGTTTCACCAGAAGAGCAAGATGCTGCTGATCGCCGTCACCATCGCCCTGGGCGCGTCGCTGGCCACGGGCATGCTGAACGTGGTGATGGGCGTGGAGGAAAAGGTCAACAAGGAACTGAAAAACTACGGCGCAAACATCACCGTCAAGCCCAAGGACGCCTCCCTGCTGTCAGACATCTACGACGTGGGGGAGGGCGAGGCCCTGAACGCCGCCTATCTGCGGGAGGACGAGCTGGGCAAGCTCAAGACCATCTTCTGGGCTTTCAACATCGTGGACTTCACGCCCTTCCTGGACACCCAGGCGGCGCTGGAGGACGGCACTACCGCCAGGGTGGTGGGCACCTGGTACAACCATCATCTGGCGCTGCCCACCGGCGAGGAGCTGGACGCGGGCGTGCAGGGCATGCGCTCCTGGTGGGAGATCGCCGACGGCCGCTGGCTCAACGAGGCCGATGAAGGGGCCGACGACGAGATCATGGTCGGCGCGACCCTGGCCGAGGAGAAGCACTGGACCGTGGGCGAGAAGGTGAAGCTCACCGGCAGTCACGGCGAGAAAGAGGCCGAGATCGTGGGCATCTTCGACGGCGGCGGCGACGAGGACGGGCAGATCTACGCCACCCTGGACGCCGTGCAGGCGCTGACGGACCGGGAGGGCAAGGTGGCCTCCATCGAGGTCTCCGCGCTGACCACCCCGGACAACGACCTGGCCCGCCGCGCGGCCCGCAATCCCGCCGCGCTCACCAGCCGCGACTATGAGACCTGGTATTGCACCGCCTATGTCTCCGCCATCTGCTATCAGATCCAGGAGGCCATCACCGGCTCCGTGGCCAACGCCGTGCGCCAGGTGGCCGAGAGCGAGGGCACCATACTGGACAAGACCAAGCTGCTGATGATCCTCATCACAGCGCTGTCCCTCATCGGCTCGGCGCTGGGCATCTCCAACCTGGTCACCGCCTCCGTCATGGAGCGCGCCCAGGAGATCGGCCTGTTGAAGGCCATCGGCGCGAAGGACCGCTCCATCACCGGCGTGGTCATGACCGAGATCCTCATCACCGCCCTCGTCGGCTTCGCCGTGGGCTACTTCATAGGCTTCGGCTTTGCCCAGCTCATCGGCCAGAGCGTGTTCGGCTCCGCCATCGAGATGAACACCAAGGTCATCCCCATCGTCGCCGCCCTCATCGCCCTGGTCACCATCGCGGGCTCCCTGCCCGCCATACGCATGGTGCTGCGCCTGAGGCCCGCCGAGGTGCTGCACGGGGGACACTGATAGAAATTGAGAATGGAAAATGGAGAATGGAGAATGGATGTCGGCGGCAGCCCATCGCATCAGCTCCGCCGGGGTCAGTTCAACAAACCGAATCGCCGCGCGGCAGCGGCAAACCTCAATTCCCAATTCCCCATTCCCAATTCCCAATTAATAACCTGAAGCTCCAACTGGAGGCACAACATGACTAAGAGACGAATGTTCCTGCGGATGATCACGGCTTCGCTGCTGAGGCGGCGGTCGCGGATGCTGATCGCGCTGCTGTCCATCGGCATCGGTGCGACGATACTGGCGGGAATGGTGACGATCTACTACGACGTGCCCCGGCAGATGCGGGCGCAGATGCGCTCCTACGGCGCGAACATGCTGCTGCTGCCGGAGGACGGGGAGACGCTGGACAGCGAAAAGCTCGCCCGGGTGCTGGAGCAGTTCCCGGAGGACGCGCTGGTGGGGGCTGCGCCCTACCGCTACGTGCGCCTGGACATGACCAGCCGCCAGCAGTCCTTCACCACCGCGGGCACGGATTTTGAGCAGGTATTGAAGACCAGCCCATACTTCTCCGTGGAGGGTCGCTATCCCGAGGCCACCCGCGAGGTGCTGGTGGGCAAGGAGATCGCGGAGCTGATCGGCGTGCGGGAGGGCTCCTCGATGGAGCTGACCTGGCAGCCCGCGGTGACTGCCGGCGAGGGCGATCCCGCCGCGGACTGGGTGTCCAACGCCCAGCTGGCCGGCAGCGCCGAGGGCTTCAGCGGCGGCGCGGTGACCGTCACCGCCACGCTGGACGGCGAGGGCAAGATCGCCGAGATTCAGGTGGACGCCTCCACACAGACCCCGGAATACGGCGGCAGGACCCAGGAGGACAAGCCCTTCCTGAAGCAGTTCACCGGCAAGACCCTCCCGCTGACCATGGGGGAGGACGTGGACGCGCTGACCGGGGCCACCGTCACCTCCACCGCCATCGTGGAGGCGCTGAACCACAGCCGCGCCGTCACCGCCGCCAGCCAGCCCCGCACCGTCCGCTACGAGGTGGTGGGCATACTGGTCACCGGCGGCGAGGAGGAGGGCTATGTGTTCATGTCCAACGCGGACATGCGCGCCCTCACCGGCGAGGACAAGCTGGACGTGACCGAGCTGAGCGTCTCCGCCGACGAGGAGCAGCTGAACGCCTACGTGGAGGCCGTCGCCAACAGCGGCGAGGGCGTCACGGCGCGTCTGGTGAAGCGCGTGACCAAGTCCGAGACCGCCGTGCTGGGCAAGCTCCAGGCGCTGGTGTTCCTGGTGACCGTGGTGGTGCTGCTGCTGACGATGATCTGCGTGTCCACCACCATGATGGCCGTGGTGTCCGAGCGCAGGCGGGAGATCGGCCTGCGCAAGGCGCTGGGCGCGTCGGACAATTCCATCCGCGCCGAGTTCCTGGGCGAGGGCCTGTTCCTGGGCCTGCTGGGCGGCGTGATGGGCGCGGCGCTGGGCTTCGTGTTTGCCCAGGTGGTGTCCGTCAACGTGTTCGGCTCGTCCATCACCTTCCAGCCGCTGCTGCTGCCGGTGACCGTGATCGTATCCATGGTCATCGCCGCGGTGAGCTGCCTCATGCCCATCAAGCGGGCCGTCAGCATCGACCCCGCCCTGGTCCTGAAAGGAGAGTAAAGCATGGCACTTCTGGAGCTTAAAAATATTTCGAAGATCTACGGCGAACTGAAGGCGCTGGACAACGTCAGCCTCCACGTGGACAAGGGCGAGTGGGTGGCCATCATGGGCCCCTCCGGTTCCGGCAAGTCTACCATGATGAACATCATCGGCTGCATGGACAAGCCCACCAAGGGCGAGGTGCTGCTGGACGGCGTGGACATCTCCAAGGAGCCGAGCAAGCGGCTGACCGACATCCGGCGCGACAAGATCGGCCTGGTGTTCCAGCAGTTCCACATGGTCAACTACCTGACCGCCGTGGAGAACGTGATGGTCTCCCAGTACTACCACTCCATGCCCGACGAGGAGGAGGCCCTGGAGGCCCTGGGCCGCGTGGGGCTGCGGGAGCGCGCCCGCCATCTGCCCAGCCAGCTCTCCGGCGGCGAGCAGCAGCGCGTCTGCGTGGCCCGCGCCCTCATCAACCACCCCGAGCTGATCCTCGCCGACGAGCCCACCGGCAACCTGGACGAGGCGAATGAGAACATCGTCCTCGACCTGTTCCGCCAGCTCCACCGCGAGGGCACCACCCTCATCGTCGTCACCCACGACCCCGAGGTCGCCGAGGCCGCCCAGCGCACCATCGTCCTGGAGCACGGCAGAGTGGCGCGGGAGGTCGTCAACGAAAACTTTGTGGATTGAACAAATCAGGGATTTGGTGGAATTGAGGTAACTGTTCAGTTCTGCGACAAACAGAGACTTGGCAGGCTGCGGGGGACGACCTCTCAGTCAGCCTAACGGCTGACAGCTCCCCTGGAAGGGGAGCCAAGGCTGACGCTCTGTCTTCCTCTTGGCTCCCCTTTCAGGGGAGCTGTCGCCGACGAAGTCGGTGACTGAGAGGTCGTTCCCCGTTGCCTCGGACAATCTCCACTTATCACAGCAGAACTGAATAGATACGAATTGAGAATGGAAAATGGAGAATGGAGAATGCATGAAGAAATCCGTGCGGATTTCTTTGAGTAAAAGGATCGCAAATAAGCATAACGCCGCTTACAGTGTTTGATTAAACAAATCCGCAGGATTTGCACCGCCATTGTCCATTCTCCATTTTCAATTATCCATTTACCTGAGAACAAAGGAGTCTGCGCATGAAGAGACTATCCATTCCCGCGGTCATCCTCCTCGTCCTTGCCCTGGTCGTCGCCATCGGGAGCCAGACCTTTTTGGGAGCCTGCGTGCATGAGGACGGGAGCTTTGGCCCCTGCCACTGGGCGGCGCGGGCGCTGCTGGGCGAGGGGTGCCTGGCGGCGGCGCTGGCCCTGCTGGCGCTGTTTGTCGAGCGGGCGCGGCTGGGGCTTTACCTGGCCTCGGCGCTGAACGCCGTGCTGGGACTGCTGACCCCCGGGACGCTCATCGCCATCTGCGGGATGGACACCATGCGCTGCCGGATGGTGATGAAGCCCGCGATGACGGTGCTGTGGGTGCTTATGCTGGCAGCCGCCGCGGCGGGCTGCGCGATGGAATACAGGAGGGCCAAGCGGGGATGAAGCTCAGTCAACTGCCCCTGAAAAACCTGACCCGCAGGCCGGGTCGGACCGCGGCGCTGATGCTGCTGACGGCGTTTTTGGCGCTGTCGGTGTTCGGCGGGTCGGTGGTGGTGGACGCCCTGCGGGGCGGACTCGCCAGTCTGGAGGCCCGCCTGGGCGCGGACATCATTGTCATGCCCGCCGAGGCCGAGAGCAAGGTCAGCTTCAAGAACCTGCTCTTGCAGGGCACCGCGGGGGCGTACTATCTGGACGCCTCGGCGCTGAAGCGCGTTCGGGAGGTGGAGGGCGTGGGCCAGGCCGCGCCGCAGACCTTCCTGGCCTCCCTGAAGGCGGACTGCTGCGCCGTGAAGGTGCAGATCATCGGCATCGACCCGGCGACGGACTTCACCGTGAAGCCCTGGATCGAGCAGAGCTACCGCCGGGAGCTTCAGGACATGGACGTGGTGGTGGGCTGCCGGGTCAACGCCGATGTGGGGGAGGACCTGCGCATCTACGACCTGAACACCCACGTGGTGGCGCGGCTGGCCGAGACCGGCACGGGCTTTGACACGGCGGTGTACTGCAACATGGCCACCATGAACACCCTCCTGAAGGCCGCCGAGGACAAGGGCGTCACCCACCGCATCACCTCCGACGGCGAGGAGGTGGTCTCCGCCATCTACGTGAAGGTCGCCGAAGGCTGCGACGTGGGCAAGGTCTGCAACGCCCTCAACGGCCACGTACGCAAGGCCACCGCCGTGAAGGCCAAGAGCATGCTCACCGGCGTGGCCGACAGCCTGACCGGGGTGTCCCGCACGGTGGCGCTATTGATCGGCGCGGTGTGGGCGCTGGCCATCGTGATCTTGCTGATCGCCTATGCCATGATGATCAACGAGCGCCGGCGGGAATTCGCCGTGCTGCGGCTGCTGGGCGCGTCCCGGCGGCGGCTGGGCGGGCTGATGCTGAAGGAGGCCGCGCTGACCAGCCTGGGCGGCGGCGTGCTGGGCGTGGCCCTGGCGGCGCTGCTCATCTTCCCGTTCACCACGCTCATCGAATCCAGCCTGGCCCTGCCCTACCTGGCCCCTGCGCCAGGCCGCGTGCTGCTGCTGGCGCTGGCGACGATACTGGCCACCCTCCTCATCGGGGCGCTGGCCAGCGCCTGGGCCGCCTACCGGCTGAGCAGGAGCGACCCGGGAAACGCGCTGCGGGAAGGCGCGTAGTCCTTAATGGGGAATTGGGAATGGGGAATGGGGAATTGGAGATGGAGCCGGTTGCCGGTGAATGCGGGGTTTTGTGATGATACTGCGAGCTGAGAATCTATCCAAGCGCTATATGCGCAAGTCGGGGCAGGGCAATAACTTCTATGCCGTGAAGGGCGCAGACCTCACGCTGGAGTCGGGAACGGTGACGGTGGTGACGGGGCGCTCCGGGTCGGGCAAGACCACGCTTTTGCACCTGCTGGCGGGATTGCTGACTCCCACGGAGGGGAAGGTATGGCTGGACGACAGCGACCTGTACGCCCTCGACGACGCCCGGCTGTCCAGGCTGCGCAACGCCCGCATCGGGGTGATCCCCCAGGGTCGAAGCTGCGTGGACACGCTGACGGTACTGGAGAACGCGCTGCTGCCCGGAGCGATGTACGGCGGCCAGGCCGACCCGGACGCCGCGCTGGCGTGGCTGGCGGCGCTGGGCATCGAAAGCCTCGCCGGGGCGCGGCCTGCGGAGCTGTCCGGGGGCGAGCTGCGCCGCGTGGCCATCGCCCGCGCGCTCCATCAGAACCCCGACGTGCTGCTGGCCGACGAGCCCACCGGCGACCTGGACGACGAGAACACCCAAAGGGTGCTCCAGCTGTTCCGGGACCAGGCCAAAGCGCACCACAAGATCGTGCTGCTGGTGTCCCACGACGCGGAGGCCGCGGCCTACGCGGATACAATCTACCGAATGGACGGCGGCATACTGAAAAGCGACTGACATGCGTCAGCCGCTTTTTGCATCCTTATAGAAGCCTTTCAGGGATACTACTCCCCGTAGATAAACCCCATCAGCGCCTCCCGGTTTTTGCCGGGGTCGGTGAGGGTGAGGCGGGAGCCGTCGTCGGTGTAGGTGCCGTCCAGCGGCAGGCGAAGCTGCTCCACGCTCCCGGCCAGCAGGGCCTTTTCCCCCAGGGACAGGATCTGCAGCGCGGACATGTTGGTATGTACGGAGTCCATCACCGTGCGGGTGAGCCGCACCAGCTTCACCGGGTTCCACAGGCTGGCCTTCACCTTGCTGATGATGGCGGTCAGCAGCGCCCGCTGGCGGCCCGTGCGGGCGAAGTCGGAGTCCAGCTTTCGAAGCCTCGCGAAGGACAGGGC
>Ga0256404_1003919_pt1 | contig 29180 bp, 30 predicted proteins | sample RumenRJG_01DNA_FD_185990 | JGI IMG/M metagenome (GOLD analysis project Ga0256404, IMG submission 185990) | Bovine rumen microbial communities from Lethbridge, Alberta, Canada - RJG_01 | ecosystem: Host-associated > Mammals > Digestive system > Stomach > Rumen | place: Canada: Alberta | collected...
GATTCCGTTTCCAAGGCCCTTGGGATGGTCACTCCTTCTGATTGTCTGCATTGGTTTCACTCTTGCTCGTGTTGGTGAGATTTTTGAAGATTGCTATAATATGGACGCCGTGTCCATCGTCATGTCCTTCATGATCGTGTTTTTTGCCAACGCCACAGGCACGGAGCTATCCTATGGACTGCTGGCCGTGGTGCTCTTGAGCAACACGCTTTTGAGCATCGGCGCGCCGGGCGTACCTAACAGCGCCATCGCCTCCTTCGCGGCGCTGTCCGCCATTGCGGGGCTGCCTGCGGGCATCATGGGCATGTACGTCAGCGTCAACATACTGGTGGACGCGGGCGCGACCTGCTGCAACGTTCTGGGCGACATCGCCTGCGCCGTAGCCATGAAGCGCACCTGCAAGCTGCCGGGCGCGAAGGCGGGACAGGAGGAATAGCCATGGATGGGATTCATTCAATTTTGATCAAGGACACCACGCGGGAAGAGCGCATCCGCATCGTCAACCGTTCCCTGGCCGTCTGCGGTACCGAGTGCGAATTTTGCAGCGGCTGTGACAACCGCGGCGGCGGCCGGATCGAAACCTATTATCAGCCCTATATCGACGGGGAAAAGGAGCTTCGACAGCTCAACGAGGAATTCCGCGCCGGACTAGTGCGAGGATAGGCAAATAAACGGAACGGACGGCTCCACATTCGCGGTGCCGCCCGGTGTTTATTTGTCGTCTGTATAAGCGGCTCTTTCGCCGCCGATCAGCATCGGCCGTGTGCGCGCAGCGGCGACAATGGCATTTCCGATCTGCCGGTTGTTCAGCCGCAGAGGGATTGCTACGCGCCTTAAGTGCATGCCGATCAAAGTCAGCCCGATGTCCAGCCCCGCGTCCGCTTGAACGGACAAGACCACCACAGGGTTGTCCAGCAGCTTCCAGGCGGCTGTGGCCAGCGCGCCGCCCGCCTTGAGCCGCGGCACGACGCTGACAATCTCATACCCCCGGCGTTCAGCAAGGCTCCGTTCTACAATCAGGGCGCGATTCAGGTGCTCGCAGCATTGGAATGACAAATCAGCGTTATTCTGTTTCGCAACCGTCAGCGCTGCCCGGACGACTGCCTCTCCGTATTCGTAGCTAGAATTGTGTCCCAGCACGCCGCCCGCAATCTCGCTGGAACTCGCACCAATCAACAGCAGTCGAATCGGGTTGAGACCCATCCGGTCTACACGGAAGAGCTCGTCCAGACTTCGTCTTGCCTGATCGTATACCACCGCCTGGGTAATCGCCATATTGTCTCGACCTCACTTTTAATTCATACTTTCCAATAGTTAAACCATGATTGTCGGCGTGCTGCCCTTCGGGGCCCGACCCGGAAAACGTTCCGGTTCGTTAATCATTATACCGTTTCTGGAACGTTATGTCCAATACCCGCTGGCCATATTCCATTATTCAATCAAACTATAAAAGATGCCCGTGAACGCGCACGAGCATCCATTAAACACCTTTTTACAGATGAACGACCCTAAAATACAGCTCCCTCAGCCGCAACGGGTAGCAGACGATCATTGCGAAAACCGCTCCGAAGCCCGCCTGCACGATTTCAAACGGCAGCTTGATCAGAGAATATTCAGGGGTGGAGTAGATATAAGCCCTCCCAAGCGTATACCCGATCACCATGATGATCGCGCCAACGGTGACGCCGATGCCGGAAGCCAGCGCCTGCCGCTTTTGCAGTATCATGTGGCTGATGAGGCAGACAGCCACGGCCTGCAGACCGTGCGTCACCAATGAGACAAACATCGGCGCGGGATAGAAAAAGAAATCCCCAAGGAAAGAGCCGATGCCGCCCACCACGAAGGCCGACACAGGATCGAGCAGGATGGCCGCGACGTTGATGACCGTATCGCAGAAGTACAGGTGTCCGCCTGGCACGGGGATGGAGAAGATGCTCAGGCTCAGAATGACCGTCATGGCTGTGAACATACCCGTTATGGTGAGCCGCAGGGTGCGGTTTCGCGTGATTGCGCTGTTCATGGTTGTTCCCTCCTGTTGAAAATGGGAGCGACGTGTGTTCGCCGCTCCCTGATATAGGCTTCCCGCTTATTCCACCGGGATGACGGCATCGCCGTACTTCTCCCGGATGAATTCCCGGGTCTCCTCGCTGGTCAAGGCGTCCACCAGAGCCAGGATGGCAGGGTTCTCAGCGTCCTCGCTGCGGGCGACCACCACGTTGGCGTAGGGGCTGTCAGGCCCCTCGCTGAACAGCTTATTGGGCGTGATTCCGGCCTCCAGGATCTTGTTGGTGTTGATGATATAGAAGTCATATTCATCCTTGGTCGGGATCACCTGGAACTCGTCCAGTTCGATGATTTGGATGGGCTTCACATATTCAACGATGTCTGTTACCGTCGCGGCCAGAGAGAACTGCGTATCCTCAGCAAGCTTGATAAAACCGTTCTGTTCCAGGATCCGCAGCGCACGATACTCGTTGGTCACGTTGTTGGGAATGGCCACCGTGGGATTCTCCGGCAGTTCTTCCACAGAGGCGTATTTGTCGGAATAGGCCGTGATGGGCTCCACGTGGATTGCGCCGACGGGAACCAGATCAAAGCCGTTTGCCTCGATCTCGGAATTGAGATAGGGAACGTGCTGGAAGAAGTTGAAGTCAATCTCGCCCACGGCCAGGCGTTCATTTGTGTTGGAATCCGCAGAAGTCGCAACCAGATCCACAATAATGCCCTGTTCGGCCAACTTGGGGGTGACAAACTCAATCAATTCGGTGTGGGGCACCAGGTCAGCGATACCCTTGATGGTCACGGCTTCCTCCGCAACGGCGGTCACGACAAATACGAAGGTCAGCGCCAGAACGGCGGTAATCAGGCGAACGATGGTATTCTTCTTCATGGTTGCTTTCCTTTCCTTGTTTACAATGGTCGTTGGTGTACATTCAACAGTCTCCTCGGGATTCATCATGTGTGATTCCATACCGTTTTTGATCCGCCTCCTTGCGGGCAGCGCCCGCTGCCGATTGTTGCTGCGCGGTATTGCCATTCGTACTGCGCGGTTGGCGAAAAAGAAGAGGTACATTGACATCTGCGCAATGTACCTCGAATCTCTTTCGTCGGTGCCTGCATTATAGCGCCTCGCGTCAGTTTTGTCCAATATCGCAATCTTATCTCATCCCATAGAAAAAAACTATTTACACCAGGCATCTTTTGCGAAGGATGTAGTTGGAAATGCCGTTGCCGATGGCCTGAATCACCTGCACCAGTATCACCAGAACGTACACACAAGCAAACAGCCGATCGTGCTGGAAGCGCTGGTAGCCGAACCTCACCGCTACGTCGCCGATGCCGCCCGCGCCGAAAAGCCCCGCCAGCGCGGTCATAGAGATGATGGAAATCACCGCCACCGTAAAGCCCCGGATGATGGAGGGCAGGGTTTCGGGGATGATGATGCGGAAGATGATCTGCCGGTTGGTACTGCCCACGGACTTGGCCGCGTCGATCTTGCCCTTGGCGATCTCCTTCAAGCTGCTCTCCACGATGCGGGCGTACATGGGGATGCAGCTGGCGGCGATGGAGATGATGCAGGGGTCGCGCCCATAGGAGCGCCCGAACAGAAGCCTCGCCACGGGGATCATCAATATGATCATCACCGCCTGGGGCAGCGAGCGCAGCACGTTGATGACCCATCCCGTCGTGGAATAGGAGATTCTCAACGGAAACACCCCGTCCGGGCTGGTGGCCGTGAGCAGGATGCCCAGCAGGATGCCGAAGATCAGCACGATCAGCGAAGCTACGCCGGTAATGTACAGCGTATCCACAATGGGCGTGACCAATTCCTTCCAGATGGTCGGGGAAAGGGAGGCCTTGATAACCTCCCATAGCGGAGTATCCAACAAACTCATTAGATTCCCTCCCCATTTTTTACCTCGCCCGCCTGCTGCATTTCAAAGAATACCTTGGAAAACAGCGCGCCGGTGCGGCTTTGAGAGTTATAGAAGATTTCATGCACATCCCCCTGCTCGGTGATCACGCCATCCTCCAGCACAGCCATGCGCTTGCAGGAGTACTTGATGGCGTCCAGCTCATGGGTAATCATCAGAATTGTGATTCCGGTCTTCTGGTTGATCTCCCTGAGCAGGTCGAGGATCTGAATTGTGGTCTGGGGATCGAGGGCGCTGGTGGCCTCGTCGGAGAGCAGCACGTCCGGTTCGGTGATGATCGCCCGGGCGATGCCCACGCGCTGCTTCTGGCCGCCGGACAGCCCGCCGGGATAGGCGTTCAGCTTGTCCGACAGGCCCACCAGCTCCGCCGTCGCAAGCACCTTTCCACGGATCGCGACCTTCCTTTCCCCAGCGATCTTCAGAGGATAGGCGATGTTATCATAGACCGTTTTCGCCTCCCAGAGGTTGAAGGTCTGGAAGATCAGGCCCAGCTTGCGGCGGCGCTGACGCAACTGGCTGTCTGACAGTGCCAATATGTCCAGCCCGTCAATGTGGATAGAGCCGCTGTCGGGCGTCTCCAGGCGATTGATACACCGCGCCAGCGTGCTTTTGCCCGCGCCGCTGAAACCGATGATGCCGAAAATCTCACCCTTTTCGATGGACAGATCGATGCCCTTCAAGACCTCCAGATCGCCGTCCCTGGAATGAAAGGTCTTGCGCAGACCCTTGATTTCTATAAATGCTTCGCTCATGTTGAACGTCCTCTGTGATATACGGGATTAGCGGCCGGAGCGCTTTGGGCACGCCGACAATCCCTTAAATATGGTAATTATCCTTGATCGCGTCCATCAGGCCGAACTCCAACAGGATTTCCTCCAACCGCTCCTGAGTCATGGGTGTGGGGATGGTAAAGGTCTGGTTCTGGTCGATGGCCTGCGCCAGCGCGCGATACTCTTCCGCCTGATGACAGTTGGGTTCGTATTCAATCACCGTCTTGCGATTGATCTCCGCCCGCTGCACCACGTTGTCCCGAGGCACAAAGTAGATCAGCTGGGTATTCAGCTCCTTCGAGAAGGCGCGAAGCAACTCGATCTCCCGGTCCACGTTGCGGCTGTTGCAGATGATGCCGCCCAGCCGCACTCCGCTCTTGCGGGCATACTTGGCAATGCCCTTGGAGATATTGTTGGCCGCGTACAGCGCCATCATCTCGCCGGAGGCCACGATATAGATTTCCTTGGCTTTGCCCTCGCGCATGGGCATGGCGAATCCGCCGCAGACCACGTCGCCGAGAACGTCGTAGAACACGTAGTCCAGATCGTCGGTATACGCGCCTAACTGCTCCAACAGGCCGATGGACGTGATGATGCCGCGCCCCGCACAGCCCACGCCGGGCTCCGGCCCGCCGGATTCCACGCACTTAACGCCCTTGAAGCCCTCCTTCAAGATGCTGTCGAGCTCCACGTCGTCACCGGTCTCCCGGATGGTGTCCAGCACCGTGCGCTGGGCCAGCGTGCCCAGCAGCAGCCTGGTGGAATCCGCCTTGGGGTCGCAGCCGACCACCATGATCTTCTTGCCCAGCTCCAGCAGGCCTGCCGTCAGGTTCTGCGTGGTGGTGGACTTGCCGATTCCGCCCTTGCCGTAGATAGCGATCTGTCTCAGTTCCTTTGCCATGTTCCTTGCCTCCAATTCCTGTCTTTCAGGTCATTATCCGTGTGAAAAAGTGTTTTCCAGGGAGACGGGCCGTATGTATAGCTGCCGCGATACATCCTTCCCGCCAGGGATGCCCGCCGCGTCCGCGCGGCAGTGCTGGCAATGCCTGAAAACACGAATGTACCGTTCGCATTTTTGCCGCGTCAGGTCGATCAGCGCACAGTCCGGGCGGGTACACCAATCCAACTGGTGTTGGGGGATCAGGGGGATGATGTTGTAAAGCTGCGCGCCGCGGGCGGCCACCTTTTCCGCCACCTCGGGCACGTGCAGCGCGTTGATCTCGGGGATCAATACCGTGTTCACCTTGACGGTGATCCCGGCTTGAGCCACTCTTTCAATACCCTTCAGCTGGTTTTCGATGAGGATCTCCGCCGCCTTGCGCCCGGTCAGCAGCTTGCCCTCCCAGACGATGCCGTCGTTGATCTTTTCCAATATCTCCGGGTCCACCGCGTTGACGGTCACGGTCAGCGTATCCACGCCCGCCTCGATTACCTCGTCTGCCTTCTCGCTCAACAGCAAACCGTTGGTGCTCATGCAGCGCAGAATGTCGGGGAACTCGCTCCGGATCCTGCGGAAGGTCTCCAGGGCGAAGGAAGTGGCCAGCGTGTCGCCGGGGCCGGCGATACCCGCCACAGTGATCTCCGGGCACAGCTCGACGGCGCGGCGCAGTACCTCCACGGCCTCGTCGGGAGAAATCACCCCGCCGGAAACGCCGGGGCGGTTGTCGACGCCGTATTCTGCGTTGACATCCCGCTGGCAGAACCGGCACAGCAGGTTGCAGCCGGGACTGACCGGTAGGTGCACTCGCCCCTTGTTGTTCGGCGCGCCGTAGGCGAAGCACGGGTGCGCCGTGCGCAATTCCTGTATCGTTCTCGGCATGCTACATTCCCTCCAGCAATCCCTGTTCCACCACAGCCTCGACGATCTCCTCCACCGGCCCCGCGGCCTCAAATACCCGCTTGCCCTTTTGGAGCATCGTCAGCGCCGCGCCTTCGCCGATCTTGGAGACGAACAGCGCGTCGCAGTCCTTCAAGACCTCCAGCTGGGCCTCGAAGCCGCCCTCGCAGTGGCCGTTGCAGGTGGGCCTGGTCTTGCGCGTCTCCACGAAGGTCCCGCCGCCGTCGATGTCGTAGATCTGCCAATAGCGGGCGGAGCCGAAGTGCTGGTCCACATAGCTTCCGTCGATGCTGGCCAGGCCGATGCGTATACTCATATCATTTCTCCGCTCCATAAGTGGCGAGCACGCCGTTGTAGATGTCCTCGATCACCCTCAGTCCGCCGGTGAAGCCCACGTAATTCGTAGTCAGGTGCAGGCGATAGGGGGAGGGCAGCGCGGCGGAGAGGAAGTCGTAGTCCTTCTCCTGCGCCAAATCCCGATCCCAGCCCGCACCGATGATCAGCCCGCGTCCGCTGTGCTTTATCCCCCTGAGATAATCCTGCGCCCTGCCCGCGTCCGGCTCGAAGAACACGGGGATCTCCCGCTTGTCGCTGATGGCGGCGATGTCGGCGCGGATGGCATCCTGAAACTTCTCCGGGGTGTTGTCCGTGATGAACAGCTCCTTGGGCACCAAACCCACCTCGTGGAGCAGGAACCGGGCCAGCCCAGCCACATAGCCCGCGTCGTGTAGGATGTGCACATGGTTGGGCAGGCCGTAGCGAAATTCAAGCAGGAAGGATGCCAGAGAGTCGATCTCCTCGTAGTAGCTGTCCACCTCATGCTTAATGAACGAGCCCGCGGCTTCCACATCGATGTCAGCGCCCTGGTTCAGCGCAAATTCCAACACCTGGTTGAGCCATTCCTCGGTCTGGTTGGCGCCGATGGGCGGGCGATGGAACCAATGGTAGGGCTGGTTATACTTCAATTTCAGGTGATCGGCGATGGGCTTGCCATACCAGGGGGAGACCAGCACGTTGAAGTTCGCCCGCGGAATCCGCTGCCACTCCTTCACGCCGCCGCTCTGGGGCCCGAACAGCACGTTGACCTTCAGACCGATGCCCTCCAGCAACCGCTTGTATTCCCGAAGGTTGCCCTTCCAGAAGGGATCCTGGAACGGTATGCTGGCGAAGAGGTTGACGGTGCTCGCCTCGCTTTTCGCCTCGTTATCGTCCTCGAAAAGCGAGACATACTGGTCAATGATGGCGTTGACCACGATGGAATGGGACTCGAAATTGTTGGCCTTGAAACCGGGGGTGTCCACGGCGACGATGGGTTTTCCCTCGTCGGCAAATTCCTGAGCCAGCGATTCGATGTCGTCCCCTACGATGCCGCCGGTGCAGCCGCTCAGGATCACCTGCAGGTCGGTATCCAGCACCCGGTAGGTGTTCTTCACGATGTCCCGAAGCCGGTCGATGCCGCCGAACACCACTTCCTTCTCGGAAAAGTTGGTACAGGGTGCGGTGCTGCCGCCCGCGTATCCGGTGGCGCGCTCGAAAAAGCCCGCGATCATCTCGCCGCAGCCGGGGCCGGAGTGCAGGATCGGCACGGCCTTGGGGATGGCGACCACGGTTTGCAGCGCTCCGATGGCGCAGGTGTAACGCTCCTGCTCGATGATACCGGTAAAGTTGCTCATGCCTTTTTCGCTCCCTGTAAGAAATAGTCGGGCCGCTGCTCCAGCCACCATCCGGTGTAGGGATTCACGGCATGCCTTTCCAGGTTTTTCACGAACTCATCGTTTTCCATGACCTCCAGTATGCGCTCGCCATACTTGACGATGCCCTCGTAGCCCATGCCGTAGTGTTCGTCGCCGATCAGCAGGCTGGGGATGCCGAACTTCGCGCCCCAGGTGGTCATGCCGCCGTGACGGGCCAGCAACACGTCCGGGCGAATGCGATGCAGCGCGTTGACCAGCTCAAATTCCTGCTTGTTGCACACGGTGAAGTTGGGCACGTTGCCGTAGTCGCGCACGCGCTGGGCCAGTTGGTCGTTCTCCGCTCTCTCGGAATCAAACTTACCGTCGTGGTGAAAAATGGACGCGCCCCGGGCGTTCAGGCCCAACTCGCCCAGGATGTCCAGCAGCGCATGGCCGTGGGCCGCGCCCGCCGTAACATAAGCCGTCTTGCCGGAGAGCTTCGCCCGGAGCGCCTCGATACGGGGCAGGTACTTCTGTTTCTTCTCCGCGATCACACTCTCGGCAACGTCCTCCTTGTGGAGCGCCTTGCCAATGGCCCTGAACCAGCGGTCCGTCTGCTCGATGCCGTAGGGTGGCGCGGAGGGCAGCTCCGGCACGCCGAATTCCTGCTCCAGTGCCGCGCCAAGGTAGCTCCCCAGCGTGGAACAGGCCTGTACCGTCAGCGCCGCCTCGCTGGAATGACGCAGGGTGTTGGTGGTGGAATAGGGCGTGATGTAGTTGGGCTTCGCGCCAAAGGGAGCAAACCAATCGGAGAACATATCACTGCCCCAGAAGTTGATGACGTTGATCATGTCGTCCCGGTGCTTTTGGGCAGGCTTGATCAGCTTCCGGGCGATGCCATGGTAAGCAGCGTCAAAGCCTGTCGTCCAAATTCTGGACTTGAAGCCCTCGCAGAAGATGGCCACCACTGGAACACCCAACTCCTCCTCGGCCTCGTTGCAGACACTCTCTACATCGTCGCCGATAATGCCGGCCGCGCAGGTGGTCAGCACGAATATGGCGTTGGCCTTCGTGCGCTCGCGCACCTCCCGAATGGCCTTCGCCAGCTTCTGAGCCCCGCCGTACACCGTGTCCCTCTCCTGCAAATTGGTGGAGAAGATCTTGCGCTGGGTGGGATGTTCCACGCCGCGTTCATTGCCGTTGACCTTGTAGGTAAAGGCGTATTCCGTCAGGCACGACGAGCAGCCGATGGGCCCATGCGTGATCACCGCGCCGTCCTGGATCAGTATGGTCATACAGGCCGCCTTGGTGATGGAGCAGCCCAGGCACTGGGAGAAGCTGCGGTTGCGATCCTTCAGCCCGCAGGCGGAGGCCGCCACTAGGTCTTCGGCATCGCCATGGTAGCCGGTGATGGAGTTGATTCGGATTTCCCGAATTTGCACGCTCGGAAGCGCCAGATTGACTTTGGACACTACTTTCTCCTTTCTGACCGCCGCGCCTTTGCGGGGCGGATGGCAATCCGCCCAAAGAAAAGGAGGTTTCACGATGGGGAATGCCTCCCCTCTCGCAAAACCTCCGGTCTCTCCGGTCGGTTATTCCGATTTGAGCCTTATCTTCTCGCTGCGGTCGATCTGGATGAGCCTTCCATCCTGTATGACCAGCGTCACCGTACCATAACGGATATCCCTGACGGCTTCCTGGATCTTCTTCAGTTGGAGTTCTGTCAGGGTCGTTCCCGGCTTATCATGTTGCTCCGCCATGTTGATTCCTCCCGATTACAGATAAAAAACGGGCACCTCGTCCGATGCCCGTGTACCTTGAATCGTTTTCATCAGCACGGCAGGCATCCCGACAGCCTCTGCCGCGCCGGTATTGTCAGGGCGCCGGGCAGGGGATGGAAGCACAACACATGCACATCATACGAATTGGAATGCGCCTCATGTCTTCAACCTCCCTCTGGCGACGGGATTCCCCAAGAAGGGCCGTTCTTCAAGTGGTTTCGATTATACGGTCAATTCCACGATTTGTCCAATAGCGCGTTGCTATGGTCTGCCATTGAAAAAAGCTATAGATTGGCCTCATCATATAAACCCTTGCTGAAATACCGGTCGCCGCGATCCGGGAACACAACGACGATGTTGCCCCTCGCGCCGCTATCGATCAGCTTCAGCGCCGCCGCCAGCGCCCCACCGGAGGACGAGCCGGCGAAGATGCCCTCCCGGCTGGCCAGCAGGCGGGCGTTGTCGAAGGCCTCGGTGTCGGTGATCTTGATGACCTGATCCACCAGCGCCATATCCATGGTGTCCGGGATGAAGTCGTTGCCGATGCCCTCGATGTCGTAGTCGCTGTGCGCGCCGCCGCCCATGGTGGAGCCTACGGGGTCGGCCAAAACACCTTGAACGCCGGGGTTTTGTTCCTTCAGGTATTTCACGATGCCGGAGTAGGTGCCGCCGCTGCCCGCACCGGCGACAAGGTAGTCAACCTTCCCGTTCAAGTCGCGCCAGATCTCAGGACCCGTGGTCTCGTAGTGGGCCAGCGGGTTTGCCGGGTTGTGGAACTGCCCCAGTGAGATCGCGCCAGGGATGGCCGTGCGCAAGAGATTCGCCTTCTCCTCGGCGCCGAGCATGCCGCCCTCGCGCGGCGTGTTGATGATCTCCGCGCCTAGCGCCCGCATCAGGGTCTGCTTCTCCTGGCTGAACTTGGTGGGCACCACGAAGATCACTCGATAGCCCCTGTTCAGCGCCGCGAAGGCGATGCCCAGGCCCGTGTTGCCCGCCGTGGCCTCCACGATGGTGCCGCCGGGGCGGATGAGTCCCAGGCGCTCCGCCTTTTCCAGCATATACTTGCCGATCCTGTCCTTCACGCTGCCCGACGGGTTCGCCAGCTCCAGCTTCGCGTACAGATGGACGCCCTCGGGCAGGTCGAAGCGGTTCAGCTTCACCAGCGGCGTGTTGCCGATCATTTCCTGGGTGGATTGATAGAGCGCCATGATCATGCCTCCTTGCTGGACGCGATGGCCTGGTCCAAATCTGCAATAAGGTCCTCTGTATGCTCGATGCCGGGGGACAAACGGATCAGGTTGTCCGAAATGCCCACCTTCAACCGCAGTTCTCTCGGAATTGAGGCATGGGTCATCGTGGCGGGATGGCACACCAGCGACTCCACGCCGCCCAGGCTCTCCGCCAGCGATATGAGCTTCAGTGACTTGAAGAAGGTTCGGAAGTCGTATTCGTCTTTAAGCGTAAAGGAGATCATCGCGCCGCCGTTCATCGCCTGGCGCTGGTTGACCGCGTAGCCGGGGTCGTCCAGCAGGCCGGGATAGTGCACCCGCGCTACAGCGTTGTTGGACGCGAGCCATGAAGCGATCTTCTCCGCGTTCTCCACATGCCGGTCCATGCGCACCGCCAGTGTCTTGATGCCCCGTATCAGCAGGAAGGAATCAAACGGCCCCAGCACGCCGCCGGTGGCGTTTTGCAGGAAGTACAGCCGTTCGGCCAGGGCGTCGTCCTTCACCACCACGAGCCCCGCCACCAGATCGCTGTGACCGCCCAGGTACTTCGTAGCGCTGTGAATGACGATATCCGCGCCCAGTGCCAGCGGCCTCTGCAGGTAGGGCGTCATGAAGGTGTTGTCCACGAGGGTCAAAATGCCGTGAGCCTTCGCCAGTGCGGAAACCGCAGCGATGTCGGTGACGGTCATCAGCGGATTCGCCGGGCTCTCAATGAGGATGGCCCGCACGTCGTCCGTGATGGCGGCCTCGATGGCAGTGCTGTCTGAGGTGTCCACGATACCGTATTCCAGGCCGAACTGCTTGAACACCCTGTCCAGCACCCGATAGGTACCACCGTAGACGTTGGAGGAGATCAGCACCCTGTCCCCGGTCTTAAACAGCTGAAGAACCGCCGTGATCGCAGCCATGCCGGAGGCGAAGGCCAGGCCGTGCGTACCGCCCTCCAGCTCCGCGATCAGCGCCTCCAGTGCGGCGCGGGTGGGGTTGCCCGTGCGGGAATACTCCCACTTGGGATTGCCCTCCAGCTCGATTTGCTGGTAGGTGGAGGTCTGGTAGATGGGCATGTTCACCGAGTGCGTCAGCGCATCCCCAAACACGCCGCCGTGGATGAGCGCCGATTCAATCCTGCTGTAGTTCGCCATGCAAACACTCCTTTCAAGGCGTACAAACAAAACAACACCCGCCGCCATGTCCCTAAAGGATTCCGGCAGCGGGTGAACCAACAGTTCCGTTGGTGTCGCGTCATGGCATGCGAAGCAACCCACTGCCCGGGCGCGTACAACAACAGGATTCGGACGAAACGAAACGTCCCTGCACCATCGCAGAGTTATGGATTCCCGGCATAAACACGTACCAGCGGACCATCCTGAATGCCTCGCTTTCATACCCGACTGAATTGATAGGCATTATATGCCATTCGTTGAGCTGTGTCAAGCCTTTTTCCGGAGGAGATAGATTATTCCTAAATTCCGACCTCTGTTATAGGAAATTCAAATAGCCTATTGACGACGTGGGTTATGTGGGCTATAATCAATAAAACAAACCGATAAGGGGAGACCCGGAACATGTTGTATCGCGCCACGTACGTTAACACCTGCCCCTGTTGTGCGGACAGGTGTTGTTGTGGCGTGTGTCAATCCGGAATTCTCCTGCATGTGCAATGGAGAAGGTAGCTTCTTCATATGCTAAACAGGTTTCAGACAGGGGATTCCGCTTGGGGTTCTCTGTTTTTTTATTTCCAATCACGAATCGGATTATGAAAGGAGCGTTTCCAATGTCAAGAATCTTCCTGACCGCGGACCAGCTGATCGGCAACACCCCCATCCTTGAGCTCACGCACATTGAAGCGACCGACGGGCTGCAGGCCAAGCTGCTGGGCAAGTTGGAGTACTTCAACCCGGCGGGCAGTGTGAAGGATCGCATCGCCAAGGCGATGATCGACGACGCAGAGGACAGGGGTGTATTGAAGCCTGGTGCGACCATCATCGAACCCACCTCGGGCAATACCGGTATCGGCCTGTCCGCCGTGGCAGCCTCCAGGGGATACAGAATCATCATCGTCATGCCGGAGACCATGTCCGTCGAGCGTAGGCAACTGATAAAGGCCTACGGCGCCGAAATCATGTTGACCGAGGGAAGCAAGGGCATGAAAGGCGCGATCGACAAGGCGAACGAGCTTGCCGGCCAGATCGAGGACAGCTTCATCCCGGCGCAATTTGACAATCTGGCCAATCCGGAAATACACTTTGCCACCACCGGACCCGAGATCTGGCGGGACACCGACGGCAAGGTGGACATTTTTGTAGCCGGTATCGGTACCGGTGGCACGATCACCGGCGTGGGCAAGTACCTGAAGTCCGTCAACCCCGATGTCAAGATCGTCGCTGTAGAACCGGCATCCTCGGCAGTGCTGTCCACGGGCGTGGCCGGAGCTCACAAGATCCAGGGCATCGGCGCGGGCTTTGTCCCGAAGGTGCTGGATACCGACATTTATGACGAGATCATTCCCGTCTCCAATGAGGATGCCTTCGCCACCGGCAAGCGCATCGGGCGCGAGGAGGGCGTGCTGGTGGGCATTTCCTCCGGCGCGGCGACCTGGGCGGCCATCCAGCTGGCCAGGCGTCCCGAGAACGCCGGAAAGAACATTGTGGTGCTGCTGCCCGACACCGGCGATCGCTACCTGTCCACCGCCCTGTTCTCTTGACTGAGGGACAGTTCCGTAAATGAGAAGCATCTGGGGGGATGTCGTTCGGCATTCCTCCATGCCCATTCAGAACACAGGAGATTTGGAGATTCGTATGCTTGATCATGTCGAAGGGCTTGAATCGCGCGTTCAATCGCTGACAGAGCGCATTCTGGCCGACTACGAAAACGGACGGGTGATCGACCGGCTGGAGATGTTTACCCAGCCGGACCGGCAGGTCATACACGATCTGATCGGAAAGCTGCTGCGGCTGGTGTTTCCGGGCTACTACCGGGACTATGCCTATCGGATCTACAATCCGAAGAACAGCCTGTCGGCGCTGATTGAGGACGTGGCGTTCCTGTTGAACCGACAGATCGCCATCGCGTTGAGGGGCAACGGCCGTTGCCCGGACGAGCACATCAACCACACCGCCGAGGCGTTTACCGCGGCCTTTCTGGAGCAGCTCCCGGAGATTCGCGCGTTGGTTGAAACGGATCTGCAGGCCGCCTACGAGGGCGATCCGGCCGCGTCCAGCAGGGCGGAGGTCATCATCGCCTATCCCGGACTCTATGCCATCACCATCAATCGGCTGGCGCATGCACTGTACCGGCTGAACATACCGCTCATTCCCAGGATCATGACGGAATACGCCCACAGCAGGACAGGCATCGACATCCATCCCGGCGCGCAGATCGGGAAGTATTTCTTCATCGACCACGGCACGGGCATTGTCGTGGGCGAGACCACGGTGATCGGCGATCATGTGAAGCTCTACCAGGGCGTGACGCTTGGCGCCCTGTCCACGCGGGGCGGCCAGAGGCTGCACGGCAAGCGCCGCCACCCCACCATCGAGGACAATGTGACCATCTACGCCGGCGCGTCCATACTGGGCGGGGAAACCGTCATCGGGCACGATTCGGTCATCGGCTCCAACGTGTTCATCACCCATCCCATCGCTCCGTATACACGTGTCAGCATCAAGAGCCAGGAGCTGCTGTACAGGAATGGCAAGGGCTTCGTCACTCAGCCCGACGTGCCCGGGGACGATCCTGTATGGTTTTACGTGATATGATCCGTTCCGATTCAAACAGACCTGCATTTCAATACATTTCCAGGGAGTGAACGCCATGCCGCGCATTGAGAAAATCGATCTCAATTCCGCATCCCCGGAGGTCAAGGTCGCCGTCGACGCACACCTTTCGGAGGGATACAGGCTGACCAACGAGAAACTGACGCTTCTGCACAACGTGACCGCCTTCAACGCTCTCGAGGTCCAATCCTACGCGCTGGACCGGGAGCTTCAGCGCCTCGTGGGCAAGCGCGCTGCTGATTTCTTTGAATACGCGATTTCCCTTGAGAACGACTGCTTGGTGTGCAGCCGGTACTTCGCGAACCTGCTTCGAAAAAACGGCATCGAGGACTTTGAGCACTTCACCTTTACCGACGAGGAACAGCTGTTGATCGACTACGGCCGCGCCCTGGCCAGGGATGCAAAGCACATTCCCGACGAACTGTTCGACCGGCTGCGCTCCGCATTTTCCGAGGAGACCATCGTGGTCGCGACCGCCATGGGCGTGTTCATGATCGCCAACAACGTGTTCAACGACGCGCTACGGGTCGAACCCGAAGCGAAGGCATAAACCCACGGCGGCATGTTTCCACTGAACATGTCGCCGCTGCTTATCTTAAGTTATTCCATTCAGCGTTTCATTCATGCTGCCGGTTCTGTAGCCCTGCACGTCCAGCGTGGTATAGGCGAAGCCGATTTCCTTGAACGCTTTTGCGACCTGTGTTCGATTATCCGCCTCCATGAATCGGGGGAATTGGTCGGGCGGTAGCTCGACGCGGGCGAGATTACCGTGGATGCGCACGCGGAGTTGGGTGAAGCCCATATCCAGCAACAGCTGTTCCGCCCGATCTACCATGCCCAGCTTCTCCACATTGATGGTATCGCCGTATGGAAAGCGGCTGGACAGGCAGGCGAAGGACTGCTTGTCCCAGGTAGCGAGACCGAAGTGCTTCGACAGCGTTCGGATGTCCAGCTTTGTAAAGCCGTGTTCGCGCAGGGGGCTCAGGATGCCCAGCTCTGCCACCGCTTGCAGGCCGGGGCGATAGTCCCCGTTGTCGTCGATATTTGAGCCCTCCAGCACGGCGGCGATGCCCTGCTCTCTCTGGATGTCCAGTATCTTTCCGAACAGCTCCCGCTTGCATAAGTAGCAGCGGTTTTTCGGGTTGTGGGCAAAACCCTCCACCGAGAGCTCCTCTGAGGGGAAAACGACCTGGCGGATGCCGATGGCCTTGCAGAAGGCCTCGGCCTCCTTCAATTCGCGCTCGGGAAAAGTGGCGGAGGACGCCGTGGCCGCCAAAACACCGTCTCCCAGCGCTTCCCGCGCCGCGTACAGCAGGAAGGTGGAATCCACGCCGCCGGAGAAGGCGACCACCGCACTTCCCAGTGCCTTCAGGCGTTCAACGAGCGCCTCATACTTCTTCATCTGCTCCGGGGTTGGGGTGGTGATATTCAAGTTCATGTTCATACCTCCCTTGGGCAATCCCTTGTCAAATCTTTGATGACCTCGCCCGCGATCATCAACCCGGCCACGGCGGGCACGAAAGCCGTGCTGCCGGGGATGTCCCGTCGCTCGGTACACTTGTGCTTTGCGCCGGGCGGGCAGATACAATGCGTCCGACAGCTGATGCTCATGTCCTCCAGCGGGCGGATAGGCGGCTCGTCGCTCCAGATTGCCTTCAGATGGGTAATGCCCCGCTTGCGAAGTTCCCGCCGCATCACCCGAGCCAGCGGGCAGGTGTGGGTCTTGGTGATGTCGGAGATGCGGAACCGCCCCGGGTCCAGCTTGTTGCCCGCGCCCATGGCGCTGATGATCGGCACGTCATGCGACCGCGCCTCCTCCACGAGGCAGAGCTTCGCGGAAACGGTGTCCACCGCGTCCACGACGTAATCGTACTCGCCGAAAGGGAATTCGTCCACGTTTTCAGGCAGCACGAAGCACTTGCGCACCCGCACGTCCGCGCCGGGGTTGATCTCCAGCATCCGCTCCCGCATGACCTCGGCCTTGTATTGGCCCACCGTCTTGCGCGTGGCCATGATTTGGCGGTTCAAATTCGTCAGGCACACCTGGTCGTCGTCGATCAGGTCGAACGCGCCAACGCCGCTTCGCACCAGCGCCTCGCACACGTAGCCGCCCACGCCGCCGATGCCGAACACCGCCACGCGACAGCTTGACAGCTTCTCAATGGCAAGCCTGCCCAACAACAATTGCGTCCTTGAAAACTGATTCAGCATTATCTTTCTTCCTCGCCATCATACCATGATTATCGGCGTCTTGCCCTTCGGGAGCCGCCGACCCGGCCAACCACGCTTCGCGCCGGTTGCCTAATCATTCTCGTACCACTCTAAAAAGCTATGCTCCACACCCTTCGACTTCCAGCCGGGGAAGGTGTCGAACTGCAGCATGTGGATGGCGTTGAACACGTTCTTCTCCACCTTGCCGCCGTCCCGGTTCAGGCGCTTCAAAAGCTGCTTGACCTCCTGCCGCTTGGAGCCGCCGCCCCCGTTGTCGCACATCGTGCAGCTCTCGGTGAACCGGCAGGCGCACTGTATGAACGTCAGCTCATGGGCGTTCTTCCAGGCGATGATGTCCTCCTCGCGCACGCGGTACAGCGGCCGAATCAACTCCATGCCGGAGAAGTTCTTCGAGTGCAGCTTCGGCATCATGCCCTGCAGCTGCCCGCCCCAGAGCATCCCCATCACGGTGGTCTCGATCACGTCGTTGAAGTGGTGGCCCAGCGCGATCTTGTTGCAGCCCAGCTCCCGCGCCTTGCCGTACAGGCACCCCCTTCGCATCTTGGCGCAGAGGAAGCAGGGGTTCTTCTCCTGGCTGTTGGCAATTTCAAAGATGTCAGACTCAAACAGCGTATAGGGGATCTCCAGCAGCTTCGCATTGCTCTCCACCTTCCGGCGGTTGATCTCGTTGTAGCCGGGGTCCATGATCAGATACTCCGCCTCGAAGGGGACTTCGCTGTGACGCTGCAAGATCTGCATCAGCTTCGCCATCAGCATGGAATCCTTGCCGCCGGAGATGCACACCGCAATCCTGTCGCCGGGCTTGATCAACTCGTATTCCCGCACGGCGTTCATGAAGGGCCGCCAGATGGGCTTGCGAAATTCCTTCAATAAACTGCTCTCAGCCCGTTGGGCGAAGGTCATCATTTCATGCTTCATGGCTTCAACTTCTCCCGTACTTCATCAAATATACTCAGGAAGGCGTCCAACTCGTCTGCCGTGGTCAGGTGGCTTAAGCTGATCCGCCAGGATTCCAGCGCCTGCCTGCGGTTGCGCGTCACGGCGTAGACCGCCCGGGAGGGCGTGTTCTCCACAGAACAGGCCGACTTCACCGACACGCACACGTCTCGCTCCGCCAGCGCGTCCCGGAAGGCCGCGCCCTTGATGCTCGCCACGCCCAGGTTCAGGATGTGGGGGAGGGCGTCCTCCGGGCTGTGGATGGTCACGCCGCCGCGCCCGGCCAGTTCGCGCCTCAGCCTTTGATTCAAGCCCTTCACGACCTCATACCGCCCTTTCTGTTCCCGGACGGCGATTTGCAGCGCCTCGGCCAGGGCGACCGCCAGCCCCACCGCCGGCGTGCCGCTTCGGTACAGCGTGGTGCTCACGCCGCCGTGAATGAGCGGCTCCATCTCCACATCCGACCGCTTCCACAGCAGCCCGCTGCCGTTGATGCCCCCGAACTTGTGCGCCGACAGGCTCACCGTGTCCGCCAGGGAAAAATCAAAGGGCAGCTTGCCGACGATCTGGGTGGCGTCCACGTGCAGGTGGCAGTCGGGAAAACTGCGCACGATCTCCGAAGTCTCCTTCACGGGCTGCACGACGCCCAGCTCGCTGTCCACGGCGCAGAGCGTCACCAGCGCGGTGCTCCGGCGCAGCAGGCTTTGAAGCTGATCGAGGTCGATTCGCCCGTCCCGGCCCACGTCCAGCACGTCGACCTCCCAGCCCCGCTCCTGAAGCGACGTCAGACAGCCGCTGACGGAGGCGTGCTCCAGCGGCGTGGTGATGATGTGCCGCCCCACATGGCGATTGGCGTGGGCGATGCCCAGGATCGCGGTGTTGTTGCCCTCGCTGGCCCCGGAGGTAAAGATCAGCTCGCCGGGTTGAACGCCCAACAGCGCCGCGCAGGTCTCCCCCGCCCGCGCCATGGCCGCCGCGGCCTCCATCCCCGCGCTGTGCTTCGCGTTGGCGTTGCCGATCAGCCGCTCCTCCGCCGCGCAAAATGCCTCCAGCACCCGTGGCTCCACGGGCGCGTTGGCGGTATAGTCCAGATAGATCATTGCATTCAGTCCTGTCCACAAATCAAACTGAACGTAGTATAACACATAATACCCACTAAATAAATAGGATATAGATTAATTTGCGATTGTTTGAATGATATATTGTCAAAGATATAATTGTTGGCTATAATCAAGCATTTGAAACGTGTATTAGACAATGGACCTGCGTCAACCTATAATAGAGCCACATCCCGGCAGGGTGCCATAGCCAAGTGGTAAGGCAAAGGTCTGCAAAACCTTCATTCCCCGGTCCGAATCCGGGTGGCACCTCCAACTGTATATCTATTCTGAATTATTAAGGAGGATTCGATCATGTCTGACATTCGCAATTCTGCAAACTGGAGCTTTGAAACCAAGCAGCTGCACATCGGCCAAGAGCAAGCCGATCCCGTGACCGATGCCCGCGCGGTACCGATCTACGCGTCCACCTCCTTCGTATTCCACAATTCCCAGCACGCCGCCGACCGCTTTGGTCTGCGAGATGCCGGAAACATCTACGGTCGCCTGACCAACCCCACCAACGGCATCTTCGAGGCGCGCATCGCAGCGCTGGAGAACGGCTCCGCTGCGCTGGCGGTGGCCTCCGGCGCGGCAGCCATCAGCTACACCTTCCAGGCGCTGGCAAAGGCGGGCGAGCACATCGTCGCTTCCAAGACCATCTACGGCGGCACCTTCAACCTGTTGGAGCACACACTGCCGCTGACCAACAACATCACCACTACCTTTGTCGATCCCGATGTCGAAGGCAGCTTTGAGGCAGCGATCCAGCCGAATACCAAAGCCATATTCATCGAGACTTTGGGCAACCCGAATTCCAACATCGTCGATATTGAAAGGATTGCCGCCATCGCCCACAAGGCGGGTATCCCGCTGGTGGTGGACAACACCTTCGCCACGCCTTACCTGGTGCGGCCGATCGACTACGGCGCGGACATTGTCGTCCACTCGGCCACCAAGTTCATCGGAGGACACGGCACGGCAATCGGCGGTGTGATCGTCGAAGGCGGCAAGTTTGACTGGAAAGCCAGCGGCAAATATCCGTGGATCGCCGAAGCCAACCCCAGCTATCACGGTGTATCCTTCGCCGATGCGGTGGGCCCGGCGGCCTTCGCGACCTACATCCGCGCCATACTGCTGCGCGACACCGGCGCGACGCTCTCCCCGTTCCACGCTTTCATCTTCCTGCAAGGGCTGGAGACCCTGTCCCTGCGAGTGGAGCGCCACACCGAGAACGCGCTGAAGATCGTGGATTACCTCTCCAAACACCCGCAGGTGGAGGCCGTGCACCATCCGTCGCTGCCCGGCGAGCCCAGCCACGCGCTGTACAACAAGTACTTCCCCAACGGCGGCGGCAGCATCTTCACCTTCGAGATCAAGGGCGATTCCGAAAAGGCGCAAAAGTTCATCGACAACCTGCCGATCTTCAGCCTGCTGGCCAATGTCGCGGACGTGAAGAGTTTGGTGATCCACCCCTTCACCACCACCCACAGCCAGCTGACCGACGAGGAGCTGCTGGATCAGGGCATCAAGCCCAACACCATTCGCCTGTCCATCGGCATCGAGAAGGTGGACGACCTGATCGCCGCGCTGGATGCCGCATTTGAGGCGATCAAATAAAGTGTATGCGCATACAGGGCATTGTCAGATATGGCAATGCCCTGTCGCTTTCTATTCGTAAAATGCCTTTTCCCGAAGTTGAGTATAAGGCTTTCTATTTCTGGCTGCCTGACAGCCCGCCATATCTACGTCTGTGAACAGCAATTCCTCGTGATCGCCCGCCAGCGCAAGCGTGTTTCCGTCGTAATCTGCAACGATGGAATCGCCGGAAAACGCCATATCGCCCTCAATTCCCGTTCGATTGCACATGGCGATGTTGACGCTGTTGTGAAACGCCTGTATCTTTATTTCCCAACGGAACAGTTCCGCGGGCTCCGCCTTTGTGTTGGCAGTGGGAACAATGATCAAATCAGCACCGCGCAACGCCTCTGTGCGAATGCTTTCAGGGTAGTGCCTGTCAAAGCACACGACGATACCAATGCGGCCCATTGGTGTTTTAAATACCTGAAAGCCCTCCTCGGAGGCCGTATAATAGTCCCTTTCATAGAATTGCTCGCACTGAGCGATGTGTACCATTTTCTGTCGGCCTATGATTTCACCTCTGTCATCGATCAACAGGCTCATATCGTAATAGCGCCCATTTTCCTGTATGTAGTAGTTTGGAACGGCAAATATTCCAGCTTTCCGACATATCGAAGCCAGATCACGGATATAGGCACTGTCCATGTCAATGGCATATCGAGCGGCATCTCTACCGGCATACTGAGGGAAAAAGGGTGTTAGTTGGATTTCCGGAAAACAGACAAGCCGTGCGCCGCCGTCCGCGGCTTCGCGGACAAGTTTCAAGGCATGTTCATGGTTTTGGGACATGTCGTCCAACATACGCATCTGCGCGATCGCTATTTTCATTCAATCTACCCCTATCTAAAATGAAATCCCCCATGAGTATATGGAGGATTTTCTATAAGCATATACTGAAATTATGAACCTGTCAATGTCTGACTATCCGTTTTCTGCAATACTGACAATTATAGAGCATCACTGAAACACAGCGTCAAAGGCCTGCGCCAGATCCGCAATCAGATCGTTTGCGTTTTCAAGCCCCACGGAGATGCGCACCAGGTTTGTGGGTATGTCCGCCTGCTCAAGCAGTTCAGGCGTAAACTCGCCGTGGGTCGTTTCCGGAGAGTTGACGATCAACGAGCGAACATCTCCCAGGTTTACGTGGTATGAGAATAGTTTCAGCGCATTGAAGAAAGCCTTGAGCTCATCTCTGTTCCCCGCAAAACCAAAGGAAAATAAAGCCGGCGTGCCACTCGGGAAGTAGCGCTGCGCAAGGGCCTTGTACGGACTGGTTTTTGCCGCGGGATGCCTGACCCATGCCACCTCGTCTCGTCCTTCCAGAAACTTCACAAGCTTTTCCGTTGTTGCCACCTGCTTATCCAAACGTTCCACCAGAGTGCTCATGCCCTGTAAGGCCAGATAGGCATCGAAGGGACTCAGCGCAGCACCCAGAAATTCCAGATAGAACATGCGCAACGCAATGACCAACGGGAAATCCGCTGAAAAATCCATAGGCGATCTCGGGATGCCGTCGATATCCCGAATCTTATAGTACTTCTTGTAAAACTGCGGAAAGCGGTACGGGGCATAGTGGAAGCCGCCTTTTTCTACCACAACGCCGCCGATCAGATTGCCATGACCGCCCAACCCCTTTGTCAGGGAGTAGACAGCGATGTCAGCCCCATGTTCAAAGGGTCGGAAAAGGTAGGGTGTCGCCACCGTGTTGTCCACCACCAGCGGAACGCCCTGGCGATGGGCTACTTCAGCGATGGCCTCGATGTCATAGATCTCTCCGTTGGGGTTGCTGAAGCTCTCAAGATAAACCGCGCGGGTGTTTGCGTCGATCAGGGTCCCGTAAGCGGCGGCCGCGTGCCGGTTAGCGACCGGCCGGGTCTCAACGCCAAATCGGCTCAGAAAATTGACCAGCGTTTCCTGCGTGCCGCCATAGAGAGAGGATGCGTATATGATGTTCCCGCCGCCTTCAGCCAGCGCCAGCAGCGTGTTGGTGATCGCCGCCATGCCGGAAGCAAAGGCGATGGCGGCAGCACCGCCGTCCAGATCCCGTACACGCTCTTCCAGCGCCGCGACGGTGGGGTTTGTAACGCGGGTATAGACGCTGGCAATTTCAACGCCGCGCAGAAGGCGCTGCGCCCGGTCGATATCCCGAAAGTTGAAGGAAGCGGTTTGGTAGATGGGAACGTTCACAGAATCGTTGTTATCGCCGGGCACATAGCCGGAATGGATACGCTTCGTTTCAAAGCGGTAGCTGTTTTCGCTCATGGTCTTTCCTCCTCGCCATCAGATCAGTGTGGCAACGCCGCGCAGGCACGTTTTCAGGCCGCGCGGCGTAATCATATTCCTCGTATTTTGTTGCATCAGGACGCGCTTGCCATGTGGAACTGTTCCATGATATGCTTGCGAATTTTCACAAAGGCGTCGCTGCCTCGGTCACGGGGATGCGGTAGATCAACCTCTATGATCTCGCTGATCTTTCCCGGACGGGGTGTCATAATAACGATGCGGTCGGAGAGATAGACGGCCTCGTCAACGTCGTGGGTCACCAGGATCATCGTAGCGTTGTTCTGGCGGCGGATATCCAGCAGCTTGTCCTGCAAATCGGCTCGGGTAAAACTGTCCAGCGCGCCCATAGGTTCGTCCAGCAGCAGCACCTCCGGGTCGTTGATCAGCGCCCGGGCGATGGCCACGCGCTGCGCCATGCCGCCGCTGACCTCGTGGGGAAAGGCTTTCTCAAAGCCATCCAGTCCCACCATCTTGACATACCTGGGCACCTCTGCTTTCTTCTCCTTGTAAATATGCCGTGCCTTCAGCCCCGAAGCGATATTCTGTTCGACAGTCATCCAAGGAAACAGGCTCCCCTGCTGGAAGATGTAGCCGCGCTGGGGGTCGGGACCCTCGATCTCCCTGCCGTTGATCCTGAGGGTTCCCGCCTGGGGCTTGTCGAGCCCGCCGATCAGCCGAAGCAGCGTCGTCTTGCCGCAGCCCGACGCGCCAATGATGGACAGGAATTCGCCGCGATACACGTCCAAATCCACGCCACGCAGCGCTTCCACGCCCACCGCCTGGGGATTGCCACTGTCGGTGTAGACGCGGTTGACGCCGCGGATGCTCAGCACCACATCGCTCATCTGAATTGCCCCCTCTGCCAGCGCAGCACATAAGCCCGCACGACGTTCAAAACCGCCAGGATCAGGCTGAAAAGAATCGCCATCACCAGGATCGTAGCAAACACCTTGTAATAGGCTGCCCACACCTTGACCACGTTGATATAATAGCCGAGGCCACCGGGTTGGCCCATCATTTCGGCCATGACCAGGCAGGTGAACGATCCGGCGCACGCGGTGGTAATGCCGTTGAAGATGTGGGGCATGGCATTGGGCACAGCCACGCGAAACAGAAGAAACGGTGTCTTTGCACCTAGCGTGCGCGATGCCTCGAACAGCGTCTTGGGTGTCGTCTGTATGCCAAAGGCCGCTTGAGAGGCTACCGGGAACCAGGAGCAAATGGCGATCAGGAACACAGCGGCCCAGAAGGGTGTGGGCAACAGCGTGAGCGCGAAGGGCATCCACGCCACCGCAGGAATCACACCGGTGACCTTCAAAACGGGTTGTACCCAGTAATAGACCTTGGGAAACCACCCGATCAGGATGCCGGTGCCGATACCCAACACGACACCTGCCAGAAAACCAGTTGAAAACAGGCGAAGGGAGTAGCCGAGGTTTTGAAGTACAATGGGCCCGTCGATCAGGAAGGTCTCCAGAATCTGCGCGGGGCCGGGAAAGAAAGGCTGCGTGGTGATCCTGAGTTTGGTACCCGCGATGTCATAGACCAGAAGCGCGACTCCGACCGCGAAGCGGAACTTCGCCTGATTCTGGTATTTCTCCCGACGGACGGGATCGACTATCGCCCGAACCGCTCCCAGCAGATAGACGAACATGAGCGCGCCGAGCACGATGCGATAGAAGCTGTTTCGATCCACCACAAGCCTGCCCAGGGCGTAGGTATCGTCCTTGAGGCCTTCCGCAACCTGTGGAACCAGGATATTCCCGATGATGGCGATCAGGAAGCCGGAGAGCGTCAGGATCGCTGCTCGTACCAGCGGCCAGCCCGCCTTCTCATCCGGCTGTGCTACCGCGTTAACCTTTGAAACATCTATCACATTTGGATGCGGGTGCGCCGCCTTTAATTGTGCCATGTTCAAAACCTCATTCTTTTCATCGAATTCACCGCATGGATCATATATTGGAAGCTCCCGGCGATACGCTGACCCTGGGTTGTATCGCCGGAAGCCATATTAGGGAGGCGTGAAGAAGATCAATTACTCCAGTCCCAGGGTCAGATCGATTTCAGCGTATGCTTTTTCGGCAAACTCGGCCGGGTCGTCGGTCAGGAAGCCCACGTCATACAGCGCCTGGGCGAAGAACTCCACGTCCGCCTTGATGTCCACGACGTTTTCATTGTGGCCATGATTCGGGTAGGAATAGCTCTTCACCAGCTGTTCTGCCAGCGCCAAATCCTCAATCGCCACATATCCGGTGGAGGTGATCAGCTCCACGGCTTCTTCGGGGTTCTCTGCGATCCATTGCTGGGCCTTGTGGTAAGCGCGCAATTCTGCGGCGATCAGCTCGGGCTGTTCCTCGATGATTTTATTGGAGGCATACAGGAAGCAGCAATAATGACCGGCAAAAGGCGCGTCCGAACCGATATCCAGCAACACACGGCCCTCACCCTGATTCTCAACTACGCTGGCGTAAGGGTCCCACAGCGCGGCAGCGTCGATTGCGCCCTGCTTGAGAGCCTCAACCTCAAGTGTGCCATCGTTGAAGGGCAGGAACTCCACTTCGGTGGAGGCGATGCCAGCCTGGGCCAGCCAGAGCAGCGCCACCTGATGGGGCGTTCCGCCGATCTCATCCACGCCGATCTTCTTGCCGCGCAGATCCTCAACGCCGCTGATCTCGGATTCCGGCAGCACTTCGACCTTGATGCAGCCCTGGTGCAGGCCGTCCACGATGGACATGCCGATCCCCTCCTGGATGGCGGGGAAGAACTGGAAGTCGCCGTTGACAGTGGAGATCGTGCCGTTGTTCAGGCCGATCTTGGAGGGCTCAAAGTCGGAGGTAATCAGTTCAACGTCGATGCCTTCCTCTGCGAAGAAGCCCTTTTCATAGGCCACGTAGGTCGGCGAGTTGCATAGAGATCCGCCCTTGCCGGGGATGGTAATGTGATACTTGTATTCGCCCTCCGCAAAGGCGGGCAGCGCCGCGGACGCGGCCAGAATCAGCGCAAGAACCAGCGCGATGACGATGCGATTCTTCTTCATGATGAATCTCTCCTTAATCACATTCTTCATTATCTATATTCTCCGCCTGTGGGTGCTGCAGATCACGGCGGAAAATACCTTTGGGGCTGGCTGGCAAAAGAAAAGGCGTAACCGTCTCGCAGGGAGATAGCGGTTCGCGCCTCAAATCTTTTTTGTCAGCCAAACTCGTTCCGGAGCTTTCCGGAGCTTGTCCCAGATTGTAGCACAGGCCGGAAACAATGTCAATGTTTCCAGCCATTCAAAAAAACGTTTGTTATCCATAGAAGCTTCCTATCAGTTCGGAAATCTTCTATTTTTATTGTCTAAGGTTATAATTGACGATTAGATTTCGATATTGGACAAATCATCGTTCGCAGTTTACAATGTCCGCAATCTTATTTCTCTAAATCTGTATATGGGGAGGTGACGCCACATGACGCTTCAACAGATCAATTTCGTCGTCGCCATTTCAGAGACCGGCTCCATGAGCAAAGCGGCTGAACGTTTGTACCTGTCCCAGCCGACGCTGACCAGTTCCGTGCACGATCTTGAAGAAGAGCTGGGCTTTCAGATCTTCAATCGATCCCGAAAGGGCGTGACCCTGACAGCCGAGGGCACCGAGTTTTTACCTTACGCGCGTCAGCTGCTTGGACAATATACAGATTTGGCGGAGCGATATGGCCTTTCTTTGAACCGAAAATGGGAATTCGCCGTCTCTACCCAGCACTATTCCTTTGCCGTTAAGGCCTTTGTAGAGTTGACGAAGCAGTTTGACGATGCAGAATACCAGATGGCTCTTCGCGAAACAAAGACCCTGGATGTCATCAAGGATGTCTCCTGCCTGCGTAGTGAAATTGGCATTCTCTACCTGGATGAATACAACAGAAAGGCCATTGAAAAGCTTCTGAGGGACAATGAGCTGGACTTTCATTCTTTGATTCTGTGCGATGCCTATGTCTATCTTTGGAAAGGTCATCCGCTTGCTGACAAGAGCAGTATTTCCTTCGAAGAACTTACACCCTACCCCTGCATTTCCTTTGAACAGGGTGCCCAGAGCAGTTTCTATATGGCCGAGGAAATCCTATCAACCAATGAATACAGCAGAATCATCAAGGTCTGTGACCGTGCGACAGTGCTAAACCTGATGGTCGGATTGAATGGATACACCTTATGCTCAGGCATCATCTGTGAGGAATTGAACGGAGACGATTTTATTGCGATTCCCTATCAGTCTGACCAGGATGATCCCTACGGACATATGGAGGTCGGTTATCTCACGCGGAAAAATACCACGCTATCCAAGCTTGGCACGCAGTATATCCGTGAGATCAAGCGCTATCTGGGGATCGAGGCCGTTTCGGATGATCCTCCGACCGCCACCCCCGCTTCAAACGCTCCAAAAAAGAGAACACCATGATCGCACAAGGAGGTACCCATGTCCAAATCAATCGTCGTGGAAGGCAAGCGATGGATACCGTCCCTGCAGCGATGGTCGTGGATCGTCACCATCGTCTGGATGACCATCGCCAATATCTGGAAGCCGTTTGGGTTGTTTGGCTTCGTTTGTATGCTTACCCCCATCATCATCGCCCTGTCCGGCAGGGGCAAGATGCATTGTGCCCGAGTCTGTCCCAGGGGCTCCTTTATCGGAAGGGTCGGCAGCGTGATCAACTTCGGGCTGCCGATTCCAAGGCTCTTTCATAAAAGCGGCTTTCGGTTCGCCGTATGGGCTTGTATGATGGGCAGCTTCGCCGTGATGCTGGTGCTGGTGATTCCCAAGGGCATATATGCGCTGGGAAACGCGGTCTTGATTTTCATGGAGACAGCGACCGCCCTGGCGCTGATCACGGGCATACTGTTCAGGCCACGCACCTGGTGTACCATCTGCCCCATGGGCTTCTCTACCGAAAACATACGTCGGCTGTCCCGTCGCGCAAGGGCACGAAAGGCTGCATAACATAGTGATGCCCGATTTCAACAATCCACAGAGCAAACAACTCTGTGGATTGTTGTACTTATTGATCTGACCGCCAGAATAACAGCAGTTCCCGCTTTTCCAGCGGTCCCATGGCATAATCGGAATAATCTATGGCGCTCAATATAGTGGCATCAACGATGCGATTCAACGCCTTGGGTTGATCGAAGACATATTCCCTGGCTGGATCATCCGGATCCGGGTATTCATCATAAGGATCAAACAACCCTACTTTCTTTTGCGATACAATTCGCGTCAGGAGCACATAGTGACCGTCTCCGCCCAACGAGCAACGCATGACCACACAGCCACCCCTTTCAAGGCAGCGCCATGCCGGGCTTCCGGGTTGGACTGTCGCAAATTCCATATCAAGAAATGCGGTTTTAATCGGGAACTGGCAGTTTTCCGCAAAACATTCAAGCCATGCGTCCATATACCGCATGGAGGCTTTTGAGGTTCCTTCCTTCCCCGGTTCTCCGTCTGCGGAAAAAGTGTCTATTCCCATTATCCATATGTGCTTCAGGACTGCCGGGGGTATCTCAGCGCGTTCAAAGAGGAAGCGTATGGCATTGGTAACGCTGGTAGGGCCACAATCATATTCAGAAGATTGGTAGATCAATCGGTTTTTCATTGGCATCCCTTCCAAATGGGCCGAATGGACAACACGTGGCAGCCAAGCCCAAAATTGTCTGTCCCCGCCAAACGTGATGCCTACGCAACCAAGCACCACAAGGCGGGGCCAGTGAAAAAGGAGTGTTTCCCATGTGCCTATTATCGCTCTAAATGCCTTCTCTGTCAAATTCACTTTTTTAATCTTACACGATAGGTTAGGACTATAACATAACGAAGTTATAGAATACTACTATACGATATACTATAGCAATCCCCAGAAATGTCACCACCGCCACCTTGACAAAAGTGGTATAACAAAGGTAGAGGTGAGCGGCAATGTTACACAACGAAGCGAGAGAACTGCTGGTAAAAGCATACGAGAAGCAT
>Ga0256404_1003920_pt1 | contig 29179 bp, 28 predicted proteins | sample RumenRJG_01DNA_FD_185990 | JGI IMG/M metagenome (GOLD analysis project Ga0256404, IMG submission 185990) | Bovine rumen microbial communities from Lethbridge, Alberta, Canada - RJG_01 | ecosystem: Host-associated > Mammals > Digestive system > Stomach > Rumen | place: Canada: Alberta | collected...
TGTAACTGTCTCCCACGGAAAGTCCTGGGTTACAGAACCCCGGATGAAATCTTCGAGGAGGAAATCGACCGAATCTACCAGGCTACTGCCTAGCGGAGGGTGTCCAACTTGTTGTTGCAATTTAGGATTTTACCATTTTATATGTATTTAACAACTGAAAAAAGACATTTTTCTCATAGTTTTGTCTGTATACTTAAAAAATGGCAAAAAAATGTCTGCTCCCTTTACGGGGAACAGACAAATTCTCAGTTTTCTTCATATCCGTTCGGATTCATCTTCTGCCATCTCCATGAATCCGCGCACATATCATCGAGGTTCTTCTCTGCCTTCCAGCCGAGCACCTTCTCTGCCTTGGACGGATCGGAATAGCACTGTGCAATATCGCCAGGCCGTCTCGGGTCGATCACGTACGGCAGTTCACGGCCGCATGCCTTCTCAAAGGCATGGACAATATCCAGCACGCTGTAGCCGATGCCGGTGCCGAGATTGAAAATATTCACACCGCTCAGCTTCTCCATGCCGCGGATCGCTGCCACATGGCCCTTTGCCAGATCGACAACATGAATATAGTCACGTACGCCGGTGCCATCCGGTGTCGGATAGTCATTGCCGAATACATGGATCTTCTCGAGCTTGCCGGAAGCCACCTGCGCAACATACGGCAGCAGGTTGTTCGGGATGCCCTTCGGGTCCTCACCGATCAGGCCGCTCTCATGCGCACCGATCGGATTGAAATAGCGAAGCAGCATGATATTCCACTCGTTATCCGCGCGCCAGATATCGGTCAGAATGCGCTCCTGCATGGACTTGGACGCGCCGTACGGATTCGTGGTCTCGCCGAGCGGACATTCCTCCGTGATCGGAACAAAGGCCGGATCGCCGTAAACCGTCGCCGATGAGGAAAAGACGAACTTCCTGCATCCATGTCTGCGCATCACATCGCAGAGCACCAGCGTGGAATCCAGGTTATTGGTATAGTATTCAATCGGCATGCGGGTGGACTCACCGACTGCCTTGAGGCCGGCAAAATGAATGACGGCATCGATATGCTCCGCATCAAACAGCGCCGTCAGCGCCGCACGGTCCTGCACATCGATTTTATAGAATTTCGGGCGTTTCCCCGTGATCTTCTCAATCCGGTCAATCACCATCTCCTTGGCATTGCTGAGGTTATCCGCAACAACGACATCGTACCCTTCATTCAGAAGTTCAACACAGGTATGGGAACCGATAAAACCGGCACCGCCCGTTACAAGAATCTGCATAATGTTATCTCCCTTTCATACGATTTCACGGGCGCCCTCACCGATCCCGGCGATATAAAATGCGGCGCGCAGGCCGGTCCGCTCGTGATAATGCCGTCCGACCGTCTCGGTAAAATACGGTACGGCATCCTTCTGTACAATATTCACGGTGCAGCCGCCGAAACCGCCGCCGGTCATGCGGGCACCAACTGTACTACGTATACTTAACGCTTCTTCCACCAAAATGTCAAGTTCCCGGCAGGAAACTTCGTACTGATCCCGCAGAGAAATATGCGATTCTGCCATCAGCTGCCCGAATTTCCGGATATCCCCGCTCTCCAGCGCCGCGGCCGCCGCAAGTGTGCGCGCCTCCTCGAAGACGGCATGCTCCGCCCGCCGCCGGCAGATCGGGTCTTCTATCACATCGGCCGCCTTCTGAAATTCTTCCGGCGTCAGCTGGCAAAGCGCATCGATGCTGCAATGCTTCTTAAGGTCGGCAAGCGCGCGCTCGCACTCCCGCCGCCGGTCATTGTAAGCCGAATCCGAAAGCTCATGCGGCTTGTTGGAATTGACAATCACCAGCTGCGCATCGCCGAGCCTGACCGGCACATAGCGATACGCCAGTGATGCACAGTCGAGCAGGATGGCCTGATCCTTTTTCCCCATCGCACTGGCAAACTGGTCCATGATGCCGCACTGCACGCCGACATAGCGGTTTTCCGCCTCCTGTCCGAGCCGCGCGGCTGCCGCCGGTCCGCAGTCAAAGCCAAAAAGATGACAAAGCACCGTTCCCGTCAGCACTTCCAGCGAAGCGCTCGAGGAAAGGCCGGATTTATCCGGCACCGTACCGTAAACCGCCAGGTCAAAGCCGGTCTCCGGCACAAATCCATGCTGCATGAATGCCCACACGGCGCCGGCCGGATACGCGGCCCAGCCATGCACCGGCCTGCTTTCGAGGCTGTCAAGATCGGTCTCGATGACGCCCGCTTCCGGCATATTCATCGAATAAAAACGCAGCCGCCGGTCCTGCCGCCGCTTCGCGGCGCCGTAGGTGCCCAGCGTCAGCGCACAGGGCAGCACATGCCCGCCGTTATAATCTATGTGCTCACCGATCAGGTTCACGCGCCCCGGTGCAAAAAACAGCCGCTGCCCGGCGCCGCCGAACAGCGCTGCCGCCTTCGCCTGCAGCTTGTCTGTGATTTCCTTATCCATATCCTCACCGCCTTTCTTTCCAGTATACCGCCGCGCCGCCGGCCCGGACAACCGGCCGCGCATATTTCTTTACCGAACAAAAACCGCATGGTAAAATATAATAAATTAACGTGCGCTTAACACGGAGTTTACTTATGGGAGGGAGTTATTATGCATTCCGATTCGAAAGAAAAAGCGGCAAAGCCGCTCTGGCGGCGCATTCTCCGCATAATTCTGATCATTCTTCTGATCTGCGTCATCATTTTCGCCGCCCTGCTGATCTGGCTGACCGTGACAGAATACAAGCCGGCAGACAGTGAGGAAATTTCGGTGCAGACCGCAGACGGGGCCGCACCGGAAGACGTGCGCGAAGGCAGCAGCCTGACCTACATGACTTGGAACGTCGGCTACGGCGCCCTCGGCGACAACGCGGACTTTTTCATGGACGGCGGCCATTCCGTCAAAACCGCCGACAAGGCGCGTGTACAGTCCAATCTCGACGGCATCCAATCAGAGATCGAGGCAATGGATCCCGATTATCTTTTCATGCAGGAGGTCGACACCGACGCATCCCGGTCCAGCCATATCGATGAATCGCAGATTCTGTCTGAAGGCGCTGCCAACTGGGATTTTGCCTATAACTATAAGGTAAAATTCATTCCGTACCCGATCCCGCCGATCGGCGAGGTCAACGCCGGCATCATGACCGCATCCAGCCGCACCCTTGAGGACGCAAGCCGGATTCAGCTGCCGTGCCCGTTCAAATGGCCGGTGCGTCTCGGCAACCTCAAGCGCTGTCTGCTCGTAAACCGCACGCCGGTACTCGATGAAAACGGACAGGATACGGGCAAGGAGCTCGTGAGCGTCAATCTGCACCTGGAAGCCTACGACAGCGGCGAGGGCAAAGCGGCGCAGACAGAGATGCTCCGGCAGGTTCTGCAGGAAGAGGCAGATAAGGGCAATTATGTCATCGCCGGCGGCGATTTCAACCAGACTTTCTCGGGCACCGACGACAGCATGTACCCGGAATACGAAGGCCGCTGGCACTGCGGCGAGCTCGACGAGAGCGCCTTCTCCGACGAATGGCAGTTTGTCATGGACAATACCCATCCTACCTGCCGCTCGCTCGATCAGGCATACGCCGGTGCCGATCACGATAATTTCCAGTACTACATGATCGACGGATTCATCGTCTCCTCCAACGTACAGGTGGATTCGGTTTCCACGCAGGATCTGGAATTTGTCTGCAGCGACCACGAACCGGTCGTCATGCAGGTAACGCTGAAATAAAAAAGCGCAGTCCGCTTAAACAGAAAAATCAGGCAGGATTTCCTGCCTGATTTTTCATGTCTTATTACTTTTTATAATCGTAAAATCCCTTTCCGCTGTTGATACCGGTCTCGCCCCTGTCAATCTTCTCCTTCAGCATCGCGTTGATCTTCGACTGCAAAGACGACGGGTCCTTGGCCTCCGGATTCATGATACCGATATTGTACGCGGTCTCCAGGCCGATAGTATCGAGGATCTCGAACGGTCCCATCGGTGCACCGGTCCCCAGCTTCCATGTCAGATCGATGGTCTTCGGATCAGAGACACCGCCTGCCCACAGCTTCTGTGCGGAAATCAAGAACGGCACCAGCATCGAATTCAGAATATAGCCCGGCTGCTCCTTTAACACCGGCAGCGGAATCATATTGATGTCCTGCGCAAAGGCAAGTACCTGTTTGAAGACCTCCGGGTCCGTACCGGCATGCCCCATGACTTCCGCCGTGTTGTGTTTCCAGATATCATTGGCAAAATGCAGCGCCAGGAATTTCTCCGGCCGCCCGGTTGCCTGTGCGAACATGCTCGGCAGGAGCGTCGAGGAATTCGTGCATAAAATTGTCTTCTCCGGAAGGAGATCCTTCATCTTCTGAAAAATATCCGTTTTCTGCTGCACATCCTCGGACATGGACTCGATCACGATATCCGCATCCTGCAGTGCTTCCTTCATATCAAGCGTGATTGAAATATTTTCCTTCAGGTTCTTCTCGCCCGCCTCATAGAGGCTGTCGATCTTCTCCGGCGTGATGCCGGCCCATTCCTCTGCCCGGATCAGGCCGCGCGGATAAAGATAAGCGCCCATCGGATTGCCGATCAGCTTCTTCGCCGCGGCAAGGTCCTGCAGCATCAGGCTGCTGTACCTTTGCAGCTTCGGTTTCGTGCGGCCGATCGATGACTCCATGCGGAGCCAGAAAGTGGTTTTATGCCCTGTATAGGCACACATCAGGCCGATCTGAGAACCCAGGACACCGCCGCCGATAATGGTAACATTCTTAAACATATCTTTCTCCTTTTCACTCTGTGTCTGCTTTTACTGCAGAATCTGTCTGACAGCACCATAGATGCCGGCATCGTTGCCCAGCTGCGCAAGCACAATCGGCGTCTCTTCCGAGGCATGAAACGCATAGTGCCGGTAGTATCTGCCGACGATATCCAGCAGGATCTGTCCAGCCCTGGAGACACCGCCGCCGAGGACAAAGAGATCCGGGTCGATCACACAGGAAACCGCCGCCATCGCCCGGCCCAGCATATCGCCCAGCTGCTCCGCCAGCTGCAGGCCGGCAGGGTCCTCGCCGCGCGCCGCGTCGAAAATATCTTTCGCCGTCGGCTGCGCCAGCGCGCGCAGGCAGGTCTGCTGCTGCGGATGTTCTTCCAGATAAAGCGCCGCCATGCGTGTGATGCCGGTCGCCGATGCATACTGCTCCAGATGGCCGTTTTTCCCGCATCCGCAGACGGCTTTCTCATCCGGATTCATGCACATGTGGCCGATCTCCCCGGCTGCGCCGAACCGCCCCGGCAGAATCCGTCCGCCGACGATAATGCCGCCGCCGACGCCGGTGCCCAGCGTGATCATCACCATATTATCGCAGCCCTGACCGCCGCCTTTCCACATCTCGCCGAGTGCCGCCACATTGGCATCGTTGCCGACCGTAACGGGAATGCCATCCAGCAGCGCCGAAAGCTCCTGCGCCACATTCTTCACGCCCCAGCCGAGATTGACGCAGCGATTTACGATACTGCTCTGCATCACCGCACCGGGAACACCGACGCCGACGCCCCGCAGCGCCTGCAGCTGCACGCCGTGCCTCTCCAGCTGCCGCCGGATCGACTCCGCCGTATCTTCCAGAATATGCGCACCGCTATCTTCCTGGCGCGTCTTCGTCTCCCATCTGTCCAGAAGGCCGCCCTCTTCGCTGAAAAGTCCCAGCTTGACAGCCGTTCCGCCGATGTCTGCGCCAACTGCATACCTTTCCATACAGTTTTCCTCCCGTTTACTGTTTCTTTACTTATTGTATCACAGAAAGTACAATCTGTGCCAGACGGAAAGGACGCGATCAGCCATCGTCATGCTTTTCAGAAAGTTCAACACTCATGACATCGGCCCCCATGTACTTGATGCTGAGATAATGTCCATCTTCATTATAAGCAGTGTAATATTTATCCGATCGATTATAATCTACGCTGTAGCCTGCCTGGGAACAGGCATCAATATAATCATTAAAATCATCTTTTGAAGTATCGCCGATATGGACAGCTAAGTAATCCGACCTGTCCTCCTGAATGCTGCCCTGCAGGGATGCCGGCTGCGGAATCGTCTGCGCCAGCGCACTCTGCGGCCACGCAATCTGCGTCATCTTCTCCGGTGCCTTCAGCAGGATACTCATCTTTTTATCATCCTCATAATAATTAAGAAGAAGATGGTATCCGTCTTCATCAAAGGTATTCAGATGGTCATTGCCATACTGCTCCATATCCCTCGTAAAGCCCATCTCTTTGCAGGAAGACATATAGGTGCTGCACTCCTCCTGCGTTATATTGTAAATATCAATACTCAGATAACTGTCTGTATTCACGCCGATATCCGCCCTGTCTGATGGCGGCTGCGGCATCCGGCTGTGCAGACTGATATCCTCCCAGCTGTACGGCTGCGCATCCGCCGAATTGATGCCTGCATCATAGGCATACCAGAAGGGAATTGCCAGTACAAGGGCAAGCACGAAATAAAGCGTGTGCATTCCGCGATGCTTCTCCCGAATTGTCTGCGAGCCTGTCAGCAGACAGAGGACATACAGGATGCTGATCAGAATACCCAGCAGTCCGGCAGCCGCCGCACCACTGTAAAATGCACAGAAGCCGAAAATAATCGTGTTAACCAGCAGAAAGATGGCCAGTTTTCTCTGCCGGCTGTGCCGGAAAGCTTCGCTTTTCCGGTTATGTTCTTTACGCTCGCTTTCCTCCTGCTCAAATTTCAGCCGTTGCCTTTCCAGTTCCTGCTTCTGCTTTTCCAGTTCCTGCCGGCGCTTTTCGGCATCCAGATAAGCCTTCGCGCGAATCCGCTCTGTTCTGACCGCATCGCTCTCCCGCAGCAGATCTGCGCGTGCAAAAGTATTGCCGCAGTACGGACACTCGGCAATCTCCTCCTCGCTCTGCCGCAGATCAATCTCCCCGCCGCAGATCGGACAGCTGACCGCCCTCGTCTGGTTTTCTTTATCCGATTTCATTGCCTTTTCCTCCCTGATTTAATCCCGGGCAGCACGATATTGCCTTTTCCTGTCCTGGCAGAGTGCCCGGGCTTTGCCGCCTTAATCCCCGATGGCACGCAGCATCGGAACCGTCAGAATCAGACCCAGTATAAAGTAAACGATGTGCGCTTTCGGATCCTTCTTCATGCCCTCCTCCGTGCCTGTTATCAGACAGCACAGGTACATCAGGCAAACCAGTATACTGACCACCCCGGGATAGATCTTTCCTTCCGTAAAACAGTAAAGGCAGAAGAGACCGTTGATGATCAGCAGAAGAAGCGCATATATCGTTACCGAGCTGACATACGGAAATGTGTCCTTCGGGCCGTTATTCCCCTGCCCGCTATCCTTCAGTCTTTCCGAACGCCTGAACACATAGCCGCAGTACGGGCACAAAATAAATTCCTCCTCGTTATCCTGCAGGTCAATGTCAGCGCCGCAGCCCGGACAGCTGACCACCTGGTGCTGGTTTCTGTTATCAGATTGCATGGCATTTCCCTCCCCGGTTATATTTTCTAACTATATTATACATCCGTATCTGTATCTTTTTTTACCCTCAATGAAAAAGTCCGTATAATTGGACATCAACGGGTGTAAAATAAAGGCAGAAAATCGGAGGTGGGAATAATGAAACAGCCAGGAAATAAACTTACACACAAAATACGCTATGCTTTCGAGCACAGACTGCTGCCGCATCTGTTTTATGACGGAAAGCTCCAGTTCATGGGGAAGTTTTCCAGGGGAAAAGAGCTGCTCTTTTTCATTATCGATGACATGTTCAAGGACCAGAAGGCTAAGAACCCGTACACACAGGAGGATTTTGACACGGAGCCTTTCCGGATCACCGATGATATTCTGGTGCTGAAGATCATTTTCCCTGAACCGGAGGACGAACCGCTTTGCTATTGCAGCTATGTCTTCTATAATACAAAGACAGAGAACGGCATCTATTTCTGCATCGAGAAGGGAAGGCCCGACGACATCGATCAGGCATTTGTCTGCTGCTGGACTCCGGATGGCACACATGAAGATTATGATAAGTGCCCACTGAATAAAAATCAGGATCTTCTGCGCTGCGTGCAGATCTATATCGATCGCTTTCCGGAAGAATTCAGCCAGCATAAAGATATGGAGTGAAAAGAAATGACAGAGAAGAAAGGAATGAAATGCCTCAGTTTCCAGCAGCCTTATGCTGCTATGATTGCGGTCGGCGCCAAGACGGTGGAATGCCGGTCGCGGCGGATCAAGACGCCGGTGAAGGATCTTGTTATCTGCGCATCGAAGACCGCGAAGATATTTTATCCGATTCCAGGCCTCGTCTACGGCTATGCGATCGGCATGGCGGATATCACAGACTGCGTTCCCTTTACGAAAAAGCACCTGCATGATGCCGTCATGTCCGGGATGCCGGAGAGCGGCTGCTATGCCTGGATTCTGGAGAACCCGCGGATGATCCGGCCGCAGCCCGTCAAGGCATCGGCCAGCTTCTTCTATACGGATTTCACGCCGGAGATTCTCGAGCCGACGCGGGCAGCTTATGAAAAATACCTGCTTCCGCTTGCACGGACCGGCGAGGCAGATGAAGTCGAAGATACCCTGCATATGCTTTTTGAAAAGCAGAAAGAACTGTGGGATGCCTTCGCGTAACCCGTATAATCGAACAATTCCGTCCGAAAAAAAAGGCCGGCGCCCTTGCGCTGGCCTTATTTCGTATTGCCGGATCGCTGATCCGCCTGCCATGCCGGCCCGCAGACAGCGGCGCCGGCAAATCACTCAAGATCCGCATGGCGTGCAAACATTTCCTCTGCATTTTCCCCCATGCGATCCATCAGTTCCATGATAATCGCGTCATAGACGATCAGATTCATCTGCTCATAGGCACTGCCCATCGGCTGCACAGAAGCGATCGGCAGCCCCTGATGCACCGTCTTCGGCGATACGCCGGGCAGCACGACAACGGTATCCGCCATTTTCGCGATGGATGACGCACCGTCCATCGTAAACAGCAAAATACGCACGTGCGCCGCCGCTGCTTTCCGGGCCATGGAAATGAGGCTGTCTGTCTCGCCGGATCCCGACCCGATCAGGAGAAGATCCCCGGCTTTTGTGTGCGGGCTCGTGATCTCCCCCACATTGCTGACAGAAAGGCCCAGATGCATCAGGCGGTTGGTAAACGCTTTGATCATCAGTCCGCTTCTGCCGGCACCGGCCGTAAAAATATGCCCTGCCTTCGGAATCTCATCGGCCGCTTCGCTCAGCTGCGTATCATCCAGATAGGCCGTATTCCTCTGCAGCTCTTCGAGAATCCTCTTCGTATTGTCCCGGACACTCATCTCGTTTCCCTCTTTTCCGCAAAAGACCGCATGCTCTCCTTCAGTGCCTTTGCCGCCTGCGCCGGATGAGCGGCGCGGCAGATCCCGCCGCCGACAATGATGATCTCCGGCCTGTACTGCAGGTACGCGCGCACCGTATCCACATTGATACCGCCCGCCACCGCAATTTTTCCGTTTACCGCGCACTCTCTCATCAATCTGAGATCCTCCAGCGGCGTTCTGCCTTCAGCCTGCTGGTCAACGCCCGTGTGGACGCCCAGAATATCCACGCCCAGCCGCTGCAGAGCCGCGATTCTTGCCGGTATATCCTGCACGCAGAGCATATCCGCCATCACCAGACCGTGACAGGCATGTGCGGTATCCGCCACGTCCCGGATCGTACGATTATCGGTAACAGCAAGGACCGTGACGCAGTCCGCGCCCGCATCGAGCGCAAGCTGTGCCTCATAGCCGCCGGCATCCATGATCTTGCAGTCGCAAAGGATCTCCTTATCCGGAAAATGACTGCGCATCTGCCGCACCGCTTCCATACCATAAGACATCACCATCGGCGTGCCGACCTCGATGATATCCACACTTTCCGCCGTCTGCTCCGTCAATCGCAGCGCATCTTCCAGTGTAATATCATCCAATGCAAGCTGTAATTTCACATGCATCGCAAATACCTCTCATTCGCCATAATGCATCCGCCCGCCCTTCTGATTGATTTTCACGCGGGCATGCTGTTTTTATTCTGTTCTGAGCGCATCGATCGGCTTTTTCTTCGCCGCCTTGTTGGCCGGATAAAGGCCGAAAATCAAGCCGACGCCTGTAGAGAAAATGATAGATACCAACACGACGCCGCCGGACAGGCCGTAGCTGACATGGCCGATCGCGTCGATCACCAGCAGCGCAAGCCACGACACCAGAATGCCCAGCAGACAGCCGAACAGGCTCAGCATCAGCGATTCGATTAAAAACTGCAGCATGATCATTTTCCGGCTTGCGCCGATTGCCTTGCGGATGCCGATTTCCCGCGTCCGCTCGGTCACGGAAACCAGCATGATATTCATGATGCCGATGCCGCCGACCAGCAGTGAGATGGCCGCGATGCCGCCGAGCAGGAGCGAAAGCGTACCGGTTACCTGATTCATCGTATCGGAAATCTGCGACATGTTGAAAACGTCATAGGCATCCTTGTCGCCGTACCGTTTCTGCAGGTACTCTCTGACTTCCTCTTCCGCCGCATCCGTATCATCATTGACGGCGGATGCTTCAAATGTGCTGACCGTCGTTCCGGCCTGATCGCTCAGCCGCACGACCGTCGGAAACGGCACATAGGCCGAATAGACGCCCGCTGCAAACCCGAAGGCAGAGTCGCTCTGTGTATCCTGCAGCACGCCGATAATCAGGAATTCCTTGCCGTTCAATTTGATGGACTCGCCGACGCAGTCCTGCCGCCCCATGACGTCCCGTGCGAGACGGTAATCGATCACGGCCACATTGCTGTGATTTTCAATATCGGGATCCTTGAAGAAACGTCCGTACTGCAGCTTGATATTGTCGATCGCGGTCAGCGACGGCGTTGTGCCGATCACATCCACCGTCTTGCTGCGCCCGGCGCTGGATGCCTGCACCTGCATCGTCATATACGGCGCCGTCTCCCCGACGCTGTCAAGCGCGGCAATCTCATCGAGGTCCGCCGTCCTGAGCGGTTTTCCCTTGTCGTCAAATATATTTACAGTCAGCTTATTGGTGCCGAGCGAATTGACCGAGTCCGTGATGGAGCCGGTCGCCCCGTGTACAAGCGAGACCAGCACAACCAAGGCAAAAACACCGATAATGATGCCGAGCATGGTCAGAAACGACCGCATCTTGTGCAGCGTGATCGACTTCCAGGCCATTTTAAGAGACTGTGCAATCATCTCGCCGCCTCCTCATCTGCCGGCCTGCCGCCGTACGGGTCCGACGCATTCCCGCCTGCCGGCCTGTCGCCGTACGGGTCCGACGTCGCCGCCTCCTCGACTTTGCCGTCGCGGATACGGATCCGGCGCTGCGCCTGCCGGGCAACATTTTCATCATGTGTGATCAGGACGATCGTGTGCCCCGCCTCATGCAGTTCGTGAAACAGCTCCATGATCTGCATGCTCGTATGGGAATCGAGGTTGCCGGTCGGCTCATCTGCCAGAAAAATATCCGGGTGCGAGGCCATCGCGCGGGCAATGGCGACGCGCTGCTGCTGTCCGCCGGAAAGCTGATTCGGGCGATGGCTGCGCCGGTTGTACAGATCCACCTTCTCCAGCGCCGCCTGCACGCGCTCGCGCCTCTCCCTGACTGGAAGCCGCTGATAAATCAGCGGCAGCTCCACATTTTCCTCGGCGCTGAGGTCGCCGATCAGGTTGAAGCTCTGAAAAATGAACCCGATTTTTCTGTTTCGGATCTTCGCCAGCTCATCCTCCGAATACTGTTCGATCGGCAGGCCGCCCAGCAGGTACTGCCCCTCGTCCGCAGTATCCAGACAGCCCATGATATTCATCAGAGTCGACTTGCCGCTGCCGGAAGGGCCGATCACGCTGACAAATTCGCCGGTGCGGATCTGCAGGCTGACATGATCGAGCGCGTACAGCGTCTCCTCGCCCATCTGATAGATTTTGGATACATTATCAAAAACGATCATGGCTTCCTGCGTCATTCTGCTGTACCTTCTTCGCTGCCGGTATCGCCATCCGTGCCGTCTTCTTCCACATCAGTGTAGAAGTCCTGCGTATCATCGCCGGAATACTGATAATAAATGGTATCGCCCTTCTTCAGGCCGGATGTGACGGCCACATTCTCCCCGTCGGAAAGGCCGGTCTTCACTTCTTTTTCGCCGCCGAGACTGCCATCCTCATTCACTTTCGTATAGACAAACAGCTTATGGCCTTCCTGCTGCAGCGCCGCCATCGGTATAACCGGCACGTTTTCTGCCTCGCCGACCTTGATGGAAGCCTGCGCCGACATGCCGTATTTCACATTTTCCGGCATGTCAATCCGGACGGTGACGGCATATTTCGCACTGCTGCTGCCCTCTGTCGCCGTGGATGCCACCTTTTCCACCGTGCCGTCAAATTCCTGTCCCTCAAGGGCATCGAGGGTGACGGTCGCTTTCTGTCCCTCGGCGACCGAGAGAATATCCTGCTCATCGACACTGATTTTCACATCCGCCTGACTGCCCTGCAAAATGGTGAAAGCCGTGCACTGGCTGTCGCTGTAGGTGATATTGGCCTGCTGCGAGCCGGTATCCGTGCTGCCGCCTGCCGCCGATAATGCATCATCTGACAGGCCGCTGTCTGAGAGGTCACCCAGTGCGCTGTAATCAGGCAGGCCGCTGCCAATTGCCGTTTCGCCAGAGGATGTCTGCTCCGTTTCATCCGACCCTGTATTCGGATAGTGAATCTGTATCTGCATTCTGGTTCCGTCTTCAGAAATGACCGGCTGTCCCTGATAGAGCGCGCCGGCAAACTGCGGAACGCTGCCGGACGAGAAAATATAGCCGTCCTGCGCAAGCAGCGTCACAACCGCCACGTACTGCGTGCCGGCCTGAAAAGTCTCTGCTTCCTGATTCCAGCGGATCGTGCCGGTGTAATGATTTGCCGCCGCGAACTGACTGCCGTCGGCATTGCCCTCCCCGCTCTTGAAAAGGGAATCCGTCGTCGGCATGGACTGTCCGGCCGCCGGTGCCGCAAGTTCTCCTGTCAGCCCTCTGAAATCGGTAATGACCGTACTCTCCTGCTGCGTGCCGGTTTCACCTTCTGACTCCTCTGTCAGGAAAAGAACGGCCGGGACATTTCCTTTCACGCCTTCTGTGTTCCACGTCCGGCAGGTCAGCAGCTCTGCCGCAGGCCTGTCCGTTTGATCCGCACTCTGCACGGTAAAAGAACCGCCCTCCGACTGCGTTTCGGAAGAAGAATCCGTGCCGGACGGTGAGGCTGTCTGCTGCGCAGCCGTTCCGGCCGCGGTTTCACTGCCCTCTGTGACACCTACAGTGCCGATAATACCGGATACCGGTGCCTTGATCGTCGGATCCTCTTTCAGCTTGTTCAGATCGCTTTGCGCCTGTTCCAGATCCGCCTTCTGGTTATTCAGCTGCTCCTTCTGCAGCGCAGTCAGGGAGCTGCCCGAATTCAGCGTATCCTTGACGGATTTCAGGCTGCTTTCGATCTTCACCAGGGAATCCGTGATCGATTCCGCATCCAGTACTGCCAGCGTGTCGCCCTCAGCAACCGTATCGCCGGCCTCCACAGCCACACTCTCCACCGCAATCCCGGCCGGCACCTTCACTTCCGTCTTGTCGGCCGCTTCCAGTTTGCCGCTGCCTGTTACTTCCTTGCTGATGGTGCCGTTATCGACCTCATAGCTCTGCGCATCCGATACATCTGAGGCAGCGGATCTCGTGCTGCTGTAAACGGCGGACGCCGCGATCACCGCGGCCGCCATCACCGCCAGGAGGATGATCAGTTTCTTCTTTCCCTTAAGTTTTGCCCTCATGAATAATTCTCCATTTCTTCCGCCGCCCATCCCCGAAAAGGATGCCGGCCGTAATATGCTTTAGGACAGTATACTAAACAGCCACGAAAAGCACAACCATATTGGAAAGCATTACTTTTCATCATCCGTAAAGGTAAACAGTTCCTCGACCGTGACGTGGAATACGGCGACGATATCCATCGCCAGCTTCAGAGAAGGATTGTATTTCCCGTTTTCCAGATGAACGATGGTCTCCCGCCGCGCGCCAACCATCTCAGCCAGCGCACTCTGCGTCAGCCCGGCCTTCTCTCTGTACTGTCTGATCTTCGTCTTCAGTGCCATGCTCACACACCCTTTTTGTCCATCACCCAAAATAATACCGTGCGCAGAACGGACAGCGCGATCAGCGTGATAACCAGCGCCCATCCCATCATATAGGCAGCCCCGGTGCTGACATGCGCCGCGATGCCGCCGATCAGTGCGATCAGGCACGCAGCCGCCGTCAGCAGTCTCAGGCAGATGGCATCACATCTTCTCAGATTGCGCTCTGCAAGCTCGTCGACGCCTTCTTTTCTGTATTTTCTTACCCTGTAATAATGGAAAATCAGGAACGCCGCTGTCGGTACCACCACCCAGCCGTACACGTCCATGTACCATTCCTGGTAGTCACTTCTGGCCCACATCCAGTAAATCAAGGCAAATAAAACAGCAAGAACAATCTTTGCCGCAACAACTTCTGTCAGGGATACTCACTTATTCATAGTCACATTGTCCTCCGATGTTATATATTTGTCACATGTGATGTTATAAATATATAACACGGCGCTGCATCTGTCAAGGAGAAATGTTATAAATATTTCACTTTACTTTCTCTGCCGGGCAATGCACGCCATGCTATAATAGAAACGTATTTGATTTAAAATAAATTTTGTAAGAGGAATGTATGATCGGTCTCGGAACTATTGTAAATGTATGTGCGATTGCGGCCGGGGGCCTGCTGGGGTGCGGCGTCGGCAGATTTTTTTCGGACCAGATGCAGAAGACGCTCCTGTCCGCCTGCGGCATCATGGTGATCTTTATCGGCATCGGCGGCACGATGCAGCAGATGCTGAAGGTGGAAGGCGGCAGCCTTGCTGCCGGCGGCACCATGATGATGATGATTTCCCTGCTTGTCGGCACGATCATCGGAAGCCTCCTGAATCTGGAGGCCAGAATCGAACAGTTCGGCGAATGGCTCAAGAGAAAGACCGGCCATGACAGCGATAACGCCTTCGTCGGCGCCTTTGTCAGCGCATCGCTGACCGTATGTGTCGGCGCCATGGCCATCATCGGCTCCATCGATGACGGCATCTACGCAAATCACACCGTTCTTTTCACAAAGGCCATCATCGACTTCGCCATCATCATCACGATGGCCTCCGTTCTCGGCATCGGCACGGCCTTCGCGGCCATTCCCGTCGGCATTCTGCAGGGCCTCGTGACCGCGCTCGCACACTGGGCAGCGCCGCTGATGACGGATGCCGCGATGTCCAATCTGTCCTACGTCGGCGATATTCTGATCACCTGCGTCGGCATCAATCTGCTTTTTCCCGGCAAAATAAAGGTCGCCAACATGCTGCCCGCGCTGGTGATCGCGATTGCGTGGGCTTATATTACGTAAATATTCTTCCCGATCTGTATATCCCGGTGAACGAATACCTCCTTCTGCCACGCCGCTTTTCAAAAAAATAAAGCGAAAAAGCCGCAGTCCTTACAGACTGCGGCTTTGCCGTTATTATTCAGTTTAAGGTCTGAATCACTCGATGATCTCGGTAACTCGGCCTGAACCTACTGTATGACCACCTTCACGGATAGCGAAAGTAAGACCCTGCTCCATAGCGATTGGATGGATCAGTTCGATCTCCATCTGTACATGGTCACCAGGCATGCACATCTCAACTTCTGTGTGCTTATCAACATCCTCAAGCTTTGTGATAACGCCTGTGATATCAGTTGTTCTGAAATAGAACTGCGGACGATAGTTAGCGAAGAACGGTGTATGACGGCCGCCCTCGTCTTTGGTCAGAACGTAAACCTGGCCCTTGAAATGCTTATGCGGGTTTACAGTGCCCGGTTTTGCAAGAACCTGACCTCTTTCGATCTCGTCTCTCTGAACACCACGAAGAAGGCATCCGATGTTATCACCAGCTTCTGCGAAATCAAGAGTCTTACGGAACATCTCGATACCGGTTACAACAACCTGTCTCTTATCTTCCTTAACACCTACGATCTCAACAGTATCGGAAAGGTTAAGCATACCTCTCTCTACACGGCCTGTAGCTACAGTACCACGGCCTGTGATTGAGAATACATCCTCGACTGGCATAAGGAAAGGCTTATCATTATCACGAACAGGATCAGGGATATATTCATCAACTGCATCCATGAGTTCCATGATCTTGTCGCCCCATTCACCATTCGGATCCTGAAGAGCCATAAGAGCTGAACCACGAACAACCGGTACATCATCGCCTGGGAAGTCATACTCGGTAAGAAGATCTCTTACTTCCATCTCTACGAGATCGAGGAGCTCCTCGTCATCTACCATATCGATCTTGTTCATGAATACAACGACATAAGGTACACCTACCTGACGAGCAAGAAGGATATGCTCTCTTGTCTGAGCCATAACACCATCATTAGCAGCAACTACGAGGATAGCACCATCCATCTGCGCTGCACCTGTGATCATGTTCTTTACATAATCGGCATGGCCTGGGCAGTCAACATGTGCGTAATGTCTCTTCTCTGTCTCATACTCTACATGAGCTGTGGAAATTGTGATACCACGCTCTCTCTCTTCCGGAGCCTTATCGATATCAGCGAAGTTCATTGCTTCGTTGCCAGGAACTCTTGCTGCAAGAACCTTGGTGATTGCAGCTGTAAGAGTGGTCTTGCCGTGGTCGATATGACCGATAGTACCAATGTTGCAATGCGGTTTTGTACGTTCAAACTTAGCCTTTGCCATTATTACATCCTCCTTAATTAGATGCCATTTGATCCTTTTCTCTAAAGGAATAAAATCTAAATCGACTAAATACGATTATATTGCATTTTGCCTGTATAAGCAAGCAAAATTTAATTAAAGCAGGTTTTCATGCAGGCTTAAAAGCCTGCACGCCAATTACTGCTTGTCTTTGTTATTGAGAACCTTCTCCTGAATGTTCTTCGGTACCGGCTCGTCTTTTCAAAGAACATCGAGAAGTTGCCTCGGCCCTGTGTAGAAGAACGAAGATCTGTCGCATAACCGAACATCTCTGCAAGCGGTACATGCGCCTTGACGATCTTGCCGTTTCCTACATCATCAATGCCTTCGATTCTGCCTCGTCTTGAGTTGATATCACCGATGACATCACCCATGTACTCTTCCGGCATGGTGACATCGACCTTCATGATCGGCTCGAGCAGGATTGCGCCTGCCTTCTGCATAGCATCCTTGAATGCCATGGAACCGGCGATGTGGAATGCCATCTCACTGGAATCGACTTCATGATAGGAACCATCGTATACGTTAGCGTAAACACCGACTACCGGGTAGCCGCCCAGAATGCCGGCTTTCATCGCTTCCTGGATACCTTCATCGATTGCCGGAATGTATTCCTTCGGAATAGCACCGCCGACAACGCTTGACTCAAACTTGTAAAGTTCTTCGCCGTTAGCATCCATAGGCTCGAAACGAACCTTACAATGTCCGTACTGGCCGCGGCCGCCGGACTGTCTTGCATACTTGGATTCGATATCAACAGCCTTGGTGATGGTCTCTTTATAGGAAACCTGAGGAGCACCGACATTTGCCTCGACCTTGAACTCACGAAGGAGACGGTCTACGATAATGTTCAGATGCAGCTCGCCCATACCGGCGATGATTGTCTGGCCGGTTTCCTGATCCGTATGAGCACGGAAGGTCGGATCCTCTTCAGCAAGCTTTGCGAGTGCCTCTGCCATCTTGCCCTGGCTGGCTTTGGTCTTCGGCTCGATCGCAAGCTCGATAACAGGCTCCGGGAAGTCCATGGACTCGAGGATTACAGGATGCTGCTCATCGCAGAGTGTATCACCTGTACCTGTGAACTTGAAGCCGACAGCGGCTGCAATATCACCGGAATAAACCTTGTCGATCTCTTTTCTCTTGTTGGCATGCATCTGCAGAATACGGCCGACACGTTCCTTCTTGCCCTTGGTGGCATTTAAAGTATAGGAACCTGCATTCAGTGTTCCGGAATATACACGGAAGAATGCAAGACGTCCTACGAACGGGTCAGTCATGATCTTGAATGCAAGCGCTGAGAACGGTTCGTCATCGGATGACTTACGGGTTACTTCATTGCCTTCAAGATCGGTTCCCTTGATATCCGGGACATCGGTCGGAGCCGGCATGTACTCAACGACTGCATCGAGCAGCTTCTGGATACCTTTGTTCTGATGTGCAGAACCGCAGCATACAGGAACGCCTTCATTGTTGATGGTGGCTTTTCTGAGTGCTTTCTTCAGCTCCTCAATAGATGGCTCGGTGCCGTCGAGATACTGTTCCATAAGATCATCATCGAACTCGCAGATCTTCTCAATGAGTTCTGTATGAGCGATCTCGGCGTCTTCCTTCATATCATCCGGAATATCTTTAACGGAAATGTCCTCGCCCTTGGAATCGTTGTAGTAGTAAGCCTTCATCTCGAACAGGTCGATCAGTCCTTCGAACTGATCCTCCTTGCCGATCGGAAGCTGGATAACTACTGCGTTCTTGCCGAGCTTTGTACCGATTTCCTTAACTGTATTCTCGAAGTTGGCGCCCATGATATCCATCTTGTTGACAAATGCGATACGCGGTACATTGTAGGTATCCGCCTGACGCCATACATTCTCTGACTGAGGCTCAACACCGCCCTTGGCATCAAATACGCCAACTGCACCATCGAGTACTCGCAGAGATCTCTCTACCTCTACCGTGAAGTCTACATGTCCCGGGGTATCAATGATATTGATACGGTATTCAGGCGCACCCTGTTTTGTCTTCGCATATTCCTGCGGAGTCCAGTGGCATGTGGTCGCGGCGGAAGTAATTGTAATACCTCTTTCCTGCTCCTGAGGCATCCAGTCCATTGTAGCCGTACCTTCGTAGGTCTCACCGATCTTGTAGTTAACGCCGGTGTAGTAAAGGATACGCTCTGTTAATGTTGTCTTGCCGGCATCAATATGTGCCATGATACCGATATTCCTGGTACGCTCAAGCGGGTATTCTCTTCCTGCCAAGGATAATTCCTCCTTATTAATAAACCCAAAATACAGATATTACCATCTGTAATGTGAAAATGCCTTGTTGGCATCTGCCATTCTGTGCATCTCTTCTTTTCTCTTTACGGCTGCACCGGTGTTGTTCGCTGCATCCATAATCTCGTTGGCCAGTCTCTCGGTCTGGGTTCTCTCGCTTCTCTTTCTGGAGAAGGTGGTGAGCCAACGAAGTGCGAGCGCCTGCTTTCTGTCAGGTCTTACCTCAATAGGTACCTGATAGGTTGCGCCGCCGATTCTTCTTGCCTTAACTTCCAGTTCAGGCATCATGTTTTTCATTGCTTCTTCGAAAACCTCAAGGGCATCCTTGCCGGTCTTCTCAGCCACGATGTCAAACGCTCCGTATACGATGTTCTGTGCAACGCCTTTCTTGCCGTCAAGCATGATGTTGTTGATCAGCTTTGTTACGACCTTGCTGTTGTAAATCGGATCCGCTAAGACATCTCTCTTCTGAATATGTCCTTTTCTAGGCACGTTACTTCCCTCCTTACAGATCATACAATCCTGGGTACTCACGTAGTCTGACTATGTGTTCGCGCTCGAAGTATTCTATATATATCTGCATAAAGCCGGCTGCCGGCCGAAACCGAAGACCGCCTTCATACACTTAAATAATGCTACATTCGCGCAATATAGTAAAACGTGTACTCAGGGATTATTTCTTCGGTCTCTTGGCGCCGTACTTGGAACGGGCCTGCTTTCTGTTGGTTACACCAGCGGTATCAAGTGTACCACGGATGATGTGGTATCTTGTACCAGGAAGATCCTTAACACGTCCGCCTCTGATGAGAACAACGCTATGCTCCTGAAGGTTGTGACCTTCGCCAGGGATATAGCATGTTACCTCGACACCATTGGAAAGACGAACTCTGGCAATCTTACGGAGAGCTGAGTTAGGCTTCTTAGGAGTAGCGGTCTTGACGGCTGTGCAGACACCTCTCTTCTGCGGAGACGGTACACTGATTGCTTTCTTGTGCAGTGAGTTGAAGCTTCTCTGCAGTGCAGGGGCTGTTGATTTCTTCTCAACGGTCTGTCTGCCCTTTCTTACTAACTGGTTAAATGTTGGCATTATTTTTTCACCTCCTGAAATAAAATACTGGCTTCTGCCTGCAGACAGGCAGAAATATGCACTTATCGCGCATACCTGATAATTATAACAAAGCGTATTTGCCTTGTCAATACTCGCACCTGACGGGCTATGTACTTATCGCAGTTCACATTGCAGGCGCCTCCGTGCCGTGCGCACAGGTTTTCCGGAAAATTCTCAAAAAATTACCGGACCGCATCGGTCCGGTAATTGCTATACTGCTTACAGCTGATGATCAGGTATTATCTTTTTTCCTGCGCGCCATTCTGATCAGGACGGCAATCACAGCAGCCCCTGCAGCGGCAAGGACAAGATACAGGCCTAATCTTGCCGTATCACCTGTTTTTGCACTGCTGCTCTGAACGGTTTTCGCCGGAACAGCCTTCACTTCGGCGTTCTTTGCGCTGCTGACGGAAGCTGTCTTTCCATCCGTCTTATCGCCCGTATCTACCGCCTGCTCTTTGGTGTCCTGCTTAGCATTGATGACCTTGAAGCCCTCATACATATCACCGCTGATGTCTGTCTTATAGCCGGCGGTGAGTTCCGCCGCTGTGTAGTTGATTTCATTGCCATCGCTGTCATATTTATCAGCTGTGAAATACGCCTTCCAGGCATTGTTTTCATCCAGAGTCAGGGTCTGAACGGTTTCTTCTCCGTTCATCAGTGCCACTTCGACGGATTCGCCGCTGGCGCCATCCGCCCATAATTTGACAACCGGTATGGTGACTTTTTCATCACTCGGTGAGTTGGTGATTATAAAGCCATCTGTCATATTACCGCTGATGTCTGTCTTATAGCCGGCGGTGAGTTCCGCTGCTGTGTAGTTGATTTCATTGCCATCGCTGTCATATTTATCAGCTGTGAAATTCGCCTTCCAGGCATTGTTTTCATCCAGAGTCAGGGTCTGAACGGCTTCTTCTCCGTTCATCAGTGCCACTTCGACGGATTCGCCCCTGGCGCCATCCGCCCATAATTTGACAACCGGTATGGTTATTGTTTCTGGCGAATTTGTAATTGTAAAGCCATTTTCCGCATCGCCATTAATGTCTGTTTGATAGCCGTCAGTGAGTTCCTCTACTGTGTAGTTGATTTCTTTGCCATCGCTGTCATATTTATCAGCTGTGAAATTCGCCTTCCAGGCATTGTTTTCATCCAGAATCAGGGTCTTACCCGTTTCTGTTCCATTTGCCAGCAGTTCTATTTCGACAGGCTGGATATTGGCTCCTTCATTCCACACCTTCCTGACCGGAATATTTACAACAGGGATATTGGTTATGGTAAAACCGTTTTTCAGATTTCCAGTATACTCTGCCCGATAGCCATCCGGCACAGGTGTCTCTGATACAAATGCCTCTGCCTCCCCGGCGGTATACTCCTCTATAAAATCAGACACATCAATAGAGCACTGCCAGTTATTTTGTTCGTTCAGTTCATATGTCCGTACAAATTCATCGGAAGATGTCGTAACGGTCAGCTTGACCTTCACCGGTCCGGCTGCTTCTGATAACCATACTTTCCTGATTTCCGGGTTTTTCGTATTACTGATCCTCATCCCCTGCACGCCATTGATGACCGCTGCAGAGTATGACGGTGTGTACCCGATGTTCTCAGCGCCGATTTCGCGGGCCGTATACTGAATCTCATTGCCCTCTGCATCATATTTCGGCAGATTCTCCCAGGTATAGCTGCCGCCGTTTTCCAGGACATCCTGCAGAGATACCGAGGAAACAGATGCCTTTCTCATGGCCTTTCGCATGCTGCCGGAGGCAGACATACTGCTGACCGGTTTCTCCTGACCGGATTCATCCACATAGTCAAGCTGAAATGAAACGCCGTCTGTCTTCACAGCACTTTTCGATTTGCGCATTGCCGAGCGGCTGACTTCCATTACCTTCGTAATTCGGAAACTGGTTGTCTCGTTTCCGGCGCTCTTACGCAGTGCTTTTCTGCTGTCTCTGTCATAATTGAAAATAACGGAATCGCCGTCTTTAAGACCGGCTTTCCTGTTTCCAGCTTCATCCACGGCTTCATACTCTGCCGTGCCGTCTTCTCCGGTGCTGCACACAACCGCGGCTGCCTCCGTTCCGTCTGCCAGCGTTACTGACTGCAGAACATAGCCGTTCACCGCCGCTGCGCAGTCGGCCAGTTCTACCTTGTCCGTCTCACTGAAGGAAACCGTAAAGGAAGATCCGTCCTTAATGCTTTCACCGTCAGCCACATATGAGCCCTGCAGGGAAATATCCTTCGCTGCACCGATCATGGTGAAATCGTCCGCCTGCTTCTGTGTCTGCGCAGCTGCATCTGATTTTCCTTCAGTCTCGCTGCTGCCGGTTGCCGGTGCAGCAGTCTCTTTTGTTTCTTCCTGCCGGGAAGTCCCGGTTTCCGATTCTGCTGTCTCCGGCTGGACTGTCTTCTTTGTCTCTTCCGCCGTTTCCGTCTCTGTAGCAGTTTCCGTTTCTGCGGCCGTTTCCGTCTCTGCCGGTTCCGCTGCCGCTGCCGCCGATGGCTGGAGCGAAATTACCATGCAAAAGGCAAGCAGCAGTGCGAGAAAACTGCTGAGCATTCTGCCGTGTTTACCGCCTGCCTCACGGACGCACAATCAGGTCGGCACTCATCAGCTCCCCTGTGATTTCCGGGATATCGGCATCCCGCCCCACCTGAAGCTGGCCGTTCATGCGGTAATAGCCGAGGCAGGTGCCGCTCGTGAGGATCTTCACGCCGCGTGCTTCCAGCGTCCGCAGATCATCGAGCACGCTGCTGCCTTCGCAGGTCAGAAAAGTGCCGCGCTTATAAAATATCATCACATCCGGCAGCACCGGCTGCAGCAGAAAAGCATGAATAAAGCTCTTCATCATCTGCTCGCCGAGATCTTCATCCTGCCGCCCGCCGATCAGATCCGCCGTGATCTGCACGACGATCTTCTTCTTCCGGCTGCGGCGTTCCAATGCGTCGATATCGTCGAGGTCTTCCCGGATCTCCTCGATATCACGGCTTTCATCCGGCTGCTCCGGTGCCTTCTCCTTTGCCTGTTTCTCCGGTGCCTGTTCTCTGACAGAAATCACCACGCGCCAGCTGTCTTCGTCAAGCTGTTCCGTACGCACGCCGTAATGCATCTGTACGGCCATCTTCTCCAGATTCTGTACAGCCGTCTCATTGTCAACAATCGTCTCCACAATACCCGGTCCGTTCAGCTGCCGGATCGCCTCACGCGTCTTGGCAACCGGTATCGGACATTCCATACCAACTGCATTCACAACCTTAATCATCGTACCATTTCCTTCTTATATAAAAAGTGTCAGCGGTTTCCTCATCCATACAGAAAATGCTGTACGCCGGCCGTTCCGGATCGTACAGCATCCCGTATTTTAATAAAAATATACCAGGTCTTCTTTCGGAGGCTCCGTCGATTTCGCTGTCTTCAGATGCAGCACAGGGCCTACGCCGCCGTATTCTCTGCGGCGCTCGTACTTCATCTTCGCCGTGATATCCAGCCACTGCCCGTGTGTCAGTTCATCTATATGGCTCGTCTTGCAGAGGAATCCGATAAAACGGATATCCGCCGCGCAGCAGGTCATCGCATTGCGCCCCGGGACAAAATACCCCTTCTGGAACTTGCGGTTTTTCATGACTTTGGCCTTGAAATGCACGACCTTGCCGTCGTACCGCTCGCGGTCCTCCGCGGCATCCATATACCAGATACCGAAATCCTCGTCGCTGATCTCAATCACCGGTGCGTTCAGATCATACGGCGGAATATCCTTGCCCAGCTCGATCATACGGCCGTCCTTGTGCTCGAACATGATCTGAATCTGCGGATTGGTCGCCTTGATATTGCGGCGGAACATCGGCAGATCCTGGTCCTCGGAACAGCGGTTGAAAATCGCCAGTTCCGTGCACTTGATGATATTGCCGATGATCGAGCGCATGTTCTGGATATAGACGGCAAAGGTGCTCGCATCAATCATCGTGACCACCTGATAGATCTGCCATCCATCCGGGAAATCCGCATTGATGATGGAATCCGGGTCCCACATGCCGTTGTACTCGACGAAGACCTTCTCCGGATGATATTTATTCTCGAGATTCCGGAAGAATTCGCCGGTCAGCTGCTCCTCTTCATCGACATTTTCAATAGCCATGCCGCATTTGGCAGCACTGCTCGGGGAAATATCGACTTCGCCTTCCTCGCAGGTCAGGACGATGCCCGGCGTACCGTCCTCGAACTCACCGCTCTCGAGAATCTCATTGATAAATGAGCTCTTGCCGCTCTCGAGCAGGCCCATGATCACATAAACGGGTACTCTGAAATCATCCATTTCCACACCGCCTTTATTTTAATCTGAACAGTTCTTCCAGCTTGTCTTCCTTGATATCGGAACCGATTACGCAGAGACGTCCTGTGTATTCCGGCGCACCTTCGCGGATGTCATATTCCGCCGGTACCATGTCGAAATAAATCCAGGTGCCGTCCTGTGCCGGGAGCATGCCCTTCGCACGAAGGATTGTGCCGTACTCGTTCGTCTCGGACAGTGCCTTGAGGATGGACTCCACTTCTTCCTTCGTATACTTGCGCGGTGTCTCCTGACCCCAGCTGGTAAATACATCATCGGCATCGTGGCCGTGATGATGGTGATGGTGATGATGATGCTCATGATCGTGGTCATGCTCATCATGATCGTGCTCATCGTGATCATGCTCATCGTGATCGTCATGATCATGGTGGTGATGATGCTCGTGATCGTGATCATGTTCGCACGCGCACTCGTCGTCATCGTCCTCTTCCGCAAAGATCATGTCCTCGAGCTTAACCGGCTTCTCCATGGCGTCGAGCAGCTGGCGGCCGGTCAGATCATCCCACGGCGTGGTGATGACAACCGCATCCTTGTTGTGCTCTCTGATCAGGGAAACGCAGGTCTCCAGCTTCTCCTGGCTGATGCTCTGCGTACGGCTCAAAATAATCGTGTTCGCACTCTCAATCTGATTGTTGTAGAACTCGCCGAAGTTCTTCATGTACATCTTGCATTTATTGGCATCGGCCACCGTTACGAGAGAATTGATCTCGATCGGTGCGTCCTTGGCTACGTTCTGTACGGCACGGCAGACATCAGAGAGCTTGCCGACACCGGAAGGCTCGATGATAATGCGGTCCGGATGGAACTGACTGATGACATCGCGCAGTGCGGTGCCGAAATCACCGACCAGTGAGCAGCAGATGCAGCCGGAATTCATCTCTGTGATCTTGACGCCGGCGTCCTTGAGAAAGCCGCCGTCGATACCGATCTCACCGAATTCATTCTCGATCAGTACCACCTGTTCACCCTTGAGCGCCTCTGCAAGGAGCTTCTTGATCAGCGTTGTCTTGCCGGCTCCGAGAAATCCGGAAATAATATCAACTTTTGCCATATGATATGCCTCCTGTTCTATAAAAAGCAATTCTGCAGTCTTGTAGGATAACAATGTGAAAAGTACCGTCTCCCCGCCGGTTTGCGGCGGGAAAAGGTACTTTATTAGCTATTTTATATTTTGTCAAACATTAAATCAATACCCCGGCTGAAGAATTTATGAAGTTTTAATACTTGCGCCGTTCACCTGCCGGTCTGTTTTATTTCGCCGGCTCTTCATCCTTCGCCCAGCCGAGCGTACAGATGACCGCCTTGTGCCAGCCGCGCAGCAGCCGCTCGCGGCGCTCCGGCTCCATATCCGGCGTAAAGGTGCGTGCCAGCTCCCAGTTCTCGCGGATTTCCCTGCGGTCCTTCCAGTAGCCGACCGCAAGGCCCGCCAGATATGCCGCACCGAGTGCTGTCGTCTCGATGCAGGCAGGCCGGATCACCTGCGTATTTAAAATATCCGACTGGAACTGCATAAGGAAATCATTTGCACAGGCACCGCCGTCCACACGCAGGCCGGTCAACTGCCTGCCGGCATCGCTCTCCATCGCCTTGAGAATATCGTAAACCTGATAGGCCAGTGCCTCCAGCGTCGCCCGCACAAAATGCGCCTTCGTAAAGCCGCGCGTAATACCGACCACGGCGCCGCGCGCATACGGATCCCAGTACGGTGCGCCAAGGCCCGTGAAGGCCGGCACCACATAGGCGCCCTGCGTATCCGGCACGCTCTCCGCATATTTCTGCGAAGACGGGGAATCCGGAATCATCTCCAGGGCATCCCGCAGCCACTGAATCGCCGCGCCGCCCACGAAGACGCTGCCTTCCAGTGCATATTCCGGATTTTCATCCGTGCTGGCCGCAATCGTCGTGATCAGTCCGTTTTTCGACTGCACCGCCTCATGTCCCGTATTCATCAGGAGGAAACAGCCCGTACCGTACGTGTTCTTCGCGGAACCCGGTTCAAAGCAGCACTGTCCGAACAGCGCACACTGCTGATCCCCGGCCGCACCGGCAATCAGAATCACGCCGCCTGCCACTGCCGGGTCCGTATAGCCGTAAATGCAGCTCGACGGCTTTACCTGCGGCAGCATGGAAGCCGGTATATCGAGCATCTCCAGCAGCTTCTGATCCCACTGCAGTTTATGAATATCAAACAGCATCGTCCGCGATGCATTGCTGTAATCTGTCACATGCACCTTGCCGCCGGTCAGATTCCAGATCAGCCATGTGTCCACGGTTCCGAACAGCAGCTCGCCGTTTTCCGCCCGCTCTCTGGCGCCTTCCACGTTGTCGAGAATCCACTTTATTTTTGACCCCGAAAAATAGGCATCCGGCACGAGGCCCGTTGTCTGCTGTATATAATCGGCATACCCTGTCGCCTTGAGTCCGTCGATGATCGGCGCCGTCCGCCGGCACTGCCACACAATGGCATTATAGACCGGCTTTCCGGTCTTCCTGTCCCAGACAATCGTCGTCTCACGCTGGTTCGTGATACCGATGCCGGCGATATCCTCCGGCCGCGCGCCGACCTTCGCCATCGCTGCCAGCATCATGTCATGGGTCGAATTCCAGATATCATAAGGGTCGTGCTCCACCCAGCCTGGCTGCGGAAAAATCTGCCTGTATTCCTGCTGCGCACTGCTGCATATACTGCCGCGATGGTCAAATAAAATGCAGCGGGAACTCGTCGTCCCCTGATCAAGTGCCATAATATAGTCTGCCATGTTTATCCCTCCGTACATACTCAGTTAACCTGATTTTATCACAGATTGCACATTCCGGCCATGGCACGCCGCCGCGCAAAAAGGGCTCTGCCGGATGCAGAGCCCTGAATATGTTTATTTTGTACCGAAAATACGGTCGCCGGCATCGCCGAGTCCCGGACAGATGTAAGCGTCCTTGTTGAGTTCACGGTCAACCTGCGCCACATAGATCTGGATATCCGGATGCGCCTTGGCAAGGGCTTCGATGCCCTCCGGCGCCGCGATGATGGAAAGGAACTTGATGTGTTTGCCGCCGTGCTGCTTGATGAAGTCGACGGCTGCCGTACCGGAACCGCCGGTCGCCAGCATCGGATCGGTTACGACGATCAGTCTCTCCTCGAGGCTGGACGGCAGCTTGCAGTAATACTCGTGCGGCTGATGTGTCTCCGGATCTCTGTACAGGCCGATATGACCGACCTTAGCCGACGGCACCAGATGAAGGATGCCTTCCACCATGCCGAGGCCGGCACGCAGGATCGGCACTACCACAAGTTTCTTACCGGAAATAACCGGCGATTCACATGTCTCAATCGGCGTCTTCACGGTAACATTCTCGGTCGGAAGATCATTCAGTGCCTCGTAGCCCATGAGCATCGCGATTTCCTCGACCATCTTGCGGAATTCGTTGGTTCCGGTATTCTCATCGCGCATCAGCGTGATCTTGTGCTTCAGAAGCGGATGATCAAATACGATAATATTCGGGTTGTCCTTGTAGTAGTACATAGCTCTCCTTACAGGATGATTCAGAAGCTGAATCAACACTTTCCTTTCTTTATAAATAAAAACTGCAGTTGCTGTATTGATCAGACGCCGGTGATGGCTTCTTCGAGCCGTTCTGCCCCGATCTTCGGCAGCAGGGCGGCTTCACCGCCGGTACCAGACATTTAACCGGACTGGCTTACTGCTGCCCGGCACTTCGCGGGCCGCAGCCTGCAAAAAGCGCCGTGCTGAGTACAGCGGCGCTTATCAGTGCATATTTCCCCCTGCGATTCTTCTTCATAGTATTCTCCCCTGGAAGCTTTCGCTTTATCATCCATCATTTTACCACATTTTGGAAGACTTTTATAGAAGATGAACGGCAGGTATGTTAAAATAGAGCAAATGCAGACAAGTTGGTCCGAAAGGAGCGGTAATATTGCTGATCAACAGCCGGAAACGGCGTAAATATATCAATGATTATAAGATTAACGACGAGGGGAAATACCAGTATTACGGAACCTGCTACCGCTGGATGGAGCCGGATAACCGCAAGCGCGTTCTGCACGGTTTCTGGGCGGCGCAGCTGTCGGCGCTGGCCGGCACGATCGTCTGCGGTCTGATCCCGGCACCCGGCGTCAATTATGTGCCCGTGCTGCTGATTCCCTATATGGCGGGCATCGTTCTGAGCATCATGAGTGTATTTGCCCTGTACAATCTGTCCGACGAGCCGGACCCGGTCCGCGATCACGTGTTTAACGCCACCGTCAGGCGGCTCCCGGTGCTCGAGATGCTCAATATCATCACCGGCCTTCTGTGTACGGCCGGCGAAATCTATTATCTAATTGCCTACGGCCCGGAAGAGGATATCGCCTTCGGCATCCTTTTCATGGTGCTCGAAGCACTGATCGCCTTCCTTTCCCTGCGGATTTTCCGCGGCGTGCGCGCCCTGCAATGGGAGAAGGTTGAAAATGACGAGATGAAATCGAGTAGGAGGGGGTGATTAGCCCCGTCCTCTCACAGCACCGTGCGTACCGTTCGGTACACGGCGCTTTCAACAGTTTACATGCAGAGACTGGTAGTATTCAGTGAGATCAAAGAACCCGCTG
>Ga0256404_1003921_pt1 | contig 29161 bp, 40 predicted proteins | sample RumenRJG_01DNA_FD_185990 | JGI IMG/M metagenome (GOLD analysis project Ga0256404, IMG submission 185990) | Bovine rumen microbial communities from Lethbridge, Alberta, Canada - RJG_01 | ecosystem: Host-associated > Mammals > Digestive system > Stomach > Rumen | place: Canada: Alberta | collected...
AGCCTCTGGAAACAGACGATTCAACAGCAAAAAACTCGTAAACAGGGATCACCACTATTCGGACTATTAAAAAATCCCTTTAGTGAACCGATCCTTATATTTTGAAGCTGAGCTTCACGGATTCAGGGAATATATAGATCGAGCAACGTCAGCACATGTAATACTGAAACTGATTGAAAACACATTAAAGCAATGTATTCCTGAGGATAAAAACAATATTAAAAATGTTCAGCTACTATCAGTTAAATTTCTTAATACACATCCGAGAGTGTTTAACGCAAATTTCAGAACAACGGAACTGAACCGGCTGAATACTGAAATAAAAGGACAGGATCCGTCATATGTGGCCCCTCCGGCGGCACCGACAAGCGGATGCTATATTGCAACTGCTGTATACGGTTCATATGATTGTCCGGAAGTATGGACACTCCGTAGATATAGGGACCAGACTTTGTCAAAAACTATATTTGGAAAAGCCTTTATTTACGTATATTATTCCATAAGTCCTGCTGTTGTGAGAGTATTTGGAAATACTGCCTGGTTTAATAGGTTTTGGAGAAAGTTTTTGGATAAAAAGGTTTCGGATCTTAGAAGTAAAGGAATATCTTCATCACCGTATATCGATAAGTGAGAGAGTCTGACCTTATAAGTATTTGACTAAAAAATAGGCGCTGGGTAATTCTTCCCAGCGCTTTTTATACTTCTTTTTTAGACAGTGCCCCAGTGATAATAAATCATGAATTCATGATTTTTGATAATAAAAGCACTCGTACCCGTCTGCCCGAAGCTCGATGCCGGGGAGCCAGGAAGGTGTCCTCCCCATCTGCTCACAGACTGCATCCAGCGAGACTTCCGGACTGCATTCAATGATGAGTTCATCGTGGACGTGGCCGACGATCTGACAGAAACGGAGGGTTTTCATGGCGCAGGCCAGGATATCTCTGCTCACGGCCTGCACGATGTTTTCGACGAATTTGGGGCCGTAAGATTCTATCCTGGACCAGTGCTTTGCGGCGTCGATCCCCATGTAGGTGACGGACTCCCCGCCGAAGCGGTTCTCGCCGATCTGCGGCTTAACATAGGCAAGCCGCCTGCCGGAAGGCAGTGTGATAAACAGCATTCCGCTGCGGCATTCAAAACACACCGGGCCGATTCTCTGAGAGATTCTCGTTTTGACTACGTTTTTAACAGCATTGTCGACCGCCCACCAGTAAGCCACGATGTTCATGTTTGACTCGCGCCACATGGTGACCAGCGGCTGAAGCTCATCTTCGGTCAGCCCCATGTCCAGGGCGCCCATCGCCTTTAAAGCGCCGACGCTGCCGCCGTAGCCAAGAGCCAGCTCTGCGATCTTGCCTTTCTGCCTGAGGTGCCCGTTTACGCCGTGCTTCTCGACCGGAACGCCAAACATTCTGCTGGCGCTCTCGCAGTAGATATCCCGGCCGTTGCGGAATACATCCACCCGCCATTTTTCACCGGCAAGGTAGGAGAGCACGCGGGCTTCAATGGCGGAAAAGTCACTGACAATGTATTTGTATCCCGGTCGCGGAATGAAGGCAGTGCGGATCAATTCAGACAGCACTCCGGGGACTGAGTCGTACAGCATGTCCAGCATTTCATAATCACCGGCCTTCACCAGATCACGCGCCTGCTCCAGATCCCCCATATGGTTCTGGGGAAGATTCTGCAGTTGAATCAGGCGCCCGGCCCATCGGCCGCTTCGATTGGCACCGTAAAACTGAAACATGCCGTGGCAGCGTCCGTCAGCGCAGACCGCATTCTGCATCGCCCGGTACTTCCGGACGGAGCTTTTGGCCAGCTGCAGCCGGAGCGAGAGCACCTCTTTGAGATTATCCGGCGCGGTCCTCATCATGGCGGCGACTTCCTTCTTACCGAGGCTGTCGACTTCCATTCCCTTTTCTGTGAGATAATTCTTCATCTGAACCACTGAGTTCGGATTCTCGAGACCGGTTTTTCTCTGCATTCTGGCGGTCAGGTCAGTCTTGGACAGCTCGTCGATCCGAAGAGCCTGGGCGACCATTTCCTGATCAATCATAATACCGCGGTCGTTAATCTCCTGGTCGAGATGGTACTCGTCCCAGACGGAATCCGGGACCGGGTAATTCTTAAGTCGCTCCTGTATCTGCATTTCCACCTGCACGTCACGCTCATTATATTTCTTAAACAATGCCCATTTTTCCGGATCATGGCGGGGCAGATTCCAGGACCTTCCGCCATTCTTCTTTGTGGGTTTGCAGGGGCAGCAGAAGTACCTGATGAGGTCCTTCCCTTCTTTGAGCTTCTGTTTTTCAAAGCCGAGGACGGCGCCGACATTCTCCAGTCCCAGGGGCAGTCCGTTGTAGGCGGCCCAGACCAGCGTGCATTTCCATGAGGACGGATCGAGGTAGTTCCGGACGGGATCGCCGGGAATGCTGTAGCTCTTAAAGTACTGCGGGTAATTGCGGCGCAGCCAGACGGACAAACAGACGCGTTCGAAGCTGGCATTATAGGCCCACTTCATCACGTGATCGTCGGAAAGGGCGGCGATGATCTCATCAGGAACAGCATCACCGCAGGCGAGATCGTACACTGTGATGGGGCCATGGTCAACAGACACACCAAAGAGCAGAATCTCGAAGTCCGGGGATTCTGCGTATTTATAGGCGCCGCACTTCGTGATGTCGACACTTGATTTTGTCTCAAGGTCCAGGGACAGGTTCCGCATTTCCACTACACTCCTTTCTCATAAAAAAGGAAGCGGGCAGATCGCCCGCTCCCTTCGATCACTCTTCAGGACAGGAAGTCCTCGTCATCCTCATCATCCAGATCAGCGAAGTCATCCTCAGCGCGGCTGTGTCCGCCGAGCGGTGTGCCGTCAGAGAGCTTCTGCAGGTTGTTGAGACCGCAAGCGATGCCCTTGTTGCCGTTACTGTTGAACGCGTAAAAGTTCACGCTCGCTCTGCCGATGATCCCGGAGTAGAGCTCCGAGGTGTCAAGGATCGGCTGACAGTCAGCGTCAACCACACCCGGCTTGGTGGTGGAGTTCGCATTCACGAAGAAGGCGTTCCTGTAAACCTCGTCGCCCTTGCGCTCCTTGTCGCCGTCACGCAGCGGGGTCTTCAGGTCCTCCAGTGCGGGCACATATTTGCTGTTGCCCTTGAGCTTGGACTGGCCTTCATCATAGGCTGCCTTGATCGCGGCGCGGATCCTGGCGACGGTCACTGTGTCGGATTTCGGAATAATCAGCGAGACGCTGTACTTCGGAGTTCCGCCGCCCATCGGCGTCTTGGGCTCATTGACGTTCAGATAAGAAAAAACAGTGTGTCTTCCGGTTACAACTTTTGTCGGGTTCTTCATTCCCTTTGCCATTTTATTAATCCTCCATAAAATCATTTGCTGCTGTGTTAAGTTCCGGCCTCTTGTCTGTCTGCGGAACTAACACGGGTTTACCTTGTGGTTTGACGATGAGTCCGGAAAGGAGCTCATCAAACATCTTCTTGCCGAGCTGCTTCGTCATCGCTGTGATGCCGAGGAGCTTTTTCTCATACGGATCGTATCCGGCATTCGATACGACCGCGGCGACTGCCGCCTCATCGGTGTACCTGCGGTTGCTCCGGCCTTCGACCAGTTTGAAGCCGGGGTACCGGACTCCGGAAAGAGCCTGCTCCAGCGCGTAGGACTTGATGTCCTCGGCCCAGGATACGAGGCTGTCGATCTGTGGCAGGATCCCGGCGATCTCATCTGCCTCCAGCAGCGGTCCTTCTTCGAAATCGTACTTTGCCAGATCCAGATTGTACTCAGCCCGTTTCCGGCAGGTCGCCTTGACCTTACAGAACTGGCAGTGGTCGCCGGCATTGAATTCGCCAAGGCCATCGTAGGCCAGCGCGGCAATCGGGGCCAGTACGTCGTCAGCCCATTTCAGCAGGTCCTGTCGTGTCATCTCGAAAGTATCGACGTTCCCCCTGCGGGGCTGGTAGATCGAGAGCTTGATGCGGCGGATGTCGTACAGGTCTCCGAAGGTATCCAGCGCGCCCAGCGCGTAGCACTTGAGCTGGCTGTTGCCTGTCCCATCTTCGCCGGATGCGCTGACAAGTACGCCGACGCCATACTTCAGGTCAACGATATGAAGCAGGTCGTCTGCTACGATCACGCAATCACCGGTTCCGAAACCGTGCTCGACCCATTTTGAGAAATCCAGAGTCTGCTCGATACAGACCAGCGGGTCAGCGCACAGTCTCTTTGCCTCAGCGACCTGCTCCATGACGAAAGCTGCGTAGCCCTCGGCGGCTTCCTGCATCTCCGCGTCGTACCATGTCAGGCCTTCAGTGGGATCGCGGGTGTTACGGCCCAGCGCCTTCTCAGTGAGATAGGCCGCGAGCTCGTGGGCATCCGTACCCTGCTGCGCGTAAGGTGATCCGCGGTCCTCTTCCTGAGCGCAGAGCTTTGCGCTGGGAGGGCACCGCAGCCACCGCTCGCTGGCGGAAGCGGCCAGGTATGCATGCTTAGCCATTTCCGATCACCTCCGCTTCAGCGATGATCGCGGCGAACTCCTCCGGGGTCTTCACATCGGAAAGCTGCTTCACGCCGTGAGCGGAGAGGAGCGCTTTAACTTCTGCCCGGAACCCTGTTCTGGACTTCTCAGCGAGGATCGCCCTGACTTCCTCGTAGGTGTACGCCTTTGCGGGTGCTTCTTCCATTACCGCAGGAGCTGGTTCTTTTGCAGGTGCCTCCTCCGTTACTGTGGGAGCCGGCTCCTTAACAGGGGCGGCCTGTTTCTGTGACGCTCCCTCAGATCCTTCCAGCATCGAGGCGAGATCCGCCACATCCGCTGCCAGCTTCCTGAGTCCGTCAATGAGAACCTGTTTGTCCTTCTTTGTCATAAAAGGTTCCTCCTTTCTTCTGTTCTCAACTACCCATGCCTGCTTAGGCCGGATTTTTATAACGGTTTTCAAATTTTATGAAATTATCGCCGCCACATCTCCGGCTGTATTCCCATGCCTGCTTAGAAGACATTTTTATAGCCGTCCCCGAAGAAATTTCCGGGGGCGGCATTTTCTATAAAAAAGGAAGCGATAGAAAATTTCGATTTTCGTTATAAAAATCGCGCCTAAGCAGGCATGGGAAAGCAGAACGGTGAAAGGAGATGTTTTTCCATGGAGATCAGAAACAGGGATTCACCCGCAGGGCGCGGCACAGCAGAAGCAGGAATACCGCTCAGATATTTAAAGGAGGAAGAGACCAATGTTTGCAGTTGAGGAAAAACACAAAAGGATAAATGACAGAATTGTGGAGACATTTGAAAGGTCGGTTACGGGCCGCCGCACAGAGCTGCTTGTTGAAGCCGGTACAACCGGGTATAAAGGAACACCCTGCAGAAAAGCCGGGGGCAGAACCTATCTGAACCTCGTGTGCCTGGAAGGTGATTTCCATTTCGAGCCGGTCGCTAACGACGATGGAGAGATCTTCGGTATTGAGATCGCATGCTGCGGGGACGCAGCACTGGACGCTGTTATGAAAGCTCTCGACTTTGCACGCGATGTCATCAACGACCAGCGCTGCGATGTGGATGACTGATAAAGGAACGAAGCAGGCTTGAGGGATTCCGGTCTGCCGGAAACAATAAGGAGGCCAATCAGATGACAAGTATGGAACGCAGAGATATTGAGGATGAGATGCTTTATCAGTTCTCCCAGGTATCGACGAAGGACCAGTATCAGAAAGCAGTGGACGCCTTTAACCTGATGGACGATGCCCGGTTTGAAGAGTTTTACACCAGATATATGGAAAAGGCCGAGAAGGTCACGACCTGGAAGGAATATCACGCCAGGGTGGAAGAGATGCGCAGGGCCAACGGGGTCACTGAGCAGAACTCTGCTCTGAACAGTATGTATGCCAGGTTCCTGGACGAGGAACGCAACAGGGAGCTGTGGTCGGAGATCAATGAGACCAATCCGAGTGACCGGGTCACGGTGACCTTTGATGACATAAAGCAGCTCAACCGGCTTTGGCATGAGAGCACGCCTGCAGCTGATGCCGGAACGCCTGCCGACATCCTGATCAGCGGAAGTATCCCGCTGACAGATATGGAGCTCTCGATCAAAGGAAAAGATTCTGCGACAGACACCTACCGCATTGTGATCTTCAAAAACTACCGGCAGATCATTGCTGAAAACAAAGAAGCCCGCGTTGGAGCCCTGATCATCTATCTCGGTCCCAGGCAGATCGCCTGCCCCCTGTTTGTCATGCACGGCATCAATGGGATCAATTTTGTGGATGATATCGGACACATCGGCATGACGGAGAAGATGATCCGGGAAAAGAAAATCGCTGTCAATGCGCTGCTTAAGATGGCGGGATTTGTGATGAACGCGTGGTACGGTGTGATGATCGCGCTGCTTCACCCTGTTGTGAAGGATGTATTCCGCAAGGGGGCAAAACAGAAGGTGAAGGTCACGTCCATCGATGATAAGGGAAACCGGAAGAGGATCGTGCGGTACGTGAAACAGAGATACATCGGTACGGAAAAGCTGATCGATGCCATTACAGGCGGAGGCCGGAGCCGTACCTATCATGCTCTGGTCTGGCATGTGGTCGGACATTGGCGCCGGCTCCCCTCAGGGGGAAAAACCTTTGTGAGGCCCTACTGGAAAGGATCGATGAGGAATCTCAAAAGAAACCTGGATGAAGTAGAACGGCAGCTTGTTCTGCCTAAGGAGGAATAGCCCATGTTTACTATTTTTTACGCTGACTGCCTCGGGAGGGAGGAAAACTGCCTCTACCCGCACAGGGCTGATGTGACAGATGCGGAATCGCTTAAACGGGCAGTCGCCCGCGACTACGTCTGTGCAGAGTATAAGAACAGTTACCGCAGCAATGCGAATTTTATAAGAAGCAACTGCCTGGTTGTGGAGTTTGACAATGACCACTCGGAAAATCCGGAAGACTGGATTACGCCGGAGGACCTGCGGGCAGCATTTCCGGATGTGACGATCGGCATCCATTACAGCCGGCACCACATGAAAAAGAAGAACGGAAAGACAGAGAGGCCGAAGTTCCATGCCTTTCTGGAGATCGATGAGATTACGGATCATGCTGCCTACAAAGCTATGAAGGAACGGGTGGCCCTGATCTGCCCTTATGTCGATCCTAAAGCGATGGATTCGGCCCACTTCTTCTACGGAACAAAAAACCCCCGGGTGGACTACTTTCCCGGTACGAAGAAACTGGATGAAGTCATAGAAGAGGATGACTTCGACGAAGAGATGAACAAGGGCGTCTACGGCGGCAGTTACATCATTAAAGAGGGCAGCCGGAATGCCACTATGAGCCGGTTTGCCGGCCGGGTAGTAAAGCGCTACGGCTGGAACGACATCTCGCGGGAGATTTTCATGGAGGAGTCGAAAAAGTGTGATCCGCCCCTGCCGGGCGGGGAGCTCAGGAAGATCTGGCTCAGCGCAAAGAAGTTCGAAAAGGTTGTCTCAGCGCAGGAGGGATATGTGCCTCCTGAGAAATACAATGCCGCAAGGATCGCCGGACCCGCGGGGTGCTTAAAGCCCGAGGATTACTCTGATATCGGGCAGGCGAAGGTCCTGTCAAAGGAATACGGAGACGAGATCTGCTTCAATCCTGCGACAGACTTTTTCCGCTACAACGGTACTTACTGGGAAGAATCAAAGGAAGCGGCGCTCGGTGCGACGATCGAGTTCCTGGATCAGCAGCTTGCTGACGCGGAGCTCCTCATGTTCACCACAAAGCAGGCGGTCCTGAACTCCGGTGCCGGCGAAGATGCACTGTCCGGCGGAAAAAGGGCCATGGACGGGCTTAACGGTGATCAGATCCGTCTCCTTATGGAATACCTGGCTGCGCTTTCTTATCACAAGTTCGTGATGGGCCGACGGAACATCAAATACATCCGCTCCGCTATGGAAGCGGCTAAGCCTATGATCGGAGTGAAGCTTGAGGAGCTCAATGCCGATCCGCTTCTTCTCAATACACCTCAGGGATCTGTCCGCCTGGCGGATGGACTGGAAGGCATGCGGGAGCATGACTGGAAGGATTACTGCACAAAAGTTACGGCGGTGGAGCCCGGCGATAAGGGAGAGGCCCTGTGGCAGGATGCTCTGAACAAGACCTTCCTGAATGACCGGGAGCTGATCGGTTACGTACAGGAAGTCGTAGGCCTTTCTGCCATCGGCAGGGTATATATGGAGGCCATGATCATCGCGTATGGGGAAGGACGCAACGGCAAGTCGACATTCTGGAATACCATTGCGAGGGTCCTCGGCGGATATGCAGGGAACGTGTCAGCAGACACGCTGACCGTAGGCTGCCGCAGGAATGTAAAGCCGGAAATGGCGGAACTTAAGGGCGTGCGCCTGGCGCTGGCAAAGGAGCTGGAAGAGGGCATGCGTCTCAACACCTCTGTAGTCAAGCAGCTTACTTCCACCGATGACATTTACGGTGAGAAGAAGTTCTGCAAGCCCGCATCCTTCACACCGTCACACACTCTGGTTCTGTACACGAACCACCTGCCTAAGGTGGGGGCAACCGACGAGGGCACCTGGAGGCGGCTCATCGTAATCCCCTTCAATGCCGTGTTTGAGGGAAAGAGCGACGTGAAAAACTATGCAGATTTCCTTTTTGAGCACGCAGGTCCGGCTGTGCTTTCGTGGATCATCGAAGGCGCACGGCGCATCATTGACAAGGATTTTCATTTGAAGAATCCGCAGGTGGTGCAGGACGCCATCGATGCTTACCGCGGGCAGAATGACTGGATGGGAGAATTCCTGGAGGACTGCTGTGAGATCGATCCGGGCTATCGGGAGAAGTCCGGCGAGCTGTATCAGGAGTATCGCGCTTACTGTCTGCGCATGGGTGAGTATGCCAGAGGCACCGCGGATTTCTACGGCGCTCTGGCGCAGCGGGACTTTGAACGGAAGAAAACCAGGAAGGGAATAATGGTTCTGGGACTGCGGGTCAAGTCAGAATTTGACACCTGAAAGGTGCGCCCTGGTGCAGGTCGGTGAAGGGGATTTCTATACCCAATGCATAAAAATGAAGCATTTTTAGCGGTTCACTGTGAGGAGATGCTGCTGAATCGATCTGCACAGACCTGCGCCGACCTGCACTTTGAGAAGTCTGAAAATCCGCATGGATACTGGATTTTTTACCGGGGGTGCAGGTTGGTGCACCTTTCTGACAGGGGATCCTATAGGAGAAAAAAAACAGAATCAATAATGCCATATAACTCTTATGCGAGAGGTGCACCAACCTGCACCCTCAAATATCAGGTGATGAAAGGAGCTGAGGAGCGATGACTTTTTTAAGTAATCTGAGACGAAACCATAAAGGGGCGGAAACCGGCGCGGGAAAGCTTGCAGGCGTGATGGCCAGTGACCGTGAAGGTATCCCGCGGAACGGCCCCGGAAAGACTGACGGCAGGCACAGGCTGCTTAGAAAGTACATTGACCGGATCCAGGCCTATGCGGGGATGGCAGCAGTATTTGAATCCTGCCGGGAACAATATGAACAGACGGAGCGGGAAAAGCGCCGGAGGTACCGCTATGCGGGAAAAGCAGATTGAACGGAAACTCGCGAATGCAGTAAAGGCGAGGGGCGGCATGTGTCCAAAGCTCGTATCGCCGGGCACTGACGGAATGCCTGACCGCCTGGTCCTTCTGCCGGGTGCGCACATCGGTTTTGTCGAGGTCAAGGCTCCCGGAAAGGAGCCCCGGCCCCTGCAGGAGAAACGCCATAAAGAGCTTCGGGATCTGGGCTTTCATGTCTGTGTCTTAGACGACCCGGAGCAGATTCCGGGCATCCTGAGGGAGGTGGGTGAGAACTGAATGTACAGAGCGAATTACAAGGCACTCGCAAACGCGGTCATCATGCAGGCAGTGAAGGACTTCCGGCCGGCTTACCGGAGACTGAAGAAGTACCCGAATGACGGTAAGGCGCAGGCTACAGTCCGGGAGATCACAAAGTTCTTCTGTTCACAGTACTTTGAAGCATTGACTGATCTGAACGGACCAGCGCTTATACATCAACTAATGAGGGAAATCGATGAAAAGAAGTGACTTACATGAATATCAGAATTACTGTGTGGAGTTTTTGAAAGCGCATCCGGAAGCAATGCTGATTCTTGAGATGGGACTTGGGAAGAGCTGTATAAGCCTGACCGCGATTCTGGACCTGATGTTTGACAGCTTCGACGTTGGTAAGGTGCTGGTGATCGCACCCTTACGTGTTGCGAAGACAGTATGGCCGGAAGAGTGCCGCACCTGGGAGCATGCGAACTTCCTGAAGATGACTGTAATCGTGGGCAGTGCAAAACAGCGGGAAGCAGCTATGCGGGTACCGGCAGACATCTACGTGATCAACCGGGAAAACGTGAAGTGGCTGGTCAACTACCTGGAAAAGCGCCGGATCCCATGGCCCTTTGACATGGTGGTGATTGACGAGCTCTCTTCTTTTAAGAACAACCAGAGCCAGCGGTGGAAAGCACTGCGGAAGGTGCGTCCGCAGATCAGGAGGCTGGTCGGTCTGACAGGTACGCCTGCATCCAATGGACTGCTTGACCTGTGGGCAGAGACCTTCCTGGTGGACAAGGGCGTGAGGCTGGGCAGGTTTATCAGCCGGTACCGCGAGGCTTACTTTAAGCCTGCGGGAATGAATCCATATACCGGAGTTGTGTATAACTACGTGCCTCTTCCCGGAGCAGAGGAAGCGATCTACAGTAAGATCTCAGACATCACCGTTTCCATGAAGGCGCTGGACTACCTCGATATGCCGGAGCAGGTGATGGTCAGCCATTACGCGGACATGGATACCGACGAGAGAGAACTGTATGACGCTATGAAGAAGCAGCTTCTGGTGGAAGTGGACGGTGAGGAGATTGACGCCGCCAACGCAGCGGTCCTTTCCGGAAAGCTCCTGCAGATGGCGAACGGTGCCATTTACAATGACGAACGGAAGATGCGGATCATCCATAATCGGAAACTGGAGATGCTGGGCGACCTCATCGAGCAGGCCAATGGACAGAACGTACTTGTGGCCTACTGGTTTCAGCATGATCATGAGCGCATCAGGGAGCACCTGACTGATCTGGGATATGAGCCAAGAGACCTGAAGGGCGAGCGGGACATCGCGGACTGGAATGCCGGCAGGATCCAGGTCGGCCTGATCTCACCTGCGGGCGCCGGGCACGGCCTCAATATCCAGAAGGGCGGCCACATACTGATCTGGTTTTCGCTTGTGTGGTCGCTGGAAATGTATCAGCAGACAAACGCACGCTTATGGCGGCAGGGGCAGAAAGAGGTAGTTACTATCCATCACATCCTGACGAGGGATACTGTGGACTGCGACGTTCTGGATGCCCTGAAGCATAAGGACATGACCCAGCAGAACCTTATATCCGCTGTTAAAGCACACCTGACAATCTGAGCCAATCTGATGGCAATCCGGGAAACAGCAATTTCTAATTATTTTTTCGGAGGTAAGAGCCATGAGCATTATGTGGAAGTATCTGGACAAGCGGTCGGCGACGATCGCCGCGATCAAGGACTACGACGCCATGCGGTTCATCCTGAACAGCACCGATGATGAGATCAAACGGATCCATGATAAGATGACCGGTGTCGGAAGCCCTGATTATGACGGCATGCCCAAGACCCACAATCCGCAGGCCGCGGAAGAACGGATCATAAAGAATATTGAAGAGATCGATATCATTAAGGAGCGCTACCGGCAGGCAGTCGAGTATATGGACTGGTTCAAGCCGGCGTGGGAGCAGCTCACTGATGAAGAGCGGTACTGCCTTGAGACCTTTTATGGCGACAGCAACGGCTATGGCAGCAGCGCTGCCTGCTACATTGCGGAGTATCTGAATATCGAGCAGCCGACTGCTTACAAGCGCAAGAACAGGGCTCTGGACCGGCTGACGGTCCTGCTGTTCGGCAAGTTATGAGTTTCGTGTCCAAAACGGGATAAAATTGCCGTTGCGGAATCTGATATGTTTATATCATGAAAAACGCGTGAGAGCCCCGGAACTTTCCGGGGCTTTTTGAATGAAAGGAAGGAATATCATGTTTGAAAAAGTGAACCCCTCACATCCCGACAAACAGGCGGATCGCATCGCCGGAGCTGTAGTGGACATCGCCTATAAACAGGAAGCTGATCCCCGGATCGCGGTGGAGGTCCTTCTGGGGCACGGCATCTGCCACATTATCGCGGAAACGGATATCGCCCTGCCTCTGTATGAGATCGAAGCCGCAGTGAACAGGATAGCCGGGAAAGTGGCGGTAGACTATGTGGAAGCAGCGCAGGACGTCCATCTCGCAAGGAACCAGGAGAACGGTTTCCGGTGCGGGGACAACGGAATCTTCAGGGGAGTTCCCCTGAAGCCGGAGCAGCAATATCTCACCGCAATTGCCGAAGAGCTGTACAACGAATACGGCTGTGACGGAAAATACATCATGGACGGTAAGCGGCTGATCATCTGTCAGAGCGGCGCAGCTACGGAGAAACTCCGTATCTGGTATCCGAAAGCAGAGATCAATCCCCTTGGCGACTGGACGGGAGGTACAGACGTTGACACGGGAGCCACGAACCGCAAGCTTGGAAGCGACATGGCGGACAGCGTTACGGGAGGCGGCCTGCACGGGAAGGATCTGTCCAAGGCGGACGTATCAGTGAATATCTGGGCGTGGCTCAAAGCACAGGAAACCGGGAAGCCTGTGGAAGTCTGCTGCGCGATCGGTGACGATCACATTGGCGATGTGCCCTTTGGAGAGATCGTGGAGACCGCGCGTGACTATATTCACAGGATCGGCGGCTTCGAAAAGTTTGCCGAATGGGGACTGGTGCGCTGAAGAACACAAATTGAAATGCCATATCTGTCGGAATGAACTAAAGTGATGATCTTATGAGCTGATGCATTCAGAATTCATTCGAATTACAGGTTGACAGCATACTGCTTCACATGTATTATTAAAAGTGAAGTTAATGTGAAGCTTGAGTGCTGAGGTGTGAAGGAGCGCAGAATGGAATTCGGTGTAAAGCTCAGAAAACTTAGAAAGGCAAAAGGCTTGCGGCAGGAGGAAGTCGCCGGAGAGATCGGTGTGTCTCGCCGTTCTTATATCTCTTACGAGAAGGAGAACGTCAGGCCAAGGAAGAGGAGCACTTATGAGAAGCTGGCTGAAGTCCTGGGATGTGATATGGCCTATCTTCTCGCTGAAGACAGCCCATCGCCCCCGGCCGGATTTTTAGCGGGAGCAAGTCTTGTCACTCTCGGGGCGGCGATAATCAACCCGGTTGCGGGCGCCTTAGTAGGAGCCGCGCTTGCGGCAGAGAGCGGCATCAGGAGCCAGGAGCAGAGAAAATCGAAAGAAACACTTTCCTACAATAATGATATGCTGCTGGAATTTGAAAAAAGGCAGAGACAGTTCAGGGCGTCAGCACTGGGAATCATTGTCAAGGCACTGGCAGATAAAGAAATTAACTGCCGGATGGGAGACAGAGTCGGCCTTAAAGGGGAAAGGGCGTATCCCGATGAGTATCTCATCATAACAGAACAGGAGATCTCCAGCTGGTGGTTCATTTTCTGGGCAAGGGATCCGGGTGTGGATGAGCAGGCCGTGGTATCTCTTCCTGACAGGGCAGATATCATGTTCAGCAGATTTTCAACAGCAAAAGCAGATCCGGGCAGGAAGGCTTCTATCGTAGTAGATGATGAGAGCCTGTTCGATGAGCTCTGTGAGATCGGGGGACGTAATTCCTACCGGGGGAACATGACGGCCATTCTGATAGACACAGAAAATGCCCGGGTCGAAAAAGAGGAGCTGCTTAGCTCTTTTGATATAGATGATGCGAATGACAAACTCAGTATTATATGACAAGGGAGGACAAGGATATGGGTAAGGTATGGGATTATGCAGAGCTTTCAAAACTGGCCAAGAAATTTGACGGACCCAAGAATATGATCGAAGCACTTCAGAAGAGCAGCTACCTTAAGGGATTTAAGGCGGGAAAAGCAGCGGAGAGCCCTAAGAAACTTCTTTATGGCGCTCTCGGTGCCTTAGCCGGAGCAGCAGCCCTGAAGATCTACGAACATTTCAGTAAGACCGAAGAGCCTGATAATTCGGATGAACTCTCAGCAGAAGAAAGGGCGGCTATCGAGCAGGAACTTGTTTCCGGAATCGAACAGTACGATGCAGAGACAGGCGGCGGAGAGGCGGATACTGATTCCGAAGACGCTGCTTTCACGGGCACAGAGAACTGTTCGGACACCACAGAGAAGAGCCCGGATGACAATTCAGACCAGGAGGAAACTGTATGACAAAACAGGAACGCGAAGAGTTCATCGAGAGGATGGAAGAGTTTGGCGATGTGTGGGAAGATAAAGACGTGAAGCGCGTGTATGGGGACTGGGAGCTCGAGGATGCGCTGAATGACAGAATGACCCACATGATGCACTTTGGAAATATCATGAATGCAATAATCAACAGATAATTATCCTATATTGGGACTCCTTTCCAGGTAGAGGCGGGACTTCGGTTCCGCCTCTATTTATGTCAATTAACCGGAGGTGAGAATGATGCCGTACAAACCGAACAAGCCGTGCAGGCATCCCGGCTGTGTGGCGCTTGTCCCATCGGGACAGAAGTATTGCAACAGGCACAGGGCATTGCACCCGGAGGAAGCAAGGCCTGCCGCAGGCAGGGGCTACGGCAGTGCGTGGCAGAGAGCCAGGAAGCAGTACCTTGAAGCACACCCGCTGTGCGTGGAGTGTATGAGGGAAGGCCGGTACGTGAAAGCGACGGACGTGGATCACATCGTTCCGCACCGCGGAGACCAGAATCTGTTCTGGGACCGGAGCAACTGGCAGGCTCTTTGCCACCGCCACCACAGCATAAAAACCAGGAGAGAAGATCAGACACCTGAGTATCATTACTGAGACCCCCAGGGGCGGATCACTTCTCTACGGTGAAGTATCCAGGGACCGCCGCCCCCTTTCGCGCTAAAAATCGCGAAATTGCTAAGGGGGGATCCAGAGGGCCCGCGAAATAGATCGCCGGGTGCCGGAAAACCGCGTAAACAAAGGGTTGCGCACAATCGAATACCGTTGTCAGAAGGCAGTGATGGAGTAAAATCCACCGCTGCTTTTTTATTGGAGTTTCGTGTCAACCGCAGTTGGCCAGTGAAGGTTTCGTGTCAGGAGGATAAAGGATGGAAGATCAGGATATTAGCAGTTTTCTGGCCGCCTGCGCGAAGCAGTTCTGCCCGTGGTGCGGAGCGCCGGTAGGGAGAAATGCGAACGGCAGGCCGAGGAAGTTCTGCTCGGACAAATGCCGGTATGACTTTTGGAATTATGAAAAACGGCATAAAGCCGAAAAGATGGAAATGGAGGTACGGCTCAATGAAAGCAGCAGAGCTAAAGGTGCTGCCGGTCACCGTTCTGAAACCGGCTGAGTACAATCCGCGTAAGAAACTGAAACCCGGCGACAAGGAGTATGAGAAGATCAAGGCTTCGATCGAGGAGTTCGGGTTTGCCGATCCGCTGGTGGTGAATGCGGACATGACGATCATCGGTGGTCATCAGAGGCTGACCGTAGCGATGGATCTGGGCTTCACGGAAGTGCCCTGTGCGGTTGTGGATATCGACAAGACCCGCGAAAAGGCGCTCAACATTGCGCTCAACAAGATCACCGGCGCATGGGACGAGAACCTTCTGGCGGATCTTCTGAAGGATATTCAGGCTTCGGACTTTGACCTTGGCAAGACCGGCTTTGATCCGCCGGAGATCGAGACGCTTTTCAATAAGGTGCACTCGAAAGATGTGCAAGAGGACGATTTCGATGTTGAGGCGGAACTGCAGAAGCCGGTGTTCTCAAAGCTGGGCGATCTGTGGTGCCTCGGACCGCACCGGGTGATCTGCGGCGACTCCACAGGTGAGGAAGTCTATACCCGCGTCATGGACGGACAGAGGGCAAACCTCGTGCTGACGGATCCGCCATACAACGTCGACGTGGAGGAGACTGCCGGGAAGATCATGAACGACAACATGGCCGACGCGGATTTCTATAATTTCCTGCTCTCGGCCTACCGCTGCATGCACGCAAACCTGGCGGATGACGGCAGCATCTATGTCTGGCACGCAGACACCGAAGGATTGAATTTCCGGAAGGCATTTAAGGACGCAGGCTTCTATCTCTCCGGATGCTGCATCTGGAAGAAGAACGCACTGGTTCTGGGCCGGAGCCCGTACCAGTGGATTCACGAGCCGTGCCTGTTTGGGTGGAAGCAGAGCGGCAGGCATCAGTGGTACTCGGACCGCAAACAGGTGACGGTTTGGGAGTACGACAAGCCGCGCACGTCCAAGGATCACCCGACAATGAAGCCAGTGGCGCTCATGAGCTATCCGCTCCGGAACTCCACCATGACCAACGGAATCGTGCTCGATCCCTTCCTCGGCAGCGGCAGTACGCTCATCGCCTGCTGCGAGACGGACCGGATCTGCCGTGGCATTGAGCTTGATCCGAAGTTCGTGGACGTGATTGTGAAGAGATACCTGGCATGGTGTCAGGATCACGAGGTTGCTGCAGAGGTCTATGTGCTCCGTGATGGGCAGAAACTGACCTATGACGAGGTTTGTGCATAGTGGCTACTGCCCCTGCACATATTTGTCAGATGTGTTCGTTGCTATTTCCGCCGGGTAGAGTGATTAATACGATACCCGGAGGGAATAGGCTCACGGATCACACATAAGGAGGATGACCATGGAAGCAAGATTTAACGTAACAGGAACAGAGCGCAAGGCACTGGTCAAGGCAATCGAAAACATCATTCACGAGACGGCGGTTTACAAAAAGGCACCGACATTCGAGTACACGGTTGGCGACTTCACCATCGACAAGAACGGGACGGTTTTCTGCGACGACGCCGACGCATTGGAGCGCCTTATTCATAACCTGATCGCGGACGGCTTCACCCCGGAAGAGGCACCGGCTGCGGAGCCTGCTGCAGAAGCTGGGACGCCGGAACCGATCAGCCTGACGGTCGAGGTTCCTATGGCGAAGCACACCGGCAGCTCCATCCGGAACCTGATCAACCTGGTCTACACCAGAGCGGACCTTCTGAACAAGGCGCTCGGCACGGGCTTTAGGGTTGACGCGGGGCTGACGGAAGCCCTGAAGGATGAAGCCTGCATTTTGACGAGGGAAAGCCTGCTTGCCGCGATCGCCGCCTACGAGGATGAGCACGGCAAGGCGATCGATGGACTGACCTTCACATCGGAAGGGATCACATTTGGCACCCTGCCGGAGACGAACGACACCGAGGTGCTGCGGACCTTCACCATCCTCTGCGGAATGATGAACAAGCAGGCCATGGATCAGAAGCGCATTCAGGCCAAGGCGGTGAACGAGGAGAACGAGAAATACGCGCTCCGGATCTGGCTGACTCGCCTCGGGATGAACGGCCCGGAATACAAAGAGGCCCGCAAGGTCCTGATGGCAAATCTCACCGGCCACTGCGCCTTTCGCACTGACGCGGAAAAAGAACGCTGGCAGCAGCGGCAGGCCGAGAAGCGCGAGGCCCAGAAGGCAGCGGAGGAGGTGACAGAGCAATGAGGACGCCAAGTAAAGAGATCATTGAACGCCTGCGTGAAGACTTCCTGGTTGGCTGCCGGGTGGAGCTTTTGAAGATGGACGACGATCAGGCACCGCCGGTCGGGACGCTCGGAACGGTTGTCGGCGTTGACGCGATCGGCACGGTCCATGTGGACTGGGATAACGGCTGCGGCCTTGGAGTCGCCTACGGGGAAAATGACTGCAGGCGGATCGACTGATGGGCAATAAAATACACAGTTTCTGGCCTCGAACTTTGTGAGGTTTATGCTCCGAATTAGCTGGATATATGTGCGGAAAAGAGTGATTAATACACTACCAAAGGAAAACCGCACATACCCAGAAAGGAGCACATACTATGAAAGAAACAACCAGAAAGCAGATCGAGGCCATGAAAGCACAGACCATCGGGGTCGAGATTGAAATGTACAACATCACGAGGCAGAACGCAGCGAAAGAGGCGGCCGCCTTTTTCGGAAGCAGCAGGGTCGAATACACCGCAGCCCGCAACAGGTACATGACCTGGAGCACCTGGGACAGCCAGGGAAGGGAATGGAAGTTCCAGAGAGACTCCAGCATCAAGGCCCGCACCGACGAAGAGAAATGCGAGATGGTGACGCCGATCCTCACCTACGACGACATCGAGACCCTGCAGGAGCTGGTGAGACGCCTCCGCCACAAGGGAGCGAAAAGCGACCCGGCCCACATGTGCGGAGTCCACATCCACATCGGCGCAGCCGGACACGACGCGAAGAGCCTGCGGGTACTCGCAAACTTGATGGCCAGCCACGAGAGGCTCCTGACCAGCGCGATCCGGATCGACCAGAGCAGGATCTGGCGCTACTGCAGGACGGTCAACAGGGACTTCCTTACGGAGGTCAACCGGAAGAAGCCCCAGACCATGCAGAAGCTGGCAGATATCTGGTACACAGAAAACGGCGCGACCATCGGACGAAACGAGCACTACAACGACAGCCGGTACCACATGCTCAACCTCCACGCGACCTTCACAAAAGGGACCATTGAATTTCGCCTCTTCCAGTTCGCAAACCCGGAGGGGAACAAGAGAAACGGCCTGCACGCAGGGGAGCTCAAGAGCTACATCCAGCTTTGCCTCGCACTCAGCGCACAGGCGAAGGCAGCAAAGAGCGCGAGCCCGAAAGAGCCTCAGATCGACAACCCGAAATTCGCGATGCGCACCTGGCTGATCCGGCTCGGCTTTGTCGGGGAGGAATTCGAAACCGCAAGGGAGATCCTGACGAGGAACCTTCCCGGGGACGCGGCCTTCCGCCACGGACGCACCGCATAAACGAAGGAGCCAGCCTCCTGCAGCCTTACCCGCCACCGGCGGGCTTAAGGTGGTAGAAGGGTAGAGCCTTCGGAAAGGAGAAGAAGGATATGAAGAACATTTGTAAGGAATTGCTGGAAGATCTCCGGGAGAGGTACCCGGAGGGAACGCGGGTGGAGCTGGTCCGGATGGACGACGCCCAGGCACCACCGGTCGGAACAAAGGGAACGGTGACTGCCGTCGACGACATCGGTACGATCCATGTGAAGTGGGATACCGGCAGCAGCCTCGGGGTTGCCTACGGTGAAGACCAGTGCAGAGTGCTGGTCGGGGAGTTTACCGACACCGTCCGCAGGCAGATCCTGGCGGTCAGGGAGACCGGTGAGACGAACATGTTTGATGTCCCCATGGTGCAGCAGATCGCAAACCGGCTGGGCTACTATGAACTGGTCCTTTTCCTGATCGACCACCGGAAGGAGTACGCGCACTTCATCATGACCGGCGAAATAATGTAGACAATATGCCGCCGGAATCCTTGTACAGTTTATACCTCCGAAATGAGTGGATATAAATGTGCTTTAGAGTGATTAATACCATAACGAAAAACACATACCCACGAAGGAGGATAAGACCATGACGAGATTTGAAAAGGAACTGAGCGGAGCCCTTGGAGCATACTGGAAACAGAGCGCAGAGAAGGAACTGGAGAAGGTCAGGGAGGAGCTGGAGCAGGGCCTCATCACCATCGACGGAAGCGGGGTGGCGAGAAACCGGATCGGGAGGGTCCTGATGAGCGACATGCTCGAGAAGCTCACCTACATCACGGACGCGGTTGACGCAGAGGCGACCACGAAGGCACGGGAAGAAGAGACCGCGAAGGCGCTCGAAGAGTACCGCAAAAACGCAAGGCCCGCCACCGAGGAAGAGCTCGAAGAGATGCGGGCGGCCTTTGGAAGAGGCAAGACGGTGGTGAACATCATCACCGGACAGAAATACCACCTTTGAGAAAGGAGAGGGGAAGGGAGCCGCAGGGCTCCTTTTCTTGTGGTGATGATCATGATCGGATACAAGCTATTCAGGGTAAAGAAAAATCGACCGGGGGAGCTTTTCCCGCTGTATGTGCTCTCTGATGATCCGGTGCCGATCGGCGTATGGACCGATGCGACCGAGGGACCACGGACCGACGAAGGAAAAGTGAAGTCGCGGATCGGTCCGCTCGCTTTCAGGCCGGGCTGGCACCTGTCGGATATCCCGCTGGCAATCCATATCGGGATCAAGGAGGACGGACAGATTAAGTATATGCATGACGACGAAGTCTGGTGTGAGTGCGTATACGTCGACTGCTACGACTATCAGGAGGAAGCGGATAAAAACGGCTGGGTGAATGGCCGGTTCGACGAGCGGAAGGCGATGCTGACGAAGGTTCCGGAACAGGGCTTTTACCGGTATAAGACCAGTCCCCAGATGCTGGGCAAGTGGATCATCACCGGCAGCATCCGGGTGCAGCGGATCCTTTCCGATGAGGAGGTCGAGAAGATCTGCGCGGCTGCCGGATATAAGGCCCTCCCCAGAAAAACCCCGTTCAACGCTGCGGAATACGGGCTGAAATTGTGATACATTTTAGGGCTCTATCTTTGTGCAGGTTATGCTCCGAATTCACTGGATATATATGTGCTTTAGAGTGATTAATACACTACGAAAAGAAAACGCACAGCCCTAGGGGCGGAAGGGAGAACACCATGAAGCACACATTAGAGCAGGTTTACACGAGGGAAGCGGAGCTTGAGAGAGCTTACGAAGCAGCCAAGGCAGCAGGCGACGAGGTCGGGATGGAAAAGGCCAGAAAAGAATACCAGGCGATGGAAAAAGAGGTTCTGGAGACAGAGGACAGCGACTTCGGATTCGCCTTCCGGCTTTACAAGCAGATGAAGGAATGCGGCAACGAGTACATCGACCTGAGCATCGCGATCCACGATGAGGTCGGGGTCCTGCAGACCCTCAGAAAGTACGGATTCGAGCACTTCACCTTTTCCTCCGGATGGAGCAGCGCGGTGGAAAGCGCATGGATCTTCCAGCAGAACGGCTGCAGGCTCCTTGGCCTGATCGAGCTCAACAGCATCCACAAAGACTGGACCACCGGCAAAAGGGAAAAGGTCCACGGTTACCTTTTCAGCATTCAGTGAAGGGAGGCCGGGGATGATCAACTACGCAGACAAGATGGAACAGGAATCAAGGCTCAGGGCAAACATAGCGGATTGGATGGAGAAGCACGGAAACGTGCTCTCCGACCGGCAGCGCAGCAACGCCTACACCGGCGTACGGATTCTGGAGGTCCGATGGCGGGGATCCGACTGGCGGATCGTCGAGGTCGACGGCATGACCTGCCAGATAGAACGGCTGTAAAATACACAGTTTCTGCCGCTGATCTTTGTCAGGTTTATACCGCCGAAAGAACTGGATATATATGTGCTTTAGAGTGATTAATACACTAACGAAAAACGAAGCACCAGAAAGCGGAGGAGGACAAGAAAATGGCAAAGAGGACAACGACAAAGCAGGCTTTCAGAATGAACGGCTGGATCTACACATACAACGAGAGCATGACGAGCAACTGGGGATGGCCTGAAGGCTACAAAGGGCAGCGCGTAAGGATCCTGAAGAGGGACATGCAGCAGCTGATCAAAGAGCGCGACGCATTCGGCACACCATACACAAAGCTGAGCCTCAGGGCGATTTGAACAGGCACGAACAGAGAGGAGGAACCGAAATGAAGCAGAGACAGGACCTTGGATACGGAGACAGACGCGACAACCTTCCGAGCAGGTTTTGGGAGCCCGGAGCGGAAGAGGAGCACGATCAGGAAGCCACAGAGCTTTGGATGGACGACGAGCCGCTTCCCTTCGAATAACCACACACCCACCCCTCGCGGCAGAGCCGCAGAAAGGAGCCCCTCATGACAAACTTTTACATCGGCCAGCAGGTTATCAACTTCGGGATCACCGCGACGGTGGTCGGATTCCACAAGATCACCGGTGATCTGATCCTTGAGGCACCCAAGATCGGCAAATGGATCGCGGATCCCGCGAAAACTAAGCCCGCACCTGGCGGATGGATGCACAAGGACGGGCTTATCGCCTTCGGATAAGACCTGCCGGGAAGGGCCGCAGAGGCGGCTTTTTCTCGTTATATGTACACAGTTTCCTCCGCGCATCTTTATCGGTTTTATGCCTCCGAAATGACTGGATATATATGTGCTTTAGAGTGATTAATACACTAACGAAAAACACAGCCATCACAAAGGAGGAACACCATGAACGCATACGAAATGAGAAACAGCCTGCAGCTTAGGAATTACAACACGACGATCACAAGGGCGGAATTCGAAGCCCACTTCACAAAGACCCGCGAGAGCATCCGGTTCACCTTTAACGGCTGGGACGGCAAGAGCTACGACGGAGAAAGCAGAAACGCGAGGGTTTACCGCACAAGCCTTCCCGGATACGAAGCGGTCAGGCTGATCAAGGTTGGCAAGGGCCTGCATTACATTGACGAAGAGCGCCTGGTCACAGAGAAAGCAACCGGCGAGAAGCACCCCGAAGCCAGCTGGCTGGTGGACATCGAGAGAGCGTAAAAAGGAGGACAAGACAATGACAAAGCAGGAACTTATCAAAATGACCGGCAGTGAGGAACAGGCAGATTACGCGATGGAGATCCTTCTAAGGAACTGCAAAAAGGCATTCGTAAGGATGGCGATCCAGGCGGAGCTGGACGAGATCGAAAGGGAGGTCAAAGCCTTCGAAGAGGAAGGAATCCTTTATAAATGCAACAGCTCCTACCACGTAAACTGGGGTGCAGCTTACAAGGTTTTCGGAGACGAGCCCGGCGCCGCCTGGCACGCAACCGAAGAACAGAAGGCAGAGTCAGAAGCGATCGAGAATCGCTGCCGCAACGCCAGCGCACTCCTTTACAGGAGGAACCGCACGATCGCCCTGATTGCGGTAAGGTAAGCGAAGCCGGTCAGCATGAGGCCCAGGGAAGGGCCTTTTGCTCGTGTAAATATACACAGTTTTCGCCGTAGATCTTTGTTACATATATGATCCGAATTAACTGGATATAAATGTGCGTCAGAGTTAATCTACACATACCGAAAGGGAAAACAAAGCAAACGGAGGAAACAAAAATGCACACAACCTACACCTTCAAGAAGAACGGAAAAGCCTACAGCGCAAAAGCAAACAACAGATTCGAAGCCCAGGAGCAGATCGAGCTTGCCTTCGGGATCAGCCTTAAGGGCGCCACCTTCGAAGAGATTTACAAGCTCAGAGTAGTCAGAACCGGCAAGGTAAGATAAGGAGGACAAAGAAATGACGATCGAAAAAGCAATGAGAACCTACAGACTGCCGAACCCTACCACACCCGAGGACATTGAAAGCCGCTGGAGCAAGGTTCTGACCTTCGGCGACAGGATCCTGGTTGCAGGCCACTACTACAACGGAGCGGGAAAGCCCAGCTATTTCGGAGCGGTTTACGAGCACCTGGACGACGACCTTTCCTGCGAAGGGATCATCGGGCTGAGAGAAGCCAGCGAGGTCGAGTTCGAGGATGACGGCCACGCAATCCTCTGGGCGATGCAGCAGAAGTAAGGAACAAAACAAAAAAAATACCAGAGACGCAGCCCACAGCGGGCTGTTTCTCGTAGTGAAGGCCGGAAGGTCTTTTTTTTATTGCCATCAGGAAAGGAGGGAATACCTATGGCGACGAGGGGAAGAAAGCCCACTCCCACCGCACTGAAAGTGCTGGAAGGGAATCCGGGCAAAAGAAAACTGAACGACAATGAGCCGAGGCCGGACAAGAAAGCTCCCTCCTGCCCGAAGTGGCTGGAGCCGGAAGCCAAAAAAGAGTGGCGCAGGCTCGCAAAAAAGATGGAACAGATGGGGGTCCTGACGGAAGTGGATATGGCGGCGTTTGCCGGGTACTGTCAGGCGTACGCCAGATGGAAGGAGGCTGAGGAATTCATCACGCAGCACGGGACGATCGTCAAGACACCGTCCGGGTATTGGCAGACGGTTCCCCAGGTGTCTATTGCTCAGACCTATCTGAAGCTCATGAACCGTCTTGCGGAGCAGTTCGGTCTGACGCCATCTTCCAGGTCTCGGATTATTGCGGACAGCACGAATAATAAAAATGGTGACGAGATGGAGGAGCTGTTAAATGGGTAGTAAAAATCATATAGAAGCTGAAAATGATTATTATCGATATCATTGTTCAAATGGCAGGTCCTTCATCTTTGACAGATGTGACCTGCCATTTTTTGAAAAGACGGTGTGTTCCGTCGACGATCGCGGCTATGTAACCGCTCATAGAAAGAGAGACTTAGTCACACATATTCTGCTGGATGTTGGTAATGATAGCGTAGTGGATCACATTAATGGCGATCCATTTGATAACCGGAGACAAAATCTCCGTGTAGCTACTAATACTGAGAATCATTGGAATTACAGGATTTCCAGCAGAAACACAACAGGTTATAAGGGCATTTATCGTGATAAGCGGTCCAGCGGATTTCATGCGAGGATTTGTGAACATGGAAGAAGACATTACCTTGGCCTGTTTTCAACAGCAGAAGAAGCTGCGCATGCGTATGACAGGGCAGCACGATCGTTCTTTGGAGAGTTTGCTACGCTGAATTTTCCAACCCTGAATGAGCAGGGATTTTTACCGGCTATGGGAGGTGATGTCTGATGCCAAGAGAAAAGAGACCTGCGGACTATCCGAGGCTATTAGATTACAAGCCGACCCCGTTTATGCTGCCGGAGTCGCATTACGATAAGGCGAAGGCCGACAGGGCCGTGCGGTTCATCGAGAACCTGCGCCATACAAAAGGAAAATGGGACGGAAAACCGTTCTGGCTTCTGCCTTGGCAGGAGCAGATCATCCGGGACATCTTTGGGATCGTGGATGAGGATGGGAACCGGCAGTTCAGAACGGCATACGTCGAGATCGGGAAGAAAAACGGCAAGAGCGAACTGGCTGCAGCGGTCGCGCTGTATCTTCTTTATGCTGATAACGAGCCGTCCGCAGAAGTTTACGGCGCTGCAGCTGACCGGCAGCAGGCGTCCATCGTATTCGATGTCGCAAAGAGAATGGTAGAGAAGTCACCAGCGCTCCTTAAACGGTCCAAGATCGCTGCAGCCACCAAGCGGATCGTTAACTACTCCAATGCCGGATTCTATCAGGTGCTTTCTGCTGAAGTCGGCACCAAACACGGCCTGAATGTTTCAGGCCTTGTCTTTGACGAAGTTCATGCTCAGCCAAACCGGAAACTCTACGATGTCCTGACCAAGGGCTCCGGCGATGCCCGTGAGCAGCCGCTGTACTTTCTCATCACGACCGCAGGGACAGACAAGGAGAGCATCTGCTTTGAGCTTCACACAAAAGCGCTGGATATCCTTGCCGGGAGAAGGATTGACCACACATTTTATCCAGTGGTCTATGGCCTGACGGATGATGACGACTGGACGGACGAGGCGAACTGGTACAAGGCAAATCCGTCCCTCGGGCAGACGATCCGGATCGACCGTGTCAGAGAGGCGTTTCTCGAAGCCAAGGAGAACCCAGCGGAAGAGAACGTGTTTAAGCAGCTCCGCCTCAATATGTGGGTATCATCGTTGACGCGCTTCATTCCGGAGCAGATCTATGATCTCGGCAATATCCCGATCGACATGGATGCACTGAAGGGCCGTGAGTGTTACGGCGGACTGGATCTTTCCAGCACCGGCGATATCACGGCATTTGTTTTGATGTTCCCGCCCAGGAACGAGACGGAGAAGTACGTGATGCTTCCCTTCTTCTGGATCCCGGAAGACACGATCCCACTCAGGGTCCGCAGGGCATCAGTGCCTTATGATGTCTGGCATAAGCAAGGCTATATTATGGCGACGGAAGGGAACGTGATCCACTATGCCTTCATTGAGAAATTCATCGAAAAGCTCGGTGAGCAGTACCACATCATGGAGATTGCTTTCGACCGGTGGGGAGCTGTTCAGATGGTGCAGAATCTTGAGGGGATGGGATTCACAGTCGTTCCCTTCGGACAGGGCTTTAAGGATATGAGTCCGCCCACAAAGGAATTTCTGAAGCTCCTCATGGAAGGGAACATCATCCATGGCGGGAACCCGGTGATGCGGTGGATGAGCGGGAATGTTGTGGTCGACCGAGACGCTGCAGAAAACATCAAACCGACGAAGGCAAAATCACCGGAGAAGATCGACGGCATTGTGGCGGCGATCATGGCACTGGATCGCTGCATCCGCCACGAGCAGCAGGGGAGCGTATACGACGAGAGAGGGCTTTATGTATTCTGATGTCCAAAATCATATAAAATTGTCCTTGAGAAAAGGACTATAGTAATAGCGTGGAAAAGTGCAAGGGCCATCCGGAAAACGGGCGGTCCTTTTATTTTTGGAGGAAACTATTATGGGATTTTTAGAATGGCTGGGGATCAGCCCCAGGGATGATCCTGAGCTTCCGAAGATTGAGGATAACGTGCGCGATTCCGGGCAGACCTTTGTGTTCGGCAGGGCCGATTCCGGTGAACGCGTGGATGAGAAAAGCGCCATGCAGATTGCGACGGTGTATGCCTGCGTCCGGCTCCTCGCGGAGACGGTGGCTGGCCTTCCGCTGCATCTGTACCGATCAATGGACGGCGGCAGCGCAAAGGAAAGAGCCACAGATCATCCGCTGTATAAGCTGCTGTACCGGCAGCCGAATCCGGAGATGACGAGCTTCTCGTTCAGGGAAGTCATGATGACGCATCTGCTCCTGTGGGGGAACTGTTATGCACAGATCATACGGGATGGCAAGAACGGCATCCTCGGTCTGTATCCGCTGCTCCCTGAGAACATGGAGATCGACAGGGACGAGAAGGGACAGATCTTTTATATCTACCACGCCTACACGGATGAGAAGCCGGGAGAGAACAACAAGGATATCTATTTCCGCCGGGACGAGATCTTCCATGTTCCGGGGCTTGGCTTCAACGGGCTTGTGGGATTTTCCCCGATTGCCATGATGAAGAACGCGCTGGGGACAACGCTGGCAGTCGAGAAATACGGAAGCAGCTTCTTTAAGAACGGCGCACAGCCGTCCGGCGTGCTGGAGCATCCGGGCGTGCTGAAAGACCCGTCGAAGATCCGGGAGAACTGGTCGGCTGTTTACGGCGGCCCGAACAATGCCCACAAGGTTGCCGTCCTCGAAGAGGGCATGCAGTACAAAGCGATTTCACTTCCGCCGGAAGACAGCCAGTTCCTTTCCACCAGACAGTTCGGCGTCAATGAGATTTGCAGGATCTTCCGGGTGCCGCCTCACATGGTGCAGGATCTGGAGCACGCGACGTTCTCAAATATTGAACACCAGAGTATAGACTTCGTGGTTCATACATTGACGCCATGGCTCGTCCGCTTCGAGCAGGCGATCATCAAGGACCTGCTCATCGAAGGAGAGCAGGATGAGCTGTTTCCGAAGTTTAACGTGGACGGTCTTCTTCGCGGTGATTACCAGTCGAGGATGCAGGGATACGCGACCGGCATCAGTAACGGATTTCTGTCTCCCAATGATATACACCGACTGGAAAACTGGGATCTGATCCCGGCAGAAAAGGGCGGCGATGATTATTACCTGAACGGCGGATACGTCAAGCTCGAAGATGCCGGAAAGCAGCAGATCACGCAGCAGGAACCGCAAAAGGAAGAAGAGCCGGACAACAGAAAGAGAGGTAAGCGATGAATAAGTTTTGGAATTGGATCAGGGATGATACAGGCGGGAGAGTCCTTCGTCTGGAAGGGCCGATCGACTCGGAATCCTTCTGGGGAGATGAGATCACACCGCAGATGTTTCGCGATGAACTGGAAGCGGAGGAAGGAGACCTGACTGTTTGGATCAATTCCCCTGGCGGAAATGTGTTTGCTGCTGCGGAGATCTACACGATGCTGCAGGAGTACAAGGGAGCTGTCACCGTGAAGATCGCATCGATCGCGGCGTCGGCGGCGTCGGTTGTTGCGATGGCGGGAAACCGAGTGCTCATGTCTCCCACGGCGCTCCTTATGATCCATGACCCTTCCACCATTGCGATGGGGAACGCGAAGGACATGGAGAAGGCAATTGAAACCTTAAATGAAGTTAAAGAATCAATCATCAATGCATACGCGGCAAAGTCTGGTATGCGCAGAAGTAAGATCGCGGAGCTTATGAGCAACGAGACTTGGATGAATGCTAAGAAGGCAGTGGAACTCGGCTTCGCGGATGAGGTGCTGTTTGCAGAGAATGAGCCGGATCCTGAGCCGGAAGAGAAGGACACTGCCACCACTGCGGAGGCAAAAATGTATTCGAGCCGGATGATGGATCAGGCGATTTTAAACAGGCTGGGTATCAGCGATGAGCTGCAGCCCAGGGCAAGAGAAGAACCGCTGATTGGAATGGACGGTAAAACAAAGGACGGCGCCATGCCCTATGAAATACTGAGAAACCAGCTGGATTTCCTGAAATAAGGGATCCGGCTTTTTTATTGCAAAAATGGAGGAAACTACTATGAGTAAGATTATTGAGCTCAGAAATAAGAGAAATACCCTGTGGGAACAGACGAAGGCTTTTCTGGAGGAGCACAGGGACGCAAACGGACTCGTCGAGGCTTCCGCAGTGGAGCAGTACGAGAAGATGGCATCTGATGTCAAGGCGCTGGGTGATGAGATCAAACGCCTCGAAGACCAGATGGAGATGGACGCCAAGCTCTCTGCGGCAACATCCACACCGGTCCATCAGGACCCGAAGGCAGGTCAGAAGAAGGAGCCTATGCGTCCCACCGCGACTGCCAAGTACAGTGAGGCTTTCTGGAACATGATGCGCGGCAACAGCTCTCTGGAAGTGCGTGATGCGCTGTCCGTCGGCGTCGATCAGAACGGCGGCTTCACGGTGCCGGATGAGTTTGAGAGACAGCTGATCCAAGCGCTGGAGGAGAACAACGTCTTCAGAAGACTCGCAAAGACCATTCATACCAACTCCGGCACCAGAACGATTCCGATCGCCATGGATAATGGCAGTGCTACATGGATCGAGGAAGGTGCAGCAATTCAGGAATCCGACATGACATTCAGCCAGGAGACGCTGTCTGCGTTCAAGCTGGGCTGCATGGTCAAGGTCACCAACGAGCTGCTGCATGATTCCGCTTTTGACATCGCGTCCTATATCGCACAGC
>Ga0256404_1003923_pt1 | contig 29152 bp, 25 predicted proteins | sample RumenRJG_01DNA_FD_185990 | JGI IMG/M metagenome (GOLD analysis project Ga0256404, IMG submission 185990) | Bovine rumen microbial communities from Lethbridge, Alberta, Canada - RJG_01 | ecosystem: Host-associated > Mammals > Digestive system > Stomach > Rumen | place: Canada: Alberta | collected...
TAGGTCAGACCGGTCTCACACAACAAAACCGTCTTTATAGTGACCTCGGCGCGGGAAAATGCTGTCAGGATGCCCCCTGTGATAAACAGGAGGAAGAACAGGATTATGCAGTAGTTGTAAAACGACCTGTTGGCGGCGGTAAACACGCTTGTCCCGTAATTATGCATCTCCAACTGCCAGTTAAGGAAGGTCCTGAGGAGAAGGTAAACCAGCATGACACCAGTGACCGCGGCCAGCCTGAAATATGGAGGAAGATCCCCGATAAAATCCGGTGTGTACATCCCGTAGGAATATACCAGCATGCAAAACGGGACGAACAGGATGGCGGCGATCCAGTTCCGGCTCCTGCTGAGCTGGATGCTGTTCTCAAGGTCCAGGTTTCCCTTCCACCTTACCACGCAGTCCCAAAGAGACGGGAATATCTTCAGCAGACTCTTCAGGTTCAACAGGAAAAGAAGAGTGAAGAAAACCGCCAGGCCGCAGAATACCGGATTGTCTATCGTGCCCATTCCGTCAATTTCCTCTTTTGGCGTTGTAACCCATCTCGTTAAGGATCGCGGTGACTTTGTCACGGAAATCCCCCTGGATCGTGATCTCCCCATCCTTCGCGGCGCCACCGACCCCGCACTTGACCTTGAGGGTCCTTCCAAGATCGGAAAGATCCTCCTTCGAGCCCACAAAGCCGGTGACAAGCGTCACCTGTTTTCCCCCTCGGTTTCGCCTGTCGATAGAGACAATCAAGCGCTGCCGGGAAGGAGGAAGGGTCTCGGGCTCGTCACTCTCACCGGATTCATACTTAAAATCGGGATTGGTCGAATAGACCACTCCAAGTCTCTGTTTCCAGTCGTTGTCAGGCTTCATTTTGTAGCGGATATTTTTGCAAAGATAGGCATTCCTTTTGTATCTTTGTCCGAATTATGCCTTATAATAATATGGACAGCAGAAAATTCAGACAATGGAACCATCTGACCGCGGCGGCGGTGTTTCTCGTCTCCGCGTTCACATATCTCTCCACGATAGAACCCACAGCATCTTTCTGGGATTGTGGAGAATTCATCGCCTCATCATACAAGCTGGAGGTTGGTCATCCCCCGGGAAACCCTGTATTCCAGATTATCGCCAGGGTTTTCTCCATGTTCGGGGGTCCCGCGCATGCCGCTATGCTTGTCAACTGCATGAGCGCTCTTTGTTCGGCATTGACGATTTTCTTCCTTTATCTGACCATAGTCTTTTTCACTAAAAGGCTGATCCTTCCCAAAAAGAATCCTGACGGTAGCACCGGTGATTATTCCCTTGGCGAGTCCATAGCCATATTCGGAAGCGGCGCCGTCGGAGCGCTGGCGTATTGCTTCTCAGACACTTTCTGGTTCTCCGCCGTCGAAGGGGAAGTCTATGCCATGTCATCCCTGTTCACAGCCTTGGTCGTCTGGGCCATGACAAAATGGTATGAGGCTGAGGATCGCAGATACGCCAACCGCTGGATAGTCTTGATCGCCTTCCTGTTCGGGCTCTCTATCGGCGTCCACGTCCTTAACCTGCTCGCCCTCCCGACCATCGTTTTCCTGTATTACTACAAGATCAGGGAGGACAAGCCATACTCCTTCTGGGAGTGTGTCAAGATCCTGGCCATATCCGCGGTGATGATCGGTTTCATGTTCTTCATCATGATGCCATGGCTGCCCAAGCTCGCCGCCTATTTCGACCTTATCTTTGTCAACGGCCTCGGTCTCCCGTACAACACCGGAGCGGCCTTCTTCGTCCTCGCCCTTATCGGCCTCTGTTTCTGGGGACTCTTCAAGACCCTGGAGAAAGGGAAGGTGTTCTGGAACACGGCTTTACTTTGCGTCACGACTATCCTCATCGGTTTCTCGATATTCTCCGTGGTAGTCATCCGCTCCTGCGCCAAGACCCCTACAAACGAGTATCAGCCGGACAACGCCTTCACGCTGGTCAGGTACCTTTCCCGTGAGCAGTATGGCTCGGTGCCGCTTCTTTACGGCCAGTATTTCGACGCGCCGGCAGAGATCAAATATGGCACATACTGGGCGCCCATTAATGGTAAATACAAGAAGGTGCAGAGCCCGGCCGAGCCTGTTTACGACCCGGCCGGGAAGATGCTGTTCCCCAGAATGTACAGTAACGACGAGCATTCAATCGAGTTCTACAAAGAATACATGAACGGCAAGGGAATCGTGGTTCCCGGAGCCGAGTCGAAGAAACCAACGTTCGGAGCCAACTTGCGCTATTTCTTCGACTTCCAGCTCGGCTGGATGTACTGGCGATATTTCATGTGGAACTTTGTCGGCCGCCAGAATGAGATCCACGCGTCCACTGCGGATCTTTTCACCGGCAACTGGGAGAGCGGAATAAAGCCTATCGACGAGATCCGACTCGGGAACCAGGAAAATGTTCCCACTTGGCTCAAGGAGAACAAGGGCAAGAACCATCTCTTCTTCCTCCCTCTTTTGCTCGGATTGCTCGGACTTTTGTTCCAGTTCGATAAGGACAAGCGAGGTTGCTGGCTAACGTTCATCCTGTTCTTCATGACCGGAATAGCCGTCGTGATGTATCTTAACCAGGCCCCTTATCAGGTGCGCGAGAGGGATTACGCTTACGCCGGATCCTTCTACGCGTTCACATTCTGGATAGGGTTCGCCGTAGCGGCATTATATTCATGGATCAATGACGCGTTGAAGGGCAAGAACCCCGCCGTCGTGGCCGGAGCGGTGACAGCGGCCTGCCTTTGCGTCCCGGCGCTGATGTGCGCCCAGGAATGGGATGACCATGACAGGAGCAACCGCCGCACAGCTGTCGAGGTCGCCTACAACTATCTCAACTCAGTCGGACCCAATGGAATACTCGTAACCCACGGAGACAATGACACCTTCCCGTTGTGGTACGCCCAGGAGGTGGAGGGAATAAGGAATGACGTGAGGATATGCAACACCTCGCTCCTGGGGACTGACTGGCACATCGATCAGATGAGATATGCCATCAACAACGCCGCCCCCATTCCTCTTTCCATCGGACAGGACCAGTACCTCTATGGCACCAACGACTGGGTGTTCATCCAGGATAGGAGGGACCAGGCCGTGAGCCTGTCAGACTGCATAAAGGTTTTCAAGCATCCGGACGCCAAGGTTGTGTCCCAGAACGGTCGCAAGATGGATTACTGGGTGTCCAGGAAGATGATCCTCCCGGTCAATAAGGAGAACTGCCTGAAATACGGGATAGTAAGCCCCAAGTTCGCGGACATGATTCCCGATTCTATCGTCCTTGAGATACCTAAAGGCAAGAGCGGACTTATAAAGCCCGAACTGTTCATCCTGGACCTTCTCTCCAATTATAATTGGGACAGGCCCTTGCACTTCCTTAACCAGGGCGGTGACCTGGATATCGGAATCAAGGATTACCTGATGTTCGACGGTTTCTCGTACAGGTTCACTCCTATCAAGAACAAGATCAGCGCCTTCAACCTCGGCGTTGTTGACACGGATGAGCTCTACAAGAAACTGACCGAGACGTTCAAGTTCGACGCTGTTGCCAGCGATGATTATCTCATTGACTATCAGAACATGTACACCTTCCTTGGGGTGATGTCGCTACGCAATCTCTTCATCTCATCCGCAAGCGCGTTCCTCAAGGCCGGAGAGAATGACAGGGCTGAGACCGTGCTGGACATGTGCCGGAAGATCATGAGACCAGACAGGTACCCCTATGATAACTCGCTTCTCGGTTGGAGCTCAAACTCCTTGTTCCCCATTGAGATGATGAAGTATTACTACCGTCTTGGGAAAAAGGACAAGGCCCATGAGGTCGCTCTTGAGCTGGATGAGCAGGTAAAGCAATCAATAGCGCTGTTCCTGGATTTCTATCCTCAGTACAAGAATGAGTTCGAATACAACTGCCAGCTGATCTACTACATGGCCTCAGAGGCCAAGAATTGCGGTGACGAGGAATTCTGCAAGCAGATTGAGTCCGACATCGCCGCCTTCCTCAACAGCAAAAGCTAGATTGGCAGAGCCTATCTATTTGCGGGACCGGAGCCGTGAGGCACTCTCAACAAGGAGCTGGTCCCGCAATATTTTTCTCGCTGCTATGAAATCAAGGATAACGGCGATCAACGGAAGAATCGCTGTCCAGTGGAATATAACTCCGTCCGCCGCGGTGAGGTAATCAAACACAAGCCAGCCCTGAAGACCGAGTAAAATGAGCGCGGAAAGTATAGCCGTGCGCATCTGGAACACCCTGACATTAAAGGTGAGCAAAGCGATGACCTGCAAAAGTGCGGAGATCACGAGTAGGATGGCGTAGGGAACAAAAGCCATGTACTTGACTTCATTGACATGAGCGCCTCCTTCACCAACGGTAAATGATTTCACACAAAAGAAAAGGGCCACGACGAGGCCTAAAGCGATAGTGAGATAAATTGTCTGTATTCTTTGCCACATAGTGACGCGAAAATAGCGATTTCCCTCGATATTTGTTATATTTGAAGACTAAACATAATCAATTCAAAAATGAGAATAGCTGAATCAGAACTTATAATCAACTCCGACGGATCCGCTTTCCACATTCATCTTCGTCCCGAGGAACTCGCTGACATAGTGATACTTGTAGGCGACCCTGGGAGAGTGGACATGATCGGGTATTATCTTTCCGACGTCGAGTTCCGCCACGCCAACAGAGAGTTCGTCTCGACTACGGGAAGATTCAACGGGAAGCGTCTCACCGCCATCTCCACAGGCATCGGTACAGACAACTGCGACATCGTCATGACAGAGCTTGACGCGCTTGCGAATGTCGATCTCCAGACAAGGGAAGTCAAGAAAAACCACCGGGAACTGACAGTCCTGAGAATTGGAACCACCGGGGCTATCCAGGAGGATATCCCGATAGGGTCAGCAATATTCTCGCACTACTCGATCGGCTGTGACGGCCTTCTCAACTGGTACGAGGACAGGGAGAAGATCACCGACCTGGACATGGAGGAGGCTTTCATGAAGCACACCGGCTGGGATAAGCATCTCCCGGCGCCTTACTTTGTCAAGGCTAGCGACGACCTGATCAAGCGTTTCGAGGACTGCTCCGTCAAGGGAATGACTATTTCCGCTCCGGGATTCTATGGGCCACAGGGCAGGGTTGTCCGTCTGGGTTTGGCAATGCCGGACATGCTTGAGAAGTTCGAGTCTTTCCGCTACGGGGAATACAGGATCACGAATTTTGAGATGGAGGGATCCGCCGTGGCCGGCCTCGCGAAGCAGCTGGGCCACAAAGCGGGAACTATCTGCTGCGCGATAGCCAACCGTTACCTAAAGAACAGCGACCCGGACTATAAGGCCATGGTCCGCAATCTGATAGAAGTGTCACTTGATAGGCTGACGAGGTAGGACATCGCTGTTAAACCGCGCCAGCACATCAGCCTCATAAGTCTTAGTGACAGGGATGGGAGGGATCAAATCATTGTCAAGATCCAGCTCATAGCCTTCTTTTTCCTTGCGGAGGACCTTGACCTTGTCCATATTAACTATGTATTTGCGATGGCACCTCACGAGGCTGCTGCCCCTGAAGCTGTCCTCAACAGTCTTCATCTTGCTGCGGATCATGTAACGCTTCAATTCTCCCCTGCTGTCGGTATAACGGACGATAATGTAATTGTCGTCAGACTCCATGTAATAAAGACTCGTGGCGCTCACGCATAGCTTAAGGTTGCCGCTATTGTCGAAAAGCGTTATTTTCTCAAGTTTCGACGGCAGGACATTCTCATCAAGCACGACGTTGCCGTAGTTCATGAGCCGGATCGTCTGATTCTTGTCCTGGAGGGCGAAATACATTCCCGCAAGGATGTCAGGAATTATCAATGAGATGGTTCCATAGAGGAGAGCGTTGCCGAGAGTTCTTGGGAACTGATCCCAACCGATGCCGGTAAGCGGAACCGTTATGAACGAATACGCCAGGCAAATGACGACAACCTCGGCGACGCACCAGGCAACATAGCCGAGATATGTCATGTTGATCACGTTCCTTGTCTTGTACATCAGAAAACGGCTCAGGGCAACCAACGTCAACGATCCGGTCGCGAACAGGACGGTGAACACGAAGAACCTGGAATTGCCGAGAGCCATCCAACTGTTGTGTGAGAATGGAAGGCTCAGAAGAAGGAACACGATGGAGAAAAACGCCGCGAAGGTCACGGTGTAAATCAGCTGGTATTTTCCCCGCAAGTAGTCGGGTAATCTCTTTGATGAAGGTGCCATCGTGTCTTTTGTGAACCACAAATATAACACTTTTAGGGAATTCACAAAAGCGGGATTTCACCACAAATAGCAAATCTTCACCACATCTGCGGGAGTAACGCGCGAAAGCGGGGAGATTCACCACAATTATTTTGCCGCCAAAAGGAAGATTGGTATTTTCGTGCCGGTAATTAAGAAAATGAATTTATGAGAATCATCGGGACAGGAAGCGCGCTTCCGAAAAAAATAGTCACCAACGAGATGCTCTCCGAATTCCTGGACACCAGCGACGAGTGGATCACCACCCGTACCGGCATCAAATCCAGGCACGTCATTTCCGACGAGAAAATCGAGGATCTAGGAGCAGAGGCTGTGACGAAAGCCCTTGACATGTCAGGACTCAAACCTTCAGACATAGACCTCTTCATAGTGTCCAACGTGGTTTCCGGGCAGGACACCCCGGGCATGAGCTGTCTCGTCGCGGCTAAAGTGGGGCTCAGCTGCCCTATGTTCGATATTAATTGCGCTTGCCCTGGTTTTGTTTATGCGTTGGATATGGCCGAGGCGTATTACAAGGCTGGAAAGGTCAAGAACGTGCTGATAGCCTGCATTGAGGAACCCTCAAGAATGACCAGCTGGGAAGACCGGTCCACCTGTGTGCTTTTCGGAGACGGGGCCGGTGCAGCCGTGCTCACTGCCGGGGATAACATCAAGGGCACGAAACTGCACTCCGAGCCGGATGTGGACAAGATTTGGATGAGACGCAAGCTAATACCCACTCCCTACGTCACTCTTCCTGACGTTGACGTGCCGCTCCAGATGAAAGGCCGCGAGGTTTTCCGTTTCGCTGTCGAGGCATGCACTAATGGGGTCAAGAATCTCCTCGACGAGATAGGAATAAAGAAAGAGGACGTGTCATGGTTCATGGTACACCAGGCCAACAAGAGAATCATCGACTCCATCATCGACTTCATGCAGGTCCCTGCCGACAGGTTCCCTGTCAATATCCAGGACCACGGTAACTCTTCTTCAGCATCCTGCCCTATCCTCCTGGACGAGTGCAACAGGAAGGGGATGTTCAAGAAAGGCGACATCATAGTACTGAGCGCTTTTGGAGCCGGCCTCCTCTCAGGAGCCGCCGTCCTTGAGTGGTAAAATCCACTTTAATCGTTATATTTGCAATCCGTTTGACAGAATAATAAAATAAAACATACATGGACAAGAGAGTAGTTATCACAGGCATGGGCGTCATCTCCCCCGTCGGAAATGATGTGACCACATTCTGGAAAAACCTTTGTGACGGTTACTGCGGTATCGAAGTTATCGAAAGCGAGGACACTGAGCAGCTTCCGGTACGAATCGCTGGTAAAGTCAAGGAGTTCCACGCTGAAGATTATGGAATGGACAAGCCCTTTATCCGCAAGCAGGATCTCTTCACCCAATTCGGAGTCGCGGCTGCTTATCAAGCTGTGAAACAGTCCGGACTGGTTTCTGAAGGAGAAGGACAGAACATCGATCCGTTCAGGTTCGGAGTCTATTTCGGTTCCGGTATCGGAGGTTTCGCTACCCAGTACAGGGAAATGGCGAAGATGATCGACGATCCTTCCGGACAATGGATATCCCCTCTTTTCATCCCGACGATGATCTCGAATATCGCCGCCGGACAGATCGCTATCCTCAACCACGCCGAAGGTCCCTGCCTTGACATCGTGACCGCTTGCGCGACATCCACAAACGCCATGGGCGAGGCCTACAGGGCCATCAAGCACGGCTATGCTGACGCCATCATCACCGGTGGTAGCGAGAACGCCACCATTCCGATCGGTATCGCCGGCTTCGCCAACCTCAAAGCGCTTTCAAGATCCACGGATCCTAAATATGCCTCCCTCCCGTTCAACGCCAACAGGGCTGGCTTCGTGATGGGTGACGGTTCCGCCGCCCTCATCCTTGAGGAATATGAGCACGCCAAAGCGCGCGGCGCCGTGATTCTCGGTGAGATGGTCGGTTACGGCAACACTTGCGACGCCTACCATTCAACCGCTCCCAGGCCCGACGGTACCACTCAAGCCCGATGCATCGAGCTTGCCCTTGAAGAGGCCGGATTTGACAAAGAGAAAGATGTCCTTTACATCAACGCTCACGGTACAGGTACCAAGCTGAATGATGTCGCCGAGACCCAGGCTTACAAGAACGCCCTCGGAGATTTCGCCTACAAAGCCCACATCAGCTCTATCAAATCCATGACAGGACACATGTTCGGAGCGGCCGGAGCCGCGGAGGCGATAGCGACTCTGCTCGCTCTCCGTGACGGAATCTGCCCTCCTACCATCAATCTGGACACACCGGATCCCGAATGCGACTTGGATTACACCCCCAACAAGGCGGTCAAGGCCGACTTGACTTTGGGTATCTCCGACTCCTTCGGTTTTGGAGGCCACGACGCGTGCGTCGCTTTCCGCAAATGTGAGGACTAAAATTACACAGAATAATACAGACCAACATGTCAGAAGTACTTAATAAAGAAGATATTAAAAAGTTCCTTCCGCACAGGGAGCCTATGCTTCTTATCGAGGAGGCTTATATTGACGAGAACGGTCTCGCCCACTCAAAATACACCATCAAAGAGGACGAGTTTTTCACCAGAGGCCATTTCCCCGGCAATCCGGTGGTCCCCGGAGTCATCCTTTGTGAGATCATGGCACAAAGCTGCGCTATCCTCGTAAAGGATGAGATCCCCGGCAACATAACCCTCTACGCCGGCATTGACAAGGTCCGCTTCAAGAACTCGGTAAAGCCCGGAGATGTTTGCGAGGTGACCGCCAGTCTCGACGAAAGGCGCGGGCAGCTCTTCTTCTGCTCGGCTAAGCTGGAGGTGAACGGTAAGCTCTGCTGCAAGGGAATGCCTTCCTTCGCGCTGGTTCCTATCCAGAAATAAGCCATGGAATATCGGAGACTGGGCCCTGGAGAGTACGAGGACCTCTCTTCGAGGATTCTATATGAGGATAACCATATCCTCGTGTTCAATAAAGTCCCCGGCGAGATCGTCCAAGGGGACAAGACCGGAGACGAATGCCTGGCCGAGACCCTGAAGACGTATATCGCCTGGAGGGACTCCAAGCCGGGCAAAGTCTATCTGGGCATCCCACACCGGCTTGACAGGCCTGTCAGCGGCATAGTGGTATTCGCTAAGACTTCCAAGGCTCTATCAAGGCTCTCTGAGATGTTCCGCACAGGAGACATGCATAAAACCTATTGGGCCCTGTGCTGCGGAGCTCCAGCGAATGAGGCTGGAGAACTGACCGACTGGCTCGTTAGGAACGAGAAAATCAATAAAAGCTTTATCTCAAAACCGGGAGCGACGGGAGCGAAAGAAGCGAGACTGCGCTATCGTCTTATCGGCAAAACCGACAGATACTCACTCATTTCTGTCCAACTATTGACAGGACGGCACCACCAGATCCGTTGTCAGCTCGCGGCGATGGGCTGCGTCATAAAGGGCGACCTTAAATATGGGGCGCCTCGCTCAAACCCCGACGGTGGAATATGTCTCCACTCAAGGGAAATCCGGTTCATCCACCCCGTAAAAAAAGAGGAGATGACGCTTTTGGCGCCACCTCCGTCTTCCTGGAAAGGCCTTGAGCCTTACTTATAGTCATCCACTTTCTCTCTGGCCTCGACAGCCTTCTGACGAGCTGATTCCGCCTTTTTCTCGGCCTTCTTGGCATCTCTCTCAGCCTTTTTGCGCGCTTTATCCTCCTTGGCTTTCGCCTCCCTGGCCTGCTGGTCAGCTCTGGCGGACTCTATAGCGGCCTCAGTGCCCTCTGAACGTCTGCGGTTCTGCGTCCTGTCCTTTGAGGCATCCTTCGCGGAACGTCCCTTGAGAGCGGCGTAACAAACAACCTCATAGCGTCCCCTTGTCTTCTTATAAACGAAGAATGAATCCAGAACATCCTCCTCGGGATACCCGTAAAGAGCGTCAGAACGCGCCTCAGCCTTCGCTGCGCTAAGATCTTTGGCGGTTGCTTTTCCAATGACCTCAACAGAATTCTTTGTAGAATACTTAGCGGTCAGATATCCGTTGACGGCCTCCTCAAGCTTGATGTTGTCCAGGGATTTGTAGCCTTCGGACTTTAGGTGCTTGACCTCGATCTTGGTGTCTCTCTTGGCCTGCTTGACAGCTTTTCTGCTCTGCGCGGCTGAAGGAGCGATAACCGCGAGACTCAGCAAAATGGCGATGAAAAATCTTCTCATATCCGTGTGTTTCATTATCAACGCGAATATACAAAAAACATCATTATCTTCCCATCCTCTCCAAAGAATGCTCCTGGAGCCATTCAGAAGGGGTTTTACCGGTGTTCACCTTGAAGGACATGTTGAAAGAGACAGGAGAATTGAATCCAGACATGGTGGCGACCTCTCCGACCTTCAGCCTCGGGTCCTTTTTGAAAAGGGATATAGCGTATTGGATCCGGTGATAATTGATAAACTGACGGAAGTTCCTGCCTGACAACAGGTTGATTGTACGCGATAAATAGAGTTTATTCGAATAGAGGTACTCGGCCATATCCTCCATGCGGAAGGTAGGATCCAGATACGGTTTCTTTTCATTCATATACACCATAACCCGGTTGTAAAGATTATTCATCTTCTTGTCCTCCTCCGCTTTGTCGATATATGAAGTCCGGAGATTACCCTTTATTATCTCCTTGACCCTTTTCTCAGCGCCTTGGTTCAGCATCATTGTCCTGCCAGTCATATCCCTTAAATACAAGATCCCGTAAAGAATCATGAAAAGAGCCACACAGGAAAAAGTCATAATCTCACCCGCGTCCCCTGGCAGGAGAACCGCGCAGATAGAATATAGCGCGAGACATAGGAAGCCATGGGAATAGATGAACCGTGAATAATCCTCAAGATTATGCCACACGGCCGCGTTCCTGAAGAACATCCTGATACCGCCAAGTCTCTTGGAAGCCGTTGACATAAAAAACACGTTGAAGACCACCAGCATGATGACATAGGAGAAGAATATCCGCTCAGACCTGAAGGACAAGATGCCGGAAGGGACAACCAAGGAGAAAACGAACGAGAGCGACACAGCCGCTACGATAAGAATACTCGTCACGATAGACAATGAGATTCGCTCGAAAGAGCAAGGGTAAAGGAGGAGGATCTCGACCACGGCCATAATGTCAAGAAGCAGATACCTCATGTTGGTAGGTCCAGGCATAAAAATCTCAAGCGCGACAAGCGCCAAACCTGTGCACCCCGCCATAGCCCTGATCGCAAAATGTCTGATATCGCGCGTGCGGGATTTTGAGAAATCATAAAAAAGGAAAGAAAGGAATTCGACGATAAGGGAAAAAGCAATTATTATCGACATTTTCGTTCAAGATTGGTTTTGTTGTTATTAATGATTTAGTTTTTCGAGGATGAATTTAACAATAAAACGATAAAAAATACCCCCGGACTTGGGGGTAAGCCGGGGGTAAGAGTTCAAAATATGCTATTAAAAACAGAAATTACACTTTTTTATCCTTGATTTTATCGAATCCTTTGCCATAAACACCCGCTACGGAGGAAATAGACAAGAACGCGTCCGTGTCAATCTGCTTGATCGCCCTTAAGAGCATATTGACATCAGTCTTTCGGGTTATGACCATAAGGACCGAGGATTCCTGCTTGGTGTACCAGCCTCTACCGTCAAGAATAGTGACACCGCGATGGAAGTCCCTGGCTATCATGTCAGCGATCGCCTCATGGTGGTGTGACATGATGAATATCTGCACGCTCTGTTTTGACCCAGCCAGATAAAGATCCGCAACATTACCGCACACGGTGACGATAATCATTCCGTATACGGCTGTGATAAACTTATCCACAAATGGAAGTCGTTGTCCATCAGCAGTATAGGAGGGTACCAGGAGAGATGATGCGATAATGAACACATCTATCAGCAGGATCACCTTTCCAGGAGAGATATTATGGAACTTCGTGATAATGAGAGCTATGATGTCAGTACCTCCGGTGCTGCCTCCTTGAGAGATGGACATCCCTATTCCGAAACCGGCCATCGAACCTCCGATGATGGAGCAGAGAAGCTTGCCATTGGAAAAAGCGAAATCCTGGATAAACTGAGCCGGGATGATGCTCTGCTCAATATTAAGGCAGAAAGATGCCAGGAATATGGCATATACAGTCTTGATTCCGAAAGAAGGTCCTATAATGAACAACGAGATCAACAACAACAAAGCGTTAATCACGAAATAGGTATAACCCATCTTTATCCCAGTGGCGAATTGGATGATGGCGCTTATACCGGACACTCCACCTCCGAACATGTTGTTCGGAGTGAGGAAGATTGTCCAGCCACAGGTATATATCAGGATTCCAAGCGTGATGAGGATGTACTCCTTAATTGTCCGTAGGATGTTCTTCTGTCTGTTAGCCATTGTTCGATTTCTTTTTACGCATCAATTTGAGACCAGTCTTCATCTCGTCGAAACCCTCCCCATAGACAGTGCTAGCTGAAGAGACTGTCACAAAGGCCGAAGGATCTATCTCCTTCACAGTCTTGGTGATTGTATGAAGCTCGGGCTTACGCACCATGATGAGCAGTACTTTTTTGCTCTCCCCGGAATACCACCCTTGGGCATCTAGAGCTGTCACTCCCCTGTTGAGATCATGAATCACGGTGTCCGCTATCTCCTTGTATTTATTGGAGAACACCATTATCTGCCAAGTCGAGTTCCGCCCCAGGAGCACCCAATCCACAAAAACCGAGAAGATGACCATGGCGACATCACCGTAGACCATATCCTCCACGGTCTTACCGGGAATCAAGAGTATCGAGGCTATGATGAACACATCCATAGCAAGGAAGACCTTACCCAATGAAACCGGCCAGAACTTATTGACTATCAAGGCGACAATATCCGTTCCTCCAGTGCTTCCGCCTCGAGCGAGGATGCATGTTATGCCGATAGACTCAATGATGGCGGCCACTATCACAAGAAGGAGTTTATTGTCGAAAAACACATGTAGAAACTCCATTCCAGCGAGGAAATCAAGTCCTAGAGTGGAAAGTCCTATAGCGTAAAGGGTCTTGAATCCGAACCCTTTCCCGAGAATGAGGGTTCCGAGCAATATGAGCAAACCATTGATAACAATATAGGACAAGTACACCGGAATGCCTGTGGCGAAATTCAGAATCGTACAGGCTCCTGTCAGACCTCCGCTGGCTATACCATTGGGTATCAGCATGTCCGCCCATGCGAAGGTGTAAAAGAGCACTCCTATGGTTATAACCACATAGTCATCCAGAACGCTCAGGAACGAAGATTTGCTTTTAATCAGCCTCGGGGACATGGTTGAATCACTTTATGACAATATTGACAATTCTACCGGGTACCACTATGATTTTAACTATGCTCTTGTCGCCAACCCACTTGGATGTCTGCTCCATCCCACGGATCTCGGCCTCAACTTCGGCCGGAGTCATAGACTTTGGAAGATCGACCATGAAGCGGGTCTTGCCATTGAAGGAGACAGGGTACTTGACACTCTCTTCAGCGGCCAGTGATGGATTGAATACAGGGAAAGAAGCGTACGTCACGCTATCCTCATGCCCAAGAAGAAACCAAAGCTCCTCAGCGATATGAGGCGCGAACGGCGACAGGAGTATTGTCATGGGTTCCAGAATAGCGCGTTTGCGGCACTTCAAGGCACTAAGGTCATTCAACGCTATCATGAAAGCGCTGACCGTGGTGTTGAAGGAGAAGTGCTCGATGTCGTATTCCTCTTTACCAATAAGCTTATGAAGAACCTTCAGTTCCTCATTGGTAGGCTCCTCATCTGAAACGGCGAGAGAGTCACCGTCAAAGAACATCCTCCAGAACTTCTTGAGGAAGCGGTTTACACCGTCGATACCTTTAGTGTCCCAAGGTTTGCTCTGCTCGAGCGGTCCAAGGAACATCTCGTAAAGCCTCAATGTGTCAGCGCCATAATCGTCGCAAATCTTGTCAGGATTGACAACATTGAACATGGACTTGCTCATTTTCTCGACAGCCCATCCGCAGATGTATTCCCCATTCTCAAGGACAAACTCCGCATCGGCGAACTCCGGCCTCCACGCCCTGAATCCGTCGAGATCGAGTTTGTCGTTCCTCACAAGGCTAATGTCCACATGTATCTCGGTGGTCTGGTACTGGTCCTTAAGTCCAAGGGAGACGAACTTGTTGGTTCCGACGATTCGGTAAACGAAATTCGAACGTCCCTGAATCATTCCCTGGTTGATGAGCTTGCGGAATGGCTCGTCCTCGCACACATAGCCGAGATCGAACAGGAACTTGTTCCAGAAGCGGGAATAAATGAGGTGACCCGTGGCATGCTCGGTTCCGCCGATGTAAAGATCGACATCCCTCCAATAAGCATCCACGTCTTTATCCACAAGCGCCTCATCGTTATGAGGATCCATGTACCTGAGATAATATGCGCTGGAACCGGCGAAACCAGGCATGGTGCTGGTCTCAAGAGGATAACCCTTATAAGTCCAGTTCTTTGCCCTGGCGAGCGGCGGCTCTCCATTCTCGGTTGGTTTGAACTCGTCTATCTCAGGAAGAGTCAGAGGCAAGTCCTCGAACGGCACCGGAGTAGGAATCCCGTCCTTATAGTAGATCGGGAAGGGCTCACCCCAATACCTCTGACGGCTGAATATAGCGTCACGTAGCCTGTAGTTGACCTTGGCGTGACCCAGCCCCTTCTTCTCCACATAATCGATAGCCGCAGGGATGGCGTCCTTAACTTCCATCCCATCCAGGAATCCGGAGTTGACCATCTTGCCTTCCTTGGCGTCGAAACTCGACTCACTCACATCGCAACCTTCGATGATCGGGACGATTGGGAGATTGAATTTTTTGGCAAACACATAGTCCCTGCTGTCATGCGCTGGTACAGCCATGATAGCTCCGGTACCATACCCTGCCAGGACATATTCGGAAATCCAGATGGGAACTCTCTCGCCTGTCAAAGGATTCACTCCATAAGAACCCGAGAAGACTCCCGTGACGGTCTTTGTCTCGGCGATTCTCTCCCGTTCAGTCTTTTTCTTCACATAAGCCAGATAATCAGCTACTTCCTTCTTCTGGCCATCGGTCGTAAGTACCTCAACAAGTTCGCTCTCAGGAGCCAAAACCATGAATGTCACTCCGAAAATAGTGTCAACCCTGGTCGTGAATATGGTGACATCATGCTCGACATCCCCGTTGAAGCACTTGAACACGACCTCACAGCCTTTAGACTTGCCGATCCAGTTACGCTGCATCTCTTTGAGGGAATCGGTCCAATCGATCCTGTCAAGCCCCTCAAGCAGCCTTCCGGCATACGCTGAGACCCTCAACTGCCACTGCATCATCTTTTTCTGCTCAACCGGGAAGCCTCCCCTGACCGAAAGCCCGTCTTTAACCTCGTCATTGGCCAGAACAGTACCGAGACCGGCACACCAGTTTACCGATGTCTCACCTTGATAAGCGATACGATAATTCATCAGCATGTCGGATTTCTCCTTGTCGGAGAATGCCTTCCAATCCTCGGCGGAGAAAGGATAATGCTCCGAGCATGCGGCGTTGACAGCCTGGCTTCCGCCTTTTTCGAAAGCGGCCACAAGCTCCTCGATCGGACGGGCCTTGCATTGGTCGTTGTCATACCAACTGCCGAACATCTTCAGGAATGCCCACTGGGTCCACTTGTAATACCCGGGATCACAAGTGCGGACTTCACGGTCCCAATCGTATGAGAAACCGATCCTGTCCATCTGCTGGCGGTAGCGGTTGATATTGTTCACGGTCGTGACCTCAGGATGCTGGCCTGTCTGGATGGCATATTGCTCAGCCGGAAGGCCGAAAGCGTCATAACCCATGGGGTGAAGGACATTGAAACCCTTCAGTCTTTTGTAACGGGAGAAAATGTCACTGGCGATATAGCCCAGCGGATGCCCGACATGAAGTCCCGCACCGGAAGGATACGGAAACATGTCGAGAACATAGAACTTTGGTTTGGACGGGTCCGCCTTGGTCCTGAAAGTACCTTTCTCCGCCCAATAGGCCTGCCATTTGCTTTCAATTTTCCTGAAATCGTAATCCATTATCTATCAGTTATTTCTTAATATGCATGCTTTTTCAGTCCGAAACTCTTAGTCCCCTTCTTCTCCAAGCGGAACTCCACATATAAGGACATCTCCGAACTGACTTTCTTTCCCCTGACCTTTCCCGGCTTCCACTGGGGTGAGGCGCTGATGATTCTCACAGCCTCCTCATCCAGAAGCGGATCAGCCCCCTTGAGGACCTTCACATCCCGGATCTTACCATCCTCACCAATCACGAAATCCACCAGGACCCGACCCTGGATGCCTTCCTTGATAGCCTGCTCGGGATATTTCATGTACGAATATACCCACTTCTGAAGAAAGACTTTGGGATCGTAACTCCCAAGGAAAGAAGGTTTCACGTCACAGTCATAATAGGGCACGGCTCCGGACAATCCACCTGTCAACTTCGTGACTTCCGTTGGACTGAAGGCTGGCTTAGGCCCGTTGGCGAGGGCGAGAGAATAGCTGTAGATAAACTCAAGTTCCCTCTCCATAGTATCGAAATCTATGATTGACTGGGTGTCACGCTCCGTATCATGAGCTGGATAGCGACCGGTGGTGAAGAGGATAGAAGGAATCTTCTTGTCGTAGAAGGCTATATGATCCGAAGGATAGGGCTCCTGTGCGGTGATGACCGGCCTTATCGGCTGCAATTCGTTTGACAGGGTAGCGACTATCGCGTTCATGTCGGCGTTGGAGGCGGAATAAGCGTAGAAACCATCAGAACCGGTACCGAGCATGTCGAGGTTGATCATGGCGTCGATGTTGGAAACATCCGAGAACGACCTGTTGAGGAAGTACCATGACCCGGCGAAAGACTCGCGGGAGGCTCCGAAAGCGACCAGCAAAACCGACCGGCGAAGCAGCGCTTTGTTGGTCTTGAGCATCCTCGCCAGCTCAAGCATCGTCGCTAAACCGGAGGCGTTACCGTTGGCTCCGTAATATATCTTATTGACCTTGACACCGTCCACGGTCATCGACCCAGTGCCAAGATTGTCCATCCTGGCACCTATGACTATGTAATTGTCCTTAAGGGTCTTGTCTCCTCCGGGGATAAAGCCGCAGACATTCCTGGAGACGAGGGTGTCACCGTTCTCCTGACGGATTCCGAAAGGGTCTCCGCCATCAGGAGAGATAACATCAATCCCGTAGGACTTAAAAATCTCCGTAATGTATTCAGCGGTGAGCTTCTCCCCTTCCGAACCAGCCTTGCGCCCTTCCATCATAGCGGAAGAAATCGTCGCTACATGTTCCTTGAAGGCAGAGACAGTCTCGCTGTCACCCAGATCCGAATATCCGGCCTTGTACTGAGCGTTGACTATTACGGCCAGCAGAAGGGCCACGACAGTTATGAGAGCTTTCCTGGTCATTATTTCTTTCTGTCTAAAATCCAGACGCCCTCAGGGCAAAAATCCTGCCCTTTTAATTCCCTCATGAATGCTTTAGCCTCCTCAGGGTCGTCAGTGCCTCCAACTCCTACGGCTGTACGTCCTTCCGTGAAGCCGAAAAACTCCGGCTCATATCCGAATGACTTGATTCTCTCAGCGTATTTCTCAGCGTTTTCACGGCTGGAGAACGCCCCCATGATCACATAGAAACGCTTCTTTTCTCCGGATGTTGACCCGGCGGGACGTACGGGCACGGCCGCGTCCATTCTCGCTTCGCTTTGCTCCGCTGCGGCTGAGTGCGGCCTTTGCCCGTCGTCCCGCCGCTCGGAAGCCGCGGTCTCCGGTTTGGCCACCTGAACACTGTCCTGATCCTGCTGAGGGACGCTATCCTTGTCATCCTGAGCGACGACCTTGTCATCCTGAGCGGAGCGAAGGATCTCCGCCCGCTTCGCCTCGATCTCCTTCGACGTGGGCCTCCCGGCCAACACACGGAAAAAATCGCAGCCCGTCACCACCATGGTGACAGACAGCAAAGCCACAAGTATCAGGAACCTACGTGTCATTCTGAGAAGCGTATGTCATTCTGAGCGAAGCGAAGAATCTCCTTCCACAAACGCGACTATCTCGCCTTTCGCAACCTTGTCGCCCTGTTTTCCAAGGACAGCTACAACTCGTCCGTCAATGGCGGGAACGAGCTCTTCCATACCGTAATAGGTCTGGACGAAACCCATGCCCTCGCCTGCCTTGACAGCGGTTCCGACAATAGGCGCGGCTGAATCGTCATCCACATCGACCTGCCACAGGAGCTGACCCTTGACAGGTGCCTGGACAGGCACGGCGTGAGGATAGCGCCTGGCATATTCCTCAACATCGAACTTGGGCATCTCGACCACTGGGCGTGTCACGACTATCGGAGCGCCAGCCTTGGCCTTCATGTCCTCGAGATCCTTGTTGAAACGCTCCTTGGCGATGCCGCTCCTATAGTCACGGTACTGGCGCTCATGCATGGCCATCTCAAAGAGTTCCTCATCGTCCTGGCCATAGTCCCAGCCTTCCTCATCCATCATCTTGCGGAACTTCGGAAGCTCGTCAGGATAGTTGTCCTGCGGGTTGCCGGTGCTGAATTCCAGCCCTTTCTCCTTCGCCAGATCGATGATCTCAGGCGCGAGAGGCCCGGGAAGCTGTCCCATATTTCCTAGGATCATTCCCCATGTGTCCTTGTCGATGGTGGTCCAGCGAGGTTTCCCGTTCAGCATGTTCAACAGGTTCATCAGAGCCGTGTTCTTCACATACTGGCTGAAAGGAGTCACAAGGGGCGGATAACCAAGCCTCGGCCAAACATATTCAACCTCCTGGAAAAGCTTGACCATCAAGGTGTCAAGGCTGATCTCAGGACGGCCATGAGCTCTTTCGGCGGCGTTGATCGCACCCTGGAAGCCCTTGAGGTCGGCCATCATGGAGCCCATCATACCTCCCGGCAGACCGCAACCAACCAGGAGCGAGCTCATCTGGGAGTTCGTGGGGTTGATCCAATATCCGAGGAAGTCGTCGATGAACTTCTGGGTCAGGCGGCGCACTTCCATGTAAGCGTCCATGTTCAGATCCTTCACGAGGAAACCGTCAGCTTTCATCATCTCCCTGATCGTGATCACGTCCGGATGGACCTTGCCCCAAGAGAGCGGCTCCACGGCGACATCCAGATAGTCCGCGCCAGCCCTGGCGACCTCCAGCATCGAGGCGGGAGAGAATCCTGGACCGGTATGGCCATGGTACTGGACCACGATGTGGGGATATTTCTTCTTGATGTCCCGGACAAGTTCGCCGAGGAAGGTAGGGCGGCCGATTCCGGCCATATCCTTAAGGCAAATCTCGTCGCAGCCGTATCCGACGACCTTGTCCACAATACCCATGTAATATTCGACAGTATGGACCGGGGAATTGGTGATCGAGAGAGCGACCTGTGAGATCATTCCGCCCTTCTTCGCGCCTTCCACTGACCCGCGGAGGTTGCGGTGGTCGTTAAGACCGCAGAAAGAGCGTGCGATGTCAGTGCCTTGCTTTTTCTTGACCTTGAACATCAGGTCCCTGACATCCCTCGGCACAGGATTCATTCTCAAGGCGTTGAGTCCTCTCTCAAGCATGTGGGTCTGGATACCGGCCTTGTGGAACGGAGCCGTCCACTTCCTGACGGCCACATTAGGGTTCTCTCCAAAAAGGAGATTAACCTGCTCGAAAGCGCCGCCATTTGTCTCGACACGGTCAAAGCAACCCATGTCGATAATAGCCGGAGCCACCTCGCAAAGCTGGTCCACTCTCGGGACATATCTTCCCGAACTTTGCCACATGTCCCTGTAAACCAGGGAGAACTTTATCTCTCTTGCCATATTCTTATAATTCCTTTTAATCCTACAAATATACTCATTTTTCACTATCTTTAGAGAGTTTTCGCAAAGCAAAAAGCCATGCCCATGAGAAAGATCGTCATTTCAGTCATATTATGCCTTTCCACCCTTCCCGTTTTTGGAACGAAAGTCAGTATTCCCGCCCCTTGCGACCACCCGAGGCTGGTCTTGAGAGCTGGAGAGGATGCCACCGTCCGGGAAGCAATTGCCAAGGGAGGGATGGCCAAAGAGGCATATTCATACATCAAGGCTTTCTCCGACAAGTTGCTGACAACCCCTCCTTGCGAGCGGGTGATGACTGGCCGCAGGCTCCTTCATGTGTCGCGGGAAGTCCTGAAGAGGGTTTTTTATCTTTCGACCATGTACCGCCTGGACGGAAAACAAGAATATCTTGACAGAGCGGCCGAGGAGATGCTCGCTGTCTGCCGTTTCACCGACTGGAACCCATCCCATTTCCTGGATGTCGCGGAAATGACCATGGCAGTCTCGATCGGCTACGATTGGCTATATCCGGAACTATCTGAAGATCAGAGACTCGAGATCCGGACAGCCATTCTGGACAAAGGACTCCGTCCCTCCGAGGGACAATGGTTCCTTACCTCCAACAACAACTGGAACCAGGTCTGCAACGCAGGGATGGTCTGCGGGGCGCTGGCGGTCTGGGAAGACGCCCCGGACGAGGCCAGGGCGATGGTCCAAAGAAGCCTGGAATCCAACCCTATAAGTCTGGCCAGCTACTCCAGGGAGGGCTGCTATCCAGAAGGATACAGCTATTGGGAGTACGGAACCTCTTTCCAGGTTATGCTGATCTCGGTCCTGGAGAGCGCCTTCGGAAGCGACCTGGGGCTTATGGAGGGACAGGAGGGCTTTTACAACTCCTCCAAGTTCATGAGCATGATGTCCACCCCCGCACATAGGGTCTTCAGTTACTTTGACGGAGGCCGGAGACAGATATTCCAATCAATGCAGGCGTGGATGGCCACCCGGACCGGGGACCAGTCAGTCCTTTATCCCGAATTAACGTTCTTCCGGGATAAAGGTTTCACGATGGGTGACACCGACCGCTTGCTCCCCATCTTCCTCATCTGTTGTTCCAAAATAGATTTCAGTTCCATCGAGGCCCCTTCATACAACACGTACCATTGCTCGGGACTGGAGCCGATGTTCATGTATCGAGGTGGCTGGGACAGCGCGGATGACACCTACTTCGGAGTCAAAGGCGGCCGGGCCGCGGACAACCATGGCCATATCGACGTCGGATCATTCGTGTTCGAGAGTGATGGGGTATGCTGGGCGGCGGATCTCGGAAGCCAGGATTACAACTCCTTGGAAAGCCGGGGAGTCAACCTCTGGTCATCAGCTCAGGACAGTCAGCGATGGGATGTCTTCAGGATCGGGGCCGAATCGCATAACATCCTCACGGTCAAGGATAAAAGGCCGGTAGTCGATACCCGGATCCCGATCCGGGAGATTTGGGAGAAGAAATCCCGGAAGGGTGCCGGACTTCCGACGACAGCATTTTACGGAGGAGACCTCGACTCCTGCTACCGGAAAGTCTATCTGGACAGGAAAGACAATCTCCACGTCGAAGACTTTTTCATCGGAGGAGACTCAAAGCAGAACCTGATCTGGAAGATGTGCACCGAGGCCGAGGCCAGGATCCTGGGGCCCTCAGCGATCGAACTAAAAAAGGATGGGAAGACCCGCATCTTGAGGATCCACACAAAGCATTACGCCAGTCCGAGAATATGGCCAACCTCTCCTCGGCATGACTACGACGCTGACAATCCCGGCACTTGCCTCGTCGGCTTCGAGATCAAGAACGTCCAGCCCCACGAAAAAGTCAAGGTCAAAGTCTCACTGGAGAAATAACCTCAATAGACTAGACCATCCGAAGATCCACAAATAGCCGGCGGTAAGCGTCGGCTTTTTTCTGTATAGGGAGGGGGTAGGCCCGGGAGGTGGAAGGCATGCGGTAAAGACGCATGGGGCGTCCCTCAAAGGTGAATGATGAATATTCCCCCACTGCCGGAGGCTCTGTCCCGAATGTCCCGCACAAAGTGACAGAAGCCTTCTCCCCTGTCACAACCACGGCCTGGCAGTCCGGGATTCTCCGCAGAAGCGCCGGAACGTCAGTAGGTTCCTCGACCTCGAGAAACTTGTCCGAAGCGTTGTCCTTAAGGCGCCGGACAGCCACGGCCGTGTCGAACATCGCGATTCCCTTCTCCGAGCAGAACTCTTTTATCTCCTGAAGCCTGAACTTTTTGGCGTCCCGATCGACAAAGCGCTCCTTGTCATCAAAGAATATGATCCCGATTATCCTCCAAAAATCATTGATGAAATTCGGGTAATAAAACTCCATGCTCCACCGCTTCCTCTGAGGAGGGAAACTCCCCAGCATCAGCACCTTGGCCCCTTCCGGAAGGAAAGGTTTGAAAGGATGTCTCTCAACCTGTGGGTCTCCCATGGCTAAACCTTCAGGAATATTCCCTTCTTGTACATGACCTTCAGAATCAGGAACAAGACCATCACATTGGCAAAGGTGATAACGAGGGGATAATATGACCCGGTGATGTGCTCGAAACCGTGCAGAAGCGACTTGCTGACAGATGAGAAATCCACGACCTCACCGATGCAGTACGCGGCTATCGAATTCATTCCGAAATACTTGAGCCAATTCAAGCCCTTACTCTTGCCCCAAACGTCCACGATCGGGTAGACAATCGCCAAAGCCAGGCAGCACCACCCGGCCGAATAAAGGGTCATCGAACTGCTCCAAATCTTCTTGATGCAGGGGAACCAGGCGTCAAGACCTATCCCGAAAAGGATCAAGGTCACTCCGGTCGCCGCCAGGACAAAACCCTTGTACTTTTTCGGACGAGTCGGGTCCTTCAGCATGGAGCCGGCGTAGCAACCGAGCATGACTGTGACTATGAAATTGAGGCTGCTCAAGATCCAAGTATATTGGTAACCCTCGTACCATGACCAGCTTCCGTCAGGATTCCATATCACTCCATCCCGGTGGCTCCCAAGGACAGCCTTGTCGATAACCATCGCGATATTCCCTTGCGGATCGAGATTCATGTGACCGAAAATGACGAACACGAGGATATAGGCGGCAAAGCAAGCGGTCCCGAATATCCAGCTTCCCTTTCTTCCAAGTGTCACGAACGCCAATGCCGCGAAAACATACCCTACGGCAATCGCCTGGAGAGTGTTGGCGAAAGGATGGAAGAGTTTGAAATCAAGTTTCAGCAGGTTTCCCTGCACGATCCAGCCGAGGAAAAACAACAGAGCGAAGCGCTTCAACAATTTGAGATAGAACGCTTTCCCAGGTTTCTCCCCTTCCCTATACCTCGCCATGGAGAACGGTATCGTGGCCCCGGACATAAACATGAACAGGGGCATGATGATATCCCAAAGGACAAAGCCTTCCCATGAGACATGGGTAACCTGGTGACGGACTCCGTCCCAGACGGGAGACTGGTTGATACTCAAGAAAGTATGTATAACAGGACCCACTACGAGAAGAAGGAAGAGATCCATTCCCCGCAGGATGTCAAGGGACTCCAGCCTTTGTTTCCGATCCATCTTACGCCTTGGTTTCGAATTCCTCAATTATCTTCTCGGCTTTGGCATAACCGTCCGCGGGAGCCTTCCACATGGCTGCGAAAACCAGGCAGCCAAGTACCCCGAAAGCGATCGCCACAGCGAAAACAGTATTCCAACCGAAAGACTTGGCGATCATTCCGAAAGCCAAACCTGATACTGTAGTGCTGGCGTAACCGAATATTCCGAGAATGCCGTTCGCCGAGGCCGCAGCCCTCTTCGTCGCCTGGTTGGACGCCGCAATCCCGGTCAGGGCCTGGGGACCGTAGATGAAGAAACTGGACATGATCAGGAAAAAGATCGCCCATCCGGTGCTAGACTGCGGCATCTGCCAGAAAGCGAAGAAACACAAAGTGGCCATCACCATGAATATCAGGCAGGTATGGTGGGCTTTGCTCTTGAAGAACTTGTCGGTGATCCAGCCGGCCAGAAGGGTTCCGATAATTCCTCCGACGATCTCGGAAGCCGCCACGACATTTGCCGCGGTGGCGATCGGAAGCTGCTTATAGTCAGTCAAAAACATTGATCCCCAGTCCAAGATCGTGAACCTGATGACATAGACGCAGAAATTGGAGACCGCCAGGATCCAGATCATCGGGTTGCGGAACACCATTTTCTTCAGAAGTACCTTGTACAATGCGTGGGCGTGCTCCGGTGTCTCGGCTTTCTCTTCTGCCGGTTTGCCGACAATATGCTCATCCAGCGATTCCGGGCTGGGAAGTCCGACATCGGAAGGAGAGTTCTTCAACCCGAAGAAAAGCAGGAAGCTACCAGCCGCGGCGAGGATGGCCGGGATAAAGAAGCACCACTGCCACGCCTCATAGCCAAAACGTCCGAGGATGAAAGTTCCGATAAGGACCGCGACGAGTCCCGCCCCGATAGAGTGGGAACTGTTCCAGATACTCTGTTTCGTGGCGAGCTCGGAAGGCTTGATCCAGTGTGCCATAAGACTGCCGCAAGGCGGATAACCCATCCCTTGGGTGAAACCGTTGATAAGCCACAGGGAACCAATGAAATAAACCAGCCCGACAGTTGCTTTCCCGCTGGCGTCCATATAGTGGAACAACCCGTTCAGCTGGGGGCTCAAGCCGATCACGAAATTGACAATCGCAGACAGGAGAAGCCCAAGTCCCATTATGAACTTCTTGGACTTGGCCCTGTCAGAGATAAACCCGTTGATGAAGCGGGAAATGCCATAAACTATTCCATTCAGTGTCAGGAATATACCGAGCTGGGTCTCATCCAGTCCCAGTTCTGATTTCAGCGCCGGCATAGCGATGCTGAAATTCTTCCTCACAAAATAGAACAGGGCATACCCGATCATCAGGATGATCAGTGTCCGCCACTGCCAATAATTGTATTTCTTTTTGATACTCTGATCCATATTCACAAATATAGTCAATTTCCTCGGAAGTAATCAGCGATGGCGGCCGCGAGACCCAAGCCGAATTCACGGGCGGATTCCGGGTTGACCTCAGTCCCGCTGGCATTCGCGAAAGGAATCTCGAAACAGCAACAAACCTTCGCTCCAGGAGCGTTAAGCCTTGCCCATTGCAAGCTTGACAACCCCTGTGCATAGTTTTGATTTGTGTTCCAATTAGTTCCGAAGGGTATATTCCCGGAAACCTTATAAGGCAATCCCTTCGCTTCAGCCTCAACCAAATGGAAGAAACGATCCTCCGCCTTGGCGTCGGGAGTGATCGCCGGATCCCCGAGCGGGCTATAAACATGCTCGTTGTTCAGCTCCCCATATATCCAAGGACAATGCAGGTCAAGGATTATCTCCGGCTTTTTATTGATCCACAACTCCGTCAGGGCCTTCGTCTCTGGATAGAGGAAATCAGTATAATCCCTGTTGTGGTCGTGTGGCTTACGGTTTTTACCCTGATCTCCCCTCTGGGCCCCGTCATAGTCAATGAAAGGCACCAAGGAAAGTTCCACATTATCCCTGAGCCATCTACCGGTGTCATCATTCGCCAAGAAACCCTTGGCTATACCTTCCATCACAAATGAGGCGATAGTCTCGGAGCAGTGGTGACGGGCACTGATGACCACCCGATGTTTATAGTCCACGTCCTGTGAAGCTATAGTGGCAAAAGGAACCTTTTTGCCTTCCTTGCTATGGCACAGGACATCTTCCCGGAAATAATTCTTGTCCAGCGACTTGGCGAATCGTTTCCAATCGGTCAAAAGGTAAGGATGGCACTCATAGAAAAAGACATCCCGGTCCTTTGGGCCGAAAGTAAAGGTGAAAGAGTACCAATACCTGTTCTCATTTCCGGCGAAGAAGAAAGTTTTCCCGTGATCCTTTGATACAACCGCTCCACGCACACCAACGCAGGCATGAGGGAACTTGAATGTGAGGGTTTTGCCCTGCGCTCCCCTCACCCTCATCGCCCAGTAAAACCAGTCTCCTTCAGTGTCCCTGAGATCAGGCTTGACATAGACCGTGTCTCCTATCATCTTCTCCACGATTATGTTTCCCGCGGGAAGCTTTGTGTCAATACGGATTTGACTGCAATAAGCCGCCTGAACACCCAGCATTCCCGTAAATAGGAGAATAATAAGAACTAACCTTTTCATAATGAGACAATAAGATTCAACACTTCATCGACCGAGGAACCAGGGAAAAAACGTGACACATCCGCTTTCATCAAGGACTCATAGATAGAAGGACGGTCGTAACGCAGGCCCGTCAATATGGAAGAGAGTTCCTGGACAGGCTCACCGAAAAGAAAATCCCCGTAAAATGAGATAGAAGTGATAAGTCCGTGATCCAGACAAACTTCCACACTTACCGTACCACAAGGAAGCGAGGCGGTACGGGCGATTCCCGTTTCCCTTGAACGGCCGTAGATAAAGTCCCAGGTAGAGAACTTTGTTTCCGCCATTATCCTGACTTCATTGAGTTGGGATTCAGTCAGTTCCATCCGATCATCCCCATTCGCCAGAATGTCTTGCAAGGCGGCCTGTACCTCATCCAGAGACTTGAATTTAGGAAGATAGTCCTTTAAGTTAGCGACTCGGCTTTTCACTGAACCTATTCCCTTGGCGTTCAGTTTTGAACCCGGAGTGTCCAGCACATGGATTAGGGTGTCTATATCCACGTCATACATCAGAGTTCCATGGATAATCTCCTGCCGCTTTGAAACTCTTCTGGCGTAGCCGGACACCTTTCGTCCTTCCACGAATATGTCGTTGCGGCCGGTCAGTTCGGCTGGAACGCCAAGTTGGCGGAGGGCGGCAACGATGGGTGCGGGGGTGGATCCTTCGCTTCGTTCCATAGATCCTTCGCTTCGCTCAGGATGACAGATGGGACTGACAATGGTGTAGTTGAGATTCTGGAGGTCGTGATAAACTGCCCCACCTCCGGTGACCCTTCTCACCAAATTAATCCCGTTCTCTTCCAGATATTTGAGATTCACCTCCGAGTAAGCGTTCTGGTTGAGACCGATGATGACGGAAGGGCGGTTGCGCCACAGATAGAAATATGGCTCGTCGAGGACGATATTCTCAAGGCAGAACTCGTCCAAGGCCATATTGAAATACGGATCAGTGCTGCTATTCAGAAGATATCTCATTGAGGATAACGGGAAAGAAATACTCTTTTATCTGCGGATAGTTCGGAAGATGGGTCCCTGGGTAGCGGTGACCTCTCCCGGGATAGTGGGAGATGAATTCGTCAAAGCAGTCAACCATCTCGTCATGGTCGGCGAAAAAGCCGGTAGTAAGGGCGGTCTCTTCTGAGACCAATCCTTCGAACTCAGTCTGTTCAAGCGCTTCATAGCCTCGGCATATATCCTCGGTGATCTCGAAGGAAGTCGCTCCATCCTGGCGAGGGGAAAGATATTCCATGACACCGATCTTGCTCCTTAAAAGTTTGGAAGGGTGAAGGTCCGGATTGACGAGGAACTTCCGGAACCCCCTGAGCTTCTGAGCCCAGAATCCTCCGAGGGAAAGGCCTACTATCAAATCCGGTTTCTCCTCCGAGCATATTTCTTTAAGCATGGCAAGCGCCTCCGCAGGCTCAATCGGCACATCAGGGGCTATCACCTCGCTTCCTTTCAGGAGGATCCGCAGTGAAGACGCCATTTTATAGGCGCCTGAAGAGGCTAGGCCATGTATGAATAATACCTTCATTGACAGTTATTTCCGGCTTTCGAGAATAAGTTCTCCGAGCTCTTCGAGGTCTCTGACGATAAAGTCAGCTGTTCCCGCCTCTAGAGCTGTCTCCAAGGTCGTCTCACCAGAAAGCACCAGCACGCTGACAGCCCCGGCCCTGCGGCCCATCTCGATGTCTGTGTATATCCTGTCCCCGACCATGGCTATCTCTTCAGGTCTCAGTCCATGACGGTCCCGTATGCCATCCAGCATAGTCGGATCAGGTTTTCCCATCACCTTGTCGGGCTTTCGGCCAGTGGCGGCCTCGATGCATTTCTGAAGGGAGCCACAGTCAACCAGGATTGTCGGTGCGTCCGTAGGGCAGACCCAGTCCGGATTGGTGGCGATGTAAGGGACGCCCTGTTTCGCCCACCAAGCTGCCCTGCAAAGCCTTGAATATACCAGGGTCGTGTCAAAGGCCACAATCAGCATGTCCGGCTTGTCGGAGGGGTCGTCCTCACAGGAAATGAATCCAGCCTCGACGAACTGATCCCTCATGCTGGGAGTGCCCAACATAAACAATCTCTTGACATCCGGATAAGTCTTCTTGATGTAATCTATCGTGGCTATCGGGGTGGTGTACATGTCCTCGGGAGCGCAATCTATCCCCATTTTGGAGAGTTTGGCGACATAGTCCCCAACTGACTTTGTCGGGTTGTTGGTCAGGAAAGAATGTCCCACTCCGACGGCCTTGAGGGCGTTCAAGGTCGGGATAGTGAACGGGAATATATTGTTCTCCATATAGATAGTCCCGTCCATATCCAGAGCCAGATGCTTTATCCGGCGCAGCCTTGCCTTCTGCTCCTCAGTCAGAGTCTTGTTATAGTTCTCTTTCATATAAATACAAATATAAGAATTCCGCTGGATTACCATCAGTTTCCCAGCGGTGAGAAGAGACAATTAGCGTTTTACAGAACACGCTTAGCGTCAATTATTTACAAAAAAGTGGGTGGCTTATTTGGCCACCCACTTTTTTGTAAAGTCTTAAATATCAACGCTTTGCGAAAAACACCCTTACAGTTGGTCAGCGTGGCTGAGGAGATAAGCCTCGGCCTCGGCGTTCCAAAGGCCATGGTGGGCCTTGCACAGGCGGTCGAGTTCGGCATAGACAGGATTCGTCTTGCCTTTCTCCTCAAACTCGGCAATCGCGGTAAGAGGCATCGTGATCTGGGTGTAAACCATCTTCTTGCCTCCAGGGATGCTTGGAAGATT